>JAABUN010002403.1_pt1 | contig 33595 bp, 28 predicted proteins | sample 5559311 | NCBI WGS metagenome assembly JAABUN01 (sample SAMN10711877, study PRJNA513370) | rock metagenome | isolation source: Antarctica rocks | place: Antarctica: Victoria Land, Siegfried Peak sud | reverse complement strand
CCCGGTTGCAGACCAAGCTCGCCGCCCACACGCTCTGCCTCTACCTCAATCGCTTGTTGGGCCAGGCCGATTGGCTCCAGATCAAGGCGCTCGCCTTCCCCGCGAACTAGCACAAGGGCCTATTAGGGTATCCAACCGATGCGCGGCTCCTGATCATCAATGCCGATGACTTCGGCATGTGCCACGCGAGCAACGCGGCCACCCTGCGCGCGCTGACAGAGGGGGTCGTGTCGTCGACAACCCTCATGGTGCCCTGTCCCTGGGCACCGCACGCGATGCGGTTACTCAAGGAGCATCAGGACATCCCCTTCGGTGTGCATTTGACTGTCATCTGCGAACATAGCGCCTACCGGTGGGGTCCGTTATCCTCCAAGGATACGGTGCCCTCCTTGCTCGATGAAGCGGGCTACTTCTATCGCCTCGACCGCAAGGAGGAATTGCTGGCCCAGGCCGAGCTGGACGAGGTGGCCGTGGAATTCCGGGCGCAGATCGAGGCCGTCCTGGCCGCGCAACTCCGCCCGACCCACCTGGATTGGCATTGTCTGGCGGACGGTGGTCGGGCCGATATCTTCGCGCTGACCCTCGGACTGGCCCGGGAGTATGGCCTGGCGCTACGCCTCCACGACCAGTCGTCGTCCGAGCACTGTCGGCTCGTGGGCTTACCTACGATCGATCACCCCGTGCTGGACAGCTACAGCCTGAACACGGTCGACAAGTCAGCCCGGTACGCGCAGCTCTTGCGAGCGTTGCCGGTAGGGCTCAGCGAGTGGGCGGTCCATCCCGGCCTTGGTGACGCCGAGGCCCAGGCGATGGAGCCCGAGGGTTGGCGAGTGCGCAAGGCGGACTTCGACTTCCTGATCTCGCCGGAGGCGCGCGCCATTATCGAGGAGGAAGGGATCATCATCGTGGGCTATCGCGCGTTACAGCGGCTGGCGACGCGCTAGACCGCGCGGCAGATCAGCCCCTTCAAGTATTCGCTCTCCGGGAAGCTGAGCAGCGTCGGGTGGTCGGGGGCCTGGGTCAGGCGTTCGATGATCTGCGCGGGGCGTTCGGCGTCCACGCTGGCCCCGAAGACGACCTTCTGGAAGAGATCGGCGCTGATCAGGCCGGAGCAGGAGAAGGTGGCGAGGATGCCATTCGGGTTCAGCAGTTGCAACGCCAGGAGATTGATGTCCTTGTAGCCGCGCGTCGCCCGCGTGATCCCCTCCGTATTGTGCGCGAACTTCGGCGGGTCGAGGATGATCACGTCGAAGCGTTCCCCGGCCTCGCGGTACTCGCGCAGGGCCTCGAAGACATCGGCCACCCGATATTCGTCGCGCTCGCCGCCGAAGCGGTTGAGCGCCATCTGTCGCTCCGCGAGGCGCAGCGCGTCCGCCGAGGTGTCCACGTTGATGACCTGATCGGCCCCCGCCGCCGCCGCGTAGACGGCGAACGCGCCGGTATAAGCGAAGCAGTTGAGGACGCGGGCGTCCTGGCAGTAGTTGGCGACGCGGCGGCGATTCTCGCGCTGATCGAGGAAAAAGCCGGTCTTCTGCCCGCCGAGCAGATCGGCGACGAAGCGCAGCCCATATTCGCCGAACTCCACGCTCGGCGGCACATCGCCGTAGAGCGCGCCGGTCGGGACGGTCAGCCCCTCGCGCGTCAGCATCTCGGCGTCGGGGCGTTCTACGATCGCGACCGGGTTGAAGACCGCGCGCAGCGCCTCCACGATCTCCTCCTTGCGCCGCTGGAGGCCGAGGGTGGAGCACTGGATCGAGAGGATGTCGCCGTACCGATCGACGATCAGCCCCGGCAGGCCGTCCGACTCGCTGAAGACGACGCGGTAGGCGGTCGTATCGGGCGGTAGGACGCCCGACCGCCGCGCCTGGGCGGCGGCGATCCGGTCGTGGAGGAGTTCGGGCGTCAGGTCGCCCTCGGGGTCGCGCGTGAAGATCCGTGCCACGATCTGCGAGCGCCGGTTGAGGAGGCCGCGCGCCAGGAAGCCGCCGCGCGTATCGGTCACGTCGATCACATCGCCGTCGGCGGGCATCCCGTCGATGCGGGCGACCGCGCCGGAGAAGACCCAGGGGTGATCCTGCTGGACGGGCTTCTCGCGGCCCGGCTTGAGGACGATACGCGGGCGTGTGGACATCGCTGTTGGCTCCCCCTGGTCTGCTGCTCGACCCGCCGCCGGTGGCGCTGGTCCGTACATCGTATAGGGGGAACGATAGCACGTTTACGAGGGGGGGATCACCGCAGAGACGCAGAGACACAGAGGACGAGAGGAGGGAGGAGGACGAATACAAAAGAACGGTTGCCGCAGAGTACGCAGATCGCGCAGAGCACGGAAGAGAGAAAGGGGGACTCAAAGACGTAGAGACACAAAGGGAGACTGGAGAGAAAGAGTCTAGGCGTGGCTCAGCCCGCGTAGGTGGGCTTCACCGGTGCCGCTTATGGCTGCCCCCAGCCGGGGGCTTGAGCCCCCAGATACCTGTCCCTGACGCGGAGTTCCGGGGGTTTCAACCCCCGGCTAAGAGGCCGTTTCATAACCCTACGATGCGCCTTAAGTCTGTAGCAATCACGCCATTTTTCTTTTGGTTTATGGGGTTATGAAACGGCCTCTAAGGGCAGCTACGCCGCCACAAAGTCCGCCTGTGCGCTACTGGATCGCTCCAGCTCTTCCTCTCGCGTCACCCCATTCTATGCCCCGATGCGCTTTATTCCTCTGGACTATGCCTTTCATCAGCACCGCCCCTTCAAATCGTCCCTCTTTCCCCTCGGTCCTCCCCCCCGTGCCCCTCTGTGTCTCTGCGTCTCCTGTTCCGTCCCCTTTCTCTCGCCGCTCTGCGTCTCTGCGTCTCTGAGGCGACCCCGTTCCCGCCCTGTGCTAGTATCGCGCCAAGTAGGGGCCGGATAGGCTCCGGCATGTGAGGGGGAGTGGCGCATGGCGAAGATCGCCTTTATCGGGGCGGGGAGCACGGTGTTCGCGCGGAATCTGCTGCGCGATCTCTACACCTTCCCCGAGTTGCACGGGTCCGAGATCGCCCTGATGGACATCAACGAGGAGCGCCTCGGCGTCACAGAGGCGGTCGCGCGGCGGATCGCGGATCAGGCTGGGACCACGCCGACGATCACCACGACGACCGAGCGGCGGCGGGCGCTCGACGGCGCGGACTACGCGATCAACATGATCCAGGTCGGCGGCTACAAGCCCGCCACGGTGACCGATTTCGAGATCCCGAAGCGATACGGCTTGCGGCAGACGATCGGGGACACGCTCGGCATCGGCGGGATCATGCGCGCGCTGCGGACGATCCCGGTCATGCTCGACATGACGCACGACATGGAGGCGGTCTGCCCGGATGTCACCTTCCTCAACTACACCAACCCGATGGCGATGCTCTGCTGGGCGCTCTCCCGCGCGACGCCGATCAAGACGGTCGGCCTCTGTCATAGCGTGCAGGGGACGGCGGCGGAGCTGGCCGGGGTCCTGGGCCTCCCTGCGGACGAGATCGACTACCGCTGCGCCGGGATCAACCACATGGCCTTCTACACGAAGTTCGAGCACGAAGGCCGCGACCTCTACCCCGACTTGCGCCGCATCGCGGAGGAGGGTCGCTACCCGGCGCACGAGCGGGTCCGCTTCGCGATCCTGAAGCGCTTCGGATTCTTCGTCACCGAGTCGAGCGAGCACTTCTCGGAGTACACTCCCTACTTTATCAAGGGGAGTCGCCCCGACCTGATCGAGCGCTACAACGTGCCGCTCGACGAGTACCCGGCGCGCTGCGAGGAGCAGATCGCGGAGTGGGGGACGCTGCGCTCGGCGCTGTTGGAGGCCGACCCGCAGGCGATCCCGAACTACGAGGCGGCGCGGCGCGGCACGCTGAGCGGCCTGCGCGAGCGACGCTTGAAGTTCATCGAGCAGGAAGACCCGGCGCGGGCGGTCGAGTTGCGCGCGCGCTGGCTGGCGGAGCGCGCGCAGCACCTGAATGGCCATAGCGGCGAATACGGCACGCTGATCATCCACAGCATGGAGACGGGGCAGCCGCGCGTCGTCTATGGCAACGTGCCGAATCACGGCCTGATCGACAACCTGCCCGCCGAGTGCAGCGTGGAGGTGCCCTGCCTGATCGACCGGCAAGGGGTGCAGCCGACCGCGATCGGCACCCTGCCGCCGCAACTGGCCGCGCTGATGCAGACGAACATCAACGTGCAATCGCTGACCGTTGAGGCGACGCTGACCGGGAAGCGCGAGCACGTCTACCACGCGGCGCTGCTCGACCCACACACGGCGGCGGAACTCGACCTCGACCAGATCCCCGCGCTGGTGGACGACCTGATCGCGGCGCACGGCGACCTGCTCCCAGCATTCGCGTAGGCGGCGGACGAGGGGATGCAACAGGAGACACAGAGACACAGAGTGGGACGGGAGAAAGAACATGGGAGACGGAGGGGGCTGAAGCGAGAGCGATAGGAGACACCCTATGGAAGGGTGAGAGGAACCTTATGGAAGGGTGAGAGGAACCTTCTCGTTCCTCTCTCTTTCGTCCTCTGTGTCTCTGTGTCTCCTGTTGCGTCTCTCTATGGGGGGTGGAGATGAAGATCAGGTCGGTGGAGGCGCTGCGGCTGACGGTGCCGTCGCAGGCGGCGATCACGCCGCCGCGTCGGCAGGGGTGGCACGTCGAGGCGGAGGTGGCGAACCCGATGTCGCGCTACCCGAAGGTGAAGGCGCACCGCAGCAAATGGCTCCCGAAATGGGAGAACGTCTGGTGCAAGGTCACGGCGGAGGACGGCACCTTCGGGCTCGGGATGACCAGCAACGGGCGGGTCGCGGCGGCGATCATCGAGGACCACCTGGGGCCGCAACTGATCGGCGAGGAGTGCCTGGCGACGGAACGGATCGCGGACATGCTGTTCCGTATGACGAAGCCGTACGGCTCCACCGGCCTCGCCTCCTACGCCGTCAGCGCGGTCGATCTGGCACTCTGGGATCTGCGCGGCAAGCTGCTGGGGCAGCCGGTCTACCGGCTGCTCGGCGGACCCGCGCGCGACAAGCTCTTCTGCTACGCGACCGGCAACGACGTGGACTGGTATCAGGAACTCGGCTTCCGCGCCTTTAAGCTCGCCTGCCCGTACGGCCCCGCCGACGGCCTGGATGGCCTGAAGCGCAACGTCGCATTCGTGGCGGCGGCGCGGGAGCGGATCGGCGACGACGCGGAATTGATGCTCGATTGCTGGATGGCGTTCGATGTCGAGTACACGGTGCGGCTGGCCGAGGCGCTGCGCCCCTACCGCCTGAAGTGGATCGAGGAACCCCTGATCCCGGAGGACTTCGACGCGCACCTGGCCCTGCGCGAGCGCCTGCCGTGGCAAGGGCTGGCGACTGGCGAGCACTGGTATACGCACGTCCCGTTCGGCTGGGCGATCGCGCATCGCGCGGCGGATATCCTCCAGCCGGACATCAACTGGTGCGGCGGGCTGACCGTCTGCCAGCGGATCGCCGCAGCGGCGGATGCGGCGGGAATCGGGGTGATGCTGCACGCCGGCGGCAACACGCCGTTCGGCCAGCACTTCTCCTACGCCACCCCGGCGGTCCCCTGGCTGGAATGCTTCGTCGGGACGCCGCCCGGCGTGCCGCTGGCGGAGGGGTGGGGGCTGCCCGGCCAGGCGATCCCGCAGGACGGCTGGCTCGTGCCGAGCGATGCGCCGGGCTTCGGCCTGGAACTCCGGGATGCGTGGCTGACGCCCTTCTTCGCATAGCGCCGGGGGACGAGGGGACGGAACAGGAGGCGCAGAGACACAGAGAACGAAGGGAGAGGAAGATATTTTGGGACGTTGCGGCGGCTCTCGGCCTGCTGCCCGACACAAAGGCTGCACCGGAACCGCCCCCTCAAATCGTCCTTCTCCCTCCCGTGCTCTTCTATGTCTCTGTGCCTCCTGTTCCGTCCCCTCGTCCCTCGCTGTCAGCCCTTGACGCCGCCGGCGGCGAGGCCGCTGATGACGAGGCGTTGGGCGAACATGTAGAGGATCACCGGCGGCACGGCGGTGATCAAGGCCCCGGCCATCATCTGCCCCCAGAAGAAGACATCCTCGCCGAGCATCTGTGTCAGACCGACGGTGACGGTGCGCGACGCCAGCGAATTGGTGAAGATCAGGGCGTAGAGGAACTCGTTCCACGATTGGGTGAAGGCGAAAAGGGCGACCACCGCCACCGCCGGGGCCGAGAGGGGCAGGACGACGCGGAAGAGGACGCCGAGGCGGTCGCAGCCGTCGATCAGCGCGGCGTCCTCCAATTCGAGCGGGATGCTGCGGAAATAGCTGCTCATCATCCAGGTGCAGAAGGGCAGGGTGAAGGTCGGGTAGACGAGCATCAACGACTTGATGCTATCGGCCAGGTTGAGTCGGGCGACGATGGTGAAGAGCGGGATGAAAAGGAGCGAGTTCGGCAGGAGATAGGTGAAGATCAGCCCGCGCGCCAGAGTTGAGCGTCCGGTGAAGCGCAGGCGGGTGATCGAGTAGGCGGCCAGCGCGCCGAGCACGATCGAGAGCCCGGTGACGACGACCGCGACGATCGCGCTGTTGATCAGCCAGTGGCTGAAGTTGCCGGACGCCTTGCTGCCGCCGTCGGAGGCGAAGAGGCCAGTGTAGTGGCCGAAGTACAGCTTTTGCGGGAGGAGCGTGAATTCCTGGTAGATTTCCTTGTTCGTCTTGAGGGAGGCGAGGAGCATCCAGACGAACGGGATAAGGGTCCAGAGCAGGAAGAAGACCAGGCCCACATAGGTGGCGATCATCCACCCCCGCCCGATCGCGCGGTGGCCCCCCTTCGAGCGGAGGCGCGGTAACGTGCGGGGCGCGGTCACGCTGGCCATGAGTTACTCCTCCCGCAGCATCTGACGAGTCAGGAAATAGACGAGGATGGCGTAGGCGGGCATCATCATCATCGAGATCGTCGCCCCGGCCCCGAGCTCGTGGCCGGGGATGGCGACGAGGTAGGCGAGCAGCGGCAGGGTCGTGGTGCTGTAGTTCGGACCGCCGCCGGTGAGGACGAGGATCTGGGTCAGGTTCGCCGAGGTCCAGATCGTCGAGAGGAGCGCCGTCACGAAGATGACCGGTTTAAGGCTCGGCACGGTGATGTAGCGGAAGCGCTGGAAGGTGCTGGCCCCGTCGATCTCGGCGGCCTCGTACTGCTCGCCGGGGATCGCCTGCATCCCGGCCAGCAGGTTCATCGTCCAGAACGGCGTCCCGGACCAGATGACGACGAGGATCAGGGCCGGGAGCGCGATGCGGGCGTCGTTGAAGAAGTAGATATAGTCGTCCAGCAACCCGAACTGGGCGACCAGGCCATTGATCGGCCCGGAGGTGTCGAAGAGGAAGCGCCAGGCGTAGGCGGTCACCACGGCGGGCACCGCCCAGGGGAGGAACATCAGGCCGCGCCAGACGTTGCGGAGGCGGATCCGCTGGTTGAGGACGCACGCCATCGCCATGCCGATGATCAGCTTGCCGACGATCGCCCCGCCGGTAATGGCGAGCGTATTTCCGGCGGCCTTGAGGAAGAGCGAGTTCGGCTTGAAGAGGTCGGCGTAATTCCGCAGCCCCACCCAGGTGCCATCCTTGCCGATGAAGCGCTCCTGGAAGCTCAGTAGGATGGCGTCGAGGAACGGATAGAGGAGGAGCGCCAGAAGAATCAGGAAGACCGGCAGGACGAGCAGCCAGCCGAGCAGCCAATCGCGCCCCAACAGGCGTCGGACCACGCCGAGGCGGTGCTGGTCGAGTGGCCGGGGGGGGGAAATGACCTGTATCTCCGCCATGAGGGCATCTCCGCGTCGGCGACCGGCGCGTGCCTGTCGCCGACATTCCGGGGTATGGTGTCGCTTTAGTTCTTGACGAACTTGGTGTACGACTCCATCATCGCCGCCTGCGCGACCTCCTGGGCCGTCTCGATCGCCTGATTCTCGTTGATGATCCTGTTCAGCATGTCCGAGAGGGTGTACTTGGCGTCGGTTACATCGGCGAGCCAGGGCTGGGGCGGGGCGGGCCAGTTGCGGATGCGCCCGACGTTGGCGATGTTCGCCAATTCGGCGAACTTGCTCTTCTCCCAGAACTCGCCCTTCGCATGGTCGCGGTAGACCGGCACGAAGCGGCCCTCGACCGACTTGGAGATCTTGAGCAGATTCTCCGGCTTCATGAAGAATTCGAGCGCTTCGAGCGCCTTGTTGGCCTGTTTCGCCTTCTTGAAATAGCCGAATCCGAGGGCAGCCCCCTCGGCGAAGGCCCCGGCGGGTCCCTTCGGCGGCAGCGACAGGCCGGTCTTGTCGCCGAGTTCTTTGTCATTAACGAGTAACCAGCCCATGATCGTGGCCGGGTTGATCGCGATCGCCACTCGGCCCTTCTGATAGCTCTCGTTGTTCCAGGAAGTCACCGTCTGGGCGAAGGAATCTTTGGGGATCAGGTTGGCCTTGTACATCTTGACGATCGTGTCGATGCCCGCCTTGTTGGCGGGGTTCTTGATGTCCGGCACCCCCTTCTCGTTGTTGAGCCGTCCGCCGAAGGCCCAGAGGGTGGAGACCAGGTTATTGACGTGATCGCCCTCGTGGCCGAGGCAGTAGGCGAAGAGATTGGTGCGGGGAGGCTGCTGGATCTTGGGGCCGAGCTCGATCAACTGATCGTACGACTCGAAGAACTTGCCATTATTCTTCTCGCCGATCAGGTCGGTGCGCCAGTGGACCGGCCAGGCATCCACCGCATAGGGGGTGGCGAACATGCCGCCATCGGTGGCGGTCAGGGAACTGATCGCGGTCGGGTACATGCCCCCCGCCTGATCCTTGAACTTGTCGACGAGGGGCTTGAGGTCGCCCGTCTCACCTTGGGTATACCAGTAGATGCCGTTGTTGTTGTCGATCTCGGGGGGCTGGCCCGCCGCCAGCGCCGCCGATTCCTTCTGGAGGATCAGCGGCGAGCCGGGGATCGACTGCCACTCGACCTGGATATTGTTCTGCTTGCCCCAGTCGACGAAGACCGCGCCGACCGCCTCGTCGGTCTTGATGTTCCAGTTGGCCGAGAACCAGACATTGAATTTGCCCGCGACGATCGTGAGCTCTTTCGTCGGGGCGACCGCCGCACTGGCAGCTCCCACCGGCGCGCCGCTCGCGCTCGGTGCTGCGGTGCTTTGACTGCCCGTGCCTCCCGCTTCCGGGCTGCCACAGGCGGCCAGTAAGGCGGCTGTCGCGAGCGTCGCCGCGCCGCACAAAAACCGCCGACGTGACAAGGGTACGGTCAGGTGCTGTTGCTCCATGCCCCGCTCCTCTCCGACGCGTCCGACCAGAGATTCCTGACGATCGATTTTTCATCTTACGTACTATAAGACTGTATGTAAGATAAGTCAATTTCGCGAGGAATGCCTGTGCCGGGCAAAGTTTACTCCGGTGGGCACGCGCGGCGCACGATGTCGCCGCCGACGCAGTGGACCCGCCAGGAAATGTGTCGGGTGCGCGAGCGATGCCCTATCATAGTCGTGCAGCGGGCGCGTCGGTGGCGCACCTTACCGGCCCGGTCGGGCCGTATATGGGGTGGATGATTGAGCGGGAGTACCGACGAGACACGGCGGATCGCGGCGGAGCTGGCGCTGCCCTCGGACGGGGTGGCGGCGACGATCGCGCTGCTGGACGATGGCAATACGTTGCCATTCATCGCGCGTTACCGCAAGGAGCGCACGGGCGGGCTGGACGAGGAGCAGTTGCGCGCGATCGTGGGCGCGCTGGCGACCTCGCGTGCCCTGGAAGCACGGCGCGCGGCGATCGTCGGCGCGCTGACCGAGGCCGGGACGCTGACGCCCGCCCTGGCGGCGGCGCTGGCCGCCGCGCCGACCCGGGTCGCGCTCGAAGACCTCTACGCGCCGCATCGCCCGAAGCGTCGCACCCGCGCCAGCATGGCGCGCGAGCGCGGCCTGGGGCCGCTGTCCGACCTGATCCGCCGCCAGAGGGCGGGCGGAGCGGACGCCACGACCCTCGCTCGCCCGTTCGTCGGGGAGGGGGTGCCGGCGGCGGAGGACGCGCTGCTCGGGGCGCGGGACATCGTGGCGGAGGCGATCAGCGAGCATCCCGAGGTGCGGCGGCTAACGCGCGAGCGTGCCTGGCGTTACGGGATCTTGCGCGCCGAGCGGATCGCCAAAGCACAGGATGATCGCGGTGTCTACGAGACCTATTACGCCTTCGCCGCGCCGGTCGCGCGCATCCGCCCGTACCAGATGCTGGCGATCGGGCGCGGGGAGGCGGAGAAAGTCTTGCGCGTGTCGCTCGACGTGCCGGAAGGCGATTGGCGCGCGGCGATCGGCACGGCCTTCCGCCCCGATCCGCGCTCGCCGCTGGCCGGGGAACTGGCGCTGGCGATCGACGACGCGGCGACGCGGCTCCTCCTCCCGGCGATCGAGCGCGACCTGCGCGGCACGCTCCGCGAGACGGCGGAGGCGCACGCCATCGCCACCTTCGCGGCCAACCTGCGCGGGCTGCTGACGGTGCCGCCGCTGGCGGGGCAGACGATCCTGGGACTCGACCCCGGCTTCCGCACCGGCTGTAAGGTGGCGGTCGTGGACCCGACCGGCAAACTGCTGGACACCGCGACGATCTTCCCGCACGAGCCGCAGCGGCGCCCGGAGGAGGCGTTACGCCTCCTGGCCGAACTGGTGGCGCGGCACCGGATCACGCTGGTGGCGATCGGCAACGGCACCGCCTCGCGCGAGACGGAGGCGCTCGTGGCCGAATCGATCCGTCGAGTCGGCGGGGGGCTGCGTTATCTGATCGTCAGCGAGGCGGGCGCAAGCGTCTACAGCGCCTCGCCGCTCGCCCGCGCGGAGTTGCCGGAGCTCGATGTCAGTCTGCGCGGCGCGGTATCGATCGCGCGGCGGGCGCAGGACCCGCTGCCGGAACTGATCAAGATCGACCCGCGCGCGATCGGGGTGGGGCTCTATCAGCACGACGTGGACGGGCCGGAGCTGGTCGCGGCGCTCGACGCGACCGTGGAGAGCGTGGTCAACGCGGTGGGGGTGGAGCTGAACACCGCCTCGCCCGCGCTGCTGGCGCACGTCGCGGGGATCGGCCCGAAGCTGGCCGCGCGGATCGTGGAATACCGGGACGAGCACGGCCCCTTCCGCAACCGGGCGGCGCTGCGACGGGTGGGCGGCCTCGGCCCGCGCGCGTTCGAGCAGGCGGCGGGTTTTCTGCGCGTGCGCGACGGCGACACGCCGCTCGACGCCAGCGCGATCCACCCGGAGAGTTACGGCGTGGCGACCGCGCTCCTGAAACGCGCGGGTCTGACCGTGGCGACCCCGCCCGCCGCCCGCCGCGTCGCGCTCGACGCGACGTTGACGCGGACGCCGCTGCCTGCCCTGGCAGCGGAATTCGCGGTCGGCGAGCCGACCTTGCGTGACATCCGCGAGCAACTGCTCCGTCCGGGGCGCGACCCGCGCGCCGAGTCGCCGCCGCCGATCCTCCGCAGCGATGTCCTGTCGCTGGCCGACCTGAAACCAGGGCTGCGGCTGACCGGGACGGTGCGGAACGTGGTCGATTTCGGCGCGTTCGTGGACATCGGCGTGAAGCAGGACGGCCTCCTGCACCGCAGCCAGATGCCGCGCGGCATCGTCGTGCGCGTCGGCGAGGTGCTGCCGGTGGCGATCCTCCGCATCGAGGCGGAGCGGGGGCGGATCGCGCTGGCGTGGCCGGATGGGGCGGGATGAGATGAGCGTAGAGTGAGGACTGATAAGGAACGGAAATGTCCTGAGGACACCCGGCTCTCAGCTGGATAGCCTGTGGCCTCAAAATATGCCGCGGGACCAATATCTTTTCTTGCATAGAAAGGGTTGTAAGGTATCGCGCCAGCGTAGGGCGTCACTTGCCAGCTATCCGGCGACGGACGGGAAAGTACTATTGGCGCTTAATCAGGCCCCTTGATTTTGCAGTTTGGGAGGGCGCGTTGCAGCGATAGCAATCCCTGCGGTGTAGCTGAGGTTCCTATAAGCCAGAGGAGTTGCAGCGCGGTCAACTGGTGTAGGTGCAGAAGTCCTGCATCAGTAACAGCGGTACCATTGAGATCAAGTTCTTGTAGCGAGTTCATCCTGTGCAGGTACTGCAGATTCATATCCTGCACGTTGCTGTAAGCGAGCCGCAATACTTCTAATTGTTGAAGGGTGTGAAGATACGCCAGTCCCGTACCCGTGATGTTTGTGTCCGTAAGATCGAGAGATGCCAACCCTACCAGACCACTCAGGTGAGTGAGCGCCGCATCATCGACACTACAAAACGCGAGCGTCAACCTCACGAGATCGTCCGATTGGAATGTGCGAAGTAGGGTGAGATCAGGTTTCTCGCCTCCTGTAGACCAAAGTTCTAGGGGCAACGTTCTAGGCAACTCAATGGTACCTTGAGCGGCCAGACGTTGTTCACGCTTCCAGCGAGATCCCCCTACAGTGCGACGACCATCTGCCTCGTGCTTACGGAGAATAAATAGCCAGCCCAGGGATTTGTCCGAGGGAAAGTGCAGAATGCGTGTGGTACATGGAAAAGTTTCCATACTTGCGTGCTATCCCTCTGAACTTCGATATCCGATTACATGCATCGCGCCGTCGATCGCGGCGTTGGGAAAGGCTGCACCACGGCGCGCGGGTCCCGGCTACGCTCCGCCGACCGGCACCGACCCCGCCGGAAGGCGCACAGTGAAGGTGCTGCCCTGGCCGAGGGTGCTCTCCACGGCGATCGTGCCGCCGTGCCCCTCCACGATCTGGCGGACGATGTAGAGGCCGAGGCCGGTGCCGCCGATCGTGGTGCCCCTGGCGGAGCCACGCGAGAAGGGCTGGAAGATCGTCTCGCGCTCCCCCTCCGGGATGCCGATCCCCTGGTCGCTGACGGCGATCGTCGCACGCGGCGGCTCCGTGCCGCGATCCCAGCCGATCGCGAGGCGCACCGTGCCTCCCCGTGGCGAGTATTTGAGGGCGTTGCTGACCAGATTGGTCAGCACCTGATCGAGCCGCGCGCGATCCCAGCGCCCGATGACCCGCTCCGGCGCATCGAAGGCGACGGTGTGCGCGGCGGTCCACTCGCCGCCACTTTCGAGCCGTCCCAGGATCGCCTCGCCGAGCGCGGTCAGGTCGCACAACTCCGGCTCCAGATGGAGCCGCCCCTGCTGGATCTGCGACGCATCGAGGAGATCGGCGACGAGAACTTCCATCCGTCCCAGCGTTCCCTGCACCTGTGCGAGATAGCGCGCGATGCGCGCGGCATCCGGCGTGTCGCGTGCGAGCTGGCGCTCCAGGAGTTCGAGGAAGCCCTTGGCTCCGGTGACCGGCGTCCGCAACTCGTGCGAGGCGATCGCGACGAACTGATCGCGCAGGGCGAGCGCCTCCTGCGCCTGGCGGTAGAGGCGCGCGTTGTCGAGTGCCAGGGCGCAGCGTCGGGCCAGCTCCTCCGCGACCGTCACTTCCTCCGGCCCGAAGTGTCGCCCCGATTCGGTGCTGGTAACGAAGGTGAGGACACCGAGCGAGCGCCCGCGCGCGACAAGCGGCACCACCATCACCGAGCGGATGTGCATGGCGCGCGCGACGCGCAAATGGTCATCGTCGCGCGCGGCGGCCCGGATGATCTCGTCCGTGTAGTCGGCGATCAAGATCGATGTGCCGCCGCGGAGCGCCTGCGACGGGGCGTGCGCCCGGTCGCTCGCCATCTCGGCGGGGAAGCGGCGGGCTTCCTGGGCGAGTTCGGCCAGCGCCGGATCGGCGTGGGCGATGGCGAGGCGCTCGGTTCGCCCGTCCGCGACGAGCAGATCGGCGAAGCACCAGTCGGCCAGATAGGGGACGGCCAGCCGGGTCACGCGCGCCAGCGTGTCCTCGTAATCGAGCGATTCGGCCAGGTCGGCGCTCGCCTCGGCCAGGAAGCGCAACGAGTCCTCGGCCCGCTTGCGATCGGCGATGTCCTGGAAGCTGCTCACCGCCGCGATCTGCGTCCCGTCCACGATGACCGGGGCAGCCCCGACCGAGAGGTAGGTGATCGTGCCATCGCCCCGCACGTAGCGCATCGCGGCATCGCGCCGCGCCTCGCCGTGGACAGCGGCGCGCACCATCGGGTACTCCTCCGGGCGGTAGGGCGTGCCGTCGTCATGGAGCGCCCCGTAGTGCGCGTACCCCTCGCGGTCCGCGACCGGTATCGGGGGGCGACCCAAGATTCGGAACGCCGCCGCATTGTGGAAGAGCAGCTCGCCCGAGGGGACTGCGGCGAGCGAGATCCCGACCGGGAGCTGTTCCAGGGTGGCTTCCAGGCGCGCTTGCTCGGTGGCCAGCGCCGTCAGGGCCTGTTCGCGCGCCGCCTCGTTCTCCCGGCGCGCGGTCACATCCTGCAAGGCGATGGCGACGCCTGCTGCGGTGGACTGCGCCCGCCCCAGCAGAATCTGCCCCAGCACGGGCGCTTCGATGCCGAACTCGAAAAAACCGGTGCCCGTGAACGCCGCCTCGATCTGCTGATACAGGCTCGTGCCGACCAGCTCGGGAAACATCCCCCAGAGCGCCTGGCCGAGCAGTGCGGCGCGTGGCCTGCCGCTAAGCGCCTCGGCGCGACCATTGACGTAGGTGAAGCGCCTCTCCGGTGTGAGGATAAAGATTGCCTCGTCGCTGCTGTCCAGCAGGCTGGCGAACTGGGACGCGAGCGTCGAGAACGACTCGCTCGTGTCACGAGGCGATCGGTGCTGGTCCTGCTGGTTGCCGGATGCCACTCCGCGTACTCCTCGCGCGCTCACGTCCGCGCGGGCGAATAGTCAGTCGTCTAGTCGTCAACCCACTACCAATGTGGGGCAGTATAGCGCATGTGCGGGCGGGTGCTACGCGCGAAAAGACTCGCGACATGGCCGATGGCGCGCCAGCGCACTCGGCGCTCGGCACCGCCGCAGGCGCGAGGGGCTCCCGGTGAGCGGCGGATCGCAGGCGTTGCGCGAGAAGCGCGGGATGGTTCCGCCGATCCCGACGGCACAGGTGTCCGATGCGCGGGTGCTGCATCGCCGGGCGAGGATCAGCGCGCTACCAGCCACCGCGCACCCCACGCATCGAGCGCGCGAAGTGCCTCCTGGAGATCGCGCCCCGCCGGGGTCAGCGCATATTCGACGCGCACCGGCTGGCTGGGGATCACCCGTCGTTGCAGCAAGCCCTCCGCCGCCAGCTCGCGCAGCCGTTGGGTGAGCAGCGGATCGGACAGGCCGGGGATGGCGGTGAGGATCTCGTTGTAGCGGCGCGCCCCGCCCATGAGCTCGCGGAGGATCAGGCCGGTCCAGCGCTTGCCGAGGATGTTGAAGACATGCGTGAAGCTATCGCAGCGCAGCGGCTGCGCGATAGCGTCGGTGGCGGTAGCTGTGGGGAGGGCGGTTGCGCCCGATCGTTTCGCCATACCGGCAGTATAGACAGTGGCGAGGAAGGGGGCAAGGGTTACCACTGTTTCCTTGCCGCTTGACATCGGACGACCATCCGTCTATCCTTGCGTCGCTCGGCAAAAAAATATTGCCAGGCCAGTATAAGGAAGCAAAAGCATGCAGTACGGCCACCCGCTCCGGTTCGGGACGTTCATCACGCCGCTGGGTGCCACGCCCCAGGAAACCGTCGACCTCGCGCAGCGCAGCGAGGCGCTCGGCTACGACCTCGTGACCTTCCAGGATCACCCGTACCAACCGGCGTTCCTCGACACCTGGACGCTCCTCGCATGGGTCGCCGCGCAGACCGAGCGCGTGCATCTCGCCGCGAATGTGCTCAACGTGCCGCTACGCTCGCCCGCAGTAGTGGCGCGCGCGGCGGCAAGCCTCGACCTGCTCTCCGCCGGACGGCTCGATCTCGCGCTCGGGGCCGGGGCGTTCTGGGACGCGATCGTGGCGATGGGCGGTCGGCGGCTCGCACCGGGCCAGTCCGTCCTGGCGCTCGGCGAGGCGATCGCGATCATTCGCGGCATCTGGGATGCCGACGACGGCACGCCGCTGCGCTTCGCCGGCGACTACTATCACCTCGACGGGGCGCAGCGCGGGCCGCTGCCGGCGCACGACATCCCGATCTGGGTGGGGGGCTATCAACCGCGGATGTTGCGCCTGATCGGTCGCGAGGCCGACGGCTGGTTGCCCTCGCTCGGGCGCATGAAGCCGGGCGCATTTCGGGCCGCGAACGCCATCATCGACGCGGCCGCGCGCGAGGCCGGGCGGGATCCGCGCGAGATCCGCCGCCTGGTCAACATCTCGGGGCGCTTCTCGGCTACCGGTAGCGGCTTTCTCAGCGGGCCGAGTCGGCAGTGGATCGATGACCTGCTCCCGCTCGTCGTCGAAGATGGCGTCGGCACGTTCATCCTCGCGTCGGATGACCCGCGCACCTTGGAGCAGTTCGCGCGCGAGGTCGCCCCGGCCCTGCGCGAGGCCGCGCGCTCCGCGCTCCCGGAGGGTTTTTCCGGGTCCGGGTTCCGCCGTGCGGCGGTGCGGGCGAAGCGGCGTGCAGGGATCGGCTACGACACGGTGCCCGCGTCATTGGCCGCCGCCGCGATCGAGCCGGGGGATGCCGGTTACGCGCGCGTCAGGTCGACCTACGCACGCGGTGGAGCGCCCGGCCTCGTCTTTCAGGTGGGGACCGCAGCCGAAGTCGTCGAGGCCCTCGCGTTCGCGCGCGCCCACGCCGCGCTGCCGCTCGCGATCCGCAGCGGCGGGCACGGCATCAGCGGTCGGTCCACCAACGATGGCGGCATCGTCATCGACCTGTCCAGATTGAACACGATCGAGGTGCTCGACCGGGCCACCCGCCGCGTGCGCCTCGGGCCGGGGGCGCGCTGGATGGAGGTCGCCGCCGCGCTGGCCCCGCACGGGTGGGCGCTGAGTTCGGGGGACTACGGCGGCGTAGGGGTCGGCGGCCTGGCGACCGCCGGTGGCGTCGGCTGGCTCGCGCGCGAGCACGGCCTGACGATCGATCATCTGCGCGCCGTCGAGATGGTGCTCGCGGACGGCTCCGTCGTGCGTGCGTGCGCCGAGGAGAACGCGGATCTCTTCTGGGCCGTCCGTGGTGCCGGGGCGAACTTCGGTATCGTGACGTCGTTCGAGTTCGAGGTCGACGAGGTCGGCGAGGTCGGCTGGGCGCAACTGACCTTCGATGCCGACGATACGGCGGGCTTCCTCGAACGATGGGGCGGGGCCGTCGAGGCGGCACCGCGCGATCTCACCAGCTTCGTTATCATGGGTCCTCCCCGGCGGGGGCAACCACTCATCGCGCAGGTCCTGGCCGTCGTCGACTCGGACGAGCCGGACACCGTCATCGACCGCCTCCAGCCGCTCGCCGACATCGCGCCGCTCTACGACCAGCAGATCACCATCACGTCGTATGCGAGCATCATGGCCAACGCCCACGGGGGCCAGCACGACGCTCGGGGCGAACCGGTGGCACGCTCCGGCCTCATCGGGCACATCACCCCGGAGTTCGCCGCAGCGGCGGCGCGGCTGATCCGCAGCGGCGCGGTCTATTTCTTCCAGATCCGCTCGGTGGGGGGCGCGGTGTCCGATGTCGCCCCCGACGCGACGGCCTACGGGAACCGCGCGGCCAACTTCGCGGTGACGGCGTTCGGGTCGCAACGTGCGCGTACGGACGCGCTGTGGGACGCGCTGCATCACCATTTCGACGGCCTCTACCTCAGCTTCGAGACCGATCTGCGCCCGGAGCGGCTCGACGATGCGTTCCCGCCCCGGACGCTCGAGCGCCTCCGCGCGTTGAAGTCGCGCTACGATCCGGACAACGTCTTCCGCGACAACTTCAATATCGCGCCGCGGGCGCTCGTCGGCTGACCCGACGCGCGAGCGCCCGCGGCGCGGACGACACAGCGCGTAGAAGCGGTGTGGCACTCGCTACCAAGGAGCCTGCCATGACGGATTACGGACACGATCTGCTGTTCGGCACATTCAGCACCCCCGTCGCCCAGCCGCCGATGCACGCGGTCGAGCTGGCGGTGGTGGCGGATCGTGCGGGCCTCGACCTGGCAACGTTCCAGGACCACCCGTACCAACCATCGTTCCTCGATACCTGGACCCTCCTCGCGTATGTCGCGTCGCGCACCAGCCGGATCCGCGTCAGCGGCAATGTGCTCAACCTGCCCCTGCGAGGACCGGCGGTGCTCGCCCGCAGCGCCGCCAGCCTGGATCTCCTGAGCGGCGGGCGCTTCGAGCTGGGCATCGGGGCGGGCGGTTTCTGGGACGCGATCGCGGGCATGGGCGGGCGTCGGTTGACACCGGGCCAGTCGATCGCGGCCTTGGAGGAAGCGATCGCGATCATCCGCGCGATCTGGGCGACCGACGAGCGCGGCGGGGTGCGCATCGACGGCGTGCATTATCAGGTTGCCGGTGCCAAGCGTGGCCCCGCGCCCGCGCATGACATCGGGATCTGGGTGGGGGCGTACAAGCCGCGCATCTTGGAGCTCACCGGACGTGTCGCCGACGGTTGGCTGCCGTCGCTCGCCTATTTGCCGGGCGGACTGGCCGATCTGGCGGAGATGAACGCGCAGATCGACGAGGGTGCGGCGGCGGCGGGGCGTGAGCCAGCCGCGATACGCCGGTTCCTGAACATCTCGGGCCAGTTCGCGCGAGACGGCCGCTCCTTGCTCAAGGGGCCGCCGCAGCAGTGGGCCGAAGAACTCGCGGCGATCACCCTCGAATACGGCATCACCGGGTTCATCCTTGCCGCCGACGATGCGCCCTCGATCGAGCTGTTCGCCGCCGAGGTCGCCCCGGCGACGCGCGAACTCGTCGCCGCCGCGCGCTCGGGCGCGAGCCGTGCCTGACGGTCCCTTCGGTCGCACGGTGGGTGGCATCGGGGCTGGTGGCCGATGCCACCACGATGCTCATGTATCGGCCCGGACGAACGAACGGCGTCGAGGACACGCCGAGAAGGCGCAGTTGCCCGGGGGTAGCGATCGGCGGAGCAACGCCAAGAGGCGGGCGGGGCTACTTCAGCCCCGCCCGCCTCCATTGCTCGCGATTGTGCCGTCGTTGCGCTATTCCGCCGCCGCCACGAGCGCCGCCGCCCCGGCGGCATCGGGGGCCGCGCCGACCTGTAAGAGGAGCGTATTGCCCCAGGGGTCGCGCGCCACGATCGCCCCGCCTGCGGTCTGGTAGGGGATGTCCGCCGCCCGCAAACGCTCGACCACCGCCGCGCGCGCCGCCTCGTTCGGCAGGTCGATCGTGAAGAAGCGGAGGCGCACGCTCGATTCGGGCGCTCCTGCGGCCCCCTGGCTGTGCCAGACGTTCATCCCGATGTGGTGATGGTAGCCCCCGGCGGAGACGAAGAGGGCGGTCGGCATCGCCGCGACGATGTCGAAGCCGAGGATGTCGCGGTAGAAGGCGGTGGCCTGCGGGATGTCGCCGACTTGCAGGTGGAGGTGCCCCAGGCGCGTCCCCGCCGGGAGCCCCTGCCATGTCCCGCCGGCGCGCGCCGCCTCGTTCAGCAGGCCGCGCAGGTCGACCGGGTCGGTCGCCATCTGCACCTGCCCGCCGCGCCAGGTCCACTCGCTGCGCGGGCGATCGCGGTAGATCTCGATGCCGTGGCCGTCCGGGTCTTCGAGGTAGAGGGCCTCGCTGACGAGGTGATCGCCCTGGCCGGGGACCGGCAGGCCGAGGTCGAGCCAATGGCGCAGCCACGCGCCGAGCGCGGCCTGCGTGGGGAGGAGGATGGCGAAGTGGTAGAGGCCGGTGTAGCTGCGGCCCCCGCGCGGCCAGGGCGCGGCCCCCGTTCGCTCGCTGAGCAGCAACAGCGGTTGCCCGGCGACGCCGAGGGTGGCGCTCCCTGGGCCCTGCGCGAGGAGCGCGAGGCCGATCGGCCCGGTGTAGAAATCGACCGAACGCTTCAGGTCGGCGACGCTCAGCGCGAGCAAGCCGACGTTCGTCGCGGGGTCGATCGGGGTGTAGTGCTTGGGGGTCGAGACGGAGGTGGCGGTCATTGGGGTCTCCTTGATGAGTCGGTAGTCGGTAGTCGGTAGTCGGTAATCGGTAGTCGGCGGAAAGGTTTGTGAATAACGCGGTGCCGATCGGCGAGTCATGGCCGTGCAGTGCTCAAGTCTGCCGACCGCCGACCGCCGTCTAATTCAGCTCCTTCAGCAAATTATCCAGATCGAGCTCGCCGCCGCCCATCGCGACGTGGCCCGCCTCGTCGTGCGGCCACCGGTCGAACGGGCGATCCCAGCAGAGTTCGAGGTCGTTGCCGTCCGGGTCGGAGATGTAGATCGCCTCGTGGGTGCCATGATCGGCGATCTGGCGGAGGGGCCAGTTCACCCCTTGCAGGCGGCGCAGGGCGTCCGCGAGTCCGGCGCGCGTCGGGTAGCGCAGGGCGACGTGGTGCAGCCCCGCCACGCCGTCCGGCTGCGGTGCGCCACCGGCGGACTTCCAGGTGTTGAAGCCGAGGTGGTGGTGGTAGCCGCCCGCCGAGATGAAGAGGATGTCGCCGGTCGTCCCCCAACCGGGGACGCCGCGCGCCTCCATCACCACGTCGAAGCCGAGCACATCGACGTAGAAAGCGCGGACGCGATCGATGTCGGCGGTGCGGAGGTGGACGTGGCCGATCGTCAGCCCCGGATCGATCGGGTTCGGGTTGGCGAGCCGGGGGGTGCTCGGCCCCTGAGTTTGGCGGTCGGTGGTGCTGCTCATCGGGTGCTGCTCCTCGTCTGTTGGCGCGGCGGGCGGCATAGCCGTGCGTCGCGTCGCTTGCCGTGCGAGAGCAACTGTATCGCCATCGCTAATCATTGTCAAGTAGCTTACAAAAGATTAGAATAAAGAATGTATGGAGGGAACCGCGATGAGTCAGACTGTCGATTCCGCCGAGGATGGCACGTCGCCGCCGTTCGATAGCGCGTTCTGTCCCGTTTTCCACAGCGCGGTGGAGCTGATCGGGCGACGCTGGACCGGCGCGATCGTGCGCGCGCTCCTCTGCGACATCACCCGTTTCAGCGATCTGACGCGCGCGATCCCCGACCTCAGCGACCGGATGCTCTCCGAGCGCCTGAAGGAACTGGAAGGGGCGGGGATCGTGGCGCGCACGGTCCTGCCGACCACGCCGGTGCAGATCGAATACCGCCTGACGCCGAAGGGCGCGGCGCTCGCCCCGGTTCTGGCCGCGATCGGTGCGTGGGCCGGGGAGTGGCTGGTGGCGGTGGAACCGGCGCGCGCAAGATAAATTTATGGCGAGCATGGCGAATCGCGGGGGCATCACGCGCATCGCCACCGTCGGGAGTACGGTCGCGATCGGCGGTATCCGGGGGCTCAAGCCCCCGGCTGGGGGTGCCTCACGGCTACCGGCGAAGTACCCCTGAAGGGCATACTACCCACCTGCGCGGGCTGGGACAGCAGCCCCCACGCCGCGCGTTACCCAGCACGCCCCTCTCCCACTTTGGGAGAGGGCCCTCGCGCCGGGTGCCCGCTGGGCGGACGCGACGGGGTGAGGGCCGTACCTGCGTGGGCGATGCCGTTAGAACGCAGTCCCGGCTCAATGGCACCCGGCCACGAAGTCCGCCTGCGCGGACTGGAACGTTACGGTCGTCCCTCATCAGCCGCGAACGTGTGTAACGGCGATGGCTCCGCTCCCGGCTGGGCGGGTTCCCCGGAGGCAGTGCGCCCTTCATGGGTGGGAGTTCCTGCCCTCTGGGCGGCGGGGCAGGGGGGGAGGGTTGCAGCAAGCCCGCCCCGCTCCTCCCCGCCCGTCAGGGCGCGGACTGGAGCGGGGCGAGCGTGTACGGCAACCGTTCCCCGACGCTGAAGACCGTCGCGGTGCCGTCCCGCAACAGGGTGACGGTGCGCGCGCCGAGCACGCGGGACTCGCCGTTCACGGTGAGGATCACCGTATCCTCGTCGATGCCGAGGATGGTGAGGTACGGCGGCGCGGCGGCGACGAGCGGGGCGGTGCGCGCGCCCCCGAAGCGGTCGTAATGGGGCAACACGCCGATGCCAGGGACGAGGCCGAGGGCGGGCTGCCACGTCGGCGTGGCGGCGCGCGGGGAGGTCACCAACTCGCCGAGGGCCATCGCGCCCGCGCTGCTCCCGGCCAGGATGGTCCCGTCGGCATAGGCCGCGCGAATCGCCGCCCACGCCGCACTCCCACGGAGCGTCTCGATCAGGTGGCGCGGATCGCCCCCGGAGAGGTAGATCAGGTCGGCCCCGGCGAGCGCGGCCACGTAGTCGGGATTGTCGGCGTCCGACCGCGCGAGGATCGGCACGCCGAATGCCTCGCAGCCGAGCGCGGCGAAGTGCGCGACGCCGCGCGCGATCCAGTCGAACGGCGCCTCCCCCTCGCGCCCGGACGCGGTCGGCACGATCGCGACCCGCCGTGTGGCGCGCGGCAGATGGGTCAGGACGATCGCATCGACCGCACGCATGATCGGCAGGAATTCGCCCGATCCGGCCAGCACCAGCGCCCCCATCGCTCCCCTATCCTCGCGCAATTGAGCATTACCATCGCACATCGTCACACCTTGCCAACGCTGTGCAGTGCACAATTATGCCGTATCCTTGGGAACGATGTGCGGCGACGATCGCCGCGCCGGATGCGAGGAGGAGACGATGCCGAGCCCCGCCACCGCCGCGTTCGTCCGTAGCGAGGCCGCGCGCATCCTGACGCGCAATCGGCGGGTCGGCCATGCCGACTGGAACGGGCAAGACTATGCCTACGTCGTGCCGTCGCCCGGCTCCTACCCCTTCCAATGGTTCTGGGATTCCTGCTTCCACGCGATCGCCCTGACGCATATCAATCCCGCCTGGGCGCGCGAGGAATTGCTGACGCTGCTTCACGGCGCGCAGCCGAACGGCTTTATCCCGCACCAGATCCTCTGGGAGAAGGATCGCTACCCCGAGGCGGCGGCGCGGCAGTCGGAGGATTTCGGCGACCGCTACACCAGCACGTCGATCCAGCCCCCCGTGCTGGCCGTCGCGATCGAGCGGGTCTACCGCGCGACCGGCGATGCCGACTTCCTGGCGCGCGCCCTCCCGGCGGCGATCGCCTTCCACCGCTGGCTCGCCGACATCCGCGACCCGGACGGTGATGGGCTGATCGCGATCATCCAGCCGGACGAATCGGGGATCGACGCCTCGCCGAAGTTCGACCCGCTGATGGATTTCCCGCAGGACAACGACGACCTGGTACGCTGGATCGCCCGGCTCTACGGGCGCTACGCGCCGCTGCGCCTGAACGATCGCGCGATCCTCGATCTCGATCTCTTCAACGTGGAAGAGGTGCTGACGAACGTCTTCCACATCCTCGGGATGCAGGCGATCGCGCGGCTCACCGACGATGTGGCGATCGCGTCCGAGTTCACCGCGCGGGCCGCGCAGGTCCGCGACGCGCTGATCGCTAAGTGCTGGGACGAGGAGGCGGGGGCGTTCTTCGACCTCGCGGGCAAGGAAGAGCGCCCGCTGAAGGTGCTGACGATCGCGTCGTTCGCCCCGCTGGCCCTGCCGGACCTCCCACGCCCGTTCGTGGAGCGCCTCGTCGGCCACCTGCGCGATACGGAAACCTTCGCCTTGCCCTACCCGATTCCGTCGGTCTCCGCACGCGAGCCGTCGTTCATGCCGGGCGACGCGCACGGCTTCATCTGGCGCGGCCCGAGTTGGATCAACAGCAACTGGCTGATCGGCGAGGGGCTGCGCGCGCACGGCATCGACGATCTGCGCCAGCGCCTGACCGACGCGACCTGCGTCCTGGTCGAGCGCTCGGGCTTCCGCGAGTATTATCACCCCTACACCGCCGAGGGCTACGGCTCGCGCGACCACAGTTGGAGCACGATCGTCGTCGATATGCTCGATGGTCCGGTGGGAGGTTAGCGCGCGGCCCGCTCAGTCGCGCGCCGCGCGCAGTTGTGCCAGCGCCTCGGTGTAGGCTTCGTTGAAGGTCGGGAAGGCGCGGACGACCTCGTCCAGCAGGTCGAGCGACACCGACGCGCGGATCGCCAGCGTCGCCTCGCCGAGCCACGCATCGGCGTGCGGCCCGATCGCCGAGGCTCCCAAAAGCACGCCCCGGTCCTTGTCGGCCACCAGTTCGAGCCGCCCGCGCGGCGTCCCTTCCGTCTCCGCACGCGCCGTCTCGCGCAGATCGATTCCGGCGGTGATGACCGCGTGCCCCTGCTCGCGCGCGGCCTGCGCGGTGAGGCCGACGCCCGCGACGGTGGGTGTGGTGTAGACGGCGCGCGGGATCGCGCGATAGTCGGCCTGCCGCGACGCGCCGAGGAGATTCGCCGCGAGAACCTTCGCGTGGTAGTTGGCGGTGTGGGTGTACGGCTCGATGCCGGTGACATCCCCCGCCGCCCAGACATGTTCCTGCCCGACGACGCGGCAATGCTCGTCGGTTTCCAGGCCGTGCTCGCCCGGCTCGACGCCGAGTGATTCGAGGCCGAGATCGGCGACGCGCGGGTCGCGCCCGGTCGCCAGCAGGAGCCGTTCGGCATGCAGGATGTCGCCCCCCTCCAGCGTCAGCGCGAGGCCGGTGTCCGTCGCGCGGGCGCTGGTCGCCTTGGCCCCGAGCCGGATGTCGATGCCGTCGTGGCGGAGGGCGTCGGCCAGAATCCCCGCGACCGCCGGTTCCTCTTGCGGCAGGAGGTGCGGGGCCGATTGCACCAGCGTGACCGCCGTGCCGAACGCGGCGTAGATCTGGGCGAGTTCGCAGCCGACCGCGCCGCCCCCCAGCACGATCAGCGAGGCGGGCAGTTGCGGCGAGGTCAGCGCCTGATCGCTGGTCCAGGTCGCCACCGCCGCCAGGCCAGCGATCGGCGGGATGGTCGGGGCCGAGCCGGTCGCGATTACCAGCTCGGTGTAGCCGATCGCGCGCTCCCCGACGGCGATCACGCCCGGACGCACGATCCGTCCGCGCCCGCGCAGGAGGGTCACGCCCTGCTCATGGAGTTGCCGCGCGCCGAACGTGTCGTCATCCGGCACGATCTCGTCGCGACGTCTCACCGCGATGGCATACGCCGCGCGCCCATCCCCAGCATCGAGCGGCCCGGCGACCGCGCCGAGACGCGGAGCCTCGCGCAGCAGTAGCCGTACCTCGGCGGCGCGCAACATCGCTTTGCTCGGGACGCAGGCGACGAAGCCGCACTCCCCGCCGATCCGCCGCTCCTCGACGATCGCGACCGCGCGACCACCGTCCGCCAGCTGGCTCGCGAGGCTCTCGCCAGCGCTCCCCGCGCCGAGGATCACGACATCGAAATGGTCCATCAGCGTTCCTTTCGGTTCGTATTCCCGGCATCGTCGCCACGCCGCCGATCGCGGCGCGCGCGCGCCCGGCGATAAACGGCGACGAAACGTTGCGTCACTTGAGACCAGGCGTAGCGGGCCGTGAACGTGCGTCCGGCGCGGCCCAGCGCGGCGCGTGCGCGCTCGTTGCCGAGCAGCGCCACGAGGGCGTCTTCCGCCGCCGCCGCGTCGAAGGGCGGCACGACGATCGCGCCGCACCCATCGGGGGCGATCTCGGCGGTCGCGCCGACCGCGTGGGTGATCGCGGGGAGGCCGTGGGCCAGCGCCTCGACCAGCGCGAGCCCGAAGGCTTCGTAGTGCGAGAAGAGGACGAAGAGATCGGCGTGGTCGTACCAGCGGAGGAGTTCCGCGTCGCCGACCTCGCCGGTCAGCAGCACGAGATCGGCCAGCCCTTCCCGCGCGATCCGCGCCCGCAACCCCGCCTCGCTCCCCTCGTCGCGCCCGACCAGGACGAGGCGCAATCGCGCGGCGACCGCCCGCGGGAGGCGGGCGCGCGCGGCGAGGACGCGGTCGAGGGTCCATTCCTGGCCCTTGTGCGCGCCGAGCCGCCCGACGCAGAGGATGGTGAGCCGACCTGCCGCCCACCCCTGCGGCGGGGTGCCATCCGACGCGGGCGCGTCGATCCCCCAGCCGATCGTCGTCAGGCGCGCGCGCGGTGCCAGATAGGTACGCGACAGCGCCCGTCTTTCGAGGCCGGAGAGGACCGTGATCCGATCGGCGGCGCGACAGAGCAGGATGTTGATCGGTTGCAGCCAGCGGTAGGCGGGGATCAGCCGGTGGAACGACGGCGTGAAGACGATCGCCGCCCCCCGCCGCCCGTGCCACCAGGTCCAGAGGTGCCCCCAGAACCAGCCGTCGCCGACCCAGTGGATGACATCGGGCCGGAACTCGTCGATCGCGGCGGCGAAGGCGCGCGGCGGGAACCAGACGAGCGGCACCGAGAAGAAGGGCGGCGCGCGGTGCGGCCACGAGGGGACGCGGTAATACGCCATGCCACCATCGATCATGTCGCGTGCGGGCAGGCCCGGCAGATGGCGGCGCGGGAAGGCGTAGTGCGTGGCGAGGATGCCGGTGGCGTGACCGGCGGCACGCAAATGGGCGCTGAGCTGGTCGATCACCCGCTCGATGCCGCCCCAGTTCGGCTTGTAGTACGGGGCGACGAAGAGGACGCGCAACGGTGCGTCGGCATCGAAAGGCGCGGCGTCGGCGCTCACGCGAGGGCCGGGTGCGGCTGGAGGACCGATTCGCCGAGCACGGCCAGATCGAGCTCCGCGCCGTTTTCGTAGGTCTGCTCCGCGCCGTTGCGGATGATCGCCACCTGTCCCTGGCCGCGCACCGCGAGGGTGTTGCGGTTCACGTCGATGATGCAGCTGGTGTGCTCCTCGATGCCGAGGATCGTCGTGTCGGGCGGGAGGAGCGCGCGCAGCCGGTCGAAGCGCTCGACCCCCATGAAACAGCGGCTCGTGTCGAGGTTCGCGCCCCCTTCGGCGTTGTTCCAGTGCGGCACGATCGCCAGATTGAGCCCGACGTGGTCGAGGAGATTGAGGCCCGCCTGCCAGTGGAGATCGTCGCCCGCCTTGTAGATCTCGTAGACCGGCAGGACGTGGGTGCCGAGGGCCAGCGCCGCCGCGCTAGAAAAGGCGAGCGCGGCCCCGGCGCTCCACCGCTCGCGAATCACGTCCCAGGTCGCCGTGCCCACGAGCTGGCGCACGGTGTAGGTGGGGCTGCCCGGCCCGGCGAGGATGTAGTCGGCCTCGCGCAGCGGGGCGTAGACGGCGGGATCGTCCGGGTCGCCCGGCCCGCCCTTGCGGCTGGCCTGGATCAGCGTGATCTCCGGCTTGTAGTTCTGGAGGCTGCGCTCCACGAACGAGCGGAGCTTCTCCACGACGAAATCGGCATTGGGCTGGAAGCCGGACGGCGTGACGAGGATCGCCACCTTCACCGGGGTCGGGAGCTGCTTCAGCACCTCCTCCTGGACCTGGCGCCCGTGGCGCGCGGTCTCGCCCGAGCCGAAGAGGATCAGCGGGCCATGATGCGTCGTCATCGTCTCTCCTCGCGTTAAGAGTCTGCTCAGGTCGCGCGCGCGCAAGGCGACGGAGAGTGTCGGCGGTCGAGCGCGGCGCAGGGTGGGCGATCAACGAGCGGGCGGCGTTGCGGTCGGCGCAGCGCTCGGTGGCGGGGCGGGCAACCGGGCGAGGATCGCGTCGGCGAGCGCGCTGGCGCTGCCGGGGGCGGTGAAGTTATGATCGGCTCCGGGGATCGTCACCCGCGCGACGACCCGCTCACCCGCCGCGCGCACGAGCGCATCGGCCTGCGTCGCGGCGACCTCGCGATCCGCCCCGGCCATGACAATCACGATCGGTGCCACCACCCGCGCCGCGACATCGGCCATCGCGAATTCGCTGGTGCGATCGAAGACCGCCGCCAGGAAGAAGACCCCCGCGATGTCGCGTCGCCGCGCCGCCACCACGATGATCGGCATCCCGGCGTAGCTATGGCCGCCGATCGCGAACGTGCCCGCGCGCAGGCGCGGTTGTGCCCGGACGAAATCGAGCACATCGTCGAGATCGTCCGCGTAGCCCGACACGGAGGCGTCGCGCAGTTCTCCGTCGCTCGTCCCCGCGCCGTTGGTGAAGTCGAAGCGCACCGTCGCGACGCCGTCCGCGCCGAGGGTCGCGGCGATCTGGCGGAGGTAGCGGCCTGCCATGTCGCCGCCGTAGCCGTGGCAGAGGACCAGCGTGCGCGCGACCGGCGCATCGCCCACCGGATAGTCGATCGCCCCGACGAGTCGCTGGCCGTGCCGCGTGGCCAGCGTGAACGGTGCCGTCGTCCCGGATGCTGCGTCGCTCATGGGTGCCTCCGCGCTACCTTGTGCGTCTACGCCTGCCGTTCGTTCGACCATAACCTGTTCATAACCTTGTAGGGAAGGGAGCGACAGTGTGGGCGACCATCAAGCTGGGAACTGTGTGGCGGATGACGCGAACGGTTCCGCCCGCCGTCCGCAAGGTGCGGGCGGCGTCACCCGGCGAGCAGATGTGCCCAGCGGGCCTTGAGCAGGCGCTGATTCCCCTCATGCACCCCCGAGCGGATGCTGTCGATCCCCAGCCCGTGCGCCTTCTTGCGGTAGAGGACCACGATCGTGTCGACGAAGCCGGGTGGCCCGTAGCGTTCCAGCGACCGCAGCCAGAGATCGTAGTCCTCGCAGCAGCGCAACGTCTCGTCCCAGCCGCCGATGGCCAGGAGCGCCTCGCGGCGGTAGATCGCCGTGCTGGCGTTCGGGATCATCGTGCTCTCGTAGAAGTGTCGCGCGCACGCGGCGCGATCGGCGCAGAAGAAGTTGCGGACATCCTCGCCGATCAGATAGTGCCCGGCCTCGTCGATCTTCGCGGCGTTCGCGTGCGCCGCCCAGAAATTCGGTCGGTCGCGCAGGTAAGCGAGGCGCTGCTCCACGCCGTCCACCGTGAGGAGATCGTCGTCGTCGAGGTCGATCAGGAATTCGCCGCGCGCCGCCCGTGCGGCGCTGTTGCGCGCGGCGGCGACCCCGCGCGACCCCGCGTGGCGCACCACGACGACGCGCGGATCGCGCGCGGCGAGCGCGGCGAGATAGGCGGCGGTCCCGTCGTCCGAGCCATCGTCCACGATGACGTGCTCCCAGGGGCAGGCGAGGCGCAGCGCCTGCACGCTGGCGATCGCGAGCGGCAGGAAGGTCGCGCGGCGGTTGTGGGTGGGCGTGACGATCGAGATCGTCGGCGCTGTGCCGCTCATGTGGCCCTCTGGTATACCGTCTGTCTCATTCATGCGTTTCCTCGAGCGCTACTATACACCTATCCGCCGCCCGCCCCTGCCCCACCTCGCAACGCTGCCCCGCTCCTTGCGAAGCGGCGGGGCAGGATAACCGGTCCCTGTGGCGCGGGAACGCACGCGGCGAGTTGGGGCGAAGCGTGGCCCGCCCTGCTATCCTACGGGCCACGAGCCAGGTCGAGCATCGCCGAGGGGTGTGCGGAGAGGGGGCAGGATGGCGTTCAACGTGAAGAAACGCGGCAAGCTGACCTATTATTATGAGAGCGAGCGCCCGATATTATCGGCGCTGGTGACCGAGGAACTGCCGGACGGCGACCTCAAAATTGCGTTCGCGGGGCTGACCGGGGGCTACTCGGCGCAGACGGTGCTGGGGCTGCCAGAGGTGGTGACGATGGACCCGCACCGCGAGATCCCGCTCGTCTTCGCCTGCTACGAGAAGTGGTTGCGGGACGCCGGGATCTGCGACTCGCTGCGCGACGTGGATTTCATCGAGGTCCATGCGTTCGGCTGCCAGCCAAAGTCGCCGAATCCGCTCGTCGATCCGACCGGCTACGCCACCGAAGGGGCGCGGCTCCGTGCCGCCTACGCCGAGGCGTACCGTACCTATTTCGCGGAGCAACTGCCGGACAACGGCGTCCCGTGCCGTTTCACCGTCCACGTCGTGGACGTGCCGGACACCGCTGCCTCGTACGAGTTCTACGCGACGGCATTGTGGCAACGGGCGCTGAATCAGTCGTGAGGCGTGGGTTGTGAGAACTGCCCGAAGGCAACTATCAGCATGGACAGATAGTTGCGCTGATGAGCCTGCTCGCGTCTCACAACCCGCGCCGCACGGCCTCACGGAGGCGGCGATTCACTCCGGCGCGGTGCCATTCGTGGTGCCCGCCGTCGCCACGAGCTCCGGCGTGGTGCGAGCGAGCGGCAGCTGTTCCGGCGTCGGCACCCCTACCGGGACTGGGGCGGGTGCCGTCGCGGCGGTGTCGCCACCGAGCATGCCGCCGAGCGAGCCGAGGAGCCGGGTCAGCTCCGCCGGGATGACGTAGGTCGTCCCCGGCCCGGCCCCGAGCGCCTTCACCGCTTCCAGGCTCTGCAAGGTCAGGGTGCGCGCGTCGAGCGTGCGGGAGACGGCGTTGACGGTGGCGAGTGCCTGCGCGTCGCCCTCCGCCTGGAGCATCTTTGCCTGCCGCTCGCCCTCGGCCTGCAACACCCGCGCCTGCCGTTCCCCCTCCGCCTGGAGGATGCGCGCCTGCTGGTTCCCCTCGGCCACGGTGACACTCACCTGGCGCTGCCCCTCGGCCTCGGTGACGGCGGCGCGGCGGGTCCGCTCGGCGGACATCTGCCGGTTCATCGCCTCCTGCACGTTGCCGGGCGGCACCACCTCGCGGATCTCCACGGTGGTCACTTTGACGCCCCAGCGCTCGGTCGTCTCGTCCAGCTTCTGTCGCAGCGTTTCGTTGATCTGCTCGCGCTTGGAGAGGACATCATCGAGCGGGATCTCGCCGATCACCGCGCGCAAGGTGGTGGCCGCGATACCCAGAGACGCGCTGGCGAAGTCGTTGACCGCCACCACACTCGCCAGGGGATCGAAGACCTGCCGGTAGACCAGGAAATCGACGTTGAGCGGCACGTTGTCTGCCGTGATGCACGACTGGTGCGGGATCTCCACGAAGCGCTCGCGCAGATCGACCAGCACGGGACGGTCGATGAAGGGAATCAAGATGACCGCGCCTGGCCCCTTGGCACCCAGGCACTTACCGAGGCGGAAGACGACCAGTCGCTGGTATTCGCGGGTGATGCGGATGCTCTGCGCGAGGAGCAGCGCAACGAGGATGGCGACGATAACGAGTGCGGCGAGGCTAACGGTCCACATCGGGGAACTCGCTTTCTCCGGCAAGGCCGGGATCCAGGGGCTGCACGACGAGGCTTAATCCCTCGCGGACGAGAACACGAACCGGTTGATCGGCGGCGATCGGCGGGGTGTCGGTGCGCGCAGACCAGAGTTGGCCCGCTACCCGCACCACCCCGGTCGGGGTCAGCGGGCCGACGGTGGTGCCCGCCATCCCGCCCTCCGGCAGGGCGTAGCGGTAGGGCGGGAGGGCATAGGTGCGCGCGGCGAGCGCACCCACCCCCAGGCCGAAGACCCCGAGAATCGCCGCCAACGCCAGCACCGCCGGGAGGGCGACGGCCTCGCGCGTCTGACCGGACGAGTTGAAGAGGAGAAGCGAGCCGGGCACGAACGCGACGAGGGCGGCGAGGGTCAGCGCGCCGTGCGTGGACGCCTGGATATCGGTGACCACGAGGGCGAGGGCGAGGGTGAGCAGGAGCAGCCCGACCCAGTTGAGTGGCAGGGTCAGCAGCCCCACGACCGCCAGGAGGAGGGCCACGCCGCCCACCAGCCCCGGCACGAACGCGCCCGGATGGAGGGCTTCCAGCAGCACGGCCAGCGTCCCCAGCGTCAGCAGCAGATAGACGATGGTCGGGTCGGTGAGCCATGCGGGCACCCGGGCGGTCACCCCGGCCACCGCGCCGAGTGACACCGTCGTGCTTGTGCCCGCCGGGAGGGGTTGTCCGCTGCCCACTGCGGTCGCCGTCGGCGGCACCGGAGTCGGCGTCGGGGAGGCGGTACCGAGCGGTGCGACGGTGGGGCGCAACGCCCCCGCGCCGAGGACGAGCGCGCCGAGGCCGAACGCCACGATCGCGGCGAGTACCAACGCCCGAAAGCCATCCCACCGGTGCCGGACGGGCGCGGGCCGCGCGGGCGATTGGCGGCGCAGATGCGTCTCCAGTTCGGTCACGAAGGCCGCCCGTGGTCGTGTGGCCCCCGCCGCGTCGTGCAAGGTCGCCCGGACCCGCCCCGCTTCGGGGTGGTCGTCCGGCGTGAATGGGGTGTCGTCGTTGCCACGATCGGTCATCGGCGATCCTCCTCGCGATAGGCGCGGCGGAGGCGATCCAGCGCACGGTGCAGGAGGGTCCGCACGGCCCCGTCACCCCGCCCGAGCACGACGCCGATCTCCGCCGGACGGAGTTCGCCGAAATAGCGCAGCGTCACCGCCTCGCGCTGATCGTGCGGCAAGGTCGCCAGCAGTCGGTGGAGGCGGAGCGCCTCGTCGGCCTGGATCGCGGCACTCTCCGGCGAGGGTGCCGCCTCGGCCAGCGCGTCGAGGAGCGGTTCGCCCTCCTCGTTGTCGGTGTCGCGCCGGTCGGTCAGCGCGACCAGCCGTCGTTGCCGCCGCTGGAAGTCGATCAGCGCATGGTGGGCGATCGCGAAGAGCCATGCGGCGAAGTGATCCTGCTCGCGGTAGTGGCCGAGGCTTGCCAGCGCCGCGCCGAAGGTGGCGGCGGTGAGGTCTTCGGCGTCCTGTACCGCGCGAACGTGTGCGTAGTGGTAGCGATAGATCGGCCCCACGTAGGCGCGGTAGAGGGCCGCGAATGCCTGCGGATCGGCGCGCGCGGCGGCAACGAGCTGTCGCTCCGCCGCCCGGTTCGCCTCCGCACCTGCCCACTCGCCCGTGCGGCCCCCGCGTTCGTCCCCCGTCACCAGCGTCACCGCCTGCGTCATCGACGTACCCTTCGCGCGCGACTGATCCCGCTACTTAATCTATCGCGCGAGGGGCGTTCGCGTTACGGGTTGGGGCGAGGCGTGTTTTCTGAACTTGATGAGTGAGCATCTCGGCTAGATAGCCTTCGCCCCTGTTGCTACTGTTACAGCAAAGCGCAAAATGCACAGCTCGCCGGGGACCGGCACTGAAGTACCCCGGAGGACAGCCGCTACCCATGAAGGGCACACTGTCCCGGCTACGGGCTGCGGGCTGCGGCCCCGAAGTCGATGTCGATTGCAGCGACTCTATGGGATCGACCGACTTCGCCGCTGCCGACCGCGTCGGTATCGCCCACGGTCCGGTCGGCGTAGCGCCCTTCTCCCTATGCCAGAAGCCGATGGCAGAAGGGCGCTCGTCGCGCGGGTATAGTTTAGGCGCGCTTTTGCAAGATGACGATGTCCTGATGGTTGTTCAGCCCGCGCGGGAGGTAGTCCAGCACCTCGAAGTACTCCGCCCAGCGGCTACGCACGTATGCCTCGGTGTGGTGCGCGATCTGGAACCACTCGGGGTAGAGGTAGTCGGGGCCGTATACCTGCTGGAAGACGAAACCTTGTTCCAGTACCTCGGGCACCAGTTCGGGCGCGAATTTGCGCCAGTGATATTCACCATGCACCGTGAGGAGCAGGATCGCGCCCGGGGCAGCGACGCGCCGCAGTTCGCGCAGCCATTGGAACTGGAAGTCCTCGTTCAGGTGCGTGAAGACGGAGATGGAGTAGATCAGCTCGAACGTGTCATCGGGGTAGACGAGCGGCGGTAGGGCACCGTTCGTCGTGGCGGTGACATAAGAGGCCGTTTCATAACCCCATAAACCAAAAGAAAAATGGCGTGATTGCTACAGACTTAAGGCGCATCGTAGGGTTATGAAACGGCCTCTAAGCTCGACTTTGGCCGTTTGAGTATGTGGAGGGAAGTGGTAGGGTAGGCCCGTCGACCGCTCTGTGCCGGAGGAGGAGACG
>JAABUN010002400.1_pt1 | contig 33622 bp, 36 predicted proteins | sample 5559311 | NCBI WGS metagenome assembly JAABUN01 (sample SAMN10711877, study PRJNA513370) | rock metagenome | isolation source: Antarctica rocks | place: Antarctica: Victoria Land, Siegfried Peak sud | reverse complement strand
AAATGTCAATTAAATTCAATAGTATTTCAATCAAAACAACGGGCGAGGACAAGCCGTCGCCCCTACAATTATTGTTTGCTGATAAGCGAACTGGTCGCCGTTACAAACTTGCGTTTAAAACTGCCGAAAACACGCGACGAAAAACCGTTTAATCGTTTCAAAATTCCCCATTCGGTCGCGTCGTCAAACAGCGAGTAAAACACGGGAACGGCGAGCAAAGTTAAGAGCAAACATAAACTTTGACCGCCGACGACAAGAACGCCGATTGAACGGTTTGTTCCCGCGCCCGCGCCGGTCGAGAGAACGAGCGGAATCATTCCGGCGACGAGCGCAATCGTCGTCATCAAAATCGGACGCAGACGGTCGCGGTTCGCCTGAATAATCGCGTCGTAACGGTTCATTCCTTTTGCGCGTAAGCCGTTCGTGTGGTCAATCTGCAAAATCGCGTTCTTTTTGACGACGCCGAAAAGAAGCAATAAACCTAAGCCCGAAAAAATATTTACGGTTTGTCCTGTTGCCAGAAGACTGAGGATGCCGAACGGAATCGAAAGCGGCAAAGTTAGAAGAATCGTTACCGGATGAATGAACGACTCGAACTGCGCCGCCAGCACGATATACATAAAAATAAACGAGAGCGAAATTGCTAAAGCGAAATACATCAGCGATTTGCCGAGTTCTTTCGATTGCCCGACGTAGCCGGTCGTATAGCCCGGCGGCAAATTGAGTTCTTTGACAAATCCGCTGTCTTTGTCTCCGATTGCCGCCGTGATGCTTGTCGCCGAGCCGCCCGGTCGCGTATTTGCGAGAAGCGTTACTTGGCGTTGTCTGTTCAATCGGTCAATCGAACTCGGACCCGTTCCTTCGGAAACTTTGACAACGCGGTCGAGCGAAACGAAGCCGGTTTTCGACGACGGAACGACGAGGCGTTTCAAGCCTTCGACGCTCGTGCGAAATTGGTTGACGGCGCGCACGCGCACGTCGTATTGGTCAGTGCCTTGCGCGAAAGTCGTCGCTTCCTGTCCGGCAACTAAAGTATTCAAAGCCTGCGAAACCGCGCCGACGCTGACGCCCAAATCGGCTGCCGTTTCGCGGTCAACGGTTAAGCGCACTTCCGGTTTGCCGCTTATCAAAGTCGAGTCAACGTCAACGGCGTCGGGAATCGTCTTCATTTTTGCGAGCAATTTCTCGGAAATTTTCTCCATTTCCTTAAGGTCGGGACCGGAAATAAGAAACTGCACGTTCGCGTTTCTAAAACCGCCGCCGGAAAACGCCTGAACTTGCTGGACGCCGGTTCGCAGTTCGGGCGGGAATTTTTTTAATAATTCGCGCGCTTCGACCATCAACTGTTCCTGCGATTTCGAGCGTTGGTCAATGTCGGAAAGCCGCACGTAAATCGTGCCGTTGTTGACGATTTGCTGCTGCCCGCCGCCGATTGTCGTCAAGGTGTCGGTTACGCCGTCAATCTTGCGAACGTCCGCCGCGATGCGCTCGAAAAGCTGCGAAGTCGAAGCGAGACTGCCGCCTTCGGGCGCTCTTATGGAAATTTCAAACTGCGATTGGTCGTCAACGGGCAGAAAGTTTTTGCCGACGAACATAAACAGCGGAATAATGCTCAGGAAAACAAGCACGCAAAGCCCGACAATCAGCCAGCGATGCGCCATCGAAAATTTCAAAAGCCAGGTGTATGTGCGGTCAATATATTTATAAAAGCCGGTGTCTTTCGAGTAATGACCTTCTGTTTTTGGCTTTCGGTTTTTGATTGTTTCATCGTCGGAAACTTCCAAAGAATCGTCGGCGATAATCGGTTTATCGCGCTGCGAACCGTCAATCAAACCGTCGCCTTTGATTTCCTGCATCGCAATGTTTTCGGCGCGATTGCTTTCGGCATACGCTTCGTTTTTGTCTTCCGCGATGTCCGCGTATTCGTTCGTCGGGTCATCTTTGATGTCGCGCGGTTTGATAAGCCGCGCCGCGAGCATCGGTGTCAGCGTGAACGAAACAATCAACGAAACGCCGACCGCAAATGCCGCCGTCAAGCCGAACGACGACATAAAACGCCCGACGATTCCCTGCATAAAACCAATCGGAACGAAAACCGCCATCAACGAAAGCGTCGTCGCCAAAACCGCCAGACCGATTTCGCGCGTGCCTTCGATTGCCGCTTGAAACGGGTGCATTCCTTTTTCTTCGATGAAGCGGTAAATGTTTTCCAGCACGACAATCGCGTCGTCAATCACGATGCCGACCATCAATGTCAGCGAAAGCATCGTTATCGAATTGAGCGTGTAGCCCATCGCATACATCAGCGCAAACGTCGAAATAATCGAAGTCGGAATGGCGAGCGCGGCGATAATCGTCGTGCGGAAATTCCACAAAAACAGAAAGACGACGATTGCCGCGAGAAAGCCGCCGACGATTAAATGTTCTTCGATTGAACGCAAGCTGTTTTCGATGAAAATCGAGTTGTCGCCGATAATCTGCATTCGATAACCCGGCGGCAAAGTTGATTTTTTGTTATCGGTTTCTTCTTTCGGCTGAATTTCTTCTAATCGCGCTTTTAATTCGTGCGCGACGGCGACCGTGTTTTGCCCCGATTGTTTTGAAACGACGAGCGTTACAGCCGGTTGACCGTTCAGCCGCGCTTCGGTTCGGAGTTCTTCCGCTCCGTCTTCGACGTAGCCGATGTCTTTGACTTTGACCGCGTAATTTCCGCGCGTGGCGACGACGACGTTCGCAAACTCTTCGGGCTTTTGAATTTTCCCGACCGTGCGAACGCTCGTTTCGGTCGCGCCCAAATCAATTCTGCCGCTCGGAAATTCGACGTTCTGAATTTTCAGCGCGTTCGAGATTTCCGCCGCCGTAACGCTGTAAGAACGCATCTTGTCCGGGTCAACCCAGACGTTTATCTGCCGCTCGCGCCCGCCGATAATCGTTACCTGACCGACGCCGTTGATTGATTCGATTCGTTCCTTAATTTTGCTTTTCGCAACTTCGGTTACGTCTCTCAAATTCGTCGGCGCGGAAACGACAAGCCGCAAAACCGGCGTCGCGTCCGTGTCCAATTTCTGCACGGTCGGCTGTTGGGCGGTTTCCGGCAAATTCGGAATAACCGTTTGCACGCGATTTTCGACTTCCTGCGCCGCGACGTTCACGTCTTTTTCGAGAACAAATTGGACGAAAATCTGCGCCGCGCCTTCGGTCGAAGTCGAACGCAACTCATCAATTCCGCTCACCGTGTTGACGGCTTCTTCGATTTTTTCAGTAACTTCGGTTTCTATTTCCTCGGGCGACGCGCCCGGATTGATAACCGTTATCGTAATGGTCGGAAAATCAATCTTCGGAAACAAATCAACGCCGAGAGAGAAAAACGAAAACGCGCCGACCGTTACGAGCGATAAAATAATCATCGTCGCAAACACGGGACGCTTCACACAAACTTCTGCCAACCACTGCATATTTCAAACCTCTAAATTAACGGAACGGCTTTATTGCCTAACTGTTACGCCGTCATAAATCTGACCGATGTTGCCAATCGCAACCTGTTCATTTTCAGAAACGCCTTGCTGAACCTCGATTTTGTCGTTTTCTAACACGCCGAGCTTGACGATGCGTTCTTCGGCGCGCCCGTTTTTGATGACGAAAACTTTGTTGGTTTCGCCTTCAGTCTTTACCGCCGAAACCGGAATCATCACGGTCGGCTTCGGCGTTGATTGCGTAATCCGAACGGTCGCAAATTGTCCGGGTTTAAGAAGCCCGCCGACGTTTTCGACTTCGGCTTCAACGACCAAAGTTCTCGAAATCGCGTTCAGATTCGGCGACGTTCTGACAATCGTCCCGGCAAAACTGCGGTCTGGATATGCGGTTGTTTGAATCGAAACGCCCTGACCGTTCTTCACCAAACCGATTGATTGTTCCGGCACGTCGATTCGCATACGCAAAACGGACGTGCGGACAATCGTCGCCACTTTTTGCGTGGTCGAAGCAAACTCGCCGACATCGGCGGTTCGCTCGGAAACGTAACCGCTAATCGGGGCGTAAATCACCGCGTCGCCAATCGCTTTCTGCGCGCTCGCAATCTGCGTTTGCGCCGCGTCAGCCGCCGCCTGCGCCGTGCGAACTCCGGCGAGCGCCGTTTCGACTTGCGACTGCGCTGTCCGAATCGCGCTCACTGCAACCGCCGCCGTCGAACGCGCTTCATCAAGCTGCGCCCGCAGTTGGTCGCGCTGCGCTTTGCGCTGGTCGTAAATCGTTCGGGCGATGTCGCCCGATTCGAGAAGCCGTTCGGCGCGTCCCAATTCCTTTTCGGCTAAATCAATCTGTGCTTTGACGGCGCGCACCTGCGAAAAAGTTTCCGTGTCGAAGCTGCTGCCTTCCGTAAGCCCAAGCCGCGCCTGCGTTTGACGCACACTAGCGCGCGCCTGTTCGACGTTTGCCTGCGCCTGCTGAACGCCGGAGCGCGCCTGCTGCGCCTGCGCCTGCACTTGTTCGAGCCGGATTTGCGCGTCGCGGTTGTCAATCTGAACCAGCACGTCGCCTCTATTCACATAGCTTCCGATGTCGAAATTAACCGCCGTGATTTTGCCGCCGATTGTCGGCGCAACGTCCGTTGAAGCGTCGCTCGCAAGCGTTCCGGTCGCTTCAAAATACGTCGGCATATTCTGCACGACAGCCTGCGCCGTCGTAACTTCGACTTCGGTCGGCAGCGCGGAATTGGCGTTTGCTGCGTTGGCGTTCGCCGCCGCTTTCGAGCCGCGACACGACGCGCCGAACAAACTCAAAGCAGCGGTTAAAATTGCAAAAATTATAAATTTATTTACTTTCATTTTCTTTCGCGTCTTCGCCCGCTTTCGCGGGACACTATTTCTTCTTCACGCCGTCGAGTAAAATTTCGGCAAACGCTTTCGCCGCTTCTTCGTTCGAGATATTCAAAAGCCGCCGGGATTTGTCCCACAAAATGTTGTTCAAAGAATGATGAATTATCATTCCTAAAAAGGCGCGCACGATTATTTTCGGCTCGCCCGCGCGCATTGCGCCGTCGGCTTGGCGGCGGCGAATATACGAACCCAGAAATTCGTAAAGCGGCGTTAAAAACTGGTCGAAAAACATTTCCGCCAATTCGTGTTCGTCCAATGCCGAATGAAAAAGCAGCCGCATAAAATCAACGTCTTCCTGCTGATGCGTCAGTGCGTTGAGCGCGAGATTGTAAAAAACTTGAAAGTCGTCTTTCGCTTCGACTGACTCGCACTCGACCGAATTTTCTTCCCAAGGAAGTTTTTTGTCGCCGTTTTCACACGCCTTGAAATTGATAATCGCGCTGTATAATTCTTTTTTCGTCGCAAAATGTCGAAAAATAATCGCTTCGGAAACGCCCGCGACGCGCGCGATTTCCTTTGTCGTCGTGCCTTTAAAGCCGCTCTGCGAAAAGATTTTTATCGCCACGCGCAAAATCTGCGAGCGCCTCTCTTCGCCCGACATTCTGCTTCCCGCCGTTGTTTCCGTTTGGTTTTCTTTTATCAAAAATTCACTCCCCAAAAATCATTAAGTAAGCACTTACTTACCTTCTCAAATAAATTTTTTCGTGTCAAATTCGTTATGAAACAATAAATAAGAACTTCTCGAAAAAAACTTCGTATCAACTTGTCAGCGAGAAGGCGCATCAAAGACGCGCCGATTTTCGAGCGGAAGAAACGGTTGATTTATAAAATTTCAACAAAGGAGAACGTATAAAAATGACGGAAAATAAGACGAATAATCAAACAAACAACGAACAAAGCCTTGTAAAACCAGAAATTTACAACGTCGAAGACAAAACAGCGGGAGACGAATATATGAGCGATTTCAAAGCGCAGGCGCAAAATTACGGACAGCAGTTTCAGGACGCGGCGGCAAAGGCGAAGGATTACGCCAACGATAAATTCACGGTTGCAAGCGACAAATTTAAAGAACTGCAAAACAAAGACCCGAAAGAATTGGTCGAAGAAGCCAAAGAATACGCGCGCCAGAAACCCGGACAGGCGCTTGCCGTATCAGCCGTCATCGGTTTGGTTTTAGGCTGGATTTTTCGCGGCGGACGCAAATAAAATCAAAGACAATTTAATCAAAAAAAAGCGGCGCGGAATTTTTCGCATCGCTTTTTTATTTTATAAAAATCTGCTTTTATCTGCCTCAATCGACTTTCATCTGCGATCAAATCTCCCTTCTCTTTTCGCGCAACCGAAAGACTTGTATGATAAAAAAAATGAAAAGTTTCAAGCCGACAAAAGAAGATTTGCGCGACGCGCCGAACCGCACAACCGTTGATTTAATCGACGAGAACTTAAAAGTTTTATTCTGCGGCATCAACCCGGGAATGTGGTCGGGTGCAACCGGATTTCACTTTGCGAAACCGGGAAATCGTTTCTGGAAAACGTTGCATCTTTCGGGTTTTACCAGTCGCCTTTTGCATCCGTCCGAAGAATACGAATTGCTCGAAAACGGTTACGGCATCACGTCTTTCTGCAAACGAACGACCGCAACCGCCGCCGAACTTTCAAACGCGGAAATCGTCGAAGGCGGAAAACTTCTCGTCAAAAAAATCGAAAAATATAAGCCGCAATTTCTCGCCGTTCTCGGCATCGGCGCGTTTCGGACGGCGTTTAATCAGCCGAAAGCAAAACTCGGCTTGCAGCAAGAGAAAATCGGCAAGACGCCCGTTTGGCTTCTGCCGAACCCGAGCGGTTTGAACGCGCATTATCAATTGAATGATTTGGCGAAACTTTTCGGCGAATTAAAACAGGCGATTGAACTTGAAGATTTGCTTTAACCTATCTGATTTATCCAATCTCTAATATAAGTTCCAATACGTTCTATATCGTGATTTACCAATTCACCACTATGCATTATCACGTTTCGAGAACGCTCAACGGTTTTAATAATTTGTTCCGCCCATTCCTGCGAAACAATGTGGGGTTCAAAGTCAATCCAATTACCCCTTATCATTGAAGACAAATCTCCAAATTAAGTGTAATTTATGATTGAATCACCTCTAGGTGTATGCCAGCGAATTTTTTCCTCCTGTTCTTTTCGACTTTGTGCTTTTTTCTTTACTGGTTCTGAAACTTTATTGTCCCACCATTCTTCTCCGTGAACTTCCAAAAGTTTTTTTGAAACAAATTTTCTAACAGAATTTTCAAAAGCGCATATTGCTGTATAAACCACTGCCATTTTTTGAGCCTGAATGACAAATTCTTCATCCAATTCATCGATTCCTAAGCAATCGTGAATTTTCTTTAATTCTTCGTCCCTGAGTTTAGTCTTTTTTACTCTTTGTGTTTTATCTAAAGCTATTTCAGTAAGTATGCCTTTAAAAGCAAAAGAATAAAGTATGTCGGATTCTTTCATAATAAATGCTCCTTGAGGGCTTTGAAAATAGCTTCGTAAACAGCTACATCTCTTGTTTCCGGCAGATGTATTTGAATGTTGTAATGCATCTGTGTCTGTATTGCTTTTAATTCTTGAACAACCCTATTTTCCTTTTCTTTGTTTTGGTTGTAGTCATTATTTTGATTATAGTCGTTTGTTTGATTAAAATTATTGGATTGCTGTTCAGGCTCATTTTTTGCAAGTGATTCATTCTTTGTTTCTATTTGTGAAAAGTCAGCGTAATCGCACAAAGCACGAAAAGTTTTTGCCATCAAACTAAATACGTGGTCAGATTTACCGCCTTGCAAGAGAGTTTTAAGCTTATTTTTTACTTCGACTTCAGTTAATGTGTTTGCGTTTATACTTACAGCAAATAAATCAGAGTAAGCATCTTTTATTGCTTTTGCTAAAACTACTTTTGATTGTGTTTGGTCTATGAACTCGAAATATCTTTGTTGAGGCACACCTTCAAGGTCAATAAAACCAAGTGCTTTCAGTATTCCTATAAATAGCCTGTCATTAGTTGATTTAAACTCTAGTTGTTCAAGAAACCTAATTGTAAATTTGTTGGGAGCTTGAGCATTCAGTATTGAGTTTAGAAATTCATCCAAATTCTTTGTTGTTACTAGATATTGTTCTGGTAAGGACATAAAGTTACCTCCAAAAATGCAACTAAGTTATAGATTTGCAAGGCTTGATTGTCAAATTTTCATATCATTCCCACTCAATCGTTCCCGGCGGCTTTGACGTAATGTCGTAAACTACACGATTGACGCCGCGCACTTCCGCCGTAATTCTCGACGAAACTTTCGCCAGAAAATCGAACGGCAGGCGCGCCCAATCCGCCGTCATTCCATCGGTCGAAGTAATGGCGCGCAGGGCGACGACTTTTTCATACGTGCGGAAATCGCCCATTACGCCGACGGTTTCGAGCGGAAGCAGAACGGGAAACGCTTGCCAGACTTCGCTGTAAAGATTTTGCTTGCGAAGCTCGTCGTCGAAAACGCGGTTGACCGATTGGAGGAGTTTTACTTTTTCTTCCGTAACTTCGCCCAAAATTCTGACCGCCATTCCGGGTCCGGGAAACGGATGTCTTTGGAGAATTTCGTCGGGAATTCCCAAATCTTTTCCGATTAAGCGCACTTCATCTTTGAACAATTCGCGCAGCGGTTCAATCAATTTCAAGTTCATTTTTTCGGGCAATCCGCCGACGTTGTGGTGCGTTTTTATCGTAACCGAAGCGCCGCGTAGAGAAACCGATTCGATAACGTCGGGATAAAGCGTGCCTTGAACGAGAAATTTTACATTACCGATTCTTTTAGCTTCGGCGTCGAAAACTTCGATAAATTTTCCGCCGATGTTTTTGCGTTTTTGTTCCGGTTCGGAGACATTTTTTAGAACTTTGTAAAAATCGTTTGAAGCATCAACGCCGCGCACGTTTAAATGTAAATTCTTTTCGTAAATTTCAAGCGTGTCTTCAAACTCGTCGGCGCGAAGCAAGCCGTTGTTGACGAAAATACACGTTTGCCGTTTGCCGATTGCTTCGTGAACAAGCGCTGCCGCGACTGTCGAATCGACGCCGCCGCTCAAGCCGCAGACGACATTATCGCTTTCGCCGACGAGCGCGCTGATTCGTTCTATTTCCTCTTTGATAAATTGCTTCGATGTCCAATCGCCGCGACAATCGCAAACATCGAACAGGAAATTTCGTAAAATCTCTTTGCCTCGGGGCGTGTGCGCGACTTCGGGGTGAAACTGTAAGCCGAAAATTCTTTTTTCTACATTTTCAATCGCCGTAATCGCGCCTTCTGCGCTCGACGCGACAATTTCAAAACCTTCGGGGGCGCGCGTTACGTGGTCGCCGTGGCTCATCCAAACGTCAATGTAATTCGGCACGTCGCGGAAAAGCATTGCGCTCTCATCGGTGATTTTCAATTTCGCGTGTCCGTATTCGCGCTCTCTCGAAGGCTCGACCGTCCCGCATAAATCTTTCGCCAGAAGCTGCATTCCGTAGCAAATCCCCAAAACGGGCGCGTCGATTCGCTCGTAAAAATCCGCCGAAATACGCGGCGCGTCCGCCTCGTAAACCGAATTGGGTCCGCCCGAAAGAATCACGCCTTTCGGATTTTTTTCTAAAATCTTTTCAAGCGAAACCGTGAACGGCGCAATCTCGCAATAAACGCCCGACTCGCGCACGCGCCGCGCGATAAGCTGAGTGTATTGCGAACCGAAATCGAGAATTAAAATTAGTTCGTGGTGCAAAGTTTAAGCTCCCGTGATGTTTGTAAAGGGAAGATTATACTTTGAGTTGGAAAGGGGTGAAAGATTGAGTGTCGAAAATTTTTGTGAAATGAATTTCCGCAAATTTTATCGGCGAATTTTCGCCTTTAATGTTTGCGCGCTTTTCTGCGGACAACGTGAATAAAAAAGTAGCTGTTTCGCCCTTATGTCCATTGAATTGTTCGATGGCGCGTTTATTTTAACGCGATGTCTTTTCTTTCAGCTAGTTTGCCTTTTACCAAAGCAAAGCGTAACTGCTGATACGGAATTGTTACAAAGCATTTTTCAAGTTGTTCAGCGGGCGTGTTCGTTAAGCACTCGTCCCAATCGTATTTGGTTGTTTGTGTTTCAATCAACAAACTCTGTTGGTTGTCGGATAAATAAACTTTATCAAACCAATGTGCGCCCGATGTCGTTTGCGGAACTCGTTTGAGATTTGCAACTTCGCCAAGCGAATGAGCCGCGATTTGTTTTCCGTTTCCGTCAAAAATAAGCACGACAGATGTTGAAGGTGAACCGCCGTTGCCATAGTAACGGTCAACGATTGCGACGCGGCTTCCGTCATCTGTTACAAATAGCTTGTTTGGAAGTTCGTCCAGAGACTTGCTCCAAATGCCGGTTGCTTTGCGCTCATTACGGTAAAGCGTGGCGCGTTTCTTTTCGGTTACTTCGACGAAGTAATGACGTTTGGCGGAATAATATCTGGTTGTTTGGAAAGTGCTGAAAGTGTCGCCGTATGCGTTTTGTGCAAAAACCAAAATTCCCAGTAAAATTAATCCAAACAAAAAGTTTTTCATATTCATTCTCATACTGCTGATATTAACAGCAGCTATCGAACTTGATATTAACAACGACAATGCCGCGAAGATTATATCTACATTTTTAGTTTAATTTCCCTTCACACGCAAGAATTTTCTTTTGCCGACTTGGAAGACGAAATCTTCGTCCGCGCTCACGGCTATTTCGGCTTGCGCGTTTGACACTTTTTCGCCGCCGATTTTTACGCCGCCTTGTTCGACGAGGCGGCGTGCTTCGCCTTTTGAGGCGGCGAGATTTGTCTGGACGAGAAGGTCGGCGAGCTTATAAACGCCTGCGGGAACGGCGAAGTCTTCGATTTCGTCGGGGATTTCTTTACGCACGAAGCGGCGATTGAATTCGTCTTCGGCGTCTCGTGCGTCGCTCGCCGAATGAAAATCTTTTATCACGAGTTTCGCCAAATTCACTTTTGCGTTGCGCGGATTTTCCGCGCCCGACTCGCAAGACGAGCGCAGAGCGTTTATTTCGTCTGCGTTTAAATCGGTCAAAAGCTCGTAATATTCCCACATAAGCGCGTCGGACGCCGACATAATTTTGCCGAACATCTCGCCGGGCGCGTCGGTGATGCCGATGTAATTGCCCAAAGATTTCGACATTTTCTGCACGCCGTCCAAGCCTTTCAATAACGGCACGGTTAAAACGATTTGCGGTTCTTGCGCGTATTCGCGCTGCAAATTTCTGCCGACGAGCAAATTAAATTTCTGGTCAGTTCCGCCGAGTTCGATGTCGGCGTCGAGCGCGACCGAATCGTAGCCTTGCACGAGCGGATAAAGAAGCTCGTGGAGCGCAATCGGTTTTTCTTCCCGAATGCGTTTTTCAAAATCGTCGCGTTCGAGAATTTGTTTGACAGTTGTGTGCGACGCGAGTTTTATAAAATCTGCCGCACCGAATTTGTCGAACCATTCGGAATTAAAACGAATTTCAGTTTTGTCGGGGTCGAGCAATTTGAAAATCTGCTCTTTGTAAGTTTCGGCGTTGTGCAGAATTTCTTCGCGCGATAACGGCGGGCGCGTAACCGATTTCTCTGTCGGGTCGCCAATCATCCCCGTGAAATCGCCGATTAGGAAAATCGCCGTGTGTCCTAAATCCTGAAACGCTTTTAATTTTCTAATAACAACGGTGTGTCCGATGTGAATGTCGGGCGCGGTCGGGTCTGCGCCGAATTTGACGCGCAGCGGTTTGCCGGTTTTCGAGCTTTTTTCAAGTTTTGCGCGTAAGTCTTCTTCGCGGATTACGTCAACCGCGCCTTTTTTTATGTGTAAAATTTGTTCGTCAATCGTCATTTCGTCATTCTCGAATAGAAAATTCGTTCTCTTTCAAAATATAAAATAAGCCGCGCAAATACAAAACTTGCGGTTTCACTATTTACAATTTACGATTCAAAGTGCGGAAGCCCGCACGAAGTAAGGGCGCATTTGCTAATAAACGAAAACGCCCTTACTTCGTGCGGGCTTCCGCAAAACTGATTATGGAAAACGATTTAAAAAATACGCGGCTGGCGTTTGTCGGCTGCGGCGTGATGGCGGAGTCAATAATTGCGGGGCTTTTGCGAAAAAATTTGGTTGCGCCGGAAATGATTGCGGCTAGTCATCCGCGCGCAAACCGGCGCGAAGAATTAACGGCGAAATATAAAATTCAGACGTTTGAACGAAACGGCGAAGCGGTCGAAACGATTCGGTCGAGTGAAAATTCAATAGTCGCTTTGTGCGTCAAACCGCAGCGTCTTGACGGCGTTTTGCAGGAACTCGACGGCAGCGTCGGCGCGCGACAAATCGTTTTATCAATCGTTGCCGGCGCGTCAATCGAAACTTTGTCCGAAGCGCTGCAAAATAAAAAAATCGTGCGCGCGATGCCGAATACGCCATCGCAAATCGGCGCGGGCATTACGGCTTGGACTTCAACGGCGGAAATTTCGGCGGACGAAAAGACGCGCGTCAAATCGCTGTTGACCGCTTTGGGAAAAGAGCTTTACGTCGAAACGGAAAATATGATTGATATGGCGACTTCGCTTTCGGCGACGGGTCCGACCTATATTTTTATGGTGATGGAAGCCTTAACCGACGCAGGCGTGCATATGGGATTTTCGCGCGAGATGTCAAAGGAATTAGTGCAGGAAACGATGCTCGGCGCGGTTCGCTTTGCGATGGAAACGAACAAACATCCGGCGGAACTGCGAAATATGGTAACGTCGCCGGGCGGAACGAGCGCCGAAGCGATTTACCAAATGGAAAAAGGCGGCTTGCGAACCGTTTTATCAAAAGCCGTCTACGCGGCGTATCAAAAAGCGGTCGCGCTTGGGCGGAAAAGTGAAAAATGAAAAACTAAAATTTCGTAGTGTCCTATATCTTATGGCGCTATATTTTATTAGTCTCAAAAAATTTTATATTATAAAAGAAAAAAGAATAAAACTAACCTACGGATAACTCTTTTTGACCGAATTTATAGTATTACCGAAACTTCTTGCTTTTTTACTTTTTAGTGATAAAATTTCTCAAATAACTTAACTACAGGAGAAATTATGGCGGAGAAAAAAAGACAAACTAGAGGTGATAAAACAGTTGGAAGTATTGAGAAAGAATTAGGTATTAAATTTACCAACGAAAACGGGAGAAATACCCGAAGTGATAAGCAACTTGAAACATTGCGTAACGAGCAAAAAAAGAAAAATAAGTAATTATGGGCTAAGGCTGTGAACGGTGATTTGGTTATCTAAGGGATATTCTAAATAACTCAAGTTGCCAGTTAAAGAAAGAAATTATGTATTGCTCTAAATGCGCTGCTGAAATCCCAAACGATGCAAACTTCTGCTATAAATGCGCTTATCCAGTAGCAGGAAATTTCAATTCTCAACCCGCCTATGCTCAACAAGTTAAACCAAACGGCGAAGCTAGAAGGCAAGAGATGTTATATGAACTTGATAATTTTGAGCAATCACGCCAAAAGCCAAAAAAATTTCTTAATACAGAAACTCCTACTGCTTTTGGAAACTTTATTTCCTCAGTTATATATATTATTTTAGCAGCCTTGTTAGTTATGGGTGCAGCCGCTTTTTTATTTAAACTTTCGCAACACTGAATATTTATAGGCTTTTGATTTGGCATCTTAATTAGTTTTAACCCCAAAAAACTTAATTGCCACTGCAATAGAGTTTTGAAGATGCAATCCAACCTACACCTTCTGTAACTTCAATCGGCATCCATACAAATGAATGTCCCGACTGAATATTATTTAAATTCAATACATTTACTTCCGTGCCGTCTGCAACAGTTCCTCCGATAGTTGCGTCATCGTTATAACAATCTTGAGTATCGCAATTTGTCCTTATGTTCACGCTGTTTCCATTGTTTGAAACAATACAAATTTGGGCAACGCTAAATTGATTTTCGCTATTAAAAGTTTGGCTTGCGGAAGATTGTGTTTGTTGAGACGACCTTGCTTTTGATGTCGAGTTACTTTGAGTATCCGTGTCCCCGTATACATAAAAATTGTCTCGGTCTTTAGTTATTTTTCCTATACCCGGAATGGATATAATCGTCTCTCGATGATATTTTTGGTAAAGATAAAAGCTGCCGATACCACAAAACAAAAGCAAAACAGTAAAAAATGCCGTGCCGAAACCCGAACTTTTTCTTACGATGACTGTTTTTGTTGGAGGCTGCACCACAACTCGTGGTTGTGCTGTATTAGCTTGATGAGGAGCATTTGTAGGTTGGGCGCATTTATGACAAAAAACAGCGTCATTTGCTAACTGCGTCCCGCAATTTTTACAAAACATATTTTGTTTTTCCTTAACAGCTTATCTTTTTAATTTGGAAGTATAATAATCTAATAATAATTGAAATACAATAGAAGTTAGAATGCTACTAGTTTTGATTTTGAGAAACGACCGTCATTCACTTTTCACTAATTTGAATTTCCAAATCATTCTTTTCGCTGTTTCGTCATAAATATACTTTCCTTCTTCAACCCGCCAGAAACCTAAAAATTCCCAGCGTCCGACGACCTGTTTATTAAAGAGCGGAACGGCGTGTTTTGTTTCAATCGCGTTGAACATCGCGCGGTTAAAAGAGTCTAATTTCTGGTCGCCGCGTCTGCCCGCGCCGGTGTAGAAAATCGTTTCTGTCGTCGCGCCGTGAAAGTCGGGGTAACACGGATTTATCCTGCCGAAGTCGGTCAGCAGGGAAATGAGGCGCCCGTTTCGCTGGTAAATCCCGTTGCGGATGCGGTGGATTTCGGAGACTTCCGCCCACGTTAAAATTTGATTGGTTTTTAGATTATTTAAAAAGTTTTTCAATTTGCGATTTTCGGTTGATAATGCCAAGTGCCGTCAAGTTTTTTTACGAGCGCGAAAATTATAAAGTTTTTCAGCCGCGCAAAAACCAAAGCGCATTTTTCCGTTTGAGCTTTTTGCGAAGCTGTCCGATTATTGATTTTCACCTTATCGAATCTTTAACACAAATTTCTTAAATCGTTTTCGCAAGCCAAATGCTGAAAAAAATCGCCGGCACAATCTGGAAAAAGCTGTCGCCGCCGGCGCGCCTGAAAATTATCCGCGCGACGCAGCCGAAATTCACCGTTTCGGTCGCCGCCGTTATTACAAACGAGCGCGACGAAGTTTTGCTGCTCGACCACGTTTTGCGCCCGCACTCGAATTGGGGCATTCCCGGCGGCTTCGTCAAAGCGGGCGAGCAGCCCGAAGACGCGATAAAGCGCGAAATACGCGAAGAAACCGGACTCTTACTCGAAAATCTGGAAATGCTCGCCGTGCGGACGAACCGCCGCCACGTCGAAATTCTGTTTCGCGCCGATGCAACCGGCAAAGCCGAAGCGAAAAGCCGCGAGATAAACGCGGCGGCGTGGTTTTCGGTCGAAGCGATGCCGGAAGATATGAGCTGCAAACAAAAATCGGACGTGCGAAACTTTTTACCGTCGCCGCCCGAAAAATGATTTTCGACAATCGAATTCTTAGAATGCAAAACCGGAAAACTTTGTCGTATAATTTCTGAAACAAATTTTTTACAGAAAATTTCAGGAGATTTATAAATGATAGATTTAATTCCGTCGCCCGAATCGGTGATGCAGATTTTGGAAAAAACCGGCGCATACCGCAAAGGACATTTCGTTTATCCGAGCGGCAAACACGCCTCGCATTATTTTCAGATGCCGCTTGCCTTTCGCTATTACGACAACTCGCGCGTGCTGTCGGTCGGTTTAAGCCGCAAGTTTCGGATGGACAAAACCATCTCGTCGCGTCTGCCGAAAGTCTCGATTATCAGTCCGAGTCCGGGCGGCATTCCGGTCGCTTTCGCCGTCCGCGAAGCGCTTGGCGCGGAGCAGATTTACTGGGCGGAAATCGAAGACGGTAAACGTCAGTTTCGGCAATATTTAAAGGACAGCGACATTCATCCGTGCATTATCGTCGATGATTTGATTCGCACGGGCAAGGCGATTGAAGAAACGGTCGAGTTGGTCAAAGAACTCGGCGTGGAAGTTATCGGCTACGGCGCAATCGTCAAATTTGAAGACGCGCCCAAAGAAATCGGCGGCATCAAAATTCGATCGCTCGCCGAGTTCGATTCAAATTTTTACGACTCGACCGAAGCGTGGAAATCCGCCGAAGGCACGGACGCGACCGAAGAAACCGTCCGATATTAATTAAGTGAAAAGTGATAAGTGAAAAGTGATAAGTGAAGAATTAAGACGTTTTTCGAGCGAACAAAAAACGGCTTCCGCTTTGGCTTTTCACTTTTCACTTTTAGTTTTTAACTGTTTTAACTGTTGCAAGCCGTTCGATAATATGTGAAAATTCCCTTATATAACAAAGTGTTTATAAAACAGGAGTTTTCCAAAAAGTGAAATCAGAACTTGAAAAGCTAATCGAATTGCAGAAGACGGACACGAACATCCGAAAACTGAAAAAAGCCATTGACACTGCGGAAAAAAGGCGTGCCGGTATCGAACAAGAGTTTGAACGGCACGCCTTTTCCATTCGAGAGATACAGGCGAAACGCGACAAAGCGCAAACCGAACGCGCCGCGCTCGAAAAACAAATCGCGGAAAATAAAACTTACATCGAGCGTGCCGAGCGGAATTTGAAAAACTCGCAAAATCAAAAAGAATACGAAACCGCGATGCGCGAAACCGACGCCCTTCAAAAACAAGTCGCCGCGCTTGAAACGCAAGCGTTAGAGAAAATGACGGAAATTGAGGAAGTTGAAAAAGTCTTAGCCGAACGCGCGGACGAAATAAATTCGCTCGAAGCAAATCGCGGCGCTGCGCTGGCGGAATTTGACGCCGAGCTTACAAAAAACCGCAAGGAATTTGAAAAGACGACGAAAAAACGCCACGAAGTTTTCGTAACTTTGCCCGCGCAAATGGCGTCCGTTTATAATCGCCTCGCGCAAAGAAGCCGCGACGGAATCGCCGTCGCCGAAGTCAAAGGCGGCTCGTGCAGCGCCTGTTTTATGAAGCTGCGTCCGCAAATGCAAGTCGAGCTGAAAACCAGCGACCGCATTATCACCTGCGAAAGCTGCACGAGAATTTTATATATCAACCCGCCCGAAGAATCGAAAGCCGCAAGTCAGGAAACTTAAAATATAGGTTTATGAAAAACCTTTCTTTCGCCTCAATCTTAATTTTACTTTGTTGTCTTGCCGCATTCGCGCAAGCGAATAAAACTTCGCCTTGTCCGACAATTTCAATAACAGGTCCGCCCGCCGTTCCGATTCCGAACGAACCGATAATTTATGTAGCCAATATAAGCAACGAAGTTGATAACTTTAATGCAAATTACAAATGGTCAGCAGCAAATGGTGAAATAATTGAAGGACAAGGAACTTTAATTATAAAAGTTTTGCAGAATGATATTACAAAAAATTTGACGATTACGCTTAAAGTAGCAGGTTTGCCTGAGAGTTGTTCAAATATCATTTCAGAGACAATGGGTTGCGGCTTGAAAGTGCCGCAAGCATTACTAATTGAAGAACTTTCATCACCAATAACACAAATAGAGAAAGCCGGAGATTTTGAAAAACCTGCCGCTTTGGATGACAATCCAAACGCTCAACTCCACATAATTTTCAGATACAAAAAGAATAAGCCGCAAAAAATCATAACGCGAACTGAACGAAAACTTTTTAATAATCTAATAAAAGCGGGAGTCGAAAAGGAAAGAATTACCTTGATACAAGGTTTTGCCGATACTGAATCAATTCAATTTTGGCTTGTTCCGACAGGCACAACCGTTCCTGAAATCGACCAAATGTAATCTAATCTTTAATCGAATTTGACTTAACTTAGACTTAGAATTATTCTAAATCTAAGTTCGTGATATGAAACAAGAGAGCGAAAAAACGAGCGTTTCGGGTTTGACGAAACAGCGCGCCGTCGTGCTGCAAGTCGTTCGCGGCGCGGAGCGTCATTTGACGGCGAATGAAGTTTTTGACGAGGCGAAACAGTATCTTTCGACGATTAGTTTTGCGACGGTTTATAACTCTTTGCGCTATTTGAAAGAAGCCGGACACATCGCGGAAATCCAGTTCGGTTTCAGCGGCGCGAACCGCTTCGACGCGAAAACTGAGCGGCACGACCACGCGCTTTGCAACGCTTGCGGAAAGCTGATTGACATCGATTTGGAATTGCCTGCGGAATTAGTGAAGCGCGCGGCGCGTCTTTCCAAATTCAAACCCGAATCGCTTGAATTAACTCTGCGCGGATTGTGTCCCGAATGTAAATAAATTTTAAGGCAGGCTCGTTTAAGTTTTGCAAAACTTAAACGAGCCTTTTTTTCTAAAAACAAATGGGAGAAAAAGAAAATGATAGAAGATAACGGCGATAAAACAAATAAAAACGAAATCGGAAAGCCGATGGAAACAATGGATTCAAAAGACGATTTGACCAATCGGCAGGGACATCCGATTTACGATAATCAAAGCTCGCGGACGGTTGGAAATCGCGGACCCATAACTTTGGAAAATTATCCGTTTCTCGAAAAAATCACGCACTTTGACCGCGAGCGGATTCCCGAACGAGTCGTTCACGCGCGCGGCGCGGGAGCGCACGGCTTTTTTGAAGCATACGGAACGGCAGGCGACGAGCCGGTTTCAAAATTCACACGCGCCAAACTGTTTCAGGAAAAGGGAAAACGGACGCCGATGTTCGTGCGTTTTTCAACCGTTATTCACGGCGGCACGTCGCCGGAAACTTTGCGCGACCCGCGCGGTTTTGCAACGAAATTTTACACCGACGACGGCAACTGGGATTTAGTCGGAAACAATCTGCCTGTGTTTTTTATCCGCGACGCGATAAAATTTCCCGACGTGATTCACTCTTTGAAACCCGACCCGGTAACGAATCGGCAGGACGCGCAGCGCATTATGGATTTTATGAGCCTGACGCCCGAATCGATGCATATGCTGACGTTTTTGTTCAGCCCGCGCGGAATTCCGCAGGATTATCGTCATCAGGACGGTTTCGGCGTGAACACTTATAAATGGTATAACGCTGAAGGCGTCGGCGTTTTGGTGAAATATCATTGGAAAACAAAACAGGGAATAAAATCTCTGACGCAGGCGCAGGCGAGCGAGATTCAAGCGACGAATTTCAATCACGCGACGCAGGATTTGTTTGATTCGATTGAAAAGGGCGATTTCCCGGAATGGGAATTCTGCGTGCAAATTATGTCGGACGACGAACACGCGGAACTCGATTTCGACCCGCTCGACGACACGAAAACGTGGGACGAAGAAATGTTTCCGCTGCTGCCCATCGGACGAATGGTTTTAGACCGAAACCCGCAAAATTATTTCGCCGAAGTCGAGCAAGCCTCTTTCGGAACGGGCGTTCTGGTTGACGGACTGGACTTTTCCGACGACAAAATGCTGCAAGGTCGAACGATGTCTTACTCGGACACGCAGCGTTACCGCGTCGGACCAAATTATTTACAACTACCGATTAACAGCCCGAAAAAGCGCGTCGGAACAAATCAGCGCGACGGTCAGATGACTTATTTTGTGGACACGGGCGGCGAAAATCCGCACGTCAATTACGAACCGTCAAGCCTCGGCGGTTTGAAGGAAGCCGCCCGCGGCGACAATAAAGACCACACGCCGTATGTCGAAGGAAATCTCGTGCGGCAGAAAATCGACCGCGAAAACAATTTCAAACAAGCGGGCGAACGCTATCGCACGATTGAGCAATGGGAACGCGACGACCTTGTTTTTAATATGTCGGATATGCTTTCGCAGTGTAACGAAGACATTCAAAATCGGATGCTTGGACTGCTCCGCCAGTGCGACGAAGAATACGGACAGCGCGTCGCCGACGGAATAAAGAAAATGCAAGCCGAAAAATCGGCGGCGCAGACGACTTAAAAATCGTTTGAAGAAAAATCAGAAAGCCTTTTGTATCGCCGTGTTTATTGCAATACAAAAGGCTTTTTTATATGAGGAAATTTTTATAAACAAAAGAATTAACTCTGCCGCGAGTATCGAAATTTTTTGTTTGATAAAATTCTTATCGTAATCTTCGTGTTCCTTCGCGGTTAAAAAATTATCGAAATGCGTTCAAAATCAAATATAAAATATAAACACTTCCGACAATCGAGCCGATGAGAATTGCAATCAGAGCGAAAATCATCAAACCGACGAAAATATAATCTGAAGTCGTGCCTTTGTCCTTGCCCGTCGCGCGCTCCCGAATCAAATCCATATTCCGCTTGTTCGATTTCCAAAATAAATCAAAAGCGTCGCCGACGAACGGAACTAAACCGACGACGTAATCAAGCCCGATATTAAAAGCCATCCGCAAAATCGTGATTTTCGGCACGCCATAACGGACGCCCGCAATCAAAATATAAAACGACGCAAAAGAAGTTAGCGTGTCGCCGACGTTCGGAACAAGTCCAATTAGTGCATCGAGTCCGAAACGCCAGCCGACGACGGGGATTTTTATCCAGTTGTCGAGATAGCGCGAAAGACTTTCAAGACTTTCTTCAAGCTCGATTTGTTTGCGTTCTTTCGTCGCTATTTCAAACCGCGAACGCTTTTGAATTTCTTCCATAATTTTTATTAAGGCGCGAAAATGCGCAAAAGACAGAAAAGTTTCGAGCTATTTATTGCGAATTTCCGCGCCCTTTCGATACAAAATTCCTTCGACAATTTTCACGCTCAAAATTTTATCGCCGCGCGCGAGATTATCGACGATTTTCATATCCTTTTCGCTGACGCGCCCGAAAACCGTGTAGCCGCCGTCGAGATGCGGCTGCGGCGAATGCGTTACAAACCACTGCGAGCCGCCCGTGTCTTTGCCCGAGAGCGCCATTCCGACAGCGCCGCGTTCATACGGCTGCATATTTATCTCGTCGCGTATCTCCCAGCCCGGCGAGCCGTTGCCGTCGCCGCGCGGGTCGCCGTCCTGGACGACGAAATTCGGCACGACGCGGTGAATCGTCAAGCCGTCGAAATATTTTCGGCGGGCGAGTTTTATAAAATTTTCAACCGTCAACGGCGCGTCCTGCGGAAAAAGCGCGATTGTGAAAGTTCCCTTTTCGGTCGTTAAAATCGCGCGCGCGGTGCGGCGCGAAACGGCGCGGTCGTAATCAGCCGGCGTGAAAATCGTATCGACCGCGCTGAGCTTATCGGAAAAATCGCCCGCGCCTTTTTCTTTCAATAACGCGATAATGCGGCGGCGCGCCAGGTATTTTGATGTTCCGTTAGGCGAATACAATTTTGACAACAGAGGTAGAATGGCTTTCAGAAAATCGGTCGCGCGCTCGGTTTTCTGTTTCCCGATGGCTTCGATGGTCGCCAGAAGCGCGTCGTTCAATTTCTCGTCTTGACGCGCAACATTAAAAGAGTATTCAAAATCAACAAACCGAATTTGTTCCGGCGGCAATTCGCCAAGCAGTTCGACGGCTGTCGCGCGCACGATTGGGTCTTTATGTTTTAGACTCTCGCGCAGAATTGGCGGCAAATCGGCGGTTTTAAATTGCGCGTAAGCTCGCAGAAGGTCTGGAACCGCTTTTGCCAGTTGCGGATTGGCGTAGGCGCTTTGCGGTTTGGGCGAAAGCAGATTCTTTAAAACATCGCGCAGGCTATTTAACATTTGATTTTTTATGCGGTTGTTTTCTTCATTGTTCTCAAGGCTTGCCAATTCGCCGACCGCCTGCGCCGTCGTGCCGAACGCGCGCCAATCGCCAGTTAAATCGGCTGGTTTTTCGCGCTGAAGCTGTTGAAAAAACATCGGCGAAACGCGCGCCAGAGCGATTTCCGTTTCGGGCGAGACGTAGGCGTCCGATTTGTCAAAGGCGGTCAAAAATCTTACGGCTTTTTCATTGTTCGTATTCGGCAAAATTCTGCCCAAAGTCGTCGCAATTTCGAGCAGCTCGTTTTTCTCGGACGGAACAGCGAACCGCGATTTTTTGTAATTTGCAAAAAGCATTTCGGCACGTTCGATTAAACGGTCGGCGACGCGCGCGTCTTTCAGAGTTCCCAAAGTGCGAATCGCCGAAACGCGGACGCGCGCGTCTTCGTCGTTGATAGCCGTTCCGAGCAGCAAATCGAATGCGAACTTGTCTTCCGCCGCGCCCATTGCCCGCGCCGCATTCGCCCGCGCAATCGGGTCTTTGTCCTTGAAAAGCATCGCGCGCAGCAGTTCGTTGGCGTTTTTCGCTTTCAAACGCGCTAAAGTGTTTGCCGCGTCCGCGCGAATTCTCGCATCTGCATTTGTCAGAAATTTCGCCGCGATAAATTCGCCGTTTTCCGGCTTGGCGCGCAAAACCGCCGTAATTCCGAGCAGAATTGTTTGGCGGTCGGGCTTCGGCTTGATGCCTTCGTCGTCGAGCGCGGTTAAGAGCGCCGTGCCGAGTTCTTCGGCTTTCTTTTTCTCGGTCGGCGGAACCGAAGCAGCGATTTTTCCGGCGGCTTCGAGCAATCGGGCGCGAACTTCCGACGCGGTTTCTCTAATTTTTAAAACTCTTAAAATCGCGTCCGCGCCTTTGACCGATTCGATTTCGCCGAGCGCAAACGCAGCTGTCGCGCGCACTTTTGCGTCGGCGTCTTTTTCAAGTAAATCGGTTAAAGCCGAAACTGCCGATTCCTTTCCGGTTCTGCCCGCAGCAAGCGCGGCGCGGGCGCGAATTCTGGCATCGCCGCTTTTGAGTAAATCTTCAAGCGTTTTATCAAACCGCAACTCGTCTTCGGCGCGTGAGATTGACGCGAGCGTTTTAACCGAAATCTGCGCGGAAATTTGCGGCGCGGAACAAAACAGAACGACGAAACAGATTAAAAATATATTTTTCATTTTTGGTTTCGGGGAAAAACTCGGCTAAATAATTTTCGGAATAACTGATAGATAATAACCGGCAAATGAAAGAGGAGAAATTTATTAGTTATTATTTATCGGCTTCCAGCTATTCCGAAAAAGTTTTCATTTTCAAACAATTAAATATTCAGCGGAATTTCTTTCGGCGCGAGATTTTCGTTGAAGAACGCAACGACTTTTGCCCACGCGTCTTTTGCCGCTTCCGCGTCGAAAACTTCCGGTCGCTTGTCATTGAAAAATGCGTGGTCGGCGTCATACGCGACGGATTTAACGGGCAACATATTGTTTTTCGCCATTAGCTCAAGCTCGCGGACACGTTCGGGATTTATCCATTTGTCCTTTTTGCCGGAAATGAAAAGCACGGGCGTTTTCAAGTTTTGCAGCGTCGCTTCGTCGGGAATATCGCCGTAAAAAGGCGCGCTCGCGTTTAAGCCTTCGAGGTGGCAAACGGCTTGCAGGGCGTATGTGCCGCCCATACAAAATCCGGTGATGCCGATGTGCAGAGCATCGTATTTATCCTGCGCGGAGGCAATCGTGTTTTTTATCGTGTCAAGTCCGTCTTCGAGTTCGAGCGCGTTCATCAACTCGCCGGCTTGTTCTTTGCTCTCGGCGATTTTGCCGCGATACAAATCCGGTGCGATTGCCGTAAAACCCGCATCCGCGTAACGATTTGCGATGTCTTTGATGTTGTCGTTCAAGCCCCAGTATTCGTGAATTATAATGACGAATTTGCGCGCCTCGTCGCCCGCTTCGTCCGGCGTTGCAATGTAAGCGGTTGTCGCTCCTTTCGCCGTGTCGATGTTTAGAGTTTCGTTTTTCATAAAATTATTTTAATTGCCTCCAAAAGTTGTAGAAATCATTATAAACAAATAGAACGAATTTCGGCAGAATAAAAGTTGTTGCACTGTAATTTAATCGGCGCGTCGAACGGGAAATCCGATTTAATTTCAGTTCTTTGCACAGATGTAGTATCTTAGGCAAAACATTTTGGGACAAGCCAAAGATTTATTCGTCTTTGTCTCGAAAAACTTATCAAAACACTTTCGGAAATTGAGGCGCGCGGTTTTTCACGCTTCCGTCTCCAATCGAAAATAAAAAGGCGACATCGAAAAAATGAACGAACAAAACGAACGGGAAAATTTTAAAAAAGTTGATGACGATTACGCTTTCGAGCGCGAACTGGAAACCGATTTGGACGATAAAACGCCGGACGAGCCGAAAGGTTTAGCCTTGCACACGAAGATTTTAATCGGTTTGCTCGTCGGCGTTCTCGGCGGAATTATCGTCAATCAAACCGTAGGCGGCGAAAGCGTCAACTGGTTCATCAAAAATTTCACCGAGCCAATCGGTCAATTATTCCTTAATCTGCTGTTGATGATTGTCGTGCCGCTCGTCTTTTCATCCTTGGTCGTCGGCGTCGCGGGCATCGGCGACATCCGCAAATTGGGGCGCATCGGTTTGAAGTCATTCGGTTACTGTTTGGTGATTTCGGCGATTTCCGTCGTCATCGGGTTGGGCTTGGCGAATACGATTCAGCCGGGAAAACGCATCGCACCGGAAATCGCCGAACGGATGAAAACCCAATTCGGCGGCGATGCGGTAAAGCGCGTCGAAGACCAGAAAAAAACCGAAAGCGCCGCCGCGCAGGATTCGCCTTTGATGCAGGTCGTCAAAACCGTCGTGCCGAAAAACGTCTTTAACGCCATTTCGTCGGAAAATCCGAATATGCTGCACCTGATGTTTTTCGCCCTTATCATCGGCATCGCCATAACTCTTTTGCCGGAAACGGTCAGCGCGCCGTTCGTGCGCGGAATGGACGCGCTCTTTCAAATCACGACGAAGATAATCGACATCATAATGAAGTTCGCGCCATACGCGGTCGCTTGTCTGATTTTTACTAACATCGCGCGCTTCGGCATCGAACTTTTGGGCGCGCTCGGCTGGTTTGTGGCGACGGTTTTAATCGGTTTGAGCATTCATATGTTCGGCGTTTATTCTTTGTCCGTCTGGCTTCTCTCGAAAATAAATCCGCTCGAATTTTTCCGACGCATTCGCACCGTTATCGTTACGGCATTTTCGACTTCATCGTCGAACGCGACTTTGCCGACGGCGCTTCGCGTTTCGGAAGAAAACTTAGGCGTCCCGAAAGAAATCAACAGCTTCGTCTTAACCGTCGGCGCGACGGCAAACCAAAACGGCACAGCACTTTACGAAGGCATTACGGTTTTATTTCTGGCGCAATTAGCGGGCGTTGATTTATCGCTCGGACAACAATTACTGGTCGTTTATTTAGCAATTTTGGGCGGCATCGGAACTGCGGGCGTTCCAAGCGGTTCGATTCCTTTTATCATCGGAATCTTGGCGATGATTGGCGTCAATCCCGCGCTGATTGCGATTATCTTAGGCGTCGATAGACTTCTCGATATGTGCCGCACGACCTTGAACGTCGTCGGCGATTTGACGGCGGCGACTTTCGTCGCGCGCAGCGAAGGCTTCGAGCTTCTCGAGCCGGGCAAAACGAAAACGGCTTAAAATACTTTCGAGGTGATTTTTTTATGATTAACACACAATTCCAACCGCAGCCGGTGCGCCTTCGGTTCAGCGTGGATGAGTATTACAAGATGATTGAACTCGGACTGCTGAAAGATTATGAGCGCGCCGAAATTATCGAAGGAGAACTGATAAAAAAAATGACAATCGGAAGTCCACACGCTTTTGTCGTTGACAGCTTAAATCGTTTTTTCGCCAAAAATGTTTCCGAAGACGTTCTGGTTCGGATACAAAATCCGATTCGCCTAACGGATTTTACCGAACCTGAGCCGGATTTGGCGTTGATTGATTTAACAAAATTTGACCGCAAACAGCATCCGCGCCCCGATGAAATTTTACTCGTCGTCGAAGTTTCAGATTCAACACTAAAATACGACCGCGAAACGAAACTTTCGCTTTACGGCGAAGCGCAAATCCCGGAAGTTTGGATTGTTAACCTGCAAAAAAATATCGTCGAAATTCACCAGAAACCGGGCGACGGAGTTTATCAATTCGTTAAAATTTTCAAACGCGGCGAGCGAATCGTTTCAGAAATGCTGCCCGATTTATCAATTTCAACCGACGAGATTTTCGGTTAGAAAGCGAGGTTTTACAAAAATATGTTTCCAATCGGCGATGACAACACCGGACACACTATAAAGCCTTTCGTTAATTACGCGATTATCGCGGCGAACATTTTAGTGTTTGTTCTTCTGCAAGGCTTGGGCGGGAACGACGCTTTTACATACGCTTTTTCACTCGTCCCGAAAGAAATAACAACAGGCGTTGACCTTTTCGGCACGCAAATCGTCAAAGATTCGCTCGGCAAAATCGGCGAAGTCGCGCTTGAGCCGACGCCCGTTTCGGTTTATCTGACGTTTTTAAGCTCGATGTTTATGCACGGCGGTTTTATGCACCTGTTCGGCAATATGCTGTTTTTATGGGTGTTCGGCGACAATATCGAAAACCGCTTGGGACACGTTCGTTATCTGCTTTTTTATCTTTTGTGCGGAATTGCCGCCGCTTTGGGGCAAATAATGATGGAAACCGATTCGGTTATCCCGATGCTCGGCGCTTCGGGCGCAATCAGCGGCGTTCTCGGCGGCTACTTGCTTTTATTTCCGAAAAGAAACGTGCGCGCCATTATTTTTAATTTTTATACGACCGTTCCGGCTTACGTCGCGCTCGGACTTTGGATTGCTTATCAAATAATTTCCGGTTATTTAACTCCGGCGGGAACTGGCGGCGTCGCATATGCGGCGCACATCGGCGGATTTCTAGCGGGTTTGATTTTTATAAAACTTTTCGCAATCGGCACTCAAACGACGAACTTAAATTCGCCGAACGCACCGGGAACGTGAAAATTCGGCTCGGCGGTTTTCGTCGGCTGCCAAGCCAGATAACCGCGCGTGCTGCCTGCGCCAACACAGCGAAAAAGATTTCCTTTCCAAACATCGCCCGCGTTCGGCGTTTTTCCGAACGCTTTCCACTCGATTTTTATTGCCGATAAAATTTTCTCTTTTTCAATTTTTGCCGCCGATTTCATTCCCGAATTGTATTGAAAATCGGTTTCGCGCTTTTCGTTCGAGAAAATTTCAATCGCCAAATCAACCCATTCGCCTGTCGGCGCGACTTCAAATTCAAAATACTTTTCCGGTTTATAAAAATCCGGCGCGACGAAAATCTCGCAAACATCTCTGTCCCAAAGCCCGACGGATTTGCTTTTTATGTTCGGCGTTTTATTGACGATTAAAGATTCTTTTTGGTTTGCCTCAAAACAAACGTAAAGCGCGGATTTCGTCCATAAAATCCGCGCTTTCGCGTGTCTGCCGATTGGCGCGTTTTCGCCCGACCAGTATTTTTCGATTGAGATTTCTACGGCTTTTTTCCAACTCGCATTTCTAAAATCGTCAATCGAAAAATCCGTTTCGCTAAAGGGAATTTTAATTCGCATTCAAAATTATTTGTTCGTATTCCAAACCGTCTTAAACGCCATTTTCGCCAGCTTCCACGTTCTGTCAAAATCAACCTTGCCGTCGCCGTCGCGCCCTAAAAGTTTGTCGGTCAAGAGTTTTCGCAAATCTTTTCCTTCGCGTTTGAACATAAATTCTTTGGCGTAAGGCTTTGCCGTTTCAAAAAAATTAAATTCCGGGTCGGTGATAATTCCGATGCCTTCGAGCGTCATCAGCGCGCGCATAATATACGTGAAATTCGACGGCAAACGAAACGGATAATCATACATCACGTCGGCTAAATCGTATGTCAGTTCTTTAAAATTTACTTCCTTCAATTTCAAATTAAGATGAAATTGAAACATCTTTTCGACAACTGGCTTGACAACTTCAGGATTTGAGCCGGGCTTCATAAAATCTAAATCAATCAAGTCTTGCGCGATTCCCGCCGGGTCTTTGGCGACGACGTGGAAAAATGCGTCAATCATTTTCGACTGCAATTGCGAAGAAATTCTGCCGACCATTCCGAAATCGAAAAACGCGAGTCGTCCGTCGGGCATTACAAGCAGATTTCCCGGATGCGGGTCGGCGTGAAAAAATCCGTCTTCCAAGAGTTGTTTTAAATACGTGCGAATTAAAAGCCGATTTACCTTTTCGGGCGAGACGTTGCGCGCGCGCAGCTTCTCCAAATCGGTAACTTTATCGCCGTTGATAAACTCCATCGTCAAAACTTTTCCGGTCGTCGCGTTCCAATAAATTTTCGGCACGTGAACGTTCGTCCATTCTTTGAAATTTTCGCGGAAACGCTCGGCGTTTTTGCCTTCCGCCGCGTAATCCATTTCTTCGTGAACCGTTTCGTCAAACTCGCGCAGCATTCCCGCCCAATCCGCGTTTTCATTCAGCGACGGAAAACGCTCTGCAAACTTCGTAACTTTCCGCAAAATCTCAATATCGCCTTTGATAATCGCGTTCAAATTCGGACGCTGAATTTTGACGGCGACTTCTTCGCCCGTGAAAAGTTTGGCGCGATAAACCTGTCCGAGAGAGGCGGCGGCAATCGGTTCGACATCGAATTCCTGATAAACTTCGCTTATTTTTTTGCCGAGTTCTTTTTCGATTCGCGCAAAAGCGATTTCGTTCGGAAATGACGGCACATTGTCCTGCAACTCGCCGAGCGCTTTGACAAACGGCAACGGCAAAAGGTCGGCTCGCGTTCCTAAAGACTGTCCGATTTTGATAAACGTCGGACCTAGATTTATTAAATTATCTTTGAGCCAGACGGCTTGTTTTTCTTGATTTAAAGTTTTATTTTTCTCGCCGCCAATGAAAAATTTACGAAGCAGAAGCAGAAAATCGTGAACGTAAGCGAGATTTGTTTGGTGAATTCGCTCTCCTAAAACAGCTAACCAAGTCAATCTTTTCGCTGTTTGAAGACGCGCTTCGGATTGCTTCAGGCTCTGCGCGCGATGCAAGTCGTATTGGTCGAGATACAAATAAAACGCGAGCATTCCGATAACTTTCGACACTTGGAAAAGCCTCAAATAACCGCCGACGCCGTGATAATTCTTCTCGACTGCGGCTTCCTGCGCGGTTAAGGATTTTTCTTCGGCAATCAGATTTTCATTGGAAATTTGTTTTGAAACGGGCGATTGTTTCGCTTCAAGCAAAGCGCCGTTACCGTTGCCGTTCTCTAAAATCGGCTCAATCGTTTTTTCTTTAACCGCCAACCCAAAATTGTTATCTGCCATTTATAAATCCTTGTCCGCGCCAATCTTTGAACTTGTTTAGAATCACAAATCACGAAACGGTTTGCAAAAATTCGGACGAATGTTTTTTCAAACAATGTCCAGAGAATTTTTCACGCCGAGACGTTTGAAATAATCAAGCGCCCGGTTTGAATCCTGCTCAATCTGCGCTTTTAATTCTTCAATTCCATCAAACTTTCTTTCGTCTCTGATGCGATGCAGAAAACGCACGCGCAAAACGTCGCCGTAAAGGTCGCCGTCGAAATCGAAAATGTAGCTTTCAATCGAAGGTTCTTTATCGCCGGCAAAGGTCGGGCGCACGCCGACGTTCGTGATGCTACGCCGCCATTTATTTTCAATCAAAGTCGCCGTCGCATAAACGCCGTATTTCGGTATGACGCGATTTTTCGGTTTCAAATTCGCCGTCGGAAAACCAATCGTGCGCCCGCGCCGGTCGCCTCTGATAATTTGTCCTTCGATGCCGTAAGGTCGCCCGAGCAGCGCGCGCGCGCGATTAATTTTTCCTTCGGCGAGAAGTTCCCGAATTTTTGACGAACTGATTCGCGTTCCGCGCAGACGAACTTCCGCAACTTCGTCGGCAAAAAATCCGAGTTCCGCGCTCATTTTCCGCAGCAATTCGATATTTCCGCCGCGATTTTTGCCGAACGCGAAACCCTTTCCCAGATAAACTTCCTTAGCCTGAAGACGTTCGTGCAAAATTTCGCGCAAAAAGTTTTCCGCATTTTGTTTTGCGAAATCTCGATTAAAACGAACGACAATCGCCTGCTCGATACCCAAAACTTCAAACGCCGAAAGCCGCTGGTCAAGCGTTTGCAAAAGAGGCGGCGTGTTTTCGGGAAACAGCACGGCGCGCGGATGCGGGTCAAAAGTTATCGCCGTCGGCACGGATTTCGTTTCGCGCGCTCGCTTCGTAACGGTCTGCATAATCCGCTGATGACCGAGATGCAAGCCGTCGAAAACGCCCAAAGTCAAAACCGTCGGGCGCAAAATTTTCGCGTTTTCCGTGCCGTGAAAAATTTTCATAATAAGGAACGCGGATGCGTTCAAATAACGTCGAATATTATTGAAGTTTTTACGTCGCTCGCGCGCCGTGTGCCGTCAAGATGACGGCGTTCCGAATTCGATTTCCTCGAACGCTCCGTTGTATGCGTCCGGCAAATCTTGGCGCGTCGCTTGGCGGAATTTAAGATTCATAAATACTAGTTTTTCTTTAACTGTTCAAAGACTTGCTTACAATTTGTTGTTGTAAGATTCCAATGATTTTCTGCCTTGTCATCAATGTTATTTTCTGTTGCCAAATCTTCTAAGGTTGATAAAGTCATTTCCTTGTCCAACGGCATAAAAATATATATGTAAGGTTTTAATTGTTTGCTTTCGTCTTTAGATTTAAGGTACAGCACAAAATATTCTTTATCGTCATTTGTATTTATTTCTTCATAACGGATAGGTTTAGACATTTTCGATGTTTGGATACTTTCTTCAGTTATATGGAAAACGTCTGATTTATTTTCCAATCTAGGTTTGAAATTCTTTTCTGGCTGCCAGCAACCTACATAATATTTTATGTCTGTAGTTCTGAATTTCGGATTACCTTGGTCTCTTCCGCTTTGACCAGTTCCAGCTTCTTGAGTTGGCAGAGTTCTCGGTTTTGTTTGAGATTTGTTTTCAGAAAGCTGCGTAATTTCAGACTTTTCACAATTCACAAAAATAAAAACAATCAGAAAAATCAAAGCGAAGTTTTTCATAATCTTCAATCCTCAACAACCAATTCATCATAAGCAAACCGCACGTTGTCGGGCAGCAATTTCGTGTCGCGTTCGTATAAAACGTCGTGGTTCAGATGCGTTAAAAACGCGCGTTTCGGTTTGAGTTTTTCGATGTATTCGAGCGCTTCGTATAATCCCAAATGCGTCGCGTGCGGCTTTATCCGAACGCAGTCTAAAACCAGAACGTCCAAATCCCGCAGCGCGTCCATCGATTCTTCCGAGATGAAATTCAAATCCGTCGCGTAGGCGAAATCGTTGAAGCGATAAGCGATAACGGGCAGTTTGCCGTGAATGACTTCGAGCGGCGTAACTAGCAGTTCGCTGCCGAAACAAAACGGCGCGCCCGTTTCAATCGTGTGCGGAACGAGTTGCGGCAAACCGCCGCCGAAATGGTTGGGTTGGAAAATGTATTGATAAATGCGGCGAAGGTCAGTCCACGCGCCCGCGTCGGCGTAAATGCCGAGCGCGCCGTATCGGAAATTGAGCGGGCGAATGTCGTCCAAGCCGAAAACGTGGTCGACGTGGCAATGCGTGATTAAAACCGCGTCCAGATAACCGATTTTCGCGCGCAAGGCTTGCTGCCGAAAATCAATCGAAGTGTCAACGAGAATTTTCTTTTCGGCGTGTTCAATTAAAATCGAAACGCGCAGGCGCTTATCGCGCGCATTTTCCGAGCGGCAAGTCTCGCAGTCGCAGCCGATTGAAGGAACGCCGGTCGAAGTGCCTGTGCCGAGAAAGGTCAATTTCATTTTGCAATTAGCCACAGAGAACACAGAGTTCACAGAGCAATTATTTAAAAAACTCTCTGTGAACTCTGTGTTCTCTGTGGCAAAACTTATTTCTTGCCGAGAATATCGCTCGCCGAAAATTTCTGCGCTGCCTGTTGCTTGAGTTTTTCTTCGGCGATGCGCTGGACTTGGACGTATTGCATTTGCAAATCGCCAAGAATTCCGTCGAAAAGTTTCTGCTCGGTTTTGTGCAGATTGTTTTTAGTTTTGTCTTTGAGCATAACCAAAACTTCAATCCAGTATTTCCCCGTCTCCAAATCCAAAGTTCGCTGTCCGGTCGCCGGATGCGGAATTGCGCCGAGCGCGGCGGCGGCTTGGGAAGCGAGCGTCGAAAGGAAATTGACGAAACTCGCCGGGTCGTCCGCGCCGGGAAAATCTTCGTCGTAAGCGGCGTCGCTCATCTCGTCGGCGGCTTCCGTTTGAATTTGTTTTTCGGTCGCGGCGGCATCGTATGTTTCAACGGTTTCCGCGTCCGGTTCGTAAATCGGCGTTTCAGTTGTTTCAGTTGCTTTCGGTGTTTCAACTTTCGGTTTTTCCGGCTCAATCGTAACGCCGTCGCGGACGCTACCGTCCGCGTTGAATTTGCGTTTGTCCAACACTTTCAGAGCCGTTTCGTCTTCGTTATATTCTTCTCGTCCAATCATTTGTTTTCCCCTTAAAAATTTATCTAATTTATTTAGATAGTAGCATTTTGCCGTTTCGCAGTTCAAAGTTTGGAAAATGCGCGCGGCAAAAGTTAAACTTGGAAGCGAAATGAAAACAAAATTTGAAGAATTGGTTGACGTAATGGCGCGTCTTCGAGCGCCGGGCGGCTGCCCGTGGGACGCCAAGCAAACTTATGAATCTTTGGGAGAATATCTTCTTGAAGAATGTTTTGAAGCGTTCGACGCGATTCAGGAAGCGACCGAAACGAATGATACGACGAATTTGCGCGAGGAATTAGGCGACGTTCTTTTGCAGGTGGTTTTTCACGCGACCATTGCACAGGAGCGCGGCGATTTTACGATTGACGACGTGGCGCGCGGCGTAACGGAAAAATTGATTTTGCGCCATCCGCACGTTTTCGGCGAGAAGGATTTGAAAACTGCCGATGATGTTTTAAATAATTGGGACGAACTAAAAAAAGCGGAACGCGCCGCGAGCGGCAAAGTCGAAAAAATGAAAGATTCGATTTTAGACGAAGTTCCGGTTGCGTTTCCTGCGCTTATCGAAGCGAACAAACTAACGAAAAAAGCCGCGAAAGCGAAATTCGATTGGGAAAACGCCGAACAGATTTTCGATAAAATCGCGGAAGAAACCGAAGAATTAAAATACGCAATTTCTGAAAATAAACAGGAAAACGTCGAAGAGGAAATCGGCGATTTGCTTTTCGCCGTCGTCAATCTGGCGCGCCGTTTAAACGTCGAACCGGAAACTGCTTTGAAGAAAACTAATCGCAAATTTCGGCAAAGGTTTAAATTTATTGAAGAGAATCTAAAAACGCGCGGCAAGCAGTTGGAACAGTCGAATTTAGAGGAAATGGACGCGCTTTGGAACGAAGCGAAAGCGATTAATTCTTGAAGTAAATCCGAGAGCTAAGTAATACCAAATATTAAGGCATACTCGAACGAATCAATTCAGCTATGTCCCGCATTCCCTGCTCCTCAAGATACTCAACGAGAACATACCACGGCGGTATGTTGCTTCGATACGGGTTACTGGAAGGTCCGGTATACATTCCTCCACCAGGACCACTGTAGAGTCCGCCTCCAGGTCCAGTATATAAACCTCCACCAGGACCAGTATAAAGTCCGCCAGCTGGTCATGTGTATAACCCGCCTCCAGGACCCGTGTATAAACCACCGCCCGGACCTGTATACATTCCACCTCCAGGTCCTGAATACATTCTGAGATGGTCAAGTTTTTCGCTACACAAAACTCTCCTTGCTCCTCGTTTAATTGTTGATTGCTAACTGTTTTTCAAACTGATTCGGGCTTTTGTAACCCAAACTCGAATGCAGTCT
>JAABUN010002399.1_pt1 | contig 33642 bp, 52 predicted proteins | sample 5559311 | NCBI WGS metagenome assembly JAABUN01 (sample SAMN10711877, study PRJNA513370) | rock metagenome | isolation source: Antarctica rocks | place: Antarctica: Victoria Land, Siegfried Peak sud | reverse complement strand
GCAATCCGAACTGTTTCTGCGGGAACGTACCGGGGATCCGTGGACTGGAGTGACATGGCTTTGCCTCCTTCAGCCTAGCTTAGACACCCCTTGCTGAATTCGGAAACAGTATCTTCGCTAGACTGTTTCACAAAAGGGACAATTTGAGGGCTCGAGCATGGGTCTCGAGCCCCTTTTCTAAGTCAAACTGAAACAAAACTGATAAGACATCGTCCAGATCGCTCACCGGATCATCGGTGAGCTAGTGGCGACCTACAAACCCGCTCTAGCACGCGAGCTGTAAGATCCTTTGAGGCTTGAGCCCTCTTCTGAGTCGTAACTCGTCGACACCTAGTTGGCATTCATAAGAATTGCGTCGACGACGCGTGAGATGGGTGCCGCGGCGTCGACTATGATTGCGTTCTTTGGAATGTCTTCTTTTGTCGCATGTAATCGCGCAATGAATTCCCGTTCGCTTGCTCGTCCGCCCCACTCGTTTTTGGGTCGGACAGCAAGACGCCGGTTCAGCGTGTCCAGATCGACCTCAAGAACGAAAACTCCATCGAATAGATCGATGAAACGGTCGAAATTCCTGGAACCGCCGCAAAAGAACGATGCCGCATGACTTTGGTCGGCTACCAAAGCTCTGACCTTATCGACGTCCCAGATATGATGCTCGTGGGCGAAGCCGTCCAAGGGCTCACCGGTTTTTGGATCGCCCTGATAGGCCAAGTCCCTGTCGCCATGGATGGAGTGGTGGCCGCGCCGTCGCAGATCGTCGCAGACCGCGGTTTTGCCGGTGCCGGAAACGCCTTCGATTAAGTAGTTTTTGACACCCATATTCTGCTCCCAATAAAAATGCGGCTGTGGAGTTCTTACTGCGTTTTGAATGGCTCCGCGCTTGTCATGACGCACGCCCAGTACGACCACTGGAATCGCTAAGGGAGGCCGTTATGAATATCAGCCACGTCGTGACCGCCTGGGAGACGTTTGCCCAGGCTACCGCCCCCGACCTCGTGTTAGAGGTGCCCCAGACCGAGGCGCAGTACGAGGCGCTGGTCGCTTTTGCCGACAAGCTGACCAGCACCACCAACTGCAACGATCCCGAACACGCGCCGCTCTACGACCTCGTAGCGTTTTACATCGGTGAATGGGAGAAGGTGCATGACGCCGACATCTTGGGGGGTGAAGTGCCGCCCTACCGGATGCGGACGTAAAGCCCGGTCCCTGTCGCTTCATTCGGTAACCCGGAGATGTGTCCTGCCTAGGTGCTTTGAGCCAGCCCGAGGCTGAGTAGTGCGAGTAGAAAAAGGGTCGCGGTTTGATTGCCGAGATGCGTCACGTTTCTCCTTAGCTTTGTCCACGTGTCCTTCACAAGGGGTGTATCTACAACTGCTCGAGCCACGCCTCGAGGGTGCTCTTGATGCGCCCGCTTAGTCTCCGGGCCTCGGCCTCGAGTCCGGGAAGCTCGGTGGGCGTGACGTCGTACTGCGCGGCCTGCTCGGTAAGGTGCTCGATCCGCCGCGACACCCGCAGGTGTTGCTGCACCATCCCTTCGAGCCGGTCGAACTCATTGACGCTGATGAGCGCCCGCGCCACGTTAGCGTCTCGGGCCGAGCCGCGCGAGTTCGACGATGAGCTGCTGGCGGTCGTGCGTCGCCAACCAGTCGCGCACGTCGCCCGCCGGGGCCAGTCCCGGCAAGTCGACGATCCGCACCCGTTTGGCAACCCCGGTAAGGGACTCTGCCACCTTTGAAGCGTGAGCTTCACCAGCCTCGTCGTTGTCAGGCAAGATGTAGACCACGCCGCCCCGAAACACTTCGGCGTAGGCGTCGTCCCACTTGCCCGCGCCGCCCGAGTTACACGTGGCGGTGAGGCGCAGCGCCTCGAGCGCGTGGACGTCCTCTTCACCTTCGACGATGTGAACCGAGAAACCCTGCCTAGCCGCGGCGATCACCTTCGGCAGGTGATACAAGACCGGGGTACAGGCGGCCAGAGTGACCCGTTCGGCGTCGGCGGGGGTGTCCTTATCCTCAAGCACCAGGGTGTCCACATGGCTCCGAGCGTACGAGCCTTCGGTCAGGCCCCACGCCCAGCCTCCTTCATACGGCCGCCTCTGCGAAAAACTCTTGGGCTCGAACCGCACCACCTGATAGAGCAGCTCTCCGCGAGCATCGGTGTAGTCGTAAAACGCCACCGGCTTACCCTCGCGCCGCGCTTTCTTCTTCCGCCTGGCGAGCTCCTTGAGCGCGCCGTGGGCCACCTCGAGGATGCGCTGGCTGTCTCTGGCCCCGGGCGTCTCGAGAGCACCCTGCACGCATAACAGCGCGTTCTCCGGCGACAGGGTGGCCTGACTCAGGGGATGCTTAAAGCCGACGATGCGCTCTTCAACGACTGCTCGCCAGAGGGCGTCGTACACCGCGTCGCCCGCTTTGACCGAAGTTTTGCGCCGCCGCCTGGTTACCGGGGCAGCATCTTGCAGCGCCGCCGCTGCTTCACCCCCTTTAAGTATTTTGGCAGCCTCGGCTTTGCTGAGGCCGCAGATGTCGGTTAAAAACCTAAAGGCGTTGCCGGTTTCGCGGGTGCGGTGGTCGTGGTAGAGCCAGCACCCGGCGTCGCTTCTGAAGAGCGAGAACGACTCGTGCTCGTCACCGCGCCACACTGCGAAAAAAACGCCCTTACGCCCCGGAAGCGCCCCCGAATCGGGGTAGTAGTGGCCTACCAGGGCGGGCAGATCGGCGGCGTCGATAGCGGCGTGTAGAGCGTCGTCCATACGTTGGGGCAACTGTAGACCATCAGCCGGGGCTCTAGCAACAGCGTTAGTCATAACCGTCGTCGTCGCCATCTAAAACGTCGTCTTGCGCTGGGTACGGATAGCTCGCACCGGGGTCGGCCTGGCTCCCGGACCGCCCCAACAACGGGGAAGCGAACGACGCTACACCGCCGACGAGCATCAGCAGGCGGATGGTGCCTGGCAGGGCGTCGCCTGCAAACAGCGCCAGGGCGATCAGGATAAAACCGGTCATCGCGTCCTCCTCTCCTCAGTCTGCACGCTCGTCGTGCGCTTGTAGTTCGTCCAGCGAACGTGTAAAGGTGTGTTCAAACTCACGCAAAAAGTGTTCGACCTCGGGGGCGCTGCCTTCAGGTGCAAGCGTTTTGAGCTGTTCTCTCAGCGCGGTTTTGGCCGCTGCAAACTCACGGTTGCCGACCGCCACCTCCTGCACCGCCTTGAGGTAAGCGCAGAGCTTGTCGGCAGCTTTGACGAGCCGCACCACCTCCGGGTCTTCGGGGCTCAGCAGCGGCGCGTAGTCTGGTTGCAGTTTCAGGGGGAGCATCCTCAGCAGCCTTGCGGTGGCGGCGTCCTCGAGCCCCTTATAGGCGGCGCGCATGTCGGGATTGGCGTACTTTACCGGGGTTGGCAGGTCGCCGGTCAGCACTTCCGAGGCGTCGTGAAAAAGTGCGGCTAGGGCGACCTTGGCCGGGTCGACCTGGGTGTGTCCGTACTGATTGCCGATCACCGCCAGGGCGTGCGCTACGACGGCGACCTGATGCGAGTGCTCGGCGACGTTCTCAGGTTCGTGAGAGCGCATCAGTCCCCAGCGCTGCACCAGCCGTAAGCGGGACAAGTAGGCGAAAAAGGGCTTCACGACCTGGCCCCGTAATGCTGGCAGGGCGTCCATACCGGGCAACCTTCGCCGTCGTAGGTTGCTATCCACGTTGGTCGGGCAGGTTCGAGCTCCCCGGCGTGGAGTAGAACGGCGGGACCCTCGGCGACCGCTGCGACCGCTCCGGCAGCGACCAAACGACGAGCGTCACCTTCGCTCTCGGCGCTGACGGTGTAACGCAGCTTTTGGAAGGTGACGCGGTGGCTTGCAAGCTCAAACTCGGGCATGGTGTCCTTTCTGCCAGCATAGTGGGGGGTTCGTCCCCCGACAGCGCGCACGTTCAGGCGCGCATTCTCCCGTCCTGCTCCCTACGCTCGGGGTTGACGTGGCGCTCTTGGCAGCGCCTGGCATCTACTTTGCGGGCGTGGTTCAGGACCGCCAGGGCCTCGGGTTCGGTCAGGCCGGTAAATGTTTCTACCTCGTGAGCGAGCGCGTCGGCGGCGATCTGTGAGTGCTCTTTCGAGGCGATGGTGAGCAGTTTGCCAAGTTCCCGGTGAAGCTGGCTGGCCCGGCTCGCGTTAAGCCTGACCGGTTCGGGGGGCGTCACCGGCTGCGGCTGCGGGAGATAGCGTTCGGGTACGCCCGGGATCTCGGTCAGGCGGCGACTATTTGGGTCGTAGCCGACCCAGACCACCGGCAGGTCGTAGAGGTAGCGCCCCAACCCGAACTTCGAGCACGCCCGTTTGAACGCCTGCGCCTCGGCAGCTGTTCCTTGCGCGATGGTGTCGCCCGCGTCGAATTCGCCCGTAGAGGTGCGGACGAGTTCGCGGACGCCGCCCGCGTCGTCGACGGTGATCGTCAGTTCGCAGAGCAGACGCTTGTCGCCCCAGGGGATAAACCGGCAGCTCCAGTTGGGACCTATGACCTCGTTGAGGCGGTCTTCGTAGACTCTGGGTTCGGCGTAGGCGAGCGCCTGCGCCCGCTTTTTGTCGGAACTCTGCGCGCCGGGTCTGAACTTGACCACTCCGGCCGGAAAGGGTACCGACAGCTGTTTTCGCAGGTCATCCCAGGTCATCCTCTCACCGAGTCGTCAGCGTCGAAGGGTCTCATAGCTCGAACCCGCGTAAAATCTCAAGCGCGTTGGGGGCGAAAGTGTCGACGACCGCAGAGGCGCAGTAGCAGGGTACGCCGTAGAGTCTTCCACAATCGGCAACTGTCACCTCAAGGGCGGTGAGGCCCCGGGCCTCGAGGGTCGCCGCCAGCGCTGCGGCTAATTTTATGTGTTCGGCTTCGGCCCCGGACGCCGTATGGAAATCTTGAATCGTTTCCTTTAAGTCGGCCATCTCGTAGGAACCAAAGGAAAGCTCGGTTTTTAGCGTCACGCCGACGCTCCGGGCAGGGCCTTAGTGTAAGAGAACGCAGGCGTTCGCACGTCGTTTTGTCTCATAAAATCTCCTCGTCAGCTGATGGGCGCTCGTCGAGAACACCTCACCCGTTTCTGCGCGCTCGCGCGCGCCCTTCGGCCCACAAAAAAAGGGAGGCTACCCGTCACGGGTAGCCCTGTACGCTTTTAGAAGGGCAAATCCTGCTCCGGTGGGAACTCCTGATCGACGCTCTGAGGGGGAGCCGTACGTTGCCCTTGACTACCACCTTTCGCCGCAGCCTGGCGCTGCTTGCCTGCGACGAAGTGCGCGCGGTCGAACTCGATCTTGGTACCGTAACGCTTTTTCCCGTCACCGTCTTCCCACGACTCGCTTACAATCCGACCCACGCCGATCACGCCCTGGCCTTTAGAGCCCGCGGCGAGCACCTCGGCGAGTTCGGCCCAGCCCTGTGCGTTGTAAAACCCGACCCGCTCCTGATCCTTGCCGAAATTTTCGTTGACGGCCACCGAAAGGTGCGTCACCGCAGTGCCGTTCGGGGTATACCGGAGTTCGGCATCTTTGGTCAAGTTGCCGCCGATGGTCACGCTGTTTAAGCCGTCTACGAGGACCGGCTGGCCCAGCTTGTCGTCTTCGGTGACGAAGTTGCCCCCTAGCGTCTGAATCGACGCGATCACCGTCTCCACGGTGCTGCGCTTTTCGCCGTCTTGCTCCCAGCTGCGGTAGTCGAGCCGCCCCTGGGCGCTTACGACGTCGCCTTGCTGTAAGCTTTCAGCGAGCGCCTCGGCGTACGGCCCAAACGCTTTGCAGCGGTTGTAGAAGTGAGCGGTTCTGGTCTCACCGTCGGCGTTCACGACCTGCTCTTTGCCCGCCACCGTGAGTTCTAAAATGGCGAGCTCGCCTGCGGTGTACTTCATCTCGAACTTAGCGATGCTACCGATAAAGTGAACTTGATTGATACCTTTCATGCGAAACCTCCAGGGGTGAATTACCGATGTCTCGGTCAAGATTGCTCTGCACCGTCCAGGTGCGTTCTTATGGGCCTTAGTCCCCTTGTGCTCGAGCTGAAAGCTGAGTAAGTCGGGCGTCATCTGGCAGTACCGGGGGTTACTAACCCGCAAGCGGGGTTTCTGCCCCTTCCTGTCGACGCCAAACCCTTGTACTCAGCCTTCCAACTCCCGCCGTAAACGGTCTTTTGCCCGGCGCTGCCGTTTGTCGCGTAGGACCAAGCTGTACCGCCTCGGCTGATGGCCGCTAGGCAACTTGTGCCGTGGTGTAAGGTCCTGATGCTTAGCCACCTTCGCCTCCTTTCGTTCGCGTTTTTCTGCACCGAGTTCCGGTGCGCTCTTTGGCCTTCTAACTCCAGTCGAGTCCTCCCCGTTCCTCTACGTCTACGTCGTACAGATCGACGCCGTGAGCCGTGATGAGCTGCCTTACCTGCTCGAGGTTTTGCGTGGCGTCACATGCCGGGTCGAGACCGGTCTTTTGCAGCACGCGAAAGTCGGCGCGGCCCCACCCGAAGTACACGAGGGTTTCGAGCCTGAGCACCTCTTCATCGGGGGTGATTCCCGGTACAGGTCTCGTTGCGACGACCAGCTCTCCCGGTCCTGCTCCGCCTGGTTGAGCTGGTCGAGGCGTTCCCACGTCGTTTCGGGAACGTTTGCGAGCCGAGCGAGTACAGCTCTGTCGGTCGTACCTGGGTAGAGTCTCGTAGCCATCCCCACCTCCTCGTTTGGAGCTGCGTCCGCGTGGACGCGTCTAGTTTTCCGCCTCCCCTGCTCTTCGATGAGGTGAGGCGGAAGTGTGACTACGCCGCGCTTAGGCTGGCGTACCGCTCGGTAAGGGCCAGCTCTCCCAGCGGGCGCTGGCACGAACTGCCGTACCTGAAAAAGCCGCGCTTGCCCAGCAGGCGCTGCGCCGCGGCCCGCTCTTGAACCGAACCCTGCACGCTGACGGTGAGCGCTATCTCGCCGTCGTCGAAGTGGGTGTTGAATCCGGTTAGTAAGGCTTCGGCTTCCGCCAAGCTGGTGTCGAACGAACCCATGACCAGGACCATCGTCTACCTCCTAGCTCTTGGCTGCGGGCGAAAGCGCGCGTTTTTTGTCTGCGTCCTGAGCGTGGTTGCGAAACGGCCATAGCGAGGGGTCCGAACCGCTCGAGCCGCTCGGACGGGCACATACCCGATACCAGAAACTCGAGCTGGTCATGGCTCAACCCCGGCATAGCGACGAAGGGAGCCTCACCCTCTTGCCAGCGAGCGAGTTGCCCAGGCGTCACCGGCAAGTCCACCATGTTGAGTCGACCGGTAAAAAGACTCTTGATCTGCACGTTCATCCTGCACCTCCTTTAGCGTTCGTCATCAAAAGCTCGAGTGGGCCGCGGCTTAGCCCCGGAACAGCAAAGGAACGACGGCCCCCACGGGAGCCGCCACCGACGCTTACTGCCAGGGGGAATTGTGGGTAGCCTGCGGGTCGAAGTGGACGAGCTCCACGTCGATAGGCAACTCGCCCAGATACTCGCAGATCAGCGCGTAGGTAGGCTCCCAGGCGATCCAGCCGTTTTCAGCGCCGAGCCGGGGCAAAGCCACCGACGTCACCCCTAGGCGCTCGTAGTTGGCGACGAACCGCCGCAAACAGTCCTCGACCCAGGCGTGCGTGCTGGCGTTGCGCCAGTCGTCTTTCACCACAAAATTGAGAATCAGCCGATCCGCCCCGGTGTAAGGCAAGATCATGCCGGGGCGCAGCAGCTCCCGCTTGCAGACGTCGCGGTACGCCGCGTACATCGCGGGATAGCGGTTCTTGAATTCAAGCGCAATCCCCCGGCCCATCGGCCCCACGCAATTAACGGTGTTGACGAGGCACTGCGCCTCGGAACGAAACAAGCACCCGCGAACTTCTCTAAGCATGATGACCTCCGCCCAGACGGCTGCATCGTGAGATGCGCCCTTTAGGAGGGACTCGAGAATGTTCTTCAGTGCTCGTCCACCTCTTCGCTGGTCAGGTGCGAAACGCCGTTCTCGAACCGGGTACAGCTCAGCGCGAGAATTTTCCCGGCCGCTTCGGCGTAGAGCGTCGTGCTCAGTACGACGCCCTGTTCAGGGTTGCTCTTACGGTCGCTGTCCAAGTAGCGGACGTCTTCGGGGAGCTCGAGCAGCGCCGTGGCGAGTTCTGGGAACTCCTCTATGAGTAGGTCTCTACGGTTGGGTTTCGTCGTGGGTCGCCTCCTGCAATCTAGCTGCGCGCTTCTGGACGCTTCTTCTTTCGGCGAACTGCTTCTCAGCCTCACGGTCTAAAAATATAAACGGCATCTCCACCTCCACCCTTTGGGCTGCTTGCGTCAGCAAGTGTTTTTTAGGGGTGGTGTCCCCATAACGACGCGTCTACTCAAGAGGGGGAATGAGCTCAAAACCCACAATCTCAGCCACGGGCAGGTTGCTCAGCACCTCAGCCACATGCGCCAGGGCTTTCTTGCTCCCTGCCCGGTAAGGGGTGCGCCCGTTGTCGCTCAGGAAGTGTCCCGTGTCCTCGTCGCGGGCAAGCCATTCTCTCGAGTAACGGATCCCCCCTGGGCCTTGAAGCGGACGGGCTCTTTATCTATCGGTAGGGCGAACCAGTGTAAGTTTCATCTTCACCTCCTGCAAAATGTCTGCGTCTTTTCAAACGCGCCTTAACCTTTTATTCGGCTTCCGGGCCTCGGTACAGGTCGGCGTACGAAATGCGAACGCTCGCGGTGTCGTTCTCGTCGGCGTCGCTATGGAGTTGCCGCCAGAACACCAGGGCTTCCTCTTGGTAGCCTCCAGGAAATATCTCGCAGGTTACGACCTTGTTCTCGTTGACGACGGTGACGATGATGGCCCTTTTTGAGCTGTTGGCCTTTTGCTTCTTTTGCACCGACCGACGCTCCTTGGCTGTCTCGTCAGACGCACTCTTGTCAACCTCTACAGTGAACAGCTCGACGCTCAAGCCTTCGTCGCTCAGGTCGTCTGGCGTCAAGCCGCCGAAGCCCGCCTGATGCTCTAAGGCGTTGTCTACGACGTTGCGATAATCCTCCATAGCGGCGTCGTCCAGGGTGGTGCTCTCGGGTACGTTCAGCTCGAGGGCGACCTTAAAGGTGAGTTTCACGACCAGGCTCCGAAAAGCGACTCGTGCAGCAGCACGCTGAGCTTACTCAGTCGTCCGAGTTCGGTAATCACACTCTCCAGCTCGCTCTCGCTGCATTCGGTGATGGCCACGAACCCAGAATCCGCTAACTGTCCGTAGACCGTAAAGAACTCGGCCTCGTCGGCGCTCACCATGACCCTTAGCACGCCGCCGTTCCTTCTGGAACCTGAGACCTCGAGCTGATCAAAGCGGCTCCAGTCGGGTTCCCCTTCACAGCAGCCGTAAAGCTTACTCATGACCGACACCCTCAAAAGCAGCGATCAGGCAGCGGATAAAGCGGCTCTCCCGGCCCCGCCCTTCCCAGCGACTTCCGCGCACGCCGACGAGGTGATCGCAGCGTTCCAGATAGGCGACGCCGCCGCGCGCGACGATCCCGGCTACCAGTTCGGGGTGCTGCTCGAGCTTGGCCGCGATAATCCGCACCATCACCCGCTCGTCGCGCGGCGTGTCGCCGGTCTTAAAGGCTTTGTACGCGGCCTCGGAGTCGGGCCACCGCTTTCCGGTGGTATCGACCACGGGGTAGCTGTGGCGCAAGTTGCCTTTGCGCTTAGCCAGTTCGGTTGGATTGGTCAGCGCCGCCAACAAGGGCTCGCTACTTCTGCTGCTGATATTCACCGTCCACCTCCTGAGAGGTGGCTGCATCGTCAGATGCGTTTCTCTTTACCGACCCGGGAGAACCCGGAGCGAACCTGTCAAGGGTGTGGCTGGGCTTAGACCGCCCAGCCACACCCCCGTTCAGGTGAGGATTCTTGATGCTTTGGGGAAAGTCTCGCCAGGGCGGGGTTTGACGTAAAAGCGTTCGGTATCGCCGAACCCGAGTTCTTCGCACTCGAACGCCTTTATCCGTACAAAGCGTCCCGGCTCGAGCTGACCCGCCCAGTCGTACTTGACCCGCGCCAGGGCGACGTAGTACACCGTCGGCTCGGGTAGAGGGTAGAAACCGTCGTCGTCGCTTCTCATGGCGACGTCCCATTTGCTCTCAAACGTCCGCTTCCCCTCGGCGTACACGGCGAAAATCAAGGTGCGGTTGCCCCAGCGGTAGTGGCGCAGGACTGGTATCTTAAACCTCTCGAACTCGATGAGCCTCTTTTGCGGTTTTAGATCGTCGTTCATATTCCACCATCCCTTCACAGCAATGGCTGCGTGCCTCGCACGCGTTTTTTAGCCTGCGCGCAGTGAAGGGCGGCAGCTAGAGTCGGTTTACGCCTCAGCCGCCGTAACCAGGCAAGCTCCGCACGAACGAATCCCGGTCGACGTAGCGGTCTTCTGTAGTGACCGACCAGCCTGCCTCCCCAGCAGCGTGCAGAAAGACGCCAGCGTCCACGTCTTCCTCGAGATAGGCGTTCGTCTCGTCCTGGTACGAGCACGCGCTGATGTCGTCTGCGACGCCGAGCGTGGTGAGGTCTTGCAGGGGGACCTCGAGCCAGCCGTGGGCCGGATCGGTGTGGAACGTCAGCTTTCTCTTCATATCGCTACTACCTTTGTTTTTGCTACCCGTGCGATATTCTTCGCCGTACCCGGACTACGGCCGTCCCAAATAACTAGGCCGTAGTCCGCAGCGGCCGCTATCGCCGCGTCCTTGTCGGTCTGACGCGAGCCCGAGACGCGTTGTGAGCTGAAGCCGCAGTTGTTACGCGGCGTGGTGCCGATATGATAGACGACGACCCGCTGATAGCCTTTAGCGGCGAGATAGTCCTGCACGAGCGTATCGACGCCGTAACAGTCGCCTACGTAGACCGTGAAACCGAGTTTGATGATGGTGTCGAGTGACGTTTTCGCCGCCTGCGGCAACGCCCGAACGCTACGTGAGCCTGATACGAACACCTTGATCATATGATCCTCCACGGGGCTCTGGCTGCGTGGCTCGGCACGCGTTTCTTGGTGGGGTTCAGCGGCACCACTTAAAGCAAATGGCTATTTTGTACCAAAAGCGCCGCCCTGTAAAATATAGGTTAGTGCTCGCCTTTTTGCTTCTGTAAATGCTTTTGTCTGAACCTCGAGGCGCGCTCGCGGATGTAAGCGACCTGCTCTTCAGAACTCATGTCTTTCATCGCCTCGGCCAGCTGGTCCCGGGTTTTTCGCACCTCTGCGACGGCGTTGTAGCCTTCGATCACTGCGCTTTGCTCGTGGGCAGCTTTACTCACCCGTCACCTCCTTCGGACTCTTTATCTCCAGTGGGCCATTGAGGCTCAGTTCACGGCAAGCCGCCTGCTTTAGCTGGCGGTATTTGACGTCAGTCGCTCCCCAACTCACGTAAAAGACCCCCTTTAAGCCGCTCCGAAAGCCACATACCGTGCGCTTCGAGCAGGGTGAACTCCGCCTCCGGTACCCGTCTGGCCCTGCCGGTACGGTGAATGAGGACGAGGATACCTAGCGTTCCCACCACCTCGAGACCTCTCGCCCGGGCGTAGCGGCGCGCTTTTAGGTCGTCAAGCACTACCGTCGCGTTCAGCTCTACACCGAGCGCGATAGAGGCACCCTCACCAGCCCCGGCTCCGAGTTCTTGGCGAACTTGCTCGAGCGTCTCTACCTTTGGGTTTTGGACGCTTAGCCATGAACGCTCTAGCACCTTGCTTCCTGGCGCGTCAGGCTTATAGCTAAGCTCGGTGACGACCTGAGTCGTGACGACGACCCCGAAGAGGTCGGCGAGCACGTCGAGGTAGTCCAGAGTGTCGAGAAAAACGAGCGGGCTGGTGTCAAAGACCGCGGTGGGGATAGTCCCGGGCGAAGGCCAGCTCACGTTCTAGCTCCTCGTCGTCCAGATTGGGGTAAGAGAGACCGTGACGGGTATACCAACGTAGCGCCTCCTCACGGCTTAAGCTCAGCAGTTCAGCTGCGCGCGAGAGCGTGGTGCGCCCTTCGGAGACGAGCTTTAGCAGGACGCCCTCTAAGACCTCGCGTTCGGCGTCGTCGCCGAGAAGCTGGTCCAGGGCGTCCGGGAGGGTTACGTGAGACATAAGGTAAGTATAGCGCCCTAAGTTCTCTCGGGTCTGAGTGACAACCAGCGGGTTCCGTAGCGCGCCGCCGCACGGACGTTCGCTCGCCGCGCCGCCTGTAAAGTGGGGAAACGGCGGGTGACGCCCGTTTTTCGGTAGGTCAGAATCCAGCCGGGGTTGGTATTCGAGGCGGTCTTGGTCATCGTAATCTCCTTTAAGCCCGCATTCTCAGCGGGCGCGTGGCGGCCATGATGGCGGCCACCTGGGTGTTGGTTTCTTCGTCACCGCCCTCGTGCTGCCATGAAGCGCAGCGACGCTCGGGGGAAAAAGTACGGGTGCGAATTTCGTCACGGATCTCCTCGTCCGTGCTCTGCCCTGCTCGCGGATCGAAGCTGTACACGATGTTTTGCATATGGCACCTCCTAAGTGAGATGCCTGCGTCCTGCGCGCGGAGCGCGCTTCTCCTTAACCCTTCGGTTGCTCCACCCCAACGCCGGTCTGCACGTCGGGGTCTGCGTTGGAAAGCTCGAGCCCGTGAGCGATAAGAAACGGCAACCGGTAGGGCTGAGTGCTCCCGTCTTTGGCTTGCACGACGGCCTCGGGGTTGTAGAGGCAATCGACCACAGAGATAATGATCCCGAACGCGGTGCGCGCGCCCAGATAACGCTGACTGGATGACATGGTGGCCTCCCTGAGAAGAGGCCGGACGGCAGGGGAATACCGTCCGGCTAGGACCTGCTTGCGCGCGTCAGCGTGCGGCTACTTACCCGTGTCGAAATCTCTGCTCAGGCAGCTACAGGCTCGTTTACGGCCTCGAGCCAGGCGTCGGCTACCCGCACGTCGGCGATACCCACACCCCGCCAGCCCTCGCCGTGTTGCCAGACGTCGAGCCGAGCGCCGTGAAGCACCGGGACCGACGTGTCCCGAAGCGTGAGCACCGTGCAGTCTTTGAGAGGCACCAGACGCGTAGTGTTTCGGGTCTCGATAAGCACGTTCAGGGTGTCGTAATCGGCGAATACGACCCTCCCCTTGTGACGCTTCCGGTCGCCCGCACCCCGAAAGGTCACGGTTGCTCCCAGCGCCCGCTCAGCCAGGGCGATCCGGCGCGGGCCGGGGTTTCTGCCGACCGGGGTGTCACTCGAGCGGTACCGGCTCGACATGGTGACGCCCGAATTGCCCCGAAAAGAGCTTGCCGGTCCCAAGCACGCCACCACCCGGGCCGCGTCGCAGATAAGGTCTTCGGCCAGCCCTGCTTGCACCGGCCCAATCGGGTCGACGCGGAGGATGAACCAGCCGTCCTTTTTAGCGACGACCGCCAGGCAGTAGTGCGGAGCCGGGGCGTCGGTGAGGTAAACGCACGCTTCTGAGCAAGCGAAGTTGCGCCTGGCCCGGGGTTGGGGCTCGAGCACGTCGCCGACAAAAAAGCGGTGCGGCGAAGCGTGGTAAAACGCCTTGATCTCTGAAAGCGAGTCGTAACCGAAGTAAGGGTCAGCGTCGTCCACAGCAAACCTCCTCAAAGATTTGCTGCTCGCTGCGCCCGCAGGCGCGATTTTTAGGTTCTGTCGTCCAGCAGCTCGAGCAGCTACGCTTCGCCCACGTCAGCAGAGATTTCATAGACCACGCCGCTCACCCGTAACGCCAGTTCGGGTAGCGCCGGGTCGTGGGCCGGTACACGCTTCACGCTCGCCGCTCCGCCTAGGCGCAAGAGAACCTTGGCGAGATGCGCCGTAAGGTCGTGTTGAGCGTCATGGGAGCGCGTCAGCAACTCGATCTGCACCCCCGTCAGTTGCCCCACATCCCCCTGCCCTCCGCCCTGGCTTCGCGCGCGGCCTACGCGTACACCTCAGAAAACTGGCTGTTTGGCGGGATGGTGAGCGGGTCCGCCATGCCAGCCCGGACGATCTCGAGGTTGACCTGGCTGTTGTAGGATTCGATAATAAATGGCTCTGTTCGGAAGTTATTGACCCCAAAGTCGATAACTCCTGGCTTTACACACCGCTTTTGTTTACCCATCAGGCACTACTTACAAAATAGTGCATAGAATAGTCTCACCGACTTTAAATTGGATAAAGGCTAAAGTCATCAACTGTGAAGTGAGAATCAGTAACTTTGAAATCCCAAAAGAGTAGCATCCCCTAGCGCGGCACGCTCATACAAACCGTTGACCTAGGTCAGTACCCTTTCCTTTAGCTCTCACTATCCTTGATCTGAGGCTGATTGCTACCAAAACCCCTACCTAAAGAACGATAAAAACGCACCTTTTAGGCATCTCGCTATTTGGTACATCGGGATGGTGCAACCCTCGAGGTCACCGCTTCGCCCCAGTCTGAATCAAGGTCGCAAATGCAGGCGTGAAAACAGGGTTCGCTACAGCAAGCATTCTTCCGTCCGGAGAACGCAACTCGAGCACACACCAGCGTACCAATTCGGGAAGAAGTAGCTCGGCCCTCCCCGACCCTGTTAAACTCAGTTCACGTTCAACAGTCCCGTCGGCGATTAGCCGCAGCATAGCACCGTCTGGCACATCGGCGTAGCGTAGAGAAAGTGTCGTCGAAGGTGCAACGATCTCACCCATGACGGGTTCTGAAGCATCAACTAGGGTCAGCTCAAATATTGGCCCTGAACTGAGATATGAACGCCCGCGCCGCACTGCCTCTAAAATTGCATCTTCAGTAAGCGCCTCGGCGTAGACCACATTAAAGCCGACCTGCGCCCCTTCTAGTGCTGCGCGGTGCGCGTCGGTTCCGGCACTTGCGGTAATCGAGCAGCCTTCGTTCAGCCAGCTATACCAAAGTGCCAACGCTTCTTCGTTGTGCTCCGCCCACTCGCCACCGTTCCAAATTTCGACAACCGGCGCTAGACCCGGCATCAGCTCCGTATACTCCCAGCGGCACCCGGTACAAACCGGATCACCTTCCCTGCGCGGATGCGCGATGATAAAAAGTCCCTCGGTATCAGCACGTTTAGCAAGTCCAGTCATCGGCATATGAAGCCAGTCGAGCCAGCGGCGGCGGCCCAACACCAGCGCGTGCCCATAAAACGTGGTGAGTTCAAGGCCGCCTAACGTCAACAGTTCAGGGGTGGTCAGGGCGTCCATTTCAGGCAAGCCTGAGATCGTATTGTGATCGCTTAAGGTGACAAAATCGAGATCGAAGCGCGCTGCTGAAGCTACTAGATCTTTTACCGCCCATGACGCATCCGAATGAATTGAATGCGCGTGCAGGTCACCTTTGTACCAACCGGGGCCGCGTTCGGGTGAGATAGGTTCGGGTAGCGTCTGGAACTGGGCTGCGGGCGCTTCGCTCAGCTTAACCTCGAGCCTATAGCTCAGCAGCTGCCCTGGCATAACCATATGAGCATGGATAAAAACGCGCCAAATGCCCGCTTCTAGAGCACCTGGAAGATAGCCGGAAGTGGCGAACGTCTCTCCTATCAGGACACGGTGTTCGGCCCCCCTTCGGTGCCCCGAGCCACGAAACCCTTTTGGGTCAAGAACACTTATGCAAAGCATGTTGTACATACCTTCAACCTCAGCAGGTCTGAAAGTCAGTATGAGCTCGAGCCCATCTGCCCCCGTTGGACACGCAAAAGTGAACTCGAGGTGACGTTTGATACCGGTTTCATCAAGTGTTCCGTGAAAGCTGGCAAGCTCGGTCATCAGCTCAGCTTACGTCTTGCATATCTCGGTTACGTCAACTACCTTGGGTCGCAGACGGCTGCCAACAGGTTTAGCTTAAAGTCTTTTAAACGCGTGTTTGGCTTCGATCTCCGCAAGGATGCCGATCACTTCTTTAGGTCTCCGAGCTATGTAGTCAGGAACCTCGAGCGCATTCTGCGGCACTTTAGAGCGGCGCGGTGACCAGTCGAGCCAGGTAGTTATAAGACCCAACGCGTTGGCTCCCGCGATGTCACGCTCCAGGTTGTTGCCGACCATCACAACCCTGTTGTAACCTTGCTCGTTGACGCCCAACTGCTCGAGTGCATGGCGAAACATCCGTGGGTGAGGCTTTTCAACCGTGAGCGTTTCGGAAATAGCTATAACGTCAAAGAGCGGCCAGATACCGACGTGGCCCAAGACGTTGGTAAAACTGTCGACGAGACCGTCAGCGACGAGCGCCACCGGATACCCCAAAGCTTTGACGGCCTGAATGGTCGCGGCAGCACCCTCGATGAGTTCCGCGCGGAGAACGACACCTTGCTCATCACGGACTTCTGTCCCCTCGTCAACCAGCGTATCCCCTGAATCGAAACAAACCGCTGCGACAAAGCTCATTGCGCTTCCACCTCTCCGCGTCTGAAGTATCTCTCTACTTCTAAAAAGATGTCGGCGTGGTCGAGATTGATCATCTCTACCCCTAGCTCGAGCACACGCCTAAACGCTTCACGGGAGCGGCTCGACTCGATAATCATGACTTTCATCTCCAAGTCTCGAGCGGCGCTGAGTAGCTCCGGCGTTGCGTTAGGGATCGTCGTCTCGACGATGCTCGCGTCAAGCGTCTCTTTCGCCCGCCGGACATCTTTAGGGCTGCGGACGTTGACTTTGATCGGAATCTCGGAGCTGAGGTCACGCAGCCGACGCAGCCAAGCCGTGCTGCGTGACCAGAGAAAGCACTGATCTTTCATTCCGGTTTCAGCGAGCACAGCTAAAACCGCCTCCGGGTCACCTGACTTTACGTCGAGAAAGACCTCGGCCTTGCCCCTGAGCCAGCTCAAAAACGCGCTGAGACGGGGTAGCGGCTGCCCCGCAAATTCGGGGGCAAACCAGCTTCCCGCGTCGAGCGTATCTAAGTAGGCTACGTCCCGGTTGTGAACATAGCCGTGACCATTTGTCGTTCTTTCCAGTTCCGGGCCGTGCAGCAGATAGAGCACCCCGTCACGGCTACAGCTCACGTCGACCTCGATATACGAAACGCCCCAAGCGACGCAGCGCTGAGCCGAAGCGAAGGTGGTTTCAGGTGCGTAGGCGCTCGCGCCCCGGTGACAAACGATCTGCATGGTGGCGATAGTCTCCTCCATCGGTCGGGTCTAGATGATTCGCGTCCCCTCGAGACATTATCTGCAACCCCTGTCATGGCATTGTCGGGCGTACTCCAGCTCTGAGCTGCCAGGTTGCAACGGTGTGAGTGTCAGTTGGTCTGCCTCACCATCCTTGACAAGACCTTGACCGATAGATGCAAGCCTCAGTTAGCCGACACCGTGCGGCTAACCGAAACTGGAGGTTGATCATGAACCAACCCATTATGGTCCAGCGTAGTCTGACGTACTTCTTGGCAAGTCTTTTGGGGGCGAGTCTGATAGGGGCGCTATCCCTTGCGGCGGCGCAGGCCGTCTGCGAAACCTATGGGGAAGCCCCCGATCTCGCCGCGCGGGTCGAAGCCGGTGAGCTTCCGGCTGTCGCCGAGCGTTTGCCCGCCGACCCCGTTGTCGTCGAGCCTGCCGACTCGGTTGGCAGCTACGGCGGCGCACTCCTCGGGTTGTACGACGGTGGGCGGCTCGCCGAGTTTCGCCAATTTGGGTATGAGAATCTCGTGCGGTGGAACGTCGCAGGGACTGAAGTTATCCCTAACATTGCCGAGTCGTGGGACGTCAGTGACGACGCAACGACCTACACGTTTTTTTTGCGTAAGGGCCTGAAGTGGTCTGACGGCGAGCCGTTTACCGCCGAAGACATTCTTTTCTGGTGGAACGAGGTCGAGACCGATCCCGAGATCAATCCAAGTGGAGCCAGAGACTTTTTCTCCGTCGACGGCGAACTTCCCGAAGTTACCAAAGTAGATGACACTGCGGTAAAATTCAGCTGGAGCCAACCCTATGGACTGTTTCTAGAAAACCTATCGCCCTCTTACGGCGTCCGGGTGACGCAGTTTCCCCGGCACTACTTGGAGCAGTTCGACCCCGACTACAACCCAGAGGGCGTCGCGCAGATGATGAAAGACGCCGGGGAGAGCGACTTCGGCACCTGGTGGCACGCCCGCGTCGGTACCTACGGCGACCCTGCCGAATATAACGATCCCAAACGCCCGTCGATGCAGCCGTGGATTCCTACCTCGAGCTACGTCGGTAAAGAACGCTTTACGCTGGTACGTAACCCCTACTACTTCAAGGTCGACCCCGCTTGCAATCAGCTCCCTTATATCGACGAGCGCATCTTTACGCTGGCAACGGATCCCGAAGTCCGGCTGCTCAAAACGCTGGATGGCGAGGATATGTTTTCAGACCGCGACATCAGTACGCCGCCCAACAAAGCCGTGTTTTTCGACAACGAAGCCTCTGGTAACTATCACTTTATCGACGTCATCAACAGCGACTTTAATACGATGGTGCTTCACATCAAATACAATCACTCGAACTCGGTTAAGGCCAACATCTTTCAAAATAAAGACTTCCGCATCGGCTTGTCGCAGGCGATGGACCGCCAGACGATTATCGATACGGTCTACGTCGGTCAAGGGATTCCCTATCAGCAGGCTCCACGTGAAGAGTCGCCTTTTTACAACGAAAACTTGGCGACCCAGTACACCGAGTACGACCCCGACGTAGCTAACGAACACCTGGATGAGGTACTTCCTGAACGTGACGCGGAAGGTTTCCGGCTACTCCCAAACGGTCAGCGGTTTACCTTTACGGTCGTCATCAATCAGGGGTTTAGACCCGACTGGGTGGACGCGATGCAGCTCGTCGCGCGTAACTGGCGCGAAGTCGGTATCGACGCCCGTTTAGACGTCAACAGCGGGGATACGTTCGATGTGCGAGTAGCGCAACCGCAGAGCGACGCCTACGTTTGGGCGGGCGAGAACGGTACCGGGCTGTTACCACTCCTGGCCGCCGATGAGTTTACCCCGTCTGCTGCGTATGCTTGGCGGGCGTGGCAAGGGCAACTCGCTGCCGAATCGCCTGTCACGGTCGAGCCGGTCAAACCGCCACCGGCACTCGAGCGCCAGTACGCAATTTTGGATGAACTCAAGCTGGCCGTCGGGTCAGAAGCTCAAACCGAGCTGATGACTGAACTCCTCGAGCTGGCCGCCGACCAGTTTTACAATATCGGTTTGAGCTTGCCTGGGGGCGACTACCGCGTGATCTCAAATTCGTTGCGTAATGTGCCGGAGCCGATTATTGCGGGCTGGCTCTATCCGGGGCCAGCGCCCGCTAACTTTGAAACGTTCTATCTGGATAGCAGCGCGGCGAGTCAGTAGGTGAGGGGGCTAGTCGTGGTTGTCATTCGGCTAGCCCCACCCATAAGCGTTAAGCCGATCAGGAGACCGACGTGCTGACCTATATTTTGCGGCGTTTGCTCTACATGATCCCGACCTTGCTGGCGATTTCGTTGGTCGCCTTCGCCGTAGTTACCATGCCGCCCGGTGATTTTGTAGACCGCCTCGTTATCGAAGCGCGCACCGACGGTGAGGTGATAACCGTAGGACAGGCGCAGGCGCTAAGAGAACGTTACGGCCTCGATAGGCCGTGGGTGGTCCAGTACCTCTCTTGGCTCGGAGACATCGTTTTTCGTGGCGACTTCGGCACCTCGTTTCGCTGGAATCTGCCGGTCAGCAGTCTGATCTGGGAGCGGCTCACGCTCACCTTTGTATTGTCGTTCTCGAGCCTGCTCTTTATCTGGCTCGTCGCCATCCCCATAGGTATCTACTCGGCGGTCGAGAAGTATTCGCTCGGCGACTATCTTTTTACCTTCCTCGGGTTTATCGGTCTCGCGCTGCCGAACTTTTTAATCGCGCTGGTTTTTTTGTACGTGTCGTTTAAGTATTTTGGTCAGAGCGTAGGCGGGCTTTTTTCGCCCGCCTACGTCGAAGCGCCCTGGAACGTAGCGAAGGTGCTCGACATGCTCGGCCATCTGTGGATTCCGGTGATCGTCCTCGGGACAGCGGGGACCGCCGCGCTGATCCGAACCGTGCGGGCGAACTTGCTCGACGAGTTGGGGCGGCCCTACGTCACGACGGCTCGAGCAAAAGGTCTCTCCGAAACGCGCCTACTTACCAAATATCCACTCCGTTTGGCCCTCAATCCCTTTGTCAGCAGCCTCAACGGGATTTTTGTCGATCTCGTGTCGGGCGCGACCATCGTGTCGGTGGTGCTCAGTTTGCAGACCACGGGTCCGCTCCTGCTGGAGGCGCTGCGAAGCGAAGATATGTTTCTGGCAGGCAGCTTTATCTTGCTGCTCAGCGTTCTTACTGTTTTCGGAACGCTCCTATCCGATATTCTCCTGGCGTGGTTGGATCCACGTATCCGCTACCGTTAAAACGCAGAAAGCGACCTATGAACGAGACCCGTACTCAACGTCATAAGGCTGAATCCGCACCGAAGGCGGATAGTAGCGACGCTGCGAAGGGCGTTGTAAGCTACCGCCAACTGATCTGGCGTAAGTTTCGCAAACACCGTCTGGCCATTTTCGGGGGCGTCGTAACGCTGCTGCTCTATTTAATTGCCATCTTTGCCGAATTTCTCGCCCCGTTTGCGCCGGACACCTATATATCTACCTATACCTACGCGCCACCGCAACCGCTTCACCTTTTTGACCAGACCGAAAACGGCCTGCGTTTTCGTCCTTACGTCAACGGCTATACAGTCGAGATCGACTACGACGCAGGCCGTCGCACCTTTGTCGTCGATCCAGAAGTAAAACACCCCATCGTGTTTTTTGACGCTGGTGACCCTTACAAACTGTTTGGCCTGATCCCTACCAACGTCCATCTCCTCGGCCCGCGCAACGAGGGTGACCCGATGTACCTGCTGGGCGCAGACCGGCTCGGTCGTGACATGCTGAGCCGCACGATCTACGGTTCGAGGATTTCGCTCTCGATCGGTCTGGTCGGTGTCGCGCTCAGCCTGGTTTTAGGTGTCGTTTTAGGCGGGCTGTCGGGTTATCTCGGCGGCGTCACCGACACCCTTATTCAGCGTGTCATCGAGTTTTTGCAGTCTATTCCTTCAATCCCGCTGTGGATCGGCCTCGCTGCAGCGATTCCCAGCACGGTTCCACCGCTCTATACCTACTTTTTAATTACTGTCATCCTGTCCGTGCTCGGGTGGACCAGCCTGGCCCGCGTAGTAAGGGGCAAATTTTACGCGCTTAAAACGGAAGACTTTATCGAAGCGGCGCGTTTAGACGGGTGTAGCAGCTTTCGTATCATCACGCACCACATGGTGCCGTCGTTCTCGAGCCACATCATCGCGGTCGTAACGCTGGCTATTCCGGGCATGATTCTCGCTGAAACCTCGCTAAGCTTTCTCGGCGTCGGGTTGCGCCCGCCGATTGTGAGCTGGGGGGTGCTGTTGCAAGAAGCGCAAAATATCCGCGCCGTCTCGACCGCCCCGTGGCTTTTCGCGCCCGGTGTTGCGGTGGTCATCGCCGTGCTGATGATGAACTTTTTGGGTGACGGCCTGCGCGACGCGGCGGACCCCTATGTGTAAGGGTCAACCATGAACCCTGAGCCACTTCTTGAAGTGCGCGATCTCAACACCCATTTCCTGACCGACGAAGGGGTGGTCAAGGCGGTAGACGGCCTGAGCTTCTCTATCCCCAAAGGCAAAACGCTCTGCGTAGTCGGCGAATCGGGGTGCGGTAAATCGGTGACGGCCCGCTCTATCTTGCAACTTATCGACCCACCCGGCAAGCTCATCTCTGGAGATATACTCTTTCATTCTGCTCCCGGTCAGACGCTCAACCTTGCCGATCTCAGCCCTAGAGGTAAGGCCATACGGCGTGTTCGTGGGGGCGAAATCGCCATGATCTTTCAGGAACCGATGTCTTCCCTGAGTCCGGTTCATACCATCGGCAACCAGATTATCGAGGCGATTTTGCTACACTTGACCAAAGACCGAAAAGAGGCAAAGCTCAGGGCTATCGAGGCGCTCCGCCGCGTCGGTATTCCCAAACCCGAAGAACGTTTGGGCGCGTACACGTTTGAACTCTCAGGCGGGATGCGTCAGCGAGCGATGATTGCGATGGCCTTAGCGTGCGAGCCTAAACTGCTGATCGCTGACGAGCCGACTACCGCCCTAGACGTAACCACTCAGGCCAACATCTTGGACTTGATTAGGACGTTGCAAGAAGATTCGGACATGGCTGTGATGTTTATCACCCACGACCTCGGGGTCGTCGCAGAGATTGCCGATGAGGTGGTGGTGATGTATTTGGGACAAATTGCTGAGCGGGGCGATGTGGACAGTATCTTTCACGATCCCAAGCATCCATATACGCGGGCGCTGTTGGCGTCTATCCCCAAACTCGGCGTAAGGGAGCACTCGCGGCTCGAGTCCATCCGGGGTATGGTACCCCACCCCTCGAACCGTCCGAGTGGCTGCCCGTTTCATACGCGTTGTGACGCCTTCGTACCCGGAACGTGTGACGAACTGGTTCCGCCTACCGAGCAGCTAGCCGCAGGTCGGGATGTACGGTGCCTGCTATACAGCGACCTTAAGCAGGTGCGTTCGGCACAAGCACAGCGCGGGGCGGCCCCATCATGAGCGCGGAGACACGCCCCCTGTTAGAGGTCAAGGGCCTCAACATGCACTTTCCCATTCAAAAAGGACTGTTTGGCCGCACTGTAGGCCACGTCAAAGCTGTAGACGACGTAACCTTTACCATTTACGAAGGCGAAACGCTGGGTCTCGTCGGTGAATCGGGGTGCGGCAAAACGACCACCGGACGCTCGATTTTGCGAAGTTACGAGCCGACTGCCGGGGAGCTTATCTACCACCGAGCGGATAGCCAGACTGCCGATTTGGTCGGGCTGGACAATCGGGCGCTTAAGCGCTATCGCCGTGAGATTCGGATGATCTTTCAAGACCCGCAATCGTCGCTGAACCCTCGGTTGCCGGTCTTGGAGCTTATCGGTGAGCCTCTCAAAGTCAACGGACTCGCTAGAGGTAAGGCTTTAGAAGAGCGGGTCGCCGAACTCCTCAGCAAAGTCGGGCTACGACCCGAATATATGCGCCGCTATCCGCACACATTTTCGGGTGGTGAACGGCAGCGCATCGGGATTGCGAGGGCTCTGGCCCTCGACCCACGTTTAGTCGTCGCGGACGAGGCTGTTTCAGCCCTCGACGTGTCGGTGCAAGCGCAAACTCTGAACCTCTTACAAGATTTACAAGACGAGTTCGGGCTAACTTATCTCTTTATCGCGCACGACCTCAGCGTCGTCGAGCACATCGCCGACCGTGTAGCGGTTATGTACGTCGGCAAATTGGTCGAGCTCGCCGCCACCAGAGCGCTCTACGGCAACCCGCAACACCCCTACACCGAAGCACTTCTCTCGGCCGTCCCTAAACCCGATCCCAGACTCCGCAATAAAGGTGAGCGAATCCGTCTGGAGGGAGAGGTGGCGGACCCTGCGAGTCCACCGTCGGGGTGTTACTTTCACCCCAGATGCCGCTACGCGAAAGACAGATGTAAGGTCGAGGAACCCGCCTTGAGAGATATCGGTGGCGGTCACCTAGCCGCTTGCCACTTTGCTGAAGAGCTGCATCTCAAAGGCGTGTAGAGTCGTACAGAGCTTAAATCGCTTTCTTGTTGCTAAAAGATGCCACCCTCGGCCAAGCGTACGAACCCCTCCTTTTGCTACGAGACAGGTGTTATGCCACCCCACCTTTTAACAGGCACCCTCTACCCGGCGACGCCGGAAGAGCCCTACGCCTATCTGCCGTTCGAGCTACCGGAAGGGACGAGGCGGCTTTCACTGCACTTTGCCCATGACGAAGGCAACGTTATTGATTTGGGTGTGCTCGACCCACGAAGTGCGGGACAGCGCTACCCGGCAACCCAAGGTTTCCGGGGGTGGAGCGGCGGTGCCCGCGACTCTTTTTTCGTCTCCGAAACCGAAGCGACGCCGGGGTATCTCGCCGGTGACTTACCGCCCGGAAGGTGGTTCGTGATGCTCGGGCTTCACGAGGTGCGACCCCAAGGCTGTTACTACAGAATCGAAATTACCTTTGAGGTGGGTCTTCATGAGGTCACCCAAGCGGTAGAAACGTTCATACATTCGCCTCGGCACAGTTGTGCAGGCTGGTATCGCGGTGACCTTCATACGCATACGCATCACAGCGACGCCAAAGGCTCGCCCAGCGATCTGGTCAGAGCCGCTGAAGCGAGAGGGCTCGAGGTCCTCGCAATTACTGACCACAACACCGTCAGCCATCATCAGACTTTAGCCAGGCTCGAGACGCCCCTGCTGCTTATCCCCGGCCAAGAAGTGACCACGAGTCGAGGCCACGCGAACGTCTGGGGTGAGACAGGTTGGATAGACTTTCGCCTTACCCAAGACGCCGATCTGCCGAAGCTTGTCAGGCACGTTCACGACAAAGGTGGTCTGTTTTCGATTAACCATCCCAAAGACACTGGGCACGACTGGCACTTCCCGATTCCTGAGCACTTCGATGCTTTGGAAGTGTGGCAGTCGGCTTGGGCATACCGCAATTGGGAGTCGGTGGCGCTGGCGGACAGGTTGCTCCGGGCGGGGCGGCGCTTTACCTTCGTGGGCGGCAGCGACCGGCACCAACCTGGTTGGCCGGACACCGACCCACTCTTTTTACAGGTGGGGACACCGACGACTTGGCTTTATCTAACGGAGTGGACAGTTGCCGGGGTATTGGCGGCGCTTCGCAACGGCCGCACCTATCTCAGTGAAAGCCCTACAGGTCCTCGGCTCGAGTTCGAGGTCGCAAGCGTACCGCTGGGTAGAACCCTCTCTGGTGCAAGAAACATGAAACCTGTGCGTACAATCGTAACTGGCGCGGCAGGTTCGACGCTTCGATATCTCTCGGACGATGGCGTCGTTCGCCGTGTGAACATTACGGACGATAGCTTTAGCGACAGTTGGGCGTGGCAGCCACAAGGTCATTTTTTACGTGCCGAAGTGGTCGCCGCTTCGGGTGCTGAGGAAACGGAACTAGAGCTGGCAGTTGTGGGAATTACCTTAAGCGAGGCGCACCGTGAAGAGGTTTTGGCGAAACCGAGACTGCGGGCGCTCTCGAGACCGGTATTTGTAAGATAGTCGTCACACGTTTAAACCATCCAGGGCTGACGCAGTTAATCAGGCATAAGTCCTGGTCAGCTACACCGGTAAGGGTGCGTGTTTCGATAGTGCGGTGCTATAAGGCTTGTTGGCTACGTTTAAAAGAGAGCTGATCTGTCTGCAAAGACGCTTCTTTACTCGAGGCGAGACACGCATAGGTTGAAGCTGAAAGCATCGGCTCTTTCGATGCTCAACTCTCGCCATCTTTGGGTTCACCGGGCTTTACTTTCAGCGAAGCGCCGAGGCTCGCCGACCAACGCGGTAGCGGAGGCTATCTTCTCTACCCTGAAAACTACGGAGGTGAAAAATGCTCCCCATAAGACCCACCAACAGGTCAAGACCGGCTTATTCAACTATTTGGTGGGTTTCCACAAAGCCAAGCTCAGACATTCGTCTTTGGGCTGTCTATCCCCTAACGACTTTGAAAGGGCGCTCTTCGCTAAAGCTGCTTAACTGCGACTCCCTAGAAATAGGGAAGGCCAATTCGTGGAAGTACCCAAGGTAGGCGAGCACTCGCCTGTAGCTATCACGTTCTTCGACGCCGAGTTGGGCGTAGACCTCCCGGCCCCTGAGCAGCGCCTTGGTAAATGCCGACGCTTCGGGACCTAAGGGTTCGGTTTTGGGATACGTCTCGGGCGTGTCGATGCCGATAAGGCGCACGCTTTCGTCGACCTCTCCGAAGGGCAGCTCTACGGTATCGCCGTCAAAAACCTGGAGCACCGGGATAGGCCCTTGCAACGCCCCGTTGGGCGTAAGCTGCGCGCTGGCGCAGCCGGTGAGGACGAGAGTGAGTATGAAGATGATCTGGTCGAGTCTCAAAAGGTTACCTCCGTTGGTATTCAGGCGATCAGGCTGGCATCGAGGACGCTCTGCCCGAGCTGCTGAAATTGAGTGGTGACGAGCGCATTGTAGCGCCGTTTGATCTTCGGGGTGGGGCCGATCTCGAGCACCTGGCCGTTCACGCTCAGCTGGCCCCGACGACCGTCGCGCTGTTCGCCGTACGCCACGTTGACGGGTTGCCCCCCAACTTTGAGGGCAACACTTTTTCGCTTGACAAAATCTTTCATGATGCCTCCGCTATTTATGTTGGGGACGTGAGTGTAGAGCCCCGTGGTGGGGCTGAGATGTGGCAGCTGGTTTAACGCTTCGGAGCCGGGGGAAATCTGCGAAGCTCGTCAACTCGAGGTTCATTCACCCCCGCTGAGACCCCAGCAGTCAGACAGTTCTCTTGCAGCTTGAAGGAGATCCTACCCAGAATCAACATGTTAGACGCATCGAACACGAAGGCGCTGAGCCCATCTTCATCGAGGGTGATGCTGAGCCCTACATTGACGCTCGGATTTGCCTCGAGGCTGAGGTCTTTAAGTCGGTATCCAACGACAGCTTTCAAGGTTCTCTCCAATCACACCGGGTGCGTTGCGCTTTCTGCTTTGGGGACGACGAAACTGCACCTTGCATCAAGTTGCTGCGGCAAGTGCAGGCGCGCGCTGCGCCTGCTCACCCAGAAACACCGCTGCCTGACTTGCTTGCCGTGCGGCGCGAAAGATGGCTTTGGGATCACCCTCTAGCAGCTCTATATAGTGAGCTAGATACCCGGCGTGGTGGGCGCACTCGGCGAGACCGAACTCGGCGCAGAGCATCGCAGCGGTCAATTCGGCGCGGAGTTCGTTAAACCAGTAAGCCGGAGTGTCTCTAGGACCCCCCGGATAGTTCAGCCTGCTGGGATGTTCCGAGGCGTGGGCCAGTTCATGCAAGACGACGGCGTAGTAGCCTTCCGGAGAGCTGAAGTTGCCGGGGTGCGGGACGACAATCGCGTCTCGAGACGGTTTGTAAAAGGCCCGGTCGCCGCCGTGGGTGATCGCTACGCCCTGGGCAGCGATAAACGCCTCGAGTTCAGAGACGCGCGCCTCGAAGGGTGGGGATGGGTCTTCGGGCTCGAGCGCTACCCCCGACACCTGCTCAGCGTTGAAAACGTTATAAAGTTTGCCCACGAAAAAGGTGTCTTCATCGTCGGTTCCGGGCTTGCGGGTAACCTCTTTGGCGAAGATAATACGCGTCGCTTTTTGCCCCTTGAACGAGCCGCCGAGTTCGATGATCTGGTTTGCCGTGAGGTAGCGGGTGTCTTTGAAACCGTGCTCGAGCGCCGCGATCCAGGTCAAGAGCACGTTGATTCCCGAGTAGGGTCTGCCTGAGACGTAGTTCCGGGGCATTCCCACGCGGCCGTTACAACTCCAGGGTTTGACCCACGGCGGAGCGCCTGCCCTCAGTTGCTCGACTATTCTCTGGGTGACGCGTTCGTGAAGGCTCGGCCCGTCTCCCCCACCCACCCCACTACCTTTACCCTTGCGAATTCTGTGTGTCATAAATTCCTCCTTCACCGCTACCTCTGCGCCTGTGAGGGCGCGCTTTTTCACCAGCTTGTGGTTGCGGTCGGCTATACTCGGCTCATGAGCAGGCTCACCAGCGCGAGCCCCCACCAAGAGGCAATCTTCGAGTTCGTCGCCCAGGGTCGTGGTCATGGGGTGGTCAAGGCGACGGCCGGAAGCGGCAAAACCACCACCCTGGTCGAGGCGGCTTACCGTTTGCCCAAAGCGACCAGAGCCTGCTTTTTAGCGTTCAACACCCACACCGCTAAAGAGCTTCAGCGCCGCCTGCCTAAAACGGTCGAGGCGCGCACCGTACATTCGCTCGGGTTTGCCATCATGGCGCGCTACGCCGGACAAGACCGCAAACTCCACGTCGACGACAACAAGTACCGCGCGCTCGCCGAATACCACCTCAAACGCGACGACCGGACCTGGCGCTTGTCACCGGCTGAAATGCGCGCCGCGACGAGGTATCTGGGCGATCTGGCGCGGCTGATCCGCCTCGAGCTGGCCCCGTACGAGGCGCTGCCCGAGCTGGTGGCCCGGTACCGTCTGGACTCCCCCGACCCCGCCCTGATCGAGACGCTGCACGACGTCGTGTGGACGGTACTAGAAGCGGGTGAGGCGCAGGCCAAAGAGGGCATCATCGACTTTGCCGACATGTTGTTCGTCCCGGTCCTGGAGCACCTCGCTCCGCCTAAACCTTTTGATTTCGTTTTTGTCGACGAGGCGCAAGACCTCTCTAAAGTGCAACTTGCTTTTGTCCTGGCTTGCGTTCGTAAAGGGGGGCGACTGCTTTTCGTCGGCGATCCTCGCCAAGCGATCTACGGTTTCTCAGGGGCCGACGCCTACGCCGTCGAGCGTATCGTCAGCGTTACCAAAGCCACGGTGCTGCCACTTTCGACGACCTACCGTTGTCCGGTCTCGCACGTGCAACTCGCCAATCAGTTTGCCCCGGAGATGCGGGCCGCGCCGCACGCCGCTCAGGGCGCAGTACAGAGCATCTCTGAAACCGTGTTCTCGGGCCGGGTCGAACCGGGCGACCTGGTGCTCTGCCGCGTCAACGCGCCGCTGGTGCGGGCGGCGCTAGATATGATTCAGCAAGGCACCCCGGCGCGGGTCGAGGGCCGCGATTTAGCCGGTAAGTTGATTGCCGACGCCAAAGCAGCGTTCGGAGCGTCGCTCGCCGACTGGCAGGCCAAGCTGGGACGTTTCGAGCAGCGTGAACTTGAACGGGTGAGTCGCAGCCGGGTTTCAGCAGACGCCTTTAAGCGGATCGTGACGCAACGTGAAGATGAGCTCGAGAGCCTGCGGGCCGTCGTTCTATACGTGACCCGTAAAGGCGTCGAGTACACGACCGGGCTGATCTCACACGTCGATACGCTCTTCCGCGATTTTCGGAGCTGCGTAACCTTTTCGACCGTGCATAAAGTGAAGGGTCGTGAGGCGAACAACGTCTTTGTGCTCTACCCACATCTGATGCCGCTCGCGTTCGCCGAATCTAAAGAAGACAGGATGGGTGAGCAGTGCGTACAGTTTGTAGCCGTCACGCGCGCTATGAACAAGCTGACCTTTGTCGAGGCTGACAACGCCCCGTCCGGACCGGCGTGGTGGCGAGAAAACGTCCCCGCTGCGCCAACGCTGGCCCCGACCGCTGCCGAGCAGCCGGTGACGCGCGCGTAGACCCGCTTAAGCTGTGAGTAAGGTGCGAGCTGCATACTCAAGTCAGTTTTCTCTTCGACCTGTCCGCGTTTCAGGAGACTACCTGTAGCGTTACGCGGACAGGTTTTCTTCGGTGTACACGTTCTCGAGTCGAATCAAAGAAAGTAACGTAGATACTGATGGCGTTCGTATACACCGAACAATCTGACGGCACCCTCTCTGCACTCGAAGACGATGTGCTGATCGTAATGCGGCCACAGACCGATACGTTGTGCGCCTATGAAGTTTGGCTCGGTGATGAAGAGCCCGCATACCAGGGACAAGCGCCTACCCTGGCCGAAGCTAAAGCCCGGGTACGGGCATGGTTGAGCGAAGCACTCTCGGCAGATGATGAATAGGTACAAAAATTGGAGGGGGGCCAATCGCTCTGCATTAGGTTAGAAAGGCAGAACAAAACGCGCCTTAGTTTACGGTTTGTCGTCTCAGCCGTCGCCATAAGTCCGGGTCGATAGGAAGCGGACGCACCGATCCCGTTTTGAGGTCTACAAACGAGCCGTGATGCTCTATTTCCTGGTGCCGCAAAAGCCGCCAGAGCAGCGCCAGCGCCGAGGTGACGAGCGTGTCGTTGACAAACAGGTCTTGCTTTTCCAAAGCTTCCATCGTCGAGCAGCTCGGGGTATCGTCCTCGGGTAAGGTGGTGTCGGTGAGTTCGGGAAAAAGCTCGAACGCCGTTCTCAGGCGGTCTTTTTTGCGCGGGTTGTAACTATTTAGAGGACACCCCAGCACCATCTGACCGGTGTCGCGGGTATTGCCGAGGTCGAGATGGTAGACCACCCCGCCGTAAGATGCCAGCCCACGCTTTACGGTCGCCCTGGCCTGACGCGAATCGACGCAGCTCACGACCAGATCAGCGTTTGACCTTCTGAGATCGTCGGCTTCCAGGTGGTGCGGATACGCTTCCCACGTGAGACCACAAGAGAGGTTGATACGGTTGATGAGTACCGTCGCCTTATTGAGCCCGACGTCGGCGGGATAGAACGATTGCCGAACGAGGTTGCTCGTACTTACGGTGTCACCATCAGCCAGCACAACCTGAAAGCCGGGATGACCGAGCGCCAGGAGCGCGCCGTGAAGGTTTTTAAGGCCGACGGTGAGCTTCGAGCCGCTGCCCCCGGCCCCGACGACGAGGACGCTGAGCGGGGAACGGGCGCGGTAACGAAAGTATGGATGAAGCGCGTGGCTAAGCATTGATGACAGCCTCCACGTCCATGTTCAGCGGCACGAGATGCTGCACCGGGAAGGTTCCGCTCTCGTGAGCGTGCGTCCAGAACTCGCCATAGCTTCCGCCCCAACCTTTTAGCAGGCGCTGGGAGGTGCCGTGGGTAAACGCCGAGTGGAAAAAGGCGGCGGAATAGGTGTCGGTCTCGTCGGGACTCAGCTCGGTAGGTAGGGGCATAGATCCTAAACACACGCCGTCTACGTCGGTGTTGTAGTAGGGCGCGGTATAGACCTTTGATTCAGCTGTGGGCCGTTCGTTCGATTCGAGCGCAAAGACTTTGAGCCACCGCTCCCCGGCGATAAAGAGCAACGCGGGTTGGGGAAACGTCCGCCCTGAGAGCTCGTTTAGATAGGCGTCCCGGCCCTCGAAAAACAACACCCTGGGCCAGGCGAACTCGAACCACACCAGCCGTTCAGGACTGCTGGCGAGAACGTGGGGCGGGTTGATCGACAGCCGCTGCATCTTGTAGAGCGCCTTGTGGATCGTCCTGAGTTCTTCAAGGCTCAGGAGCCGACCTGCTGCCAGGGCTGGCGCGCCGTCATCGACGCCCGTAACCTGATGGACGGTGGCAAAAGTGTCGATGCGGCGCTCGTCCCCATACACGAGTACGGCTCGAGCGAGCTTGGCGACGCTTTGCCTACCGATGGCGGCGTCTACAGAGACAGGCATGTGGTCTCCTCCAGGGTGTTATAGAGTTGTTGCGTCAGCTCGAGGCTCTCTTTAGCGTTTCCCAAAGCCGTTCTCAAGGTGCTCAGGCTGTCCGGGTCGTTCAGGCTCAGCGCCTGCTTGTAGACCGGCTCGAGGTCGCCGTACTGCATCTGTTGCTGCTCGACCTCGCCGAACATCTCTGAAACCAGATCCTCGCCTTCTCGTTCACCCTGAATCCCAATCACAGCCCCGAAGGTGCCGTAATCGCTCGAGTCTTCGTAGAGGGATCCAGTAGCTCTGGGAAAGGTCTCGCTTAAGCGTTCGAGGCGCTCCAGCTGTTCGCACACGTGGCTCAGCTTCCTCAGACCGTGACGGTGGCACAGCTTAGAGCAGGTCTCGAGCGAGAGTGTGCCGGGTTGCTGATACCGTTTGTCGATGAGCTTATCGACGCGTTTGGGCGTGAAGTAGTACGAGTCGGCGTAACTCGCTACCTCTTCTGCGCTAACGCTGTCGGGTTCGACGTTCTGGTTTTGGGCGAGTTCATAACGCGCCTGCTCGAGCAGACATTCGGCGTCGTCGAAGCCTTCCCAGTACATCATGGTGATAAATTCACGGCAGACTTCGGGGGTAAAAGCGGGGGTCAGCGGCGTGTACCTGTAAAGCTGCGTCAGCAGGCTGGGACCGAGTTGCCGATGTACGCTGTCGCACACCGTCTTAACCGAGGCGAAGTCGAGGTAGTGAGTCCCCCCCAGCTCGATCAAAAAGTAGAGCTGGTCGTCTACGGTGTCGAAGGTATAGCTGTAGTGGAAGCTGGTGAGCGTTTCAGGCGTCCACAACCTCGAGATGCTGCGTTCAATAAACGAGGCGGGGTCGTCGTTCTCGGCGTAGTCGTCGGCGTCCACGACCTCGGCCCCTAGCAGGCCCAGGGTAAGGCGCGCGCCTTCACGAACGTCGGTGTGGACGGCGTAGAGCGGGGGAATCCCCGCCAGACTCGGCAGGCTCAGTCCAGCAGCGGGAGGCACGACGAGGGGGGCAGTAGGGGGGTTCGGCTCCCATAAAAGCGGCGGGTCGCCTCGTCTAGCAGTCTGGCGACCCCGAGCGCGTGTTCGTCCCCCAGATACGCCTCGATGAGGGGTGCGTTCCCGCTCGTCTGACCGCTGGCGAGCAGCTCGAGCTTCGTCTTGAGTTCGGCTTTGTCCATTCATGAGCCCTCCATTCGGCAAAAAAGATGCGTTCCTGTACAGGAACGCGGTTCTTATGATTAAACGGGTTGTCTTGCCAAGGGGCTGTAAACCGGCCCGTAAACCTTGGGATTCTGACGATGAAGCTGGGTTTAGCTACGACTTCGTGGGAACGTTATGCTAGCCGCATTAACTTTCGCCCGCATTCCAGGGGTCAAACACTTCGACAGGATAGCGCCTGAAGTCTCTCGCGTTCCGCGTCACCAGCGTCAAGTTGTGTCGTAAAGCGGTTGCTGCAAGCAGCGTATCCACAATGGGAAGTGGTTCTCCGCGCCTCTCGCTGTCGCCGGAAAGCCTCCCCCAGACGAGGGCCGTCTCCGCATCGACGCCTAAAACACGTTCACCGAAGCGAGGCATCAGTTCAGCCTCGAGCCAGGTAAAAAGCGCTGCCTGCTTCGCCTCGTCGGACAGTTTGGCAATCCCCTTGCGAACCTCTCCAAGAACCAGGACGCTTAAGTACAGGTTCGTTTCGGAGGTTCGCTCCAGCCAACCTATAACCCCGGGTTCCGGTTGTTTACGCCGACCTTCAGAGAGCACGTTAGTGTCGAGCAAATATCTCAAAGCTCGACGTCCCGCCCTGTATCTTTGCTGCGCTCCACCTCGAGTTCGACTTCCGACCAGGGTGACGCCTGCAAAAACGACACCAGTGACCCGCTGCTGACGGTGAGTTCACGGTAACGTGCTGCGGAGACGACCACCGCTTTCTCCTCACCCCGTACCAGGATGATCTGTGGCTTTTCCTGCGCCGCACGTACAACCTCTGAAAACTTGTTTTTTGCATCTTGTAACGGCCATGCCATAAAAGCCTCCTAGCTAGCCTGTCTAGCTAGTTTACGGGGAGAAGAGAGCGGAAGCAAGTTTTGTGCGCGTCGGGGTTTTAAGGTGTCCAGCTTACGCCCTCGAATCGGTATCGACCCGAGCGAATGGTCGTCTTAGCCAAGCGGTTTTGTGAACCCAGCGCTGCCTTGCCTGAACCGGGGAACGTGCGTGTCGGGCAGGGTCACTCCCAAGGGTCAAGCTCGTCATCGGGTAGCAAACCCAAGAAGGCGTCGGGTACCGATCCCTTGATAAAGCCCAGTTCGCGCCCTTGACGCTCAAACGGGACCAGCCGCGCGTACGGCTCACCGCTCTTGGCGATGATGATCTCCTCTCCCGCCCTGACACGTTCTAGCAGGCGGGAAAGGTGGGTTTTAGCCTTGTGGATGTTGACAATCTCGGGCATGGTTCTCCTGCTCAGTCCGCTTAGTTTAGCAGACGGTCGGGTAAGGAGGTGACATTGCTGCCGCCCCCTCCCCTAAGAACCGGACGTGCGAGTTTCCCCGCATCCGGCTCAAGCTGTTCAAAGCCCCGGTGTTGGAGCCA
>JAABUN010002398.1_pt1 | contig 33652 bp, 33 predicted proteins | sample 5559311 | NCBI WGS metagenome assembly JAABUN01 (sample SAMN10711877, study PRJNA513370) | rock metagenome | isolation source: Antarctica rocks | place: Antarctica: Victoria Land, Siegfried Peak sud | reverse complement strand
CAATTTCGCGGTTAACCTCATTGCGGGTCTCGTCGCTTACACGCTTCAGCCTAAAAAACCCTCGATCCGTCTTCCACAACAGTTGCTGCAGCTACCAGCTCTGATCTAAACCCCGAACTCAGGTTCAGGACACCAACGACGCGTTTATGGCTAATATCCAGAAGAACGGTTCGTATTCGGTGGTGCCGCGCGTGCCGGGGGGTGAAATCAAACCCGAACAGCTCGTAGCGATGGGGCAGGTGGCGCAGCGCTACAACCTCTACACCAAAATTACCGGCGGGCAACGGATCGACCTCTTTGGGGCGCGGCGTGAAGATTTGCCGGACATCTGGGAAGAGCTGGCGGCGGTTGGGCTCGAGTCCGGTCACGCCTACGCCAAATCTTTACGGACGGTCAAATCGTGCGTCGGGCTATCGTGGTGCCGCTACGGGGTGCAGGATTCAACCGCTTTGGCAATTGAAATCGAAAACCGTTACAAGGGCCTGCGTTCGCCGCACAAGATCAAGATGGGCGTGTCGGGGTGCGCGCGCGAATGCGCCGAGGCGCAGGGGAAAGACGTAGGCATCATCGCCACTGAAAAGGGCTGGAACCTGTATGTGTGCGGCAACGGCGGGATGAAACCGCAGCACGCGGTCTTGCTCGCCGGAGATTTGGACAAGGAGACGCTTATTCGCACCATCGACCGCATTTTGATGTACTACGTCCGAACAGCGGACCGGCTCGAGCGCACCGCCACCTGGCTCAACAAGTTGCCGGGCGGCCTGGAAAAAGTTTATGAGGTCGTCGTCGAAGACAAGCTGAAGATTGCGGCGCAGCTCGAGGCGGAGATGGCGCATGTGATTGACACCTACGCGTGCGAGTGGCAGAGCGCGCTGCACGACCCCGAAATTCGCAAACGCTTTTCGCCGTTTATCAACTCCCCGGAAACCGACCCCGCCGTGCAATTTGAAACTGTACGCGACCAGCCGCAACCGCTTTAGTGGTGTCTCAGGGCACAAGCGAACGCACAAAAGGTGAGAGCATGAAGTTATGGATTCAGGTAGCCCATCTAGACGACGTAACACCAAACGGCGGCGGCTGCGTGCTGCTCGGCGGGGTGCAGCTTGCGCTGTTCAAGCTGCAAAAGCCCGGCGGCGTGCGAGAGTGGTACGCCGTGCAGAACTTGTGCCCGCACGACACCCGGCAGGTACTCTCGAGAGGACTTACTGGCGACGTACGGGGCGAGGCGAAAGTGGCGTGTCCGCTCCACAAAAACGCTCTTTCACTCCGCACGGGCGAGCATCTGGGCGGCAATTCAGCGAATCCCGAGTGGACGCTTACGACCTTCCCCGTCAAAGAGGTCGAGGGATTGATTTTTGTCGAGTTCGATACGGAACGACTCGAGCCGCTCCCGACCGGAGTCGACCGTGAACCCGAGCACACCCACGGGCCAAACTAAACCGCTGCTGGGCCGCCGTATCGCCATAGCCGGAGACCGCCGTTTTGACGACATCAGCAAGCTCGTCGCTAAACAGGGCGGGGTGGCCGTCTCTCGCCCGATGATGCGGAGCGCACCTCTAGACGACCCCGAAACGACCGCGGCCGTCCTCAAACTCTGCGACGAGGGCTGCGACTGGCTTGTACTCGTGACAGGGATGGGGACGCGGGCGATGGTCGTGGTTGCCGAATCGCTCGGACGCAAAGACGACCTCTTAACGCAGATGCAGCGGGCGAAGATTGCCGCGCGCGGTTACAAGACCGCCAAGGCGCTTAAAGAACTAGGGCTCAAACCTGCCGCGCAAGACGACGACGGCACGACTGAAGGCTTGCGGCGGCAGCTGGAACCGTATGACTTTAGCGGGGCCAAGGTTGCCTTTAAGCTGCACGGTGAACGCGTTCCCGAGTTGACCGAATGGCTGGAAAATCGGGGCGCGTCGGTCTACGAAATCCCGCTGTACCGTTATCAACCGCCTTCCGACGCTGAAGTGCAAACGCTGCTGGGCGAAATCTTCTCCGGGCAACTCGACGCTGTAGCGTTTACTTCCAACACCCAGGTCACCTACCTTTTCGCCGTCGCTGAGCGGTTCGGTCAAGCAGAAACACTCCGGGACGCTTTTGCAGGTGCAACTCAAAAACCGGTGCAAGCGGTTTCGGTCGGGCATATGACGAGCGCTGCGCTGCGTGAAGCGGGCGTTACGGGCGTCGTGCAACCCGAACATGAACGGATGGGCGCGATGATTTTTGCACTCGCCGAGCATTACCGGGCACATACCCACACCGACTGATCTGTCAGGAAAGTACTTGACGTGTTTTGTCAACTAAACGTAACGTAGTGTATCTGTGAGGCTATGGTCTCACCCTCGAGGAGTTATCCGTGCCCATCTCCCCACAACCCGGTTTCGTTTCGCTGGTCGGCGCTGGCCCCGGCGACCCCGACCTGCTGACGGTCAAGGGTTTACGGCTTTTACGGCAAGCGGACGTGGTGGCCTACGACCGCCTCGCCAACCCGGTGCTGCTGAGCGAGTGCCGCGTGAGCGCCGAGCTGATCTTTGTCGGTAAACACGGCGACAACCCGCTGCACGCTTCTTGTTCTCAGGAAAGCATCAACACGCTCCTGATCACCAAGGCGAGGTTGGGAAAGCACGTCGTGCGGCTTAAGGGCGGCGACCCCTTTATCTTCGGGCGTGGCGGGGAGGAAGCGCTCGAGCTTCACCGCGCGGGCGTCCCCTTCGAGGTCGTCCCCGGTATCAGTTCAGCGGTTGCCGCGCCCGCTTACGCCGGGATTCCGGTTACGCACCGGCACGTTTCGGCGTCGGTCGCGTTCATAGCCGGACACGAAGACCCGCTTAAAGGCCCGTCGTCACACGACTGGGAGGCGCTCTCAAAGCTCGACACACTGGTCATTCTGATGGGGCTCGGGCGGTTGGGGGCGATTACCGAGACGCTGCTCGGGTGCGGTAAAAACGCCGACACCCCCGCTGCCGTGGTGCGCTGGGGTACCACCACGGAGCAGGAAACCGTAACCGGAACGCTTTCGAGTATTGCCGCTGTGGTGCGCCGCGCCGGAATCACGGCACCTGCAACACTCGTGATCGGTGAAGTTGTGCGGCTGCGGGATGAGCTGAGGTGGTTTGACCGAGAGGCGCTGCTACCCGACCTTGCGCTCGGCGGCGTTGTAGACGTTGGACGCCGCCCGGTGAGTCGCCAGTGAAAGCCGCCATCCTCGTCGGTCACGGCAGCCTCAGAAAAGCGTCGGGCGCGGCGATGATCCGCCTCGCCGCGCTGCTCCGCAAAGAGGGCACGTTTGAGGTCGCCACCGCCGGGTTTCTCAACTTCAGCCAGCCGACCTTTATGGACGCGGTCGCGCGCTGCGTCCGCAAGGGAGCGACCGAAATTTTTGTCCAGCCGTATTTTTTAATTTCCGGCTTTTATGTCAAGACCGGTGTACCGAAACTTATCGCAGAAGCCCGAACCGTCTACCCGGATGTTGCGTTTCAGCTAGCTGAAGCGTTCGACGACCACCCGGCGTTGCTCGAGCTGACCCGCAGACGCGTCCACGAGGCCGACCCGGACGCCCACGCCGTACTGCTGATGGCGCACGGTAGCCCACACGAGAGCGCCAACGCGCCGATATGGAGGGTCGCCGAGGCGCTGAGGATGTACTACCCAAACGCGCGACTCGGTTTTATGGAGGTCAACACGCCGACGATTGCCGCCGCTGCCGCCGAACTGGTACGTGAAGGGGCAGAGCGCATCGTCGCAGCGCCGTATTTTTTACAGCTCGGTGGACACGTTGCGGAAGATTTGCCGGACGCTGTCAACAAGGCGCAGGCTCAGCACCCGAACGCATACTTTACGCTCGCTGACTACCTGTCGTACGATCCGCTGCTCTTAAACGTCGTCAGAGCACGTTTGGACGCCAGCCAACACGAGTCGGCTTAGACTGTAACGCATGGATATTGTGAAGACCTTGCTGTCACGCCTGTCTTGGCGTCTGCTGCTCTACTGGGGCATCCTGCTCGGCGGGCTCTGGGCGTTCGCCGAACTTACCGATGAGGTCTACGACAAGCAGGGCTTTTTTTTCGACGAACCGGTGCTGACGTGGTTTTACGGTCTCATCTCCCCTGCCCGCACTCAGCTTGCGCTCGCGTTAGGTACCGTCGGCGGGCTCGAGGTCATGATCGGCCTGTCGGTAGCGCTAGCGCTTCTGCTCTGGTTTAAGAGCCACCGGGAGGCGATATTTTTTGCGGTAAGCATGACCGGCGCGGCGATCATCATGGGACTGACCAAGGTGATTCTGGCCCGTCCCCGCCCGGAACTCTTCCCCGATGTGGACTACTGGCAGACCGCCTCACCGTCTTTTCCAAGCGGTCACGCGACCGGCAGCGCGGCCTTTGCCCTGACGCTCTTTTTCGTCGTGCGGCGGCTGGCCCCGCGCTGGCAGATTCTTGCAGGAAGTTTGGGCGCGCTGTTTTGTCTGGCTGTGAGCGCCTCGAGGCTCTACTTGCAAGTTCACTACCCGTCGGATATTTTAGCCGGAATCGCACTCGGCTCGGGTTGGGTTTTGGGCGTAAACGCACTCTACGCCTACGAGGTCCGCGATACCTCCAGGCGTACCGTCCTGCTGACGCTGCCGCGTGAGGTGGTCGAAGCGTATCGGCGCGAGGCGCAGACCAGAGGCGTCAAGAACGATGAGGTAGTGGCTGAAATTTTGACGCAGCACTACGAGGTGATAGCTACCCACTCGTACTGATTTGGCGTCGTGCCAAATCAGTACGAGTGTAATGAGTAGGAACAAAAGTGCGGATGGAACAGCGTGGAACATTATCATGACGCAGCTACCGTTTTGCTCGAGACTGACCGGGTGACGCAAGTTGCGCCATCTACGCTTCAGAAACAAAAGGCTGAGTGACTAAGAACGTACCGAGACGTACTACCAACGCCTTTGCAAGCTACCGGAGCCTGGACAGCCGACGCGAAAATACCAAACCTAGACCTTTTGAGCGCTGGCGTGGCTGAAATTTTGCTCTTGCCACTCGCCGCTTTCGTCGCACCACACCACGCGCAGCTTGGCCCCCTCGAAACCGGGAAGCATCGTCAATTCAACGCTTTCGCCCGGTGCTACGGTCTCCAGTATGGGCTTTTGCACGGTCTGGTCGATGGGCGCTTTTGAAAAGAGTTCGTTGTTCCACAACACATCGAAATCCTGCGCCGCGCCGCCGCCCTTATTTTGCAAAATGAGGGTATAGGGGTTTCCCGCCGCTGCGTGCCTGACGAAAACGTCGAACACGGCTTTTTTGTTCGATAAGGTGGGCGCGGCAGGCTTTCGCTCGAGGCCTGAAAGCCGCCCCTGCATCTCACCGGCTCTTTTAGTGGCTTGGCTCGCGGCGAGGGTGCTGCGCCAAGCTACCGCTACGGCGAGCGCAGTGACGATTAGCAAGACGATGTTGATGACGTTAGAGAGTTCCATAAGTATGGCCAGCTTACCGAGTCGCCGCTGCTTAAGAAGCGAGTTTTTTCATTAGGGGCTGGCTCGAGGTTGCGGGAGCCGCCACCGACATCGATCGGGCGGCAGGGTCCCTTTTGATTTGATAGAGTTCAGCTCAGTTCTTGCCAAGCCTCGAGCGTCGCGCGCGTACCCTGCACCGCTAGCGTCAGATAGTCCGCGTTGCCCTGCCGCAAGTCGTGAGCCAGAAAACCCACCTTCACATTGCACTCCGGCAACAGCAAAAAGCCTACAGTTCACACGCTCTTTTCTTTCGTCTTAGTGTTCGCAATATCGATAATGCTTTTGAGATGAACCTCCCTATCATGGCGGGCGATGTACCAGTCTTTTATCAAAATTTCGATTAGGCCGATAAGAAGCTGCGCTTCAGTAGAGTCAACATCTACAATTATGTTGATATCTTTCTCCATATGGGCACCGATGTTGCCTATGCTTCTCACAGCGTCAATCGCTTGCCACGTCGCAGAATCTATCCGGTTTTTCAGTTCGTTGATTTCGTTATAGAGCGTGTTTTTCTGGATACCCCAATAGTCACGGATAATGCCTTGAAGACATCTGCGAGAAAGCGTAGCTGACGCTTTCGGGCTCAAATCACGGATCAAGCAGGCTTCTTCATAGTCTGTTCTGATTGGAGCAGGAACGTAGTCTGGAAAGGGTTTTGCAAAAGACTGAGGTTTCAAACTCCATTCCAGAAGGGGAACACTATCAGGGCGCTGTCCAACATCATGAACATATTTAGTTTCGTGAAGGACAGCTTCAATCGCAAATTCTTTGCATTCAGGGTTTGGGCAAGTAGTGACGAGAGTATAAAGGCCTAGACTACCAATCTTGTTGTCTTTTGAGAAAAAGTGTACGTCAGAACTAAAGTTTGAATCTGTGATAGTTGCGTTTCGTCCACAGTAAGGACAATTCCAAAGAAAATTTGACATATTGAAGCCTCCGGGAATTCAACCAAAATTGTCAAGGCAAAGTGCCCAATATTATTCTTTCAAAGAACTTTATTGGACACCCGTTTTTTGCTCTAACAGCGTTCAAACCTTTTACTTCAGATATGGATAGCTCGCCCATCGACCGCCATCGCCGCTTCCTTGAAGGCTTCAGCCAAGGTCGGGTGCGCGTGGCTGGTGCGGGCCACGTCTTCCGCCGACGCCCCGAACTCAATCGCCGCGACCGCCTCGGCGATAAGGTCTCCGGCCCTTGAACCGATGATATGGACGCCCAGCAGCCGGTCGGTTTTGGCGTCCGCCAACACTTTGACCTTGCCGTCTGTGTGGCCCAGCGCGCGCGCCCGCCCGTTCGCCAGAAAAGGAAATACGCCCTTTTTGTAATCGACGCCTTCGTCCTGAAGCTGCTCTTCGGTTTTGCCGACCGAGGCGATCTCCGGCTCGGTGTAGGCGACGCCCGGAATCGCGCCGTAGTTGACGTGCCCGGTGCCCGTGGCGATGCCCTCGACGCAGGCGATGCCTTCCTCTTCGGCCTTGTGCGCCAGCATCGCGCCGCCGATCACGTCGCCGATAGCGTAGACGCCCGGTATCTTGGTCTTGAAGTGTTCGTCGACCGGCACAAAACCGCGTTTGTCGAGTTCTAAACCGATGGCTTCCACCTTCAAACCGTCGGTATTCGGTTTGCGCCCTACTGCGACTAAAACGCGATCTGCTTCGATAGGCTCCTGACCTTCGATCTCTACGACAGCTTTGTCACCCTGGGATTTCGCCGACGTAACCTTTGCGCCCAGTTTGAACTCTAAACCCTGTTTCTTAAAGGTTTTAAGCGCGTCCTGCGCGATTTCGGCGTCCATCCCCGGCAAGATGCGGTCTAAGTATTCAACGACCGTAACCTTTGCACCCAGCCGTTTCCAAACCGAACCGAGCTCGAGGCCGATATAGCCCGCCCCAATCACCACCAGATGCTCCGGCACCTTGTCGTAAGCAATCGCGTCGGTCGAAGTACCGACCCGCTCACCGTCGATCTCGATACCGGGCAGCACCACAGAAGCCGACCCTGTAGCGATGATGATGCGTTCGGCCTCCAAATCCGTCTCGCCATCTTTACCCGCCACAGTAAGCGTGTTCGGCGCGGAGAAGCTCGCGGTACCCTCGTAACGCGTCACCTTATTCTTTTTGAACAGCCCCGATACACCCGTAGTCAACGTTTTGACCACTTTGTCTTTGCGTTTGTGCATCGCCACCAGATTTAGCGACGCTTCCGACACGTCAATGCCGTGTTCCTTGAGCGCGCCCTGCGTTTCCAGAAACTTTTCCGACGATTCCAGCAGCGCCTTGCTGGGGATGCAACCGACGCGCAAGCAAGTTCCGCCGAGTTCGGCAACTTGTTCGACGCAGGCCACGTCGAAACCGAGTTGTGCGGCGCGAATCGCGGCGACGTAGCCACCAGGCCCCGCCCCGACGACGATAAGGTCGTGTTTAGTCATCTAAAACCTCCACTTGTTTAAGTCTACCCGTCCTGCCGAGGCGCGCTGTATACCAAGGCTGTTCACCAAGTAAAACCGAAAGAACCCGCACGCGTCAGAGCGCAAGATGTTCGCGGAGACGCGCGCCGAGCTCCTTCATAAGGTCGGGGAGAAGCTGGCTCAGCGTTTTCTGAACACGTTCCAGCGTTATATATCGCAATTCGACCTGCGCTTTGCTGTCGCGGTTCAAGTCACTATGCTCGAGCGGCAAGGAGAGCTGTAGCGGATAGATTTTGGTGACGCTGCCGGTGAGCAGCACAACTGTCACTAGGTCGTCTCGTCACTCGGCTCGAGCCATTCCAGAGGCTCGTGGTGTTCTCTGTATTCAGCTGCGAGTTCTCTATACCCCTGAGCCAGTTCCGTTTCGCGCAACGTCTTCAGCGCCTGCGCCAAAACCTCACTACGACTTGCGAGGCCGTGGCTTTCCCGGTAGCTGTCGGCGTACTCGAGCAACTCTTCGGGCAGGCTGACACTAACTTTTCGGCTTCGGGTCATGGGAAGATTTTGGCATACTCGAAGTAGAAGTTTTATTACCAGCTTCACGAATTAAAAAAGGCCCGTACGAAGCGAGCCCTTCTGAAACTATGTGGACGTTTAGACCTCGAGCAACATCCGCGCCGGATTTTCTACCGCATCCTTGATGCGTTTTAGAAACGTCACGGCTTCGCGTCCATCGACGATGCGGTGGTCGTAGGTGAGCGCCACGTACATCATCGGGCGGATCACCACCTCGCCGTTCAGCGCGATGGGCCGCTCGAAGATGCCGTGCATCCCCAGTACCCCCGACTGCGGCGGGTTAACGATGGGCGTCGACATCAAAGAACCGAAAACGCCGCCGTTCGAGATGGTAAAGGTGCCGCCTTGCAACTCTTCGGGCGCAATTTTGTTGTTCTGCGCGCGTTTGCCGAAGTCTGAAATAGCGCGCTCGAGTTCGGCAAACGAAAGCCGTTCGGCGTTACGAACAACCGGCACCAGCAGACCTTTTTTCGAGCTGACCGCCACCCCGATGTCATAGTAATTTTTATAGACGATCTGGTCCTCGCGGATTTCGGCGTTGAGCTGCGGGGTGAGCTTCAGGGCGTCGATAACAGCCTTGACGAAAAACGACATAAAGCCTAAACGGGTGCCTTCGTACCGCTCCTGAAACGCCTCTTTGAATTCACTTCGGAGGCCCATGATGGCGCTCATATCGACCTCGTTAAAGGTCGTGAGCAAGGCGGCGGTCTGCTGCGCCTCGACGAGCCGTTCGGCGATGCGGCGGCGAAGCGGGCTCATCGGCACGGCTTCTTCCTGACGGTCGCCGCTGGTGCTCGGCGCTCCCGCGGGAGCCTCTTTTCGGGCGGGCACAGGTTGACTTGCAGACTTTTGTGGCGTGGTTTTTTGTGGCGCGGTCTCGTCTAAAGCGCGCTGCACATCTTCTTTAAGTAACCGCCCACCGGGGCCGGTCGCGCGCACGTCCCTGGCCGACAAGCCGTGCTCGTCTAGCAGGCGCTGGGCGGCAGGCATGATGTGCAGGGCCGGAGAATCCTCCGAAACGTTCTCGGCAAGTTTTTGAGCTTGTGCGTCGGTCGCCTCGCCGGGTTCGGGGTCGCGGGCCATCTCCGGTGCTTCGTTCTCTTCGCGCGCTACAGGTTTCGTCTCGGCGGCAGGTTCGGCTTCGTCCGTACCGGCGGCGGCTTCAGCGGCGGGTTGCGGTTCCGCCCCTTCGGTCGTACCGGAATCCCCCTTGCCCTGTGGGGCAGCCGCGCCCGCGTCACCGATCTGCGCGATGGTCTCGCCGACGGTCGCGGAATCGCCCTGCTTTTTAGAGACGCCGGTCAGTGTGCCGGAGATGGGCGCGGGAACCTCGAGCGTCGCCTTATCGGTTTCGATCTCGACTAGCGGTTCGTCTTTTTCGACGTTTTCACCCTCGTTTTTAAGCCACGCACCGATAAAAACCTCGGTAATCGACTCGCCGACTTCAGGAACTTTTACTTCAGCCATGATTCTCCTAACCGGGACCTAACGCGGTTTATCTTAACCGCGTCCTTGCGCTTGACCTTGCAGTTCGGGTTCGGGCGCTTCGCCACCTTCGCCACGGGCAAAAGCTGCGCGCATGAGGTCTTTCTGCTCGAGCTTGTGGGCGCTGCCCGAACCCGTCGCTGGGCTCGCCGAAGCGGGGCGGTACACCCCGGAAAAAGGGTGTCCCAAAAGCTGCGCGCCGAACTCTACTCGCAGGTTGCGCCACGCGCCCATGTTCTCCGGTTCTTCTTGCACCCAGACCACCGGCGCGTCGGCGGCGTAGGGAGCGAGCGCCGCTGAGAGTTCACGTTCGGAAAGCGGATAGAGCTGTTCTATGCGTACGAGCGCCGTGTCCCGGTCGTCACCCCGCTCCGCCAGCAGGTCGTAGTAGACCTTGCCTGAACAGACGATGACGCACGACGCGCCGTCCGCTTCGGAGTCGGGAATGACGCGCTGAAAGGTGCCGGTGGCAAGGTCGTCGAGGCTCGAGACCGCTTTGGGGTGCCGGAGCAGGCTTTTGGGCGTCATGACGATGAGCGGTTTGCGCCAGGGGCGCAATACCTGACGGCGCAGCAGATGAAACATCTGCGCCGGGGTAGTCGGATAGACGACCTGCATATTGTCTTCGGCGCAGAGTTGCAAATAACGCTCCAAGCGCGCCGACGAGTGCTCCGGCCCCGAACCCTCGAAGCCGTGCGGCAGGAGCATCACCAGACCCGACAAACGCCGCCACTTGTCCTCACCCGAGGCGATAAACTGATCGATAATCACCTGCCCGGTGTTCGCAAAGTCGCCGAACTGCGCTTCCCAGAGCACCAGACCGTCGGGTACGTCGAGCGAATAGCCGTACTCGAACCCCAACACGCCGTTTTCAGATAAAGGCGAGTTGTAGATTTCGAGCGGCGCTTGCTCCGGGCTGAGGTGTTGGAGCGGGATGTGCGGTTGCCCGGTCTCCACATCAAAAAGAGCAGCGTGCCGGTGAACGAAGGTGCCGCGCAGCGAATCCTGCCCGCTGAGCCGTACCCGCACGCCCGACGTAACGAGCGTCGCGTAGGCGAGCATCTCGCCTGCCGCCCAGTCCAGTGGGCGTTTGCCGCCTGCCATCTCGAGCTTGGTATTTAGCAGCCGCGCCAGCTTGGGGTGCGTTTTGAAGCCTTCGGGAAAGGCATTTTGGGCGCGCATCAGCTCCGCTAAACGCTCTACCGGGACACCCGTATCGACCTCCGGGGTGGTGTCGTCGCGCCCCCCCACGTAGCCTTCCCACAAACCTTCAAACGCCTGAAACTGCGAAGTGTAGTCCTCGCTGCGGGCCGCTGAGAGATCGGCCTCGAGCGCCTCACGGCGCGTCTGGGCGAGGTGATCGGCGTCCTCTTGTGTGACCTTGCCGAGTTTTAAGAGGCGTTTCATGTAGCCTTGCTGCACACCCTGACGTTTGCGAATCGCGTCGTACAAGAGCGGCTGGGTAAAGGCCGGTTCGTCGCCCTCGTTATGACCGTACTTGCGGTAGCAGTACATGTCGATGACCACGTCTTGCTTGAACTCGTGACGGAAGTCGAGCGCCAGATTGACCACCTGCGCGACCGCTTCGGGGTCTTCCCCGTTGACGTGAAAGATGGGAATCTGGAGCATCTTGGCCACGTCCGAGGCGTAGGTGCTGCTGCGCGCGTCGCTCGGGCCGGTGGTAAAGCCGATCTGGTTGTTGACGATGACGTGCAGCGTCCCGCCGACGCGGTAGCCGGGCAGCTCGCTCAGCGTCAGGCTCTCTTGCACCACGCCTTCACCGATAAAGGCGGCGTCGCCGTGAATAAGGATCGCCATCCCGGTCTCGCGCGCCGCGTCCCCGGCGCGGTCTTGTTTGGCCCGAAGTCGCCCCATCGCCACCGGATTGACAAATTCGAGGTGCGACGGGTTAAAGCAGAGCGAAAGGTGAACCTTGCGGTTTTCAGCGGTTACCCAGTCCGACGAGTACCCCAGGTGATATTTGACGTCGCCACGCCCCCGGTGACGTTCGCCGTCGCGGTCATCGAACTCCCAAAAAATCTGCTTGGGGCTTTTGCCCATGATGTTGGTGAGCACGTTCAGGCGGCCCCGGTGCGCCATGCCGAAAACGATCTCGCGGACACCTAGTGACCCGGCCTTTTCGATAGCCAAATCTAAGAGCGGGATCAGACTCTCGCCACCCTCGAGCGAAAAGCTTTTGACGCCTACATATTTTTTCTGGATGAACTCTTCAAAACTCACCGCGTCGGTTAGCTTGCTTAAAATTCTGAGCTGTTCGCCCCGTGAAAGCTCGAGGCGGTTTTCGGTCGTCTCCATCCGCCGCTGAAGCCATTTACGAACCTGAAGGTCGTCAATATGCATAAACTGCGCGCCTATCGAGCGTGAATAGGTATTTTTAAGCCGCCCGATAATTTCACCGACCGTAAGCGCGCCCATCCCCGGAATTGTGTCGGGCGCGAGCTTACGGCTGAGGTCGTCTCCCGAAATGTCGTAATAACTCGGGTCGAGTTCGGGGGGTTCTTCGGTGACGGGTAGCCCCAGCGGGTCGAGCTTCGCTATGATATGACCGCGCACGCGGTAGTTACGTACCATCCGCCCGACCTTTTGTTGCAGGGCAATATCACCTTCCCCAGCGGTACCCGGCGCAGCGTCACCGGAGGTTGCCTGGCTAACGTGGGCAAAAGGATTGAAAATACTTGAGGGTTTGAACTTGGGCGCGGCGCGGTACCCGTTACCGGACCCGTTTTCTAGTTCATGCTCGAAAAAAGTACGCCAGTGGGCGTCGACCGCTTCCGGGTCCTCGAGGTAGGCTTCGTAGAGACTCTCTACAAAAGCCAGACTCGAGGGGTTTAAAGCTTTACTCATAAAGTTGTCCTTATCATCCTTTCGCGCGCTGCGCCGAGCGCCTTTCACCAACCTGGACGGCCTGCATAGCTAACTGACGCCTACTGTACCGCGTGGTCACGAGTCAAAGGCAGTATAGCCCTCACGAAAAAAATGTCGGAGCGGCAACACGCAGGTAATAATGATAAGGCGATAGGGCTTGCACGCCCCCACTCATTACCGCACACACGTTCCTGTTGCGAATATCGCAAACGCTGCGCGTGACTCTTGCCCAGCTATGCGTTTTAGCAAGAGGTTCTTGTGATCGCATCAGCTCACCCGAAAGCAAACCAACTTTCATCGTCGGCAGATACTTTTCTATAACCCCGAACGTAATCGACCGTCATGGTTTTAGGAAACCGTGTGTTGCCGGATTCAAACGTCAAAGCGTCAGGTAATTCGTACACGTTGAGCATAAACTGCATGGCGTACCCAGGGGACTGCTGAACAGTTCTTATTTTTTCATTGTCGAGGTAGAAGTCGACATGGCTGGGCGTCCAGTCGACCGCGTAGATACGGAAGTTCGAGGCGTCGATGCTGACACTGTCCTCGTAAAACTCGTCGGTGATGTTGGGGTCGTTAAAGGGGTGAACGCCGTAACCGATCTGTGACTCCGAACCGACGTTTTCCCCAAAAATTTCGCAGATGCAAATTTCAGCTGACTGTTCAGGTTCTTTTTCAAAACCGATCATCCACAAGGCGCTGAGATAACCGGCGAACGGTACGGCCTTGAGCCTCACTTCAAAAAGGCCGTAGGTCGGCGTGTAGAGCTTGACGGCAGGCTGTTTTTCGCTCACCATAAGGTCATCTCGAAAGGGGTGCTGCCCTTGGTTACTGCCTACAGGTCCTGAGAAGCAACCTGTCTGCAAATTAGATACTCGGATGTCACCGTTGTACTCCGTACTCCAGGACTGCTGATCGTCTTCGATGTGAAGCTGTAAGTGGTCGTCTTGAAAGCTGTAACGCGCCCTGGTCTTCTCTCTGCTGCTCCACTGGGGTAGGTATAGTGGGGAAACCACTTGTCAGTATCTAGACCTGCCCCTTGAAAGTTGTCGCTGAATTCCAGCCGATAACCAGCCTTTTCTTCCGGATTGGCGGGAAAATCCGCATCTTTCTCGAAAAGATTGTCAGCCATAGCTACTCCAAAACGGTTTAATGACCTGCCTCAACACAAAGGTGTTGCGCCTGCAATATATGGCAGCCATCAGCTGTAAGGTAACGCGGCGCTTTGCTAAACTCAGGGGCGTTCGGAGGTGGTTTGCACCACGCAGCACCAGCAAAACCTAGTCTAGCACGCACTCCAGAAGATACTACCTGCGGCGACATGCTGAAGTATTTCGTAGAACTGCTACCGAGTGGCAACCCGACTTCTATCTCTTAATATTATCAAATCTCAATACGGTGCTAGTATAAAGCTTATGGACACGGTACGGTGGAAACTCCAAGACTTTTTAGAAGAGCATAACCTCACCACCTACGCTTTGGTGCGGGCCTCGGACTTGGCACCGAATACGGTCTACAGCCTTGCCAGGGGCGCAACGAAGCACGTTCGGCTCGATACCGTCGCGGGCGTTTTGGGCGGCTTGCGGCGGCTTACCGGTCAAGAGGTCGGGCTCGCAGACATCTTTGAGCACGAGGTGGTACCGGGGCCAGAGGTGATGGATGAAGAGACGCGTGTTTGGCTCGACGCGGCGCTCGCCCCGGAGATAGAACCCTACGACTGGGGTGATGTGGACCCGGAAACGCTGGGGGAGCCGCTTTGCTTCGACGCCAAAAAGGGCTGGATGAAGCGTGCCTAGTGCGCCCAGGGTCGGTGAGGTGCTTTTGTTGCGTCTACCTAATCACGCACCGCCGGGGCGAGAACAGCAGGGGCTTCGGCCCGTGCTTGTCGTCGCGGAACCGGGACGCATGGGGAAAACACGCTTTGAGATGGTCTTCGGCGCGCCTCTGACGAGCCAGCACGAGGCGTGGACAAAGGTAAATCCTGACTACCCCCTCTTAAGAAAGGGTGTCGGGGGTCTTGTCCATGACTCGGCGGTCTTGCTCGAGCACGCCCGTGGTGTCGACGCAGCGCGCGTGGTGCGGAGGTTAGGAAAGTTGACGCCGGGCGAGTATGCACCGGTCAAAACGCTACTCGAGCAGATGCTCGGCTTCGAGGCGACCGCGTTGTGAGCGGCTACCGACCGTCGCGTGCTTTTTGGTGTGTTTGAAACCGACTACCGACGTTGCAAAACGCGCCGACGCTCGGGAACTGAGCGTAGAATGAGGCCATGATCCACGCCCAAACCGTGTCTTTGCGTGACCTCGAGGCGGCGGCCCGCAGACTGAGCGGCGTAGCCCGGCGTACCCCACTCGTCGAGCTGGGACCCGACCTTTACGCCAAAGCCGAAAACCTACAGCTCACCGGCTCGTTCAAACTGCGCGGCGCGTACAACTTTTTGGCGAGCCTGCCCGAAGCGGTGCGGGCGCAGGGCGTGGTGGCGCACTCGAGCGGCAATCACGCCCAGGGCGTCGCGTGCGCCGCAAAGTTGTTCGGCGTTCCGGCGACCCTCGTGATTCCGGAAAACGCTGCACCAACAAAAGTCGCTCGAACCCGCGCTTGGGGCGCTGAGGTCGTGCGCTGCGAGAACTCGAGCACCGCCCGCGAATCCGTTGCTCAGGAGATCGCAGAGACGCACGGCGCTACCCTGGTTCCCCCCTTCGACCACCCGTGGATCGTCGCCGGACAGGGTACGGTGGGCCTCGAGATCGCCCACGACCTGCCGACCGTCGCCAACGTACTCGTCTGCGTCGGCGGCGGGGGTCTGCTCGCGGGGATCACGACCGCCTTGCGCGCGCTCTGCCCAAAAGCGCAGCTTATCGGCGTCGAACCCGAACTCGCCGCCGACGCACAGGCGTCTTTAGCAGCAGGTTCCGTCCAGCAGTGGGACGCGGCGCTGACCGCCCGCACGGTCGCCGACGGGGTGCGGACGCAACATCTGGGCGCGGTGCCCTTCGAGATTATCCGGCAGGGCGTCGCGGGTATCGTCACTGTCTCCGAAACGGAGATTTTGGAGGCTACCCGTTGGTACTTGGGAGACGCCAAGCTCGTCGTCGAACCGACCGGCGCGCTCACACTGGCGGCGTACCGGAGGTTGCAGGGGGGAACGTATCAGGGCGTCACGCTGCGACCGGGACCGACTGTGCTGCTCATCAGCGGCGGCAACCTCGAGTCTGCACTTTTGACCGACCTATTCAGCACATAGGTTGTGTTGACGTTTGCTCTTCGAGAAACACAGCCAACCTCGTGATGGACAAAGTGAACATCAACGTTCCGAAACCTCCCTGCTCCTTACTTTTTACTTCCTACTCAATATGTTCGGCACGGCAAAAACCACTTTGAGTCAAGTGAAAAGTCAACAGAACCTGGGTGCTCAGTCCCAGAATTGCGTACCGAATCGCTCCGCTGAACTTCCCGATTCGCCCTTCTTAATTCTGTATCTTCGATTGTGCTACCACACCGAGAAACACACAGAGTCCAGGTTAAAGGTTGACCGAACTCGTAATTCACACCGTACCGGAGGCAGAAAAGACACACAGGGGGACCCGCACCGCACGCATGTTGTGTAAGATGCACCCAGGATATGCGGTTACTTACCCTGCCCCCACTCGTGTTGCTGCTACTACTGGTCTTTTTATGGTTTATTCTGCTGGTGCTGCTACTCTGGTTCGCGCTGAGACCGCGCCGGGATACACCCAGAGACACCGGCGCAAGAGAAACCCGGGTCAGGGTTCAGAAAAAAATGGGTCCGTCCACAGACGATCCCCCGACACCCGCCCGCCGTCCCGTAGTCGTCCGTCAGACACCCTCCAAATCATCTGAAGAAGGGGCTCGAGACGACGCTTTCGACGGCTATAACCGCCCCGCCAACCGGCGTGACGATTTTGACTTTTAGCCGCACAACTTTGGGCTGATTGTAAGCAGGTTTAGCGGTAACAGTATACTGAACAGATGATGGAACCCCTATGGTAAGCGCCTTGACCCGTCCGTTACGCGCCGCGCGGATGCTCGACCTCGTACGCGAGATCGACCTCGGCGCGATTAAACGTGAGGCTGAAACCCGTTTCAGCCTCGAGCTGGGCGGCGACCCGGCGCTAGCAGCGCAGCTCGCCGCCGCCCTCAGCGCGACGCCGGGGCGTAGCGGCGTTCACCCGTACGTGAGCGTTCAAGCTAGGGGTATCCGGTCAGCACTACCACCGAACCTGCGCGCGCCAGACCTGCATGTCCCAGACCTCCGTATCGTGGTGCAGCAGGGCTTCGGGGGGTCGGAACCCCTGAGCGTCGTACCGACGCTCGTGGTGTGTGTGGCGGACGAAACGAGCCGTAACGTGGGTGCGGAACTCGCCCGACCCGGCGAAGCGGCGCGGGTCGTCGTTACCGAACTGACAGCCGACCTCGAGCGCACCCTCGTCCCGGAAATTTTGCGCGCCCTCCCGCGTCACCTGCACCTCGCGCTGGGGCGGCAGCTGCCGGTTTTTCGACCGGCGGTGATCCGCAATCTTATCGAAGAGACCTCGAGAACCAACGCCGTTTACGCTGCAAGCACCGGCGTCGCTGAGGTCGTGCCGGTCTTAAACGTACCGCTCAACGTCGCCGACACCGTTGTACTCGGCAAAAATCAGCTGGTGATGGCCTACAAGGTCGCGCTGGCTGCGGGCAAAACCGGCAAGCCCCAGGAGCTTATGGGCGAGATCGTCGGGGTGCTGGGTGGTGGACTGCTCTTTCGGCAGGTCGCGCGGGGGCTCGTCGGGCTGATTCCGATTTGGGGCTGGTTGCCCAAGGTCGCCGTCGCCTACGCTGGAACGCAAGTGATCGGTACGGCTACAGCACTGTGGGCTACCGAGGGCCGCACCGTTACGGCGCGCGACCTGCGCGGTCTTTACGAAAACGCCCTCGGGCGCGGGCGAACGCTCGCAGGACAGCTTTTGCGCCGCAACCGGAACATGGAGGCTCTTTCGGAAGGGGACGAAACGCCCCAGCTCGAGCCCCCCAAAGACGACCTACAAGGTTGAGAATTAAGAGAGACCCGCACACCTTAATCTAAGCAAAACTTCATCCTAAAGCCATAATTGGGCAAAGAGCAACCCTTAAAGTAGAGAATCTGCACCGGCACGAAAGTAGTGCCGAGATATGAGGTCGAAAATGAAACGAATTGCCTTTTTGTTACTCGCCGGGACTTTGGGCGGATGCCTGGTCGTCACACCTGTACCCGCGCCCCAGCCCCCCGCGCTCGAGGTGCTTTCAGCCACCTACGCGACGAACTACCAGGACGAAACTACGGAAGCGTTTTACATCTGCGACAACCGTTCCACAACGCTTACCTACCGCTTTACTTATCAGGGCGAACTCGAGAGCTGGACTTCTTATCTGGAAGGCCAGGTACTCGGGCAGACTAAGGGGGAAAGAACTTTTGAACCGGGGGGGCGAGGCGTCGTCGCCGCCGGGGAACAAGGTTTTGAGGTGCAGTACGTAATGAGCCCGAACTTCGCACCATACGAGCAGGACAATGCTGTGGTTTCGCCCCAAGCTATCGTCGTAGTCCCGACACCCGATCCCATCGGCGCGACCAAACTCTATCTAACCTTACAGGGAGCGAACGGGGACGCACGCCCCTACAGCTCGCAAGATATTCCCGTTATCAGCAACTGTCCCTAAGATTTTTTGACCTTGACCCTGCGCCCCTCGAGCGTCGCGTGCGTCCGCAGATACCGCAGCCACGCGCCCACGCTCAAGGGGCCGAAGTCGTTGTGGGGCACCTTGAGCGAGAGCTGTGAATCGTCCAACTCGCGGACCGTCGCCAGGGTTTGCTGCCGCGTCTCCCGAAAGGCGTATATGAGCGCGTCCCAGCCCTCTTCGGTGGGCCGGTAAGGTCCGTAGCTGTCGATCACCACATCGTCCGGCGCACCCCCGTCGGCGATGTGCACGACCCGGCGCTGGCCCCAGCGTTCGATACCAACGATGTGCCGGAGCGTCTCCTGATCTTTCGGGGTTCCGGAGGCCCGCCCGAGACGCGCCTCGAGCTTTTGTCCCACAGTCTCGAGTTTGCCGAGTTGCGCCACCAGACTCTGACGGCGAGCCGGACGCTCGAGCAGTCTTTCCACCACAAACCCCTTGACGCTTTCCTTGACGCTCACCGTTCAACCTTCCTTTTACCGAAAAAGCCTCTCAGCCGTTCGCCTAACGTCTCGTGTGCTTCGATAGTCTCGCCCGTCTCTTCGGCGTAGGCTTCTAGCAGCTCTCGAGCTTTGGACGAAAGCTTTTTGGGAATCTGCACCTGCGCGGTAACGATCAGGTCGCCCACGCCGATCCCCTGAAGGCGCGGCATCCCCTTACCCCGGAGCCGAAACTCGGTACCGGGTTGGGTTCCGGGCGGCACCTCTACCGCTTCGGGATCGTCGAGCGTCGGCACCTCGAAAGCGCTACCGAGCGCAGTTTGGGCTATCCCGACCGGCAACAGGTAGCGGAGGTCGTCGCCATCGCGGGTGAAGTGTGCGTGGGGCTCGAGGGTGATGTAAACGTACAGGTCGCCCGCCGGAGCGCTGTCTATCCCAGCGTTTCCGGCGCGCGGAATCCGCAGTCGGTAGCCCCCATCGATGCCACGTGGCAGCTTGACCATCACGGTTTCTTTGGTTTTCATCCGGCCCGCGCCCATGCACTTGCCGCAAGGCGTGATGACGATCTCGCCCAGACCCCGGCACTGCCCGCAAAGCTGATTGGTCACGACCGTACCGAAAAACGACTGCGCCTGCGCGCGAACCTGTCCGGCACCCCGACAGGTCGGGCAGGTCTTGCGCCCCTCGCTGCCCGGTTCGGCGCGCTGTCCGTCACAGCGATCACAAACGCCTAGGCGGTCGACCTCGAGCGGTACACCTTCACCGTCACGGGCCTGCTCGAGCGTTACCGCAAGCGCGGCCTCGAGGTCTTCGCCCGGTTGTCCACGTTGCACGCGTCCGCCTGCCGCGCCGAACCCCGCGCCGCCCCCGAACACCGACGCGAAAATATCGAAGATGTCGCCCGAATACTGCGCCTGCGGGTCGGCGGAACCGTAACGGTCGTAGCGGTCACGTTTTTCGGGGTCGGAAAGTACTGCGTAGGCTTCGTTAAGTCTCTTGAACGTCTCTTCGGCCTCTTTGTCGCCGGGATTGCGGTCGGGGTGATACTTGAGCGCAAGTTTGCGGTAAGAGGATTTGATGCCTCCCGCGTCGACCTCACGCGAGACGCCTAGAAGCTCGTAATAATCTGCCATTAGGGGAGTATAACGAACATGCGAGGGTTTGCGGAGACGCCTCTACACATGACCTTTCATCATGCTGAGGAGACTTCGTGGTTGGCGGCGGATCAGCCGAGGACAACCGTAGACCGCGAGTAGCACTGTCCGTAGACAGTGCCTATCAGTCCCTTCTAAGCCGGAATAATTTGTCAAACCTCTGAAACGCGCTTTCTTTAGGCGATGAGAGCTACGCCCGATCCGCTCGGGTCTCAGGACCGCATGAGCAGAGCTGGAGCTTCCGGGATACACGGCACCTTACTGACGATTCTGAAGCTGTTGACCGCAAAACCGCTGATCATAAAACCGCTGATCAACTTGCCAAGTTCGTCCAAAGTCGGCTTTTGCACCGAGCAACATTTCAGCGTTTTCAACCCGGTCCGAAGCCAGCTACTGCCAGTTTTTTAACACCCTGAAACGGAGGTCCGACCGTAGAATGCCCTATGTTGGAGGTTTGTCACGGTCTACTGGGTACTAGAACCGGAATAGCGTTGTGAAACTTGACTTGCTGGGGCAGCCCACCGTTCAGCTCGAGGACAACAAGAGGGCGGTTCCGCTTTCACGACCCTTTTTACTGCTCGTTTATCTGGCATGCTCCGGCGAATGGGTAAGAAGGGACGATCTGGCCTTTTTTCTTCGTCCTGACATCGAACGGGAGACGGCACAGCAGTACTTGCGAAAACTCATCAGCAACGCCCGCAAGTTCTCTTGGCTGAGCGGTTTAGAGGTCGAGACGGAGCGGCTCCGCTGGCAAGTAGACACCGATATCCAGAGGTTCCGGCGCGCCCAGAGGAACAAAAGCTGGTGCGAAGCCGCCGCACTCTACCGCGGCCCCCTCATCAGCGGCGTCGACATCCCTTTCTGGCCGAGCTTCGACGCTTGGTTACAGATCGAGCGCGAGGCGCTCGCCAACGACTGGCAAGAGGTGATGCTACACCTAGCCGGAAAATTTGAAAGCTTGGGAAAACACCGTGAAGCGGCGGCGGCGGCGGCGAAGGTGATGGACTATGACCCGTTTCACGAGGGCGCGCTGCAAACCTACCTTAGAAACACCTATTTTATGGGTCAGCGGGAGCAGGCGCTCAGAGCGGCGGGCAAGTTCGAAGCTCGCCTCAGTGACGAACTCAACTTCGGGCTTTTGCCCGCTACGCAGCAACTCGTCGAGGTTATCCGTTTAGCCGAACCGCTTGAAAAGCACCCCAGCCCCGTATGTTACGGTCGTAGGCGTAACGACTTGGTCGACCGCTCGTTAAACGACCGCTCAGATGAACTGATGGTGCTACTCGAGAGTTCCGGGTCGCGGCTCGTCTCGATGAGCCCCGCAGGGGACGGTGAAACCGTAGTTATTATCGCCAAGCGCGTCGCTGATACCCACGCGCTTTTGGCTGCTATCGTCCGGTTGGCCGCCGACTTGATGCACAAACGGCACAAAGCGCGTGCGCTCGAGCTTCTTTTTCTTGTGCTCAACCATCCCGGTTGTAACGCTGCGCTTAGAAAAGAGATCGGGACGGTTTGGCCGGACCTCGAGGAATTGACCGCATTGTCAGTACCTTAAAACCAACTCGTTGCTTCACGCTCGCGTCACGCCAGCTTTCTACGCTGGTTGACGTGAAACCTTACGGCGCGCTCTCTAGCTTTATCGTTCAGATCGTCAAGTTGAAAAACGAAACGCTGATCACGGTACAAAACATTAGGACGTTAGAAACGTCCACGCAGCTTTCTTGGAACGATACCCTGTCGGTCATGCAAAAAGCTTGTGCGGCAGAGGAACAAAAAAACTGTGATAAGTCGTAAGCATGTCCAGCAGAGTGTCGGGCTCCGGTTTGGAAACCAACTGACCTTACTGCTTTGGACTGCCCAGCTATTTCCAGCTCACCTCAACTCACAAAAAATCGTTTGACAGCCCTAGTTAGAGGCGGCACGGAAGCTTCACGCCCGTCGTAGAAGATAGTTTTATGAGACCTAGATGGCTTAGCTAGACCTTGTTTTTACGAGCAAGACCCCTGAGCACAATCACCTCGAGCCCAAAGGAGCGCAATCAGAACAAACACCACTGTACCCGTACCGAACAACAGCCCTTCACACCCAACTGAGAAAGGAAACATCTATGCCGTATACAGCGATTACGCGTCCACAAAAGCCGACCATCAGCGTCATTATCCCCACCCTGAACGAAGCCGAGAACTTAGCTTTGGTCTTGCCGAGGCTTCCGTACTGGGTTCATGAAGTCATCATCGTAGACGGCCACTCGACCGACGGTACGGTCGAGGCTGCGGTGCGCCTGAGACCCGACGTGAAGATCGTCATAGAATCCGTACGGGGCAAGGGAGCGGCGCTTCGTGCAGGGTTCGCCGTTGCCAAAGGCGACATTATCGTGATGATGGACGCTGACGGCTCGACTGAACCCGAAGAGATCGGCCTTTTCGTCCGTTATCTGATGGACGGAGCAGATTTTGTCAAGGGTTCGCGGTTTATGCAAGGTGGCGGTACCGAAGACATCTCACCGCTACGCTCGCTCGGAAACGGATTTTTTACCAAGGCTGTGAAGCTGTGTTTCGGCGGGCAGTTTACCGACCTCTGCTACGGCTACAGCGCCTTTTGGTCCGGCATCGTCCCCCTGCTCGAACTCGACAGTACCGGTTTTGAAATCGAGACGCTACTTAACATTCGGGCCTTGCGCGTCGGTTGCCGCATCGTAGAACTGCCCAGCTTCGAGGCCAAACGGGTTCACGGATTTAGCAACCTACGCACCTTCCCCGACGGTTTCAGGGTGCTCAAAACGATCCTGAGAGAGCGTCTGCGCCCGCAACCGTCCCTTAGACTCTCCACCGGCAGCAACCTGCCTTACCGCAACCGTCTCTCAATCCAAAACGGTAGTGTTCACGACGTTACAACGCCCTCTGCGGAGGCTACCTACTACGTAGCAGGGTCACCGCGCGCACCTTCGGGGGACTGACGTGGCTGACCTGATCTCCACCCATCCTTGGCCTTCCAAACTCACGGAGCCTCTGGACTATGTGGCTGATGACGTCAGCCGAGACGCCGACGCGGCGCTCCCGGTTTCGGTCATCATCTGCGCCTACACAACCTCGAGGTGGACCCAGCTAAACGCCGCAGTTGCGTCGCTCAAACGGCAAACTCATACTGCTGAGATCATCGTCGTCATCGACCATAATGACGAGTTGTTGGCAGCAGCTCACAACGGGCTGCGCGGCGTTACGGTTATTCCCAACACGTACACTAAAGGATTGTCGGGTGCCCGGAACGCCGGGGTTGCTGCTGCCGAGGGTTCAGTCATCGCTTTTTTGGACGACGACGCGGTCGCCGAACCGGGGTGGCTCGAGCAGCTTCTCAAGAACTACCGAAATCCGTACGTGCTGGGCGCAGGTGGCGTTATCGAACCGCTATGGGAAACGCAAGCGGACTGGTTTCCCGAGGAGTTCGGCTGGGTTTTAGGGTGTTCGTACCGGGGTATGCCGACAGCGCCCGAACCTGTGCGCAACCTCATCGGCTGTAACATGTCGTTTCGCCGCGAGGTTTTTAGTCGTATCGGCGGCTTTAGCACCGAACTCGGGCGGGTAGGCAGCTACCCTGCCGGGTGCGAAGAGACCGAATTTTGTATCCGCCTCCAGCAGCAGCTAGAAGGGGACGTGATCTACGATCCAGCGGCTCGTGTCAAGCACGAGGTCCCGAGCCAGCGTTTGACGTTACGCTATTTTTTCACCCGCTGTTACGCCGAAGGGGTATCGAAAGCGCGCGTGTCGCAAGCTGTGGGTGCCAGAGACAGCCTGGCTTCCGAGCGCACTTATACCCTGCAAACCCTGCCCCAAGGACTCGCGCGCGAAGTCAGCCGCGCGGTAGCTGAGGGGGACTCGGCAGCACTGAGGCGCGCAAGCAGCATCATTCTCGGTTTTTGTGTTACAGCCACAGGATATCTCAGGGGAAGGCTGGGAACATGGGCGAGCCGCGAGCTTGCGCCAGCTCGAGAGGAGCCCGAACCGCCCCTGCCCGCCCGCGTGGTCGAACTCGATCTCGGCAAGCCTTTGCCCGACCTCAGCAGCACCGGCGCAGCGACCGGCGCACGCTATACCAGGGCTGTTGCGCTGGTGCGTCGGGACGACCAGCCGCTGGGCCTGCTCGAGATCGACTTGGGTAAACATGGCGTGAGCGCGACCGAGCTGACCCATCTGCTCGACGCCAGCTTCGGCGCGGTACAGGCTGTGAGCAACCCGCCAGTGTCCAGACCGGAGCTGACCTCAGAGGCGGCTGCACCGATTGAAGGCGGTCCCAAGCCGGAAAGTCACTCAGTACCGAGCGTTTCTCAAAAACCTTTCGTCAGCGTCGTCGTAGCGACGCATAACCGGACCCAGGGTCTCGCTACCTGCCTCGAGTCGCTCACACAGCAAGACTACCCAAACTACGAAATTATCGTCGTGGACAATGCTCCCAGCGACGACGCAACCCGCGAACTCGTGCAGCAAACCTATCCGGCAGTTCGTTATGTGCGCGAGCCCATACCCGGGCTGGCCGTAGCGCATAACCGTGGTCTTCTGGCAGCCACCGGCAGCGTCGTGGCGTTTACCGACGACGATGTGCGCGTAGACCGTCTCTGGCTCACCAAGCTCGTTGAAGGGTTTGAACTGGGCGAAAACGTGGGTTGTGTAACCGGAATGATCGTACCGGCTGAGCTGGAAACGCCCGCGCAGGTATGGCTCGAGCAGTACGGCGGCTTTAATAAAGGCTTCAAGGCGCGCCTGTTCAACCTTTCGGACCATAAGCCTGACAGTCCCCTCTATCCATATACCGCAGGCGTCTTCGGGTCGGGTGCCAACATGGCGTTTACGCGGGCGGCGTTCACCGAGATGGGCGGTTTCGACCCCGCGCTGGGGGCAGGTAGCAAAGGGGTGGGTGGCGACGACCTGGCAGCCTTTTTTGACGTCGTGGCCCGCGGCTATACCCTGGTCTATCAACCGGCTGCTATCGTTCACCACTGGCACCGCCGCGACTACAGGGGACTACAAAAGCAGGCGTACGGCTACGGGGTCGGACTGACCGCTTTTTTGACAAAGGTGATCGTTGAAAAGCCGCAGCGGCTTTTCGAGATCGTCCCGCTGATCCCTAGGGCGATCAACTACGTCCTCAACCCTAACTCGTCTAAAAACGTCAAAAAGCGTGCCGACTACCCCAGAGAACTAGGTCGGCTCGAGCTTAGGGGAATGCTTTACGGTCCCTTGGCGTACGCAAAAAGCCTCTGGTCGATCCGCTGGACTCTGCACGCATAGTGTGCGTTTCAAGGAGCCTGTTATGAACATACCCATCCTCCTTTATCACAGTGTCTCCGAAGAGGTCGCGCCGCCCTTTCAGAGGTGGACGGTCCAGCCGGAACGGTTTTCGGAACAGCTCAGCTATTTGCGGACGCAGGGCTATACGCCGCTTACCGTGGCGCAGCTTGCAGCGGCCACCACCGGCCAGCGCACCCTGCCCGAACGTCCGGTCGTCGTGACCTTCGACGATGGACTCGCCGACTTCTATACAGAGGCGTTGCCGCTCCTTAAAAAACACGATTTTGTCGCAACGCTCTTTTTGACGACGGACTATATTGGCAAGACGAGCCGTTGGCTAGCCGCGGTGGGAGAGGGAGAGCGTCCCATGCTCAACTGGGAACAAGTCAGAGAGCTGGAACGTTACGGCGTCGAGTGTGGCGCGCACACACGTACCCATCCTCAGCTCGATACCCTCAGCACCGCGCAAGCCTGGGGCGAAATTGTCGGCTCTAAAAGGACGCTCGAGGCCAACCTAGGCAAACCCGTCGTAAGTTTCGCCTATCCGCACGGGTACTACAGCGCCGCAACGAAGAAACTCACAAAACAAGCCGGGTTCAGCGCAGCGTGCGCCGTAAAACAAGCGATGAGCAACCCCACCGACGACCCGTTCGCGCTCGCTCGCATCATCATCGAAGCGGACACCGATCTGACCACCTTCAAAAACTTGCTTGACGGACGGGGCGTACGGCCCGCACCCTCGGGGGAAAGGTGGCAGACGCAGGGGTGGCGGATTGCTCGGCGCTTGAAAAAACTTCTAAAAACCAGACCTCAGAGGCTGGAGGAAGCATTATGAACCATATAGGTACCGTCAAGCTGTCTGAACGCATTCTTAATCATCAACACTTAGAAAGCAGCGCCTATCAGGTGACGAGTCCTGCACCCCGCGAAGCGTGGCGCGAGCTGTTTCAAAACGATCCGGAAGCACTGCCAACGCAGTCTCCGGAGTGGCTCGACTGCATCTGCGCGTTTGGAGGCTACAGAGACGCCAGCCGCCTCTATGAGTTTGCGAACGGGCAGCAGCTACTGCTACCCGCCGTCAGGCGCAAAGGCTTACCCAAGAGGATGTCTGTGCAGGCGTCGTGGCCCCACGCGTGGGGAACTGGTGGGGTAGTCACTAAGCGCCCCCTCGAGCCTGGGGAGGTGGCGGAAGTTTTCGGTGACCTCGCAAACCAGCCCTTTTTAAGTATGAGCATAGTTCCCAATCCACGACAAGGGGAGCTGTGGCGGGCAGCGCAGCCCAAAGGTTGTATAGACGTCCCGCGCCGCGCACATGTACTCGACTTGGAGGGCGGTTTCGACCACGTCTGGCAAAAAAGCTTCGCTTCAAAAACGCGCAACAAGGTGCGCCGAGCTGAAAAGTCGGGTTTGGTCGTAGAGTGTGACACCACAGGTAAACTAATACCTGTTTTTCACGAACTCTTCCGCCGCTCGGTTGACCGCTGGGCCGAGCAACAACACGAGCCCCGCTGGCTCGCGCACCAGCGGGCTGAACAGCGCGATCCTTTGAGAAAACTGGAGCATATCGCCCGGTACATGGGGAAGGCTTGCAGCGTCTGGGTGGCGTGGCAGGGCGACCGACCGGCAGCAGCCTGCTTGGTCATGTACGGGGGCAACGCCGACTACATGATGGGCGCTATGGATAAAGAGTTGGCGGCACCTACCAACGCCAACGACCTGCTCCAAAAGCACGCCATCGAAGAAGCCTGTCGCCTCGGCTGCCGCTACTATCACATGGGTGAGTCGGGGGATTCGGCGGGCATTGCAGGCTTCAAGGAACGCCTCGGCGCTCAATCCTATCTTTATACGGAATATAAGCTCGAGCGCCTGCCCCTAAGCCGGATCGACAGCGGCTTGAGGAGCATCGTCAAACGCGCCATCGGTTTTAAGGATGTGGGCGGGGCAGCGGGTGGTTAGCGCAAACACTGTGCGCCGCTATTTGGTAAACGGTTACGGCTCGCAAAACGCCCGCTCTCAGCGGAGCATAACGCTCGGGATTTTTTGCGTACTGCTGCTCTTTTGCTCCGCGTGCAACTCTAAAGGCGCGGCAGCCGAAACAGAGAAGGGGCAGCCTCAACCGGTGAACCCCGTTGAACCTACTCGGCCCGTAGGTCAGACGGGGGATTGGCAACTCGTCTTTGAAGACGACTTTACCGGCAGCGAGTTGGACACCGACAACTGGGTAACGTGCCACTGGTGGAACGACGAGGGCTGCACCATCGCCAGTAACGATGAACTCGAGTGGTACAGGCCTGACAACGTTTTTTTGCGTGACGGCAAGCTTGTTTTAAGCGCGCGCAAGGAGAGCGTTACTGCACCCGACGGGCGGGAGTTCGCCTACACCTCGGGCATGGTGAGCACCGGTACCGACACCTATAAAAGCGAAGCGCACAAGTTCACCTTTAAGCACGTTTACGTCGAGATGCGTGCCCGCGTTCCGGGAGGCAAAGGTCTCTGGCCCGCCCTCTGGCTACTCCCCGACGATTATGAGTCGCTACCTGAAATCGACGTGATGGAGATTCTCGGCGACAAACCCAATGAGCTGCACATGAACTTTCACTACCTCGACGACGAGGGCAACCGTAACAGCGAAGGTCACACCTGGACGAGCCCGGAGCCGCTTACAGACTGGCACGTATACGGACTCGACTGGCAACCGCGTGGGATCACCTGGTACTTGGACGGGAATAAACGCAATCACTACACCGCAGAAGAAAAGTACGTTCCTGACGAGCCGATGTACCTGATCGCCAACCTGGCCGTAGGCGGTGAGTGGCCCGGTATTCCCGACGCCGACACCCCTTTCCCGAGTGACTTTGAAATCGACTTCATCAGGGTCTGGATGCGTAACTGAGCGCACCCAGCAGCACTAACGCAACCCAAGGTTCCAGGCGCACAAGCTCACTATTTCACGACGCCTCACCAGCGCACTGCGTTACCGTATATCCGAGGAGAATGATGGTCGCCAGACTTTACAATCAATTTAAGAACCCTTTAGTGATGAACGGCTACGCCCTGGTCTTTAGTTCAGGTGCGACCTCCGTTTTAGGTTTCGGCTACTGGATTTTAGCCGCCAGGCTCTACCCCGAGGAGGTGGTCGGTCTCAGTTCGGCGCTGCTCGCCATGATGTTTTTTTTGGCCAACGTGTCGCAGTTAAATCTGGTCAACGCCCTCAACCGTTTTATACCCTCGGCGGGCGCGCAGACCACCGGCCTGGTGCTTAAGTCGTACTTGCTAAGTGTCGTGATGGCGGTCGTGGCGAGCGTGGTGTTTCTCGCGGGAATCGAGCTGTGGGCACCGAGTCTAGGCGGACTGCGCTCAAGCTTTTCTCAAAGCGCCTGGTTCGTCGGCGCTACCGTAAGCTGGTGCCTATTCGTCCTGCAAGACAGCGTGCTGGTCGGTCTCAGACAAGCAAAGTGGGTACCCTTAGAAAATATCATCTATGCCCTCGTCAAGCTTGCGCTGATCGTTATCTTTGCGACGGCGCTCCCCGAACACGGTATTTTTATGTCTTGGACAGTGCCGGTTTTGCTGCTGACGCTGCCGGTCAACGCCCTTATTTTCTTTCGTCTGATCCCAGCTCATGTGCGCGGCGCGCCACTACGCACCGCTGCTATCAGCACGCGCGAGATGGTCCGTTACGTTGCTGGCGACTACCTGAGTTCTCTCGTTTGGACGGCGACCGTGGCGCTGCCGCCACTTGTTATTTTGGAGCGTTTGGGAGCCTCGGCGAGCGCCCACTTTTACCTAGCCTGGAACATCACCTACGCGCTTTACCTGATCAGCGTCAACATGGGCATGTCGCTGGTCACGGAAGGGTCCCGAGATGAACTCAACTTGGAGCACTACAGTTATAAGACGCTTCAGCAGATTTTACAGCTGCTGGTGCCCCTCGTCGCCGGAATTGTTATCGGCGCACCCCTCGTCTTGCAACTCTACGGCGACACTTACGCCGCCGACGGGTCGGCACTGCTTAGGCTGCTCAGCCTTTCGGCGATCCCCTACGCTTTTGTATACGTCTACGTCAGCATGGCCCGAGTACAGCGGCGTGTCCGCCGACTATTTATCGTCTTCGCCGCCCTTGGCACACTGGTCTTCGTCTTTGCTTACCTGTTTTCAGGCAGCTACGGCGTGACGGGGGTAGGGCTGGCGTGGCTGTTGGCGCAGAGTGTCGTCGCGCTCGCGCTGCTCGCAACCGGCCTGCGCCGGGTGTGGTTGCCGCGCCTCGAGCTGCCGTCGCCAGCCCGCGCGCTGCTGACGTTTTTGCGAAGCGGCTCCGCGCAGCGTCACCTGTGGCGGGCGAGAGCGCTGCTGCCTGTGGCGACCGAAGCGCTGCTCGAAAGGGGTTATGACGCCCACAGCTGGCAGTTGCAACGGCTTTTACCGACCCGGAGCAGCACAAAAGTCATGACTTTGGGTCCTGCCGGCCGCGAAGTTGCCATCCTCAAGATACCGGTAAGCCGCGAGGCCAGAGCCAACCTCACGCGGCAGACCGAGATATTGGCGGCGCTTCATGGAGACCCGACCCTCGCCATTTTGCACCCCCTACTCCCTACGGTATTGACCGAAACGAGGTCATTTCCCGGTGGCTACTTGGTCGAGGCCAAACTATCAGGGGAGACCGCTGAAGTGTTTTTGCAAGATTCCGCCACTCGTGAGCGCGCGCTGCGAAACGCCGGGCAGGTTATCGGTGAGTTGCACCGCCGCACCGCCGAATATGTAAAGGTCGATGAAAAGCTCTTGGACCTGTGGGTAGACGCGCCGCTACGTACTGTCGCCAAGCTCTTACCCGGTATCCGGGAAGGCTGCACGAAACAGCTGGGCGGGGAGTTGCGGCGGGCGCTGCTGGGCCGGACGGTGGTCCTGAGCTGGGTTCACGGCGACTACTCACCCCAAAATATTCTCATGGGGGCGGGGAGAACGGGGGCAGAGGTAACGGGGATTGTCGATTGGGAGTTCGCAACCCCCCGGCAGCTACCCGTTTTCGACACCGCACACCTGGTTTTGGCGGCGCGGATGCTTGTCGAGCGCCGCGAGCTCGGCAGCGTCTTGTGCAGGCTGCTTACCGGAGCTTCACTTTCAGAGGTTGAGAATATGCTGATCAGAACCGGTTCTACCGACCCGGAGCACCCGCCCCTCGAGCTTCGAACTGTGCTTTTGCTGAGCTGGCTTCAACATATCGAGGGCAGCGTAAACTGGCACCTGAATAAAACCGGCAACCCCCTGTGGCTCGCCAAAAATGTCGAGAGCGTCCTGACCTGTGCGGCGTCGCAGCGCCGCCCATGATCCCTGCTCACAGTCCCCCCGCCTCACGACGCGCGAACGCGTCGTGGCGCGTGGCGCTGCCTTGGGCGGCGCTGACCCTAGCCGCTACCTTGTGGGGAGTCTCGCTGCTCGGTCTAGACCTCGAGCAGCTGGGGGATTTCGGTCTGGTCACGCTGCTTCCCCCCACCTTCTACGCAGCGCTCGCCTTGCTCGCCGCCAGCTTCAGCGTGGTTGTCTGGTCCCCCAAACTGCCGAAGTGGCTGTTACTCGCGCACGTCGTTTTGTTTATCTTTATGTTTCACGCGACGCCCGCACTTATCTACGGGTCGCTCCGCTATTCATGGGCGTGGAAACACGTCGGTATCGTCGACTATATCCTCAAGCACGGCGTCGTCGACCGCACCATCCCCAACCTGAGCGCCTATCACAACTGGCCCGGATTTTTTGCTGCGAGCGCGCTTCTAAGTAAAGCCGCGGGGTTCGGCGGTGCGCTCAGCTTCGCCTCCTGGGCTCCGACCTTTTTTAATTTGCTCAATCTTGGCGCGCTGCTGGTTCTTTTCCGGGCACTTGTAAAAAACGAGCGCCTGGTCTGGCTCGCCCTCTGGTTTGTTTTTATCACCAGCTGGGTAGGTCAGGATTACTTCTCGCCACAGGCTTTAGCCTATTTTTTTTACCTTGTTATCCTCGCGGTTGCGGCGCTATGGTTTGCCGACAGGCGTGGCGTAGCTCTCGTTCACCAAAGCCCTCAAAAGGCGCGCGCTGCTTCCCACCAGCAGCCGCCACGCGGCGTCGTACTGGCCGCACTTTTGTTGCTGGTCACATTATTTGCTGCGGTCTCGAGCAGTCATCAGCTTACGCCTGTCGTCACGGTGCTGAGTTTGGGCGCGCTGACTCTCTTTTCCCGAAACCGCGCGCTGGGTCTGCCCGTTCTGATGGCCGTCTTTGCGGTAACCTGGATTGTCTACGGCGCGTCTCCGTTTTTTCGTAGCGAGGTCCGGGAGCTCATCGAATCGTTGGGGCAGGTAGCGAATAACGTCGACGAAACGTTGGTCGACTTCGCTATTTTGAGCAGGGGCGAGCAGAGCAACGCCGTAGCGGCGCGCGGACTTACGCTAACCGTCTGGGGACTCGCCTTTTTGGGTGTGCTCAAACACCTACATGAACGCTTCTCATGGCGCGAACGCCCTGACTGGGGACTCGTCTGCCTTGCAGGCGCACCTTTTTTGCTCCTCGGCGGGAGCGCTTACGGCGGCGAGGTGATTTTTCGTGTCTACCTCTTCTCGCTGCCTTTTATGGCGCTTTGGGTGGCCTTTCTGCTCTACCGGGTAACGCAGCGATCCCGCTTATGGTTGCGTACCGGGGTAACGTTCGTTGTCAGCGCTGCGCTTTTGTCGGGTTTTACAGTTGCATATTTCGGCAAGGAGCAGCAGTCTTACTTTTCGCCGACCGAGGTCGAGGCCGCGCAGGTGATGTATGACGCTGCCCCTGAGGGTGCCCTGATTGTCGAAGGATCACCCAACTACCCCTCGAGATACCAAAACTACGAGTTTTATACGCAGGTCGCCATCTCACGCGAACCGCTCACCTCACGCCGGCGGGTGCTGGGCAGACCGGCTGAGAGCATGAAAAGGTGGATGAGCAACGAAGATTATACAGACGCCTATCTCATCCTGACCCACAGTCAAGAGGTAGCTGCCGAACCCCTAGGCGCGCTGGCACCCGGTTCTATCAAGGCGATGCGGCGTGCGCTGCTCGCATCTCCGGAATTTAGAGTGGTGTACGAAAGTGATGACGCGGTGGTGCTGACGCTCCGAAACCGTGCACGACAGGAGACGCCATGAACTCGTCTTGGAGGTTGCGGCTGATCGTGGTCGTGTCGCTGCTGGCGGGCGTAACGCAGTTCGGACTGCCGCTCGTGCGCCCCGCCGCCGCCTTCGCCTTTTTTCTGGTCTGTCCCGGCGCAGCACTTCTGGGCTTCATCCGTTTGCGGTCAGCCTTGACAGATGCGGTTTTGTCCGTTGCCCTAAGCTTTGCGCTCACGGCCCTCGTTGCCAGCGCCACGGTGCTGCTGGGCCGCTGGCCGCTCGAGGCAGGTTTCTGGTTTCTCTTGGCCCTCACGCTGCTGTGCGCGACCGTTCAGATGCTCCAGCGCACCAACCGCACGCTAACCGTATGAACGTCACCGATCTGACTGAATACCTGACTATGGACACCGTTCAAATAGGCGCAGAGTTGGGAGTGGCGCTGACTTTGGTCGTGCTGCTCACCCGTTATGAATACCTGCGGCGAGTCACCGGAAGACCCATTGCAAGAACAGGTTTGCTGGCTGCCGTTATGACGATCCTATTCGCCGGACTGGTTGTCAGAAGGGTTTTAGGTTTCTTAGCTCTCTAAAATGTTCCTGACAACAAGAATGCCCATCCTCAGCCGTCACTCTCCCGCTGCTCGTGCTCCTCACGCTCGCGCTTCTCGTCTTCGAGCCAATCGTCAACCTGCTCTTTTTGCTCACCGAAATCGTCACCGGGCTCGAGCGCGTCGTCCGGGGTCGGATCGGGCGCGTCAGTCATAACTCGTCGTCCGAAATCTCTTCGTAGTCGTCGTCATCGGGGTAGTGGTCGTCTTCTAACGGCTCAGCCTCGTCATCGTCAACGGGTGGGTTTGGGTCGGTAGCCGTTTGCAGCAACTCGTCAGCTGTTATATTCATAGTTCCTCCTGCGGCTATTGTGGGCAGCAAACGAGCGTGAAACTGTAGGTCAGGGCAAAATCAGGGGGTGATCTTTTCGGGCAGGTTCGCAGTTAGCATACCGCCTTCAAACTTAACTACTTCAAATGAGGCGTAGAGGTCGATGGCTCCAGAGTCTCCCATAGTATAGGCCAAGAAATCTTTGAGTGTACTGGGATCAAGGAGTGTGACTACACC
>JAABUN010002397.1_pt1 | contig 33665 bp, 32 predicted proteins | sample 5559311 | NCBI WGS metagenome assembly JAABUN01 (sample SAMN10711877, study PRJNA513370) | rock metagenome | isolation source: Antarctica rocks | place: Antarctica: Victoria Land, Siegfried Peak sud | reverse complement strand
GCCCCCGCGCTCCGCTCGATCACCGACACCAGCATGATCTCGCCATTCACACGCTCAAGACCGGCGGCACGCCGAGCGAAACGCTGCCCCACAACGGGATCGGCTCCGACTTCTTCAGGTCGAAGTATCTAGTGCGTCCGGAGCGCTGCCACCCGGAGGTCAAGGCAGTCGTAGATGCTGGACTGAGCGTGCTTCACACATTCCAGGATCTCGACCAGGAACCCGACGTGCAGGAGCAGATACGGCTGGCGGCGTACGCCGTGGAAGACTTCGATGTAGCTCGGGACCAGCTGTCTAACGGCCTGCGGGAGTTGTTCTCCCCACCCCTTCCCTGGCGCGAGCGGTTGGTGTCCAAGTTCCAGCGCCGCTGAACGACGCAGCGCGCGACTCCGTGAGGAACGGGCCCTCCTTCGATCTCCCCAACTCAGAGCTTCATTACTTCTAAAACGGATGTTCTCAGCGAGAGATCGGCGGTATTGCGTCTTGGACTCAGCGGTTGGCTGGGAAGCGGCGTGTCGTGAACGGCTCCCGGACCCTCCCGGACCAGGACGCGACCACGCTCCGTGGCGTGCCTTCGCACCCGTAGCAGGATCGCCCTCGGTAAACGTCCGGCACCCTCGGGCGGGACCGGATCAGTTGCCGAAGCTGTAGCGCAGCTCCGCGTTGATCAACTGATTGAGCCGCTTGCACATGTGCCCGACGAGCGACGGACCCGGATCGAAGTCGGCCAGCAACGTTCAACGCAGCATGCTCTCGCTCCCGCACGGGCGAATGTCGAACCGCACCTGGGCCGTCGGACAGCGGCGCCAGAGTGAAGACCAGACCACCCGGTCCGGCTCGCTCACATCCACGACGTCAGGCTGATCCTCGTCCGAGAAGAGCTCCAGTCACTGCCGACCCGACGGCCGCGTCGGATCGACCAGGGCCTCGAACACGGCATGCGGCGGAGCTGGCTGCCCCTTCTCCCTGGTCCGAGCACCTCCACAGCTGCCGACAGTAGAGGCCGCTCCGGTGTGCCGGGCCGCAGGTGGCGATCATGCGCCGGCGGTTTGACCTGCGGCCGGCCGAGGCCGTGCTGGACCACTGGTGGGGGGTCGCGGCGATCCGGGCAAACCCGCTCAGCCCGGTCGAGCAGGGCCTGGTCGCTCAGGCCCGCGCCGGGGACGACGACGGTTGGGCGGCCGGATCCAAGGCGGAGCGGACGCACTGGTAGGTGGCGGCCCGGTACACCGCCCGCTAGCTGCAGATCCCACTCGAGCAGTACGCAGCCCTGCCCGAGGCGCGCACCCGGCAGGTCGACGTGCGGGTGGCGGAGCTGCTGAAGGAGCCGGAGGGCCCGCCTTAGGCCTACGACCCGCCGACCGATCAGTGGACGACCGTGTACGGCGACGGCGCCGGTCTGATCCTGTATGCCGTCGTCCACCCGCACCGCCGCGTGCTCATCCTGCGGCTGGTTTGACCGCCGCCGCACCGCTGGTGCTGCGTCACGGGCTTGGTCCTGGTGGTGCTCGGCGTCGGCTGGTTGCCGGGTGGCGCAGCAGCTGCCAGCGCTGCACGGTCCCGTCGCGGGTGCGGGTGGTGTGCCGTAGGGCCGCGGCCAGCGCCGGGTGCTGCATGGCGGCGGTGGAGGGCGGCGGGGCAGACCTCGACGAGCCGGGAGTGCAGGGCAAACTACGACGAGATCGCGTTCGTGCCCTTCCCGCCGTCACCACTGACGACGCCGCCCGTCCGAGCCGCGTTGTCCGGCCGGCGAGAGCCGCGGGAGACTCTGAGGCGTGATCGACATTGGCGAGGACTTGGTCGGCGCTTACCTGCGGCTTGTGCAGGGCTGCGACCTGGTGGCCTTCAACACGCGCACCGGCAAGGCCCAGGCGGAGATCGACGTCATCGGAGTCCGCCTTGCACACGGCGGTCCGTCGGACGTCTGGTTCTGCGAGGTCTCCACCCACACCTCCGGTCTCGGTGGCTACAAGGGCGATCCGGTAGGAAAGTTGACCGGAAAGCTGGCGTCGGTCCGGGACTACGCAGACCTGGTCTTCCCCGGCGTGACCCACCACGTGGAGTTCTGGTCTCCACGGGTCCGCCCGGGACTCCTATCGGCGCTGGAGGTCCTTCGGCAGCAGGACGGCGTCGAGCTGGTGGTCAACGAGGTGTACGAGGTCCGCGTACGTGAGCTCGTCGCGGTGGCCCGCACTACCTCCGCTTTCAGCGACCACCCGTCGTTCCGCCTGCTACAGATCCTGACTCACCTGACCGGGAACCCCATGTCTTGAGCAGTCGCTGGCAGCGCCTTGACCCCCCGTGCGTCCGGCCGGCTCAGGCTGCAGACCGACGACCGGCGCTGCGATCTACACCCGGGGTACTCGGACGCCTAAGCCGTCAAGCAGAGCTCGCTATGAGTCATCGATGGTCGGCAACGGCGTCAGCACGCCGGCGGCATCGAGGACCTTGATCGCCACGAGTGCAGGGTTGTCCCGGTACTGCTTGCTGACAGTCACATGCCGCACTCGAGCGGCGACCTCCCTGACGCCGATGGGTGCGGCACCGAGCACCAGCGACGCGCACCACTCCGGAGTCATCTGCTCCTCCAGGGCACCTTCCTGGAACTTGCGAACGTGCCGACGTAGAGCCTGAACTCCACCTGGTCTGGTGTGTAGCCGCACTCCGCGGGCTGCTCCGACGCCGATCGCAGCGACTGACGCCGACTCCGGCTATCAGGCGGCGCTGGTCCGCTGGGCAGCGCGAGCCCGGGTGATGGTTCTCGGGTTGACGTGCAGAAGGTTCGCGATGTGGGCGGCGGACCGGCCTTGTCGGGTGAGGCGGTCGATGGCTTCGTGGCGTTCGCGCGTGGTCAGAGGTACAGGCTCGCCGGTCATGGCGCGCTCGATCGCCACGGTGTCCAGGTCCTCCTCGAGGGGCAGATCGGCGGCCTCGTCGAGGTCGTCAGGGTCTGCGCTGGCGTCGCGGTCGTTCCCGGCGAGACGGCCGCTCTCCAGCGCAGCCGCGGCACGGTGGTCCGCAGACCGCAGCCGCCGGTCCCGGCTGCTGCGGTCTGCCGGCGGCAACGTTAGGCCTTCCCTGGGCACGACCCCGTTTCGGGGGCTGACCTGGACTCTGTTGTGCGCTCCGCGCCGAGCATCTTGGTCGAGGTCGGGACGCCGGGGCCCGCTGGAGCCGCTGCAAGCTGGAAGCGGCGTTCCGCTTGTGGCGTTCAGCGCGGCGCGTGCCTCATGTGCGACACGGCCGGCGTGCCGTAGAGGGGCCACCGACGGCCGGCCCGAGCAGCCAAGATCCGAAACGTCCTCTTGAACCTTCCGCTCGCCCGCGGTCGACACCGCGCGAGGTGTTACGCCGAGTAGTCGGGTGGCGGTGTCCGAGCGCAGCCGGGCGGAAGGCGGTTTGCCGCGGGCGGGTTCGCCGTAGATCAGGCCGTTCAAAGTTCCCTGTCCGACGCCGGCCAGGATGCTGATACGCGGCAGGCTCAGACCAGCGTCTCGTAGTGCCTGGACGTGCTGGCGGGCGGCGGTGGCATCGACGAGACCCTGCCACCGGCCGTAGGCGATCTCGGTGGTGCGCTTGCGCGCTTGCGTGGTGTTGGCGGTGCTGCAAGCGGGGCAGCGGCAGCGGTCCAGGACGTAGGCGGCGCGGGTGCCGTGCTCGTGATGGGCTCGGGGGTGCTGGCATGGGCGTACCGGCCGGGCTTGCCGGTTCGGCGAGGGGTCGGGCATGCGGTCTCTCCTGCGACGCGGTGCTGTTGGCGGGACAGGTGTCATCGCGGTGGCCGAGTGGACAGCCACCGAAGCCGGGCGCATGCGGGAGTGCGTCAGGCGCGCTGTCGTGGCCTGACCCCAGCCGGTCAGTGGCCGTGCTGCCGGTCGGATCAGGGCCGCAGTAGGGCGATGTCGAGCGCGACCCGGTCAGGAAGTGCCGGGCCCGTCGTGCTCTCGAGACCGGCGCTGCCTTCGGTCCAGTCGCCGACGAGGCCGTCTGCAGGCCTCGTCGGGTCGGAAGGACCGGCGGCCAGGGCGGCGCGTCGTGGGGTCAAGGTGATGTTCTCTATCGGCGCGGTCCGGGGCGGTGCGCCGCGGGTCGACGGGCGGCGGCGGCTTCGGGGACGGCCCGGGCCGGTGGGGCGGGGGAAGTAGGCACCGTGGTGTACGGGGTGATTGCGGCCGGGCAGGTGTCGGTGAGCCGGCTGTGCAGCACCCGGGCCGGGTGGTCGGCGGGCAGCGGTTCGGCAGCGGCCAACCGCACGCTGGCCGCGGCGTCGGTCCCGGCCAGGGACACCCGGTCCAACGCCGCGGCGAGCGCTGGGTAGTGAGGATCCGCGGTCAACCGCGGGTCGAGCTCGTCGAGCAGCGCCTGCCAGCGCCGGGTCGCGAGCGTGCCCGACCCGGCGGGCTGCCCGATCGCCGGGCCGGGTGGAAGGCTGGTCGCCGCCGGTGTCATGGGAGGCGGTGTCAGCTGCAGCGGCTGGAGCCGTTCGGCCGGGATGGGTTGGCCGGTCGCTGCGGTGTAGGACAGCCGGGCGGCCGCGGTCACGGCCGGCAGCGCCTGGTACGCCCCGACCAGCTGGGCGCAGTCCGCGACGGAAACCGGCACCCAGCGTCCGGCGAGGCGGGCGTCCCACCGTTCGAGGGTCGGGGGCAGGCGCCTGGCCGGGCTGTACAGCGCGCTGGCGCGGGCGAGCGCGTCGATCAGGACGGCGTGCTGCTCGGCCAGGGTCTGCGTGACCGCCAGCAGGGTGCTGGCGATGCCGATCGCCGCTGTTGGGTCGAGCCGGGAGCGGACCTGCGGCAGGCTCGCCCATCGGGGGCCGGTGCAGGTCACCGCATCGACCGCGACCGCCAGGGTGCTGCTGGTCTGGGCCAGGTCACGGTGCGGCGTTCCGCCGGTCCGCAGCGTCTGCCACTGCTCGCCGGCATGGTTCCAGGCCAGACCGGCGTGACGCAGGCGTGCAGCGAGGTCGTCGACGCGCTGCCCGTCCGCGCTGCCTACAAGGGAGGTGCCCGGGGGGTGGGCGCGCAGCAGGACCTGGCTGACCGCGAGCAGCCGGCCGGCGGTCCGGGCCATGTGCTGCAGATCGCCGGCCGCGGGAACGGAGTCAGCGGTCACCATGGTCGCGGTCTGCTGCCAGCGCACCGCCGCCACCACCAGCCGCGCCGAGGGGTCACGGTCGGCGGCGTCGGGTCCGGTCAGAGCGGCCGGGACCGGCAACGCGACCGGGTCGTGTAGGGACCCGGTTCGGCTGCCGGTCGGCTCGGCGGGCAGCGCCGCCGACCAGCGTGTTGCTGCGGTCGCCGCGGACGCGGTCGTGGACAGCAGCGTCAGGTCCGGGGCGGTGGCCTGGCAGACCATGGCGGCGCCGGTGACCAGGCAGCGGGCGGCCAGCGCCGCATCGACGGCGGCCTGCTCGACGGTCAGCGCCCGGCGGTCGCGTGTGCCGACGAGGTCCGCGGCCGCGGCCAGCAGCTCGGCGGCCCGCAGCAGCCTGCGATCCGCAGCCGCCCGACGGGCAGAGCCCTCGACCACAGCACGACCGGGAACTTCCACAGCCGGGTGTTCGGAAACGCCGGGCTGTGCCGACGCTGGCGTGGTACCCACCGCAGCCAGCGCGGCGGGACTGGCGGGCTGGCTCGTCGAGGCCGGCCTGTCGTCCAGCGCCCTGTTGAGGTAGGTCCCGGCGCGCAGGAACACCGGCCACGCTTCGGCCAGCGCCGCGGCGTCGGCCGCCGCCTGGCCAGGGGAGGTCTTGGCTTCCCCCAGCTGCTGCAGTTCCAGCGCTGCCAGGTCCAGCAGCTGGATCGGGGTGGTCGGGCCGGTCATGACGGTCACACCCGCCCGTCCAGGCCAGCCCGGGCCCCATCGACCCGCCCGTCCCCGGCGGCGCCGCACCCCTCACTGCCAAGCACACCGCCTTGCCTCGCGTCGACAGCGGCAGCGGCAGCGGCAGCGGCAGCGGCAGCGGCCACGTCATCCACGCGTTCCTTGGCAGCAATGCCAGCGTCGGCACCGGCGAGGGGAGCGGCCAAAGGCTCGGTGCCAGCGTGCTGCAGGGCCGTGGACAGGTGACTCAGGACCTCGACGAGATCGCGGAGCGGCAGATCGGTGTCGGGCCGAAGCAGCCCGATCTGGCCGGCAGCAGCGACCAGCGCGGCCAGGCAGTCCGGGTGCGCGGCGACGACGGGGGGCAGCTGAGGATGCTGCAGCCGCAGGAAGCTGGCGGCCAGCCCGATCCGGTAGGCGGTGTCCGCCCAGGGTGAGAGCTGCGGGTCGCCGTCGAGGGCGGCTTGGGAGCCCGCGTGTGTGGCCGCGGCCTCCAAGTCCGCCAGCGCCCGGCCGAAGGCGGTGTCGGGCTCGCCCGTGATCAGCATGGTCAGGACTCCCTGGTGACGGTCACGGCCGTGGTGTGGTCGCGGTTCGAAAGCGCACCCCGCCAGGGCGTGGTCTGACGGCCGCCGCCCGAGGTTGTGGACGGTCCGCGGGCTGTGGACGGCAGCAGCCCGCCGGCCCCGGCCGAGGTCACGCTCCGGTGACCGCAATCGAGAAGGCAGGGGAGCAGGTGCACACACCGGCATGGTGCGAAGCGCTCTGGCACACCCCGGCCCTCTGCGGCAGCCCGTCCCTGATGACGGGGGCCACGGCGGCGGCGCGAACCGCAGCCCGGACACCACCCCGAGCAGGCCACCGGCTGGTAGTGCGACGGCGTCGGGCGACAGCACCGCCGAGCCGGCGAAGACCGCGTCGGGCCCGCCCGCATCAGCGCCGCCCGGCCTCCGCCAGCGCCGTTGTGTCGGGAACCTCGGAGTGTGGCGGGCCGTCGCGGCGCTACCATCCGTGACCGGTGGGCTGCTGCTGATGCTCGTGCTCACGGTCGGCCTCGGACCCTGGCGGACCCCAGCGTTGCTGCTGTGGTTCGCCGTCCCGCTGCTCATCGCCACCCGCCCGGGAGAAGCGGTGATGGTCCGGGCCGTCCACCGGTGTCGCCGCCCGACCCTGCAGGAGCAGCAGCTGCTCGGGCCGGTCGTCCGCGGCGTCCTGACCCGCAGCGGCGTGCCTGCCGCCGCGATCGACTGGTACGTGACCCGCGCCGGAGGCCAGCTCAACGCCTACGCCACTGGCCGCCGGAGCATCGCGGTGACCCCCGGGACACTGAAGGCATTCCTGGCAGGCCGTCTACCCGTCGAGCTCCTGGCCGCGATCCTGACCCACGAACTCGGCCACCACGCCGCCCGCACCCACCGCTACGACCTCACCATCGGCTGGCTCGCCGGACCCGGACGGCTCGCCTCCCGGCTCGTGATCCGCACCGCGGTCCGCGCCACCGGCTGGGACCCTGGCCCCGCCACCGGGCTGCTGGTGACCCTCGCCGGCGCGGCCACCCTGGTCCAGAACGTGCAGCAGCACCATTGGCCGGCCGCCGCGATGCTGACCGGCGTGGGCGCCGCTTGGCTGATCACTCCGCCGTTGGACGCCGCCCTGGCCCGAGCCGCCGAACACGCCGCTGACCGCTACACCCGCGACCTCGGCGCCGGTACGGATCCCGCCCGTGCCCTGCACGTGATCGCCGCACCGGGCGCCACCGAACGACGACGCAGCAGACTGCTCGATCGGCACCCCAGCACCGCCAGCAGGATCGCCCGCCTGACCGAGCAACCCCGCGCTCCTCGGGGTCTGAGGGGTTGCCTGTGCCGATCGCCGAGCTCCCGCCTGTCCACTCCCGGCCTGCCGGCGACACCTGGACCCACATGAGCCCGACCGACCGGCTGGGCGGCAGCGAGCACCACGGAGGGACGATCATGGACAAGCAGTTGCTGACCCCGCTCGAGGCGGCAGGCGCCCTGGGCATCGGGAGATCCAAGCTATACCAGCTGCTGCAGAGCGGCATGCTGCCATCCGTCCGGATCGGGAGCTGCCGCCGCGTACCCGCCGACGCCATCCGCGAGTTCGTTTCGCGGCTGCGCATCATGCCGTGAGCCCAGGGACGAACAACCGCACGAGCGGCCAGGACGCCCCGGCAGCACCCTGCTTGGCGCTCAGCGCTTCCCGCGCAGCTCCGCTTCGAGTGACACGACCCAGTAGGGACGCTTCCTCGTTGACTCCTCCAGTCGCCTACGGCAGCACCGACGCCGCGCTGCTTCCAGCGTCCCGGGCAAAGCATGGGTCGTAAGTCCGCGGGTGATTCGTCGATCTACAAGGGCGCCGACGGCCGGTGGCATGGACTGGTCAGCATGGGCGTGAAGCAGGGTGGGGAACGCGACCGCCGGCACGTCGCCGCCCTCAAGAGGGCGGACGTGGTCGCCAAGGTCCGCGCGCTCGAACAGCAGCGCAGGGATGGTGTCGTCCTTGCTGGTGGCCGCATGCCCACGGTTCAGGAGTGGACCGAGTTGTGGCTTGAGACGATCGCTTCGAGACGGATCCGTCCTCGGACAAGCGACGGGTACCGCACCTGCCTCGTCAAGATCCACCACGAGCTGGGTCATCATCGGCTGGACCGGCTCCAGCCCGAGCATCTAGAGGCGTTCTACCGGCAGTTGAGGGACGACGGCTTGGCACCAGCGACCGTCCTGTTGCATCACCGAGTCCTATCGCGCGCACTCAAGGTCGCTGTGCAGCGCGGCCGAATCGCGAGGAACGTCGCCACCCTGGTCGACGCCCCTGCGCTGACCCGGGCCGAGGTCAGACCTTTGAACGCGGCTGAGGCGCGGCAGCTCCTGCACGCCGCGACAAGCACGGCCAACGGGGCCCGGTGGTCGGTTGCCCTTGCCCTCGGCCTGCGTCAAGGCGAGGCCCTGGGGCTGCGATGGGATGACATCGACCTCGACGCAGGCGTCATCTCGATCCGGCGTGCCCTCCAGCGTCAGACGGGCAAGGGCCTGCAGCTCGTCGCGCCGAAGAGCCGGGCGGGGCGTCGATCGATCAAGATGCCCGAGCAGCTGCGGACGGCGCTCGTGCAGCACCGAGAGCTGCAGCGTCAGGAGCAAGCCGCTGCACACGAGCTCTGGGAGGACCAGGGCTTTGTCTTTTGCCAGGCCAACGGGCGGCCTATCGACCCGCGGCGCGACTGGGCCAACTGGAAGGCACTGCTGGTGGCGGCGGGCGTTCGCGACGCCCGGCTACACGACGCCCGGCACACCGCGGCCACGCTTTTGCTGCAGCAGGGCGTGCCCGCCCGCGTCGCCATGCAGGTCCTCGGTCACTCACAGATCGGGTTGACGCTCGGCACCTACAGCCACGTGGTTCCCGAGCTCGCTCAGGAAGCCGCCGACCGCATGGGGGAGGCGCTGTGGGGCTGACGCGCGGCCATCGCCTCGCGCTGGCACACACATTGGCACACAAGACCTCGCCGGACCCGGGTCGGAGGACGCATCGTGCCTGGTCAGAGCAGGGCCGGCGGTCGGATTCGAACCGACGGCCTACCGATTACAAGTCGGTTGCGCTACCGGGCTGCGCCACGCCGGCCTGACGTGCACGTCGAGCCTAGCGGCGCGGGCGGCGTGGACGCGATGAGACCGGGTAGACGGCCAGAGTCGGCGGTCCTGCCCAACCCCCCCTGCGGCAGGGCCGCCGGCCCTCACCCCAGCCGGCGGCGGCGGGCGACCTCGGCGAGAGTCACGGCGGTCGCAATGCCGGCGTTGAGCGACTCGGTGCCGGCCGCCATCGGGATCGACACGGTGAGGTCGCAGGTTGCCGTGACGAGCCGACCGAGCCCGTCGCCCTCGCTGCCCACGACGAGCACCAGTGGCGACGTCGCGAGCTCGAGTCCGTCGAGCGTGGCGGCGGCACCCGCGGCCAGGCCCACCACGAACAGCCCGCCGTCGCGGTAGTCCTTGAGCGTGCGGGACATGTTGGTGCACCGGGCCACCGGGAGCCGCGCCGCCGCGCCGGCCGAGGTCCGCCACGCGGCGGCCGTCATGCCCGCGGCCCGCCGCTCGGGCACGAGCACGCCCTGTGCGCCGAACGCCGCCGCCGAACGCACGACGGCCCCGAGGTTGCGCGGGTCGGTGACGCCGTCCAGGGCGACCAGCAGCGGCTGGTCGGCCTCCAGCGCCCGGGCCAGCAGGTCGTCGGGGTGCAGGTAGGTGTAGGCGGGCACCTGCAGCGCGATGCCCTGGTGCAGTGCGCCGCCGGTCATCTTGTCCAGCTGCTGCCTGGTCATCTCCAGCAGCGCGACGCCCGCCTTGCCCGCCAGGGCGACCGCCTCGGTCATCCGCTCGTCCGACGAGGTGCCGAGGGCGACGTAGAGAGCGGTCGCCGGCACCCGGGCCCGCAGCGCCTCGACGACCGGGTTGCGGCCGACGACGGTCTCCGGGGCGTCGTCGCCGGCCCGCCTCGGACCACGCGGTCCGGCGCCGCGGTCGCCGGCGCCCCGGCTCGTCGTCGCACCGGCGACGGTGCGCTTCGCCGCCGCGGCCTTGCGGGCGGCCGGGTGGTGGGGGCGCTCGGTCGCCGGCGGGGTCGGCCCGCGGCCCTCGAGGCGGCGCTTGCCCTGCCCGCCGGAGCCGACCGCGGCCCCCTTGCGGTGCGACCCGTCCTTGCCGGCCCGGCCGCCCTGGCCGCCCTTGGCGATCCCGGCGCGCGCCTTGCCTGTCATGCGTCCAGCCCGGTCATGTGGCCACCCTCCACCGGACACCGTCAGCGGTGTCCTCGAGCACGACGCCGGCCTCGGCCAGCCGGTCGCGCAAGGCGTCTGCCTGCGCCCAGTCCTTGCGCGCCCGGGCGTCGGCGCGGGCCTGCACCGCCAGCGCCACGAGGGCGTCCACGACCGGGCGCAGCTCTCCCCCGGCCGAGGCCGGCCACTGCGCCAGCGGGTCGAGTGCGAGCACCCGCAGCATCCGGCGCACCGTCGCGAGGGTGGCGGCGAGCGCCGGCAGGTCCCGCGCGGCGAGCAGCGCGTTGCCGGCGCGTACGCCGGCGTGCACGACCGCCAGGGCCTGCGGCACCGCGAGGTCGTCGTCGAGCGCCGCCGCGAACTGTTCCCAGCTCGCCTTGCCCAGGTCCTGCTCCGCCTCGATGTCGCCGACCGCTTCGGTGGCGTTGCGTACGAAGGTCTCGACCCGGCCGTACGCCGCCTCGGCCTCGGAGAGCGTGGCGGCCGTCCACTCCAGCGGGGAGCGGTAGTGCCCGGTCCCGAGCGCGTAGCGCAGCACCTGCGGCCGGGCCTCGCGCAGCACCTCGGCGACGCCGGTCGCCACGCCGCGGCTCTTGCTCATCTTCTCGCCGCCGGTCGTCACCAGGCCGTGGTGCAGCCAGTGCCGGGCGAAGCCGTGGCCGGCGCAGGTCGACTGGGCCACCTCGTTCTCGTGGTGCGGAAAGACCAGGTCGACGCCGCCGGCGTGCAGGTCGAACTGCTCGCCGAGGTGCTCCACCGCCATCGCCGAGCACTCGATGTGCCAGCCAGGCCGCCCCGGCCCCCAGGGCGACGGCCAGCTGGGCTCGCCGGGCTTGGCCGCCTTCCACAGCGCGAAGTCGAGCGGGTCGCGCTTGGTGCCGGTGAGGCCGTGCGGTACGGCCTTCTCGCTCGCCCGCAGCGCGTCGGGCGACTGCCCGGACAGCGCGCCGTAGCTCGGGACGCTGCGGACCGCCAGGTAGACGTCGCCGCCGGAGGGGTAGGCGTGGCCGCGCTCGACGATGAGCTCCACGAGCGCGACGATCGCCGGGATGCTCCCGGTCACCCGCGGGGTGGCGGTGGGGGGGAGCACCTGCACCGCGTCGTAGGCCCGCTCGAACGCCCGCTCCTGCCGGGTCGCCAGCGCCCACCACGGCTCGTCGTCGTGGGCCGCGTCATGGATGATCTTGTCGTCGACGTCGGTGACGTTGCGGACCCAGGTGACGGCGAGCCCGCTCTCGCGCAGCCATCGGTGCAGCACGTCGAGGACGACCGCGCTGCGCAGGTGGCCGACGTGCGGGGCGGCCTGCACCGTCGGCCCGCAGACGTAGACCCCGACCTGCCCGGGCACCAGCGGTACGAAGGGGCGTACCTGCCGGGTGGCGGTGTCGTACAGGCGCAGGCTCACCCGGCCGAGGCTACCGAAGCGGGCGGCGGTGGCCGCTGTACGACCAGGGCGGTGGCGACTGCGGCCAGGCCCTCGCCCCGGCCGGTGAGGCCGAGCCCGTCGGTCGTCGTGGCGCTCACCGACACCGGGGCACCCGCCGCCCCCGACAGGGCCCGCTCCGCCTCCGCGCGCCGCGGGCCGATCTTCGGTCGGGCGCCGACGAGCTGCACCGCCACGTTGCCGATCGCGTAGCCGGCCTCGCCGACCCGGCGGGCGGTCTCGGCGAGCAGCGCCGCGCCGGCGGCTCCGGCCCACTGCGGCTCGGCGGTGCCGTAGTTGCTGCCGAGGTCGCCGAGGCCGGCGGCCGACAGCAGCGCGTCGCAGGCGGCGTGGGCGGCCACGTCGCCGTCGGAGTGGCCGGCCAGCCCGTCGACGCCTTCCCAGAGCAGCCCGGCGACCCAGCAGGGGCGACCGGGCTGGTAGGGGTGCACGTCGACGCCGATCCCGGTCCGGGGCAGGCCGGCGGGCAGCTCAGCGGCGCTCACGCAGCACCGCCTCGGCGAGCAGCAGATCGAGCGGGCCGGTCACCTTGAAGGCCTCGTCGTGCCCGGGCACGGTGATCACGGTGATCCCGAGCGCCTCCACCATCCCGGCGTCGTCGGTGTGCCGGGGCCCCGCGACGCGGTGCGCCTGCTCGAGGACGTCGCGCCGGAAGCCCTGCGGGGTCTGCACCGCCCGCAGGTCGGCGCGCGGCAGCGTCGCGAGCACCCGGTCGCCGTCGACCCGCTTGACGGTGTCGGGCACCGGCAGCACCGGCACGGCCGCCTGCGCCCCCGCGCGCAGCGCGTCCACGACACAGGCGAAGACGACCGGGGGGGTGAGGCAGCGGGCGGCGTCGTGCACCAGGACCAGCCCGACGCCCGGGGCCAGCGCGGCGAGCGCCCGCGCCACCGAGTCGACGCGGTCCGGGCCGCCCTCGACGACCACCACGTCGTACGGCGACAGCAGGGCCCCGACCTCGCCGGCCTCGCCGGGCGGCGCCGCGACGACGACCGGCCCGATCCCCGCCGCCTCGCGCAGCCCGCGGACGGCGTGCACGAGCAGCGGCTCGCCGGCCAGCAGGCGGAGCGCCTTGGGCGCACCGGGGCCGAGCCGCACCCCGAGCCCGGCGGCGGGCACCAGCACCCCGACCGTCACAGCCGCGGGACGGGAGCACCGGGCCGCGGGCGCGGGCGCGGGCCGCCGACCGGACGCGCGAACACCAGCCGACCGTTGGCGGTGGTGAGCACGCTGGTGACCTGGGCCCGTACCTCCGCGCCGACCCGGTCGCGGCCGCCCTCGACGACGACCATGCTGCCGTCGTCGAGGTAGCCAACGGCCTGTCCGGCCTCCTTGCCGGGCCGCAGCAGCAGCACCGGCACCTCGTCGCCGGCGGCCACCGGGGGGCGCAGCGCGAGCGCGAGGGCGTGCAGGTTGAGCACCTGCACGCCGGCGAGCGCGGCGGCCTTGGCGAGGTTGGTGTCGAGCGTCAGCAGTGCGGCATCGAGGTCGAGGCACAGCCGGACGAGCTTGGCGTCGACCTCGTGCACCGCCGGGACGTCGCGCTCGAGGACCTCGACCTCGACGCCCGGCTCCCGGCGCAGCGCCTCCAGCACCTCCAGGCCGCGCCGGCCGCGGCCGCGGCGCAGGTCGTCGGCGGCGTCGGCGAGCCCCTGCAGCTCCGCCAGCACCGGCGTCGGCACCAGCATCCGGCCGTGCAGGAACCCCGCCCGGACGACGTCAAGCACCCGGCCGTCGATCGCGACGCTGCTGTCGAGCACCCGCGGCAGCGCCGACGCCGACGCCGACGAGAGCCCGGCGCGCTCCCCGAACATCGCCAGCACGCCCTGGTGCTTGCTCGCCCCGACCGCGTAGCCGAGGTAGCCCAGCACGACCACGACGAACCCGAACAGCGGGAAGGCGAGGTAGGTCTGCGGGAGGAAGAACACCGGCCAGGCCACGCCGGCCCCGAGCAGCACGCCGCCGACGGTGCCCAGGGCGCCGGCGACCAGCTGCTCGGCGCTCACGTCGTACAGCCGGCTGCGGGTGGCCTCGGCGGAGGACGCGGCCGTCCGGCCGAGCACACCGCCGAGCACGTAGCCCAGACCGGATCCCAGGACCAGGCCGACGGCGGTGCCGTTGAGGCCGCCGAGGACCGTCCCGTGGGAGCCGACCCCGGACCCGATCTGGTAACCGGCGCCGGCGAAGAAGACCACCACGAGCAGGCGCAGGACCTCCACGATGACCGACGGCGTCTTGCGCCGCGCCGCACCGCGGGGTCCCGACGGATCGGAGGCCGGGCCGGGGCCGGGCGCGCCGGTGCTGCCGCTGGTCATCCCTCGTAGACGGGCCACCCCGCTAGGAGGCGAGCACCTCGTCGAGGATCGCCTCGGCCTTGTCCTCGTTGGTGCCCTCGGCGAGCGCGAGCTCGCTGACGAGGATCTGCCGGGCCTTGGACAGCATGCGCTTCTCGCCCGCGGACAGGCCCCGCTCCTTGTCGCGGCGCCACAGGTCGCGCACGACCTCGCCGACCTTGTTGATGTCGCCCGACGCGAGCTTCTCCAGGTTGGCCTTGTAGCGGCGCGACCAGTTGGTCGGCTCCTCGACGGCCGGCGCGCGCAGGACCTCGAAGACGCGGTCGAGGCCGGCCTGCCCGACGACGTCGCGCACGCCCACGAACTCGGCGTTGTCGGCGGGCACCCGGACGGTCAGGTCGCCCTGGGCGACCTTGAGGACCAGATAGATCTTGTCCTCGCCCTTGATGGTGCGGGTCTCGATGGCCTCGATGAGCGCGGCCCCGTGATGCGGGTAGACGACGGTCTCTCCGACCTGGAACGTCATGTGTGGTTGACCCCTCTCGCGTAAGACCCAGCCTAACACGCACCGCAGCGGCCCCGGTACCTGTCGTCGCAGGTCAGAGGCGGTGCCGGGACGCAACGGGGGCTTGACAGGAGGTGGTCGGAAGTGCTCGCGGCTTCCCGGGGCGACGGCCGGGGCGGCGTCACGCCTTGCGCAGAAGCGTCGCGTAGAGGGTCAGGCCGGGGCCGAAGGCCAGCGCGACGACGGTGTCCCCGGAGGCGAGGTCGCGGCTGTGCTGCAGCCGCTCGAGGACGAGCAGCACCGTCGCGCTGGAGCAGTTGCCCACGTCGCGCAGGATGTCGTACGACGGGGCGAGGTGCTCTTCGGACAGGTCGAGCACCTCACCGACGACCTCGACGATCCTGCGGCCGCCGGGGTGGACGGCCCAGCCGGCGACGTCCGGCACGGCGAGACCGTGCCGGACGAGCAGGTCGCTCACGACCGGCCGGGCGTGCCGGGCGAGGACGTCGGGCACCCGCGGGTCCAGGCCCATCTTGAAGCCGAGGTCCGTGACGTCCCAGGTCATGTGGTCGGCGGTGCCCACGTCGGTGCGGGCGACGACGTCGACGACCTCCAGGCCCGGCGGGCTGGCGCCCGCCACCGACGGCTGCAGCACAACCGCGGCCGCGGCGTCACTGAACAGCGCGTGCGCCACCATCTGCTGCAGGTCGTCGGGCGTGGGCCGGCCGCTGCGGGCGGTCTGCGTGCTGGGCTGCACGTGCAGGCTTGTCAGCTCCAGGCACAGCAGGACCGACGGCCGGCCGCGGGCCGCGGTGAAGTCCGAGACCGCGCCCAGCCCGGGCAGGGCGGCGTAGCAGCCCATGTGGCCGATGTGCAGCCGCTGCACGTCCTCGGTCATGCCGAGGTCGCGGGCGAGCAGGATGTCGAGCCCGGGCGTCACGTAGCCGGTGCAGCTCGCGACGCCGAACAGGCCCACGTCGGACGCGGCCAGCCCGGCGTCGGCGAGCGCGAGGCCGACCGCCTCCTTGCCCAGCGGCAGCGCCTCGGCGAGGAAGCGCTGCATGCGCGCGCCCGTGCCCCAGGAGGAGATGTCCTCCTGGGTCGGGTCGACGACCCCGCGCCGGGTGACGATCCCGGACTTGCGCCAGACCGCCCGGGCCACCCGATCGTCGGCGTAGTGCTCGCGGAAGAAGCCGTCCCACAGGCCCTGCTGGTCCATCGGGGCGGGCAGCGCGTGCCCCGCCCCGGTGAGGCTCGCGGTGCTCATGGGCTGCCCTTCACTCCGTACGCCTGGAACAGCCCCGCCGTGGACCGGGTGGGAAGCATGCGCACCTTCGCCCGCCTACCCGCCAGCCACGCCAGGTAGTCGACGGCCGACGGCCGCAGCCCGATCAGGGAGAGATCCACGCCGCCGGCCGCCGCGAGCCGGACCAGCGCGGCGCGGTCGACGAACAGCGCGGGGTCGTGCAGGCGCTTCGGCGGCCCGGCGGGGACGCGCTCACCGACCGTGATGGAGGAGAACCGTCCCCACCGCGTGTCGGCGATGGTGTCGAGGACCAGGGTGCCTCCAGGGCGCAGCACCCGGCAGGCCTCCGCGACGGCCCCGGCGAGGTCGGGCACGTGCTCGAGCACCTCTCCCGCCACGACCACGTCGGCGCAGGCGTCCGCGAACGGCAGGCACTGCGCGTCGCCGCGCACCGCCTCGACCCCGTGCCCGCGAGCGACCGGTACCGCCGTCGGCGACAGGTCGACCCCCAGGTGCCGGTGACCGAGCCGGGCGACGTGCGGCGCGAGCAGCCCGCCGCCGCAGGCCACGTCGAGCAGGACGCTGCCCGGCCGGGTCGCCGGCGGCACGAGCCGGGCCCGCGCGGCCGCGATCCAGTGCAGCATCGCGAACTGGCCCCGGGTGTCCCACCAGGAGCCGGCGAGGTCGTCGTACTGCCGGGGGTCGTTGCGCGGTCGTACGGGCACCCGCCCTCCCCTGCTCGGTCCCGGTTCCTGCCACAGTGTCCTGTGACCACCGCAGGGGCACTTCTCCGAGCCTGCCACCCCGAGCCGGCGCTCGCGGTCACCGCCATCGCCGCGGCGCTCGCCGCCGGCACCGGCGCTCCCGTGCTGCGGGTCACCGCCGCCTTCGCGGCCGGGCAGCTGACGACCGGCTGGAGCAACGACTGGATCGACCGCGACCGCGACGTGCGCACCGGCCGGGCGGACAAGCCGGTCGCGCAGGGCCGGCTGTCGGCCGGCACGCTGCGCACCGCGGCCGTCCTCGCTGCGGTCGCCTGCGTGCCGCTGTCGCTCGCGCTCGGGATGCGCGCGGGCCTGGCGCACCTGCTGGCGGTCGGCTCCGCCCTGTCGTACAACGCCGGGCTCAAGAGCGGCCCGTTGTCGTGGCTGCCGTACGCCGTGTCGTTCGGGCTGCTGCCCAGCGTGGTGGTGCTCGCCGCGCCCGGCGGGGGGTTCGCGCCGGCGTGGGCGACGGCTGCCGGGGCGCTGCTGGGGGTGGGCGCCCACCTCGGAAACGCCCTGCCCGACCTCGAGGACGACCTCGCCACCGGTGTGCGTGGGCTGCCGCACCGGCTCGGCCGGCCCCGGTCGACGGGGCTGATGGCCGTGCTGCTGCTGGCCGCGACGGCGCTGCTGGCGTACGGCCCGGGCCCGCCCGGGCAGTACGGGCTGGGCGCGGTCGCGCTCGCGGCGGTGCTCACCGCCACCGGGATCGGCCTGGCCCGTCGCCCGGGCTCGCGGGCGGCGTTCCTCGCCGCGCTCGCGGTCGCCGTCGTCGACGTCGCGCTGCTCGTGGCCCGCGGTGCAGCGCTGTCCGCCGGCTGAGACACTCGTGGGGTGTCCCGCCGCGCCCTTCGCCTCGCGCCGCTCCTCGTGGCGGTCGGGTTGCTCGCCGGCGGCTGCGGCACCGCAGCGCCGACCGCGACCGCCGGCCCGCACAGCTACCACGGCCCCGAGCCCGAGCCCGGCCGGGTGCCCCCGCGGCCCTCCTTCACCCTGACCGACACCAGCGGCCGGCGCTTCGACTTCCGCCAGGAGACCGCCGGCCGGCCGACGCTGCTGTACTTCGGCTACACCCACTGCCCCGACGAGTGCCCCACGGCGATGGCCGACATCGGCGCGGCGCTGCGTGCCGTACCGGCCGCCGTGCGCGACGCCACCCGCGTGGTGTTCGTGACCACCGACCCGGCGCGCGACGACGCCGCCCGCCTACGCCGCTGGCTCGACACCTACTCCACCGGCTACGTCGGGCTGCTCGGCAGCCAGGCCGAAGTCGACGCCGCGCAAGCCGCCGTGGGCGTCCCGGCGGCCAGCAAGGCAGGCCCTCAGCCGACGCTGCCCGGGCAGCCGTCCGAGCACGTGCACGCCCCGGGTACGGCCCCCCACACCCACGACGGACCGCTCGGATACGGTGTCGACCACGCTTCTGTGATCTTCGCCTTCAACGCGTCCGACCGCATGCCCGTGATCTACCCCGCGGGCAGCAGCCCCTCCGACATCGCCGCCGACCTCCCGGTCCTCGCCCGCAAGGAGATGACGTGAGCCTCCGCTCCGCGCCCGCCCGCCGCCTGGCCGCTCCGGTGGCCGGTTTCGCCGCCGCGCTGCTGCTCGCCGGCTGCGGCGCCGGGCAGAAGGCCCAGACCTATCAGGAGAAGGCCGCGGCGGAGGCGACCAACGACGCCATCGGGACGATCTCCGTACTCAACCTCGCGGTCGCCGGCCCGCGGCAGGGCACGGTGCTGCCCGAGGGCAGCGACGCCCCGGTGACGGTGACCCTCGTCAACGGGGGCGGCGACGACGACGTGCTGACCTCGGCCAGCACCCCGGCCGCCCGTTCGGTCGACATCGTCGGACCCAGCCCCCGGCTGCAGGTGCCGCGCCTGTCGTCGGCCGACGCGGCCTACTCCCTGCGGCTGCGCGACCTCACCCGCGACCTGCCGACCGGCACGTACATCGAGATGACCCTGACCTTCCAGCGCAACGGCAGCAAGACGATGCTCGTCCCGGTGCAGGTGACGCCGGACGGCCTGCCGCGCGAGGACCGGCACTACAAGGTGGCGGAGACCGACAGCGCCGGCAAGCCCATCGTGGAGGAGGAGCAGCCGGAGCAGGGCACCGAGGCGCCCACCCACCAGTAGCCGGCGCGGCGCTGCGGGACGGGGCTGTCGCACCGCGCGGCTAGCGTCCGCGCCATGGCCAAGCCCGCGACGAAGGACCGACCCTCGCACCGCTGCAGCGAGTGCGGCCTGTCCGTGGGCAAGTGGGTCGGGCGCTGCCCGCAGTGCCAGGCCTGGGGCTCGATCAGCGACGTTCCGCTGCTGCCCGGCGCGGCGGGCCGGGTCGCGCCCGGTGCGGTCTCCGGACCCGCGCGCCGGATCGCCGACGTCGACGTGCGAGCGGCCCGTGCCCGGCCGACCGGCGTCGGCGAGCTCGACCGGGTGCTGGGTGGTGGCCTCGTCCCGGGCGCCGTGGTGCTGCTCGCGGGCGAGCCGGGCGCCGGCAAGTCGACGCTGCTGCTCGAGGTCGCGTCACAGGTCGCCCGCGAGGGGGCGCCGACGCTCTACGTCACCGGCGAGGAGTCGGCGGCCCAGGTGCGGCTGCGCGCCGACCGCACCGGCGCTCTCGACCCCCACCTGTGGCTCGCCGCCGAGACCGACCTCGCGGCCGTGCTCGCACACATCGACGCCGTGCAGCCCGGCCTGCTCGTCGTCGACAGCATCCAGACCGTCGCGAGCGCGCACGCCGACGGCGGGGCGGGGGGCGTCACCCAGATCCGGGCGGTGACGGCGGCGCTCATCGCGGTCGCGAAGGAGCGCGGCATCGCCACCGTCCTGGTCGGCCACGTGACCAAGGACGGCGCGATCGCCGGGCCCCGGCTGCTCGAGCACCTCGTCGACGTCGTCCTGCACTTCGAGGGGGAGCGGCACTCGACGCTGCGGATGGTCCGCACGGTGAAGAACCGCTTCGGGCCCGCCGACGAGGTCGGGTGCTTCGTCCTCGGCGACAACGGCATCCAGGGCCTGCCCGACCCCTCGGGCCTGTTCCTCACCCGGCGGCCCGACCCGGTGCCCGGCACGTGCGTCACCGTCACCATCGAAGGCCGTCGGCCCATGCCCGCCGAGGTGCAGGCGCTCGTGGACAAGAGCCAGCTGAGCAACCCGCGGCGGGCGGTCTCCGGGCTCGACAGCGGGCGGGTGGCGATGGTCCTCGCGGTGCTGTCCAGTCGCGGCGGTATCCGGCTGGCCGACATCGACGTCTATACGGCAACGGTGGGCGGGGTGCGCCTGTCGGAGCCGGCAGCAGACCTCGCCGTCGCGCTCGCCGTCGCCGGCGCCTTCTCGGGCGAGCCGCTTCCCCCCGACCTCGTCGCCATCGGGGAGGTCGGTCTGTCCGGCGACGTGCGGCCGGTCACCGGGGTGTCCCGGCGCCTCGTCGAGGCCGCCCGGCTGGGCTTCACCCGGGCGCTCGTCCCGGTCGACGCCGGCATCGCGACGCCGCCGGCAGGGATGCGCGTCACCGAGGTCGCTGACCTCGCCATGGCGATGTCCGCCGTCCGCGCGCTGCGGCCGCTGCCTCGCAGGCCACACCCGAGCTGACGACCACCGCGCCGGGTCTCCTGCGCCGAACAGCCCGTCCGGCTCCCTAGACTGCGCATGGCGACCTGGAGGTGGAGTGGCGAGCACCGACGACCTGCTGCGCAGCACGCTCGTCGCCGTCGCCCCGGGCACACCCCTACGTGACGGCCTCGAGCGCATCCTGCGCGGCAACACCGGGGGGCTCATCGTGCTGGGGCACGACCGTGGCGTCGAGAGCCTGTGCACGGGCGGCTTCAACCTCGACGTCGACTTCTCCGCCACCAGGGTGCGCGAGCTGTGCAAGATGGACGGCGGCTTGGTGATCACCAGCGACCTGTCGCGCATCGTCCGGGCCGGCGTGCAGTTCGTTCCGGACTCCTCGATCGAGACGAACGAGACGGGCACCCGGCATCGCACCGCCGAGCGGGTCGCCAAGCAGACCGGCTACCCGGTCATCAGTGTCAGCCAGTCCATGCGGATCATCGCGCTCTACGTCGACGGCCGGCGCTACGTGCTGGACGACAGCGCCGCGATCCTGTCGCGCGCCAACCAGGCTCTGGCGACGCTGGAGCGCTACAAGATGCGCCTGGACGAGGTCGCTGGGACGCTGTCGGCGCTGGAGATCGAAGACCTCGTCACGGTGCGCGACGCGATGACGGTGAGCCAGCGGCTCGAGCGGGTGCGCCGCATCTCCGCCGAGATCGACGGCTACGTCATCGAGCTCGGCACCGACGGTCGCCTGCTGCGGCTGCAGCTCGAGGAGCTGATGGCCGGGGTCGAAGCGGAGCGCAGCCTGGTCGTGCGCGACTACCTCGTGCCGGGCACCGGCAAGCGGACACGGGGCGTGGACGACGTGCTCGTCGAGCTCGACGCCCTGTCCGACGAGGACCTGCTCGACCTGTCCACCGTCGCCAGGGCGTTCGGCTACCCGAGCAGCGTGGAGGCCATGGAGGTCGCGGTCAGCCCGCGGGGCTACCGGCTGCTGGCGAAGGTACCGCGGCTACCGGGGCTGGTCGTGGAGCGGCTCGTGGAGCACTTCGGCGGTCTGCAGAAGCTGCTCGTCGCCGGGATCGACGACCTGCAGGCCGTCGAGGGTGTCGGCGACACCCGCGCCCGCAGCGTCCGGGAGGGCCTGTCGCGCCTGGCCGAGACCTCGATCCTCGAGCGCTACGTCTAGTTCCGCACCGTCCCCGAGCTGCATGGCAGGGTGCGGACGTGACCCCCTCCGAACCCCCGCCGCTCTGGCCCGCGGTCAGCCGCTGGTACGCCCATGCGGCCCGCGACCTGCCGTGGCGGCGGCCCGGGACCTCGCCCTGGGCGGTGCTGATGAGCGAGGTGATGCTGCAGCAGACGCCCGTCTCCCGCGTCGAACCCGTCTGGGAGCAGTGGGCGATCCGCTGGCCCACCCCGGCGCAGCTCGCGGCCGAGCCGGCCGGGGAGGCCGTCCGTGCATGGGGCCGGTTGGGTTATCCGCGACGCGCGCTGCGACTGCACGCCGCGGCCGTGACGGTCGTCGAGCGGCACGAGGGCCGGTTGCCGCTCACCGTCGCGGAGCTGCTGGCCCTGCCCGGCGTGGGTGACTACACCGCCCGGGCGGTCGCGGCGTTCGCGCACCGTCAGCGGCACCCGGTCGTCGACAGCAACGTCCGGCGGGTCGTGGCCCGAGCGGAGGAGGGTCTGGCCGACGCCCCGGTCACCCGGCGCGACCTCGGCCGCGTGCTGGACCTGCTGCCGGCGGACGGGGACCGGGCCGCCACCACCTCCGTCGCGCTCATGGAGCTGGGCGCCCTGGTCTGCACCGCCCGGTCGCCGCAGTGCCCGGCCTGCCCGCTGCTCGACCGGTGCGCATGGGTACGTGCCGGCCGGCCGCCGCTCGAGACCCCGGTGCGCCGCCCGCAGGGGTACGCCGGTAGCGACCGCCAGGTCCGGGGCCGGCTGCTCGGCGTGCTGCGGGACAGCCAGGAGCCGGTCGAGCCGGACGTGCTGGCCCAGGTGTGGGTCGAGCCGGCGCAGCGGACCCGGGCGCTGGCCGGTCTCGTCGCCGACGGGCTCGTCGACCCGCTGCCCGACGGCCGTTACGCGCTGCCCCGGTGAACGAGCAGCGAGCGGCCACCCTCCTGGGTGACCGCCCGCCGTACGCGCTGGTGCTACTCGGCCACACGCTTGGTGAGGTCGGCCGGCGGGGCGTCCGGCACGGCGACCGGCTTGGGCTCGCCGCGGAAGGTGAAAGCCGTGGCGTCGCCCTCGCCCTCGACGTCGACGTCGACCACGACGATCTGCCCGGCGGCCAGGGTGCCGAACAGGATCTGCTCGGACAGCACGTCCTCGATCTCCCGCTGAATCGTGCGGCGCAGCGGTCGCGCTCCCAGCACCGGGTCGTAGCCCTTCTTGGCGAGCAGCGCCTTCGCCTCGGTGGTGAGCTCCAGGCCCATGTCGCGGTTCTTCAGCTGCGCGTCGACCCGGGCCAGCATGAGGTCGACGATCGTGACGATCTCGGCCTCGGTGAGCTGGTGGAACACCACGATGTCGTCGATGCGGTTGAGGAACTCGGGCCGGAAGTGCTGCTTGAGCTCGTCCTGCACCTTGCTCTTCATGCGCTCGTAGGCCCCGGCCGAGTCGTGCTCCTTGCTGAAGCCGAGGTTGAAGCCCTTGGAGATGTCCCGGGTGCCGAGGTTGCTCGTCATGATGAGCACGGTGTTCTTGAAGTCGACGACCCGGCCCTGGGAATCGGTCAGGCGGCCGTCCTCCATGATCTGCAGCAGTGTGTTGAACACGTCCGGGTGAGCCTTCTCGACCTCGTCGAACAGCACCACGGAGAAGGGCTTGCGGCGCACCTTCTCGGTAAGTTGGCCGCCCTCCTCGTAGCCGACGTAGCCGGGCGGCGAACCGACCAGCCGCGACACCGTGTGCTTCTCCATGAACTCGCTCATGTCGAGCGTGATGAGGCTGTCCTCGTCACCGAACAGGAACTCCGCCAGCGTCTTGGCGAGCTCGGTCTTCCCGACGCCGGACGGACCGGCGAAGATGAAGGAGCCGCCGGGCCGCTTGGGGTCCTTCAGACCCGCCCGGGTGCGACGGATGGCCTGGGAGACGGCCTTGATGGCCTGCTCCTGGCCGATCACCCGGCGGTGCAGCTCGTCCTCCATGCGTAGCAGCCGGGCGGTCTCGGCCTCGGTGAGCCGGACGGCCGGAATGCCTGTCCAGATCTCGAGCACCTCGGCGATCTGCTCGTCGTCGACCTCGGCGACGACGTCCATGTCGCCGGCCTTCCACTCCTTCTCGCGCTGGGCCTTCTCGCCGAGCAGGGTCTTCTCCCGGTCGCGCAGCGACGCGGCCTTCTCGAAGTCCTGCGCGTCGATCGCCGACTCCTTGTCCCGGCGCACGCCCGCGATCTTCTCGTCGAACTCCCGCAGGTCCGGCGGCGCGGTCATCCGGCGGATGCGCATGCGCGAGCCGGCCTCGTCGATGAGGTCGATCGCCTTGTCGGGCAGGAACCGGTCGCTGATGTAGCGGTCGGCCAGGGTGGCCGCCGCGACCAGCGCCGCGTCGGTGATGGAGATCCGGTGGTGGGCCTCGTAGCGGTCGCGCAGCCCCTTGAGGATCTCGATGGTGTGCGCCAGCGACGGCTCGCCGACCTGGATGGGCTGGAAGCGGCGCTCGAGCGCGGCATCCTTCTCCAGGTGCTTGCGGTACTCGTCGAGGGTCGTCGCGCCGATCGTCTGCAGCTCGCCGCGGGCCAGCATCGGCTTGAGGATGCTCGCCGCGTCGATCGCGCCCTCGGCGGCACCGGCACCGACCAGGGTGTGGATCTCGTCGATGAACAAGATGATGTCGCCCCGCGTGCGGATCTCCTTGAGCACCTTCTTGAGGCGCTCCTCGAAGTCACCGCGGTAGCGGCTGCCGGCGACCAGCGCGCCGAGGTCGAGGGTGTAGAGCTGCTTGTCCTTCAGCGTCTCCGGGACCTCGCCCTTGATGATCGCCTGGGCCAGGCCCTCGACGACGGCGGTCTTGCCGACGCCGGGCTCGCCGATCAGGACGGGGTTGTTCTTGGTGCGGCGCGACAGCACCTGCATGACGCGCTCGATCTCCTTCTCGCGCCCGATGACCGGGTCGAGCTTGGACTCGCGCGCCGCCTGGGTGAGGTTGCGGCCGAACTGGTCGAGCACCAGCGAGGTGGAGGGGGTGCCCTCGGCGGGACCGCCGGAGGCGCCGGCGGTCTCCTTGCCCTGGTAGCCCGAGAGCAGCTGGATGACCTGCTGCCGCACCCGGTTGAGGTCGGCGCCCAGCTTGACCAGCACCTGCGCGGCGACGCCCTCGCCCTCGCGGATCAACCCGAGCAGGATGTGCTCGGTGCCGATGTAGTTGTGCCCGAGCTGCAACGCCTCGCGCAGAGACAGCTCCAAAACCTTCTTCGCGCGCGGCGTGAACGGGATGTGGCCGGACGGCGCCTGCTGGCCCTGGCCGATGATCTCCTCGACCTGGCTGCGGACGCCCTCCAGGGAGATGCCCAGCGACTCCAGGGCCTTGGCGGCGACGCCCTCGCCCTCGTGGATGAGACCGAGCAGGATGTGCTCGGTGCCGATGTAGTTGTGGTTGAGCATTCTGGCCTCTTCCTGCGCCAGGACGACAACACGGCGGGCTCGGTCGGTGAAACGCTCGAACATCTGTCGCTCCTCACGGGGCGGGGACCGGGACGCGCCCTTCCACCCGCACACTAGCCCCGGTGCGCTCCCCCGTCGCCTGCACCGGAGAGCCATCGGGACCCACCGCGGGGGGCTCCCGTCGGTAGGCGTCTTTCCTGCGACGTTCGTCGTCGAGCGCCGGTCGGACGTGCCGCGCACTGACGTACGCCTCTGGTCCAACGATGGGACGCCCGTCCCCCTTCCCGGGCCAGGTACGCGCGGTTACGCCGTCGGCGAAGCGGGCCGCCCACGCTAGCGGCCCGCCCCCGCGGAGGGGACGGGCCGCAGCGACCGGCAGGACGCTAGTGGGCTGCCTCATAGGCGGCGATGACGGCGCCGGACAGCCGACCCCGCTCGCTCACGGTGTGCCCGTGAGCGCGGGCCCACTCACGGATCTCCTGCACCCGCTGCCGACCTACCCCGCTGTCGGATGACCCCGCGGACCGCCCCGAGCGGGGCCGCCGCTGGGCGGGCCCGGTCGACGTCCGGCCGGCCCGCCGCGCCGCGCCGACGTAGGGCGCGAAGGCGTCCCGCAGCGCCGCGGCATTCTTGTCGGACAGGTCGATCTCATAGCTGGCGCCGTCGAGCCCGAAGGAGACGGTCTCCTCGGCCTGCGATGCATCGATGTCGTCCACCAGGACGACGTTCACCTTCTGTGCCACATCTTCTCCTTGATTGGCCAAGCGCGAAGATGCCTTCTGCGCACCTCCAGGAAAGCACTCGAGGACCGTCGTGGCAAACCATGCGCAGAATGCGGCGTGTCGTTTCCGCCGCACGGGCCGGAGAGGTGGGATACGTCACGCTGTGTACCGGGCCCGCTCACTCCGGTCTGACGAGCGGAAACAGGATCGTCTCGCGAATGGGCAGGCCGGTGAGCAGCATCACCAGGCGATCGACCCCGAGACCCATGCCGCCGGTCGGCGGCATGCCGTGCTCCAGCGCCCGCAGGAAGTCCTCGTCGAGCTGCATGGCCTCGGGGTCGCCGCCGGCGGCCTTCACCGACTGCTCGGTCAGCCGGCGGCGCTGCTCGACCGGGTCGACGAGCTCGGAGTAGGCCGGGGCCAGCTCGACGCCGGCGACGACGAGATCCCAGGCCTCCGCCAGCCGCGGGTCGTCGCGGTGCGGTCGGGCCAGCGGACGCACGCTGACCGGGTAGTCGCGGACGAAGGTCGGTTGCCGCAGCGTGTGCTCGACCAGCTTCTCGTAGAGCTCGAGGACCACCTCCCCGGCGTCCCAGCCCGGCTGTAGCGCCACGTCGTGGTCAGCGGCGAGCTGCAGCAGGCGCTCCAGCGGCGTGCCGGCCTCGACCGGCTCACCGACCGCCTCGCTCACCAGGGCGTGCAGGGTCGCGTCGCGCCACGGGGCCTCGAGGTCGATCTCGCCGCCGCGCCCGTCCGGCACGATGGTGCGGCCCAGGCAGCGGGCGGCGTCGAGCACCAGCTCGCGGGTGAGGGCGGCCATCGTGTCGTAGTCGCCGTACGCCTCGTAGGCCTCGAGCATCGTGAACTCGGGGAAGTGAGTGCTGTCGATGCCCTCGTTGCGGAACGTCTTGCCGATCTCGTAGACCTTCTCGACGCCGCCGACGACCAGGCGCTTGAGATAGAGCTCGAGGGCGATGCGCAGGCTGACGTCGATGTCGAGGGCGTTGACGTGAGTGTGGAACGGCCGGGCCGCCGCACCGCCGTGCACCGATTGCAGCATGGGCGTCTCGACCTCCAGGTAGCCGCGCCGGTGCAGCGTCTCCCGCAGGCTGCGCAGCACCGCGGCGCGCTCGCGCACGACCCCCCGGCTCGCCGGGTTGACGATGAGGTCGACGTAGCGCTGCCGGACCCGCGCCTCGGGGTCGGTGAGCCCGTGGTGCTTGTCGGGCAGCGGGCGCAGGGCCTTGCTCGTCAATCGCCAGTCCGAGGCCAGGACGCTCAGCTCGCCTCGCCGGCTGCTGATGACCTCGCCGGTGACCCCCACGTGGTCGCCCAGGTCGACGTCGCTCTTCCAGTCCTGCAGCCGCTGCGCGCCCACGCCGTCCTGGCTCACCATCACCTGCAGCTGCGCGTCGCCCTGCTGAAGCGTGGCGAAGCACAGCTTCCCACCGGTACGGCTCAGCACGATCCGGCCGGCGACCCCGACGACCTCGCCGCTCGCGGTGTCGGTGGCCAGGTTTGCGTGGCGCTCGCGCACCTCGGCCAGCGCGGCGGTGCGCGGGTAGCCGAGCGGATGCGGCGGTGTCCCCGCCCCCATGAGCCGGTCGTACTTCTCCCGTCGCACCCGGACCTGCTGGGGGAGGTCGGTCTCGGTCGTCGTCTCAGGCACCCCGAGAGGCTAGCGGCGGGTGGGCACGGGCCCGGCGGCCTCAGGCGCCGAGCCGGCCGCGCTGGCGCAGGCGGTCATGGCCGAGGTCGGCGCGTGTCCCGTCGGCCTGCCCAGCGGCGAAGGCCCGGCCGCTGACCCGGCTGCGGCCGGTGGCCGGCCCACGCCAGCTGCCACGCGCCTCGGAGGCAGAGGCGTAGAAGTCCCGCACCCGCTCCCCCTTCGCCCGCAGCACCAGCGCTGCCGAGGTGCTGCCCGGCCCGGTGGGCTGGGCGTCGTCGACCACCGCTCGCTGCCTGGCAGCCTCGAGCCGCTGCCCGACGGTGGTGACCCAGCCGTCGTAGAACGACAGGCGCCAGGACACCGCGGGCACACCGCACGCGCGGTGCTCGCCCTGGGCGAGGCGGCGGGACGACGCGGCGCTCATCTGCACCGCGAGGGAGGCCCACAGCCGCTCCACCACCTCGAGGTCGGAGCGGTGCCCAAAGCCGAGGACGTAGGTGCTGTCGGAGGCGACATTGACAAGGACGTCGTTGGCCCGGGCGGCGGCGACGTAGAGCAGCACGCGGTGCCGGTTGCCGCGGCGCCCCCGCTCCCCGACCTCCAACCGGTCCTGCTCGAGCGGCTCCTGCGTGCCGCGGCCGTGCCGGTCGCGCTGGCGAGCCCGGGCCCGCTCGAGGTCGACGGCGTGCGCGGTGGCCAGCTGCTGGGCTCGCTCGACGAAGGCCGCGGCTTCGTGCTCGTTGTCGGTGCCCTCGGCCTGGGCGAGCAGCTTGCCGACGCGGTCGACGATGCGGTCCCCGGTCACAGCGCACCCACCGCCACGCCAGACTGGCCGTAGTCGACCCGCAGGGCGAACGCCGCCTCCTCGCCGAGCACCGCCGCGACGAGAGTCAGCAGCACCGCCGGGTAGGGCGCCCCGTGCCTGTCGGCGAGGCCGGTGAGATGCCCCACGTGGTGGGCCAACTCGTGCAGGACGACGGTCTCGCGCAATGCCCACGGCTCGCCGTGCGCCGGGACCGGCACCGCAATCGTCCCCGGTGCCTCCCAGTGCGCCGCCCGCGTTCCGCGGCGCAGCCGCAGCCCCGGGGGCGCCACCACGCCGAAGGCCGCGACGACGTCGGGCAGCCCGAGGACGCGGGCAAGGTAGGCACGGGCGGCCTCGAGACCGCCGAGCCGGCGCTCGGCCGGCAGCAGCACCTCGCTGCCGGCCACAGTGGCGAGCGGCGCACCCCGGCGGGCGGCGTCCAGCCGGGCGGCCCAGGACTCCTCGGCGCGGTAGACCCGGGCGCGCTGCCCGTCGCGTCGCACGGCGGTGTGGGCGGGAACGGCGGGGACGGAACGGGCGGCGTCGGGAGTGGCAGGAGCTGCGGGAGCGGCGATGGGCACGGCGAGGACGCTAGGCCAGCTCTGCCGGCGAGCCGGGAGGACACGGCGCGCTGTGGACACCGGCCGACCCTGTGGACAGGAGCGGGCAGCCTTCGCAGCAGGCTCGATCGTGCCAGCATGAGCCGACCAGCCTGGGAGGGGTCATGCTCCGACAGCGCCACTGGACCGTGTACGACCTGGCCGACCTGCCCGACGACGGGCTGCGCTACGAGGCCCTCGACGGGCAGCTCGTCGTGACGCCGCCGCCGGTGGCCCGGCACCAGGAGGTGGTGATCAGATTGCTCGTGCAGCTGCGGGCGCAGGCCACGCAACAGTGGCGGGTGCTGCACGAGCAGGCCGTGCGACTCGACACCGACTGGCGGGTGCCCGACGTCGTGGTGGTGCCGGCTTCGCTCCCCCTCGAGGGCTTCCTGTACCAGCCTGACGAGGTTGCGCTCGCGGTCGAGGTGGTCAGCGCGTCCAGCCGGCGCACCGACCGGATGGTCAAGCCGGCGGAGTACGCCGCCGCGGGTGTCGCGCGCTACTGGCGGGTGGAGACTCACCCGCGGGTCGAGGTGCACGCCTACGAGCTGCGTGGGGCCATATACGCCCCGTCCGCACCCACCGCGCCCTTCCCGGTGATCCTGGACGTCGGCGCCCTGCAGCCGTAGCCAGCGGCGGCCAGCGCTGAAGCCGGACCCGGTTCATCCGCGAAATGGCTTCGGTCACGTACCGCCCTCTGGTAACAAGCAGAGCGCCACGGTTCCCGGGCCCGTTCACCTGAAGCGGTGCTCCGAGTTCAGGTGGCGTTCCCTGGCGCCGATGGCGAAGCTTTGGCGCTGGTCGGTCGAGAAGACCGTGGCCTTGGGCAGGTTGGATAGCCGGCGATGGAGGACGACACCGTGGTGGGCAGGGTGCACGGGGCGGCCGGCCCTCGGCGGGCAGCCGGCCTTGCCCAGGTGCGATGGGCCTTTCTGCTCTTCTCGCTGGCAATGGCCGTCGTGGCGCTCCCCGGGCTCCTGCTGGTACCGGGCATGAACGGGCTCTGGCGCGCCGTCCATGCCGTCGCGGTCGGGGTGCTGGTGTTCCGTTGGCTTTCGGAGTACCGGCGGGGCTTGTCAGCGCCGGGCTGGGAGGCGCTGGACGCTGCGGCTCTCCTGCTGCTGTGCCTGCACGGCGACCCGCTGCCGGCCGTGGGGCTGTTCTACGGCGCGTCGTACTGGCGGGCGGTCTCGCCGCACACTCCCCGTGCGGTCGGCGCGATCTCGGCGTACGGCGCGCTGTTCGTGGCGGTGATCCTGCTGTCCGGATCGGTGCCGCCGCCGATCGCGATCGGCCCTGCCGTCGGACTGGTCACCTCCAGCCTGCTCATCCACCTGGTGGTGACGACCATGAGCCGGCACGAGCGGAACCTGCGCCGGGAACGCACGTTCCTCGACGCGGTCCTGGAGAACCTCGACGCCGGAGTGGTGGCCTGTGACGCGCGGGGGGACGTCACGCTGGTCAACGAGGCAGCCCGCCGCCTGCACGGCGCACCCGTCCAGACCACGTCGGCCGCAGGCCTGCCGTCCCGCTACGGCCTGTTCGCGCCGGACGGCGTGACCCCGCTGACACCCGATCAGGTGCCGATGACCCGGGCGCTGGGCGGCGAGCAGGTCCGCAACCTGGAGGTCGTCCTGGTCAACGAGACGGCTCGGCGCACCGTCCTGTCGAACGCGCGGCCCATCCTCGATGAGGACGGCAAGGCGCTGGGGGCAGTGCTCGCGCTGCACGACGTCACAGGGATGAAGTTGGCGGAGGCCGCCCTGCGGCGGCAGGCGCTGCGCGACCCGCTGACCGACCTGCCCAACCGGCTGCTGCTCATCGACCGGCTCGAACACGCGATGGCGCGCGACGACCGAGATCGGCGGCTTCTCGCGCTGCTCTACATCGACCTCGACGGCTTCAAGAACGTCAACGACACCCTCGGCCACGCGATGGGCGACGTCGTGCTCGGCGAGGTCGCCACCCGGCTGCGAGAGGCGGTCCGGTCCAGCGACACCGTCGCCCGACTCGGCGGGGACGAGTTCGCCGTCCTGGTCGAGGACGCCTCGGAGGGCGAACTGACGGGCCTCCCCGAGCGGCTGCTCGCGCGGCTGTGCGCTCCGCTGGACGTCGGCGACCGACATCTGGTGATCACCGCCAGTCTCGGCGTCGCCACTTCGACCACGGCCGCCACCGCATCGGACCTCCTGCGCAACGCCGACCTGGCGATGTACGCCGCGAAGGCCGCAGGCCGGGCGCGCTGGGCGCGGTTCGCCCCCGCGATGCACGAGGACGTGGTCAGGCGGGTGGCCATGGAAGATGCGCTTGATCAGGCCATCTCCCTGGAGCAGCTCCGACTGGCCTACCAGCCGATCGTGCACGTCGACAGCGGGCAACTGCTGGGAGTGGAAGCGCTGCTGCGCTGGGACAGCCCGCAGCTCGGGGTCGTCTCCCCCGTCGACTTCATCCCGCTCGCCGAAGGCAGCGGCTTCATCGTTCCGCTGGGCGCCTGGGTGCTCCGGCAGGCCTGTCTGCAGGCGCAGGCCTGGCGGCGGTCGCACCCGGCGCAGCAGATCACCGTCGCGGTGAACCTGTCCGTGCGCCAGCTCCAGGAGCCGGACCTGCTGGCAACCGTCGTCGAGGCCCTGTCGAGCGCGTCGCTGGACCCGACTGCTCTCGTCCTGGAGATCACCGAGGGTGCGCTGATGGACGACCTCGACGTGTGCCCGGTCCTGCAGAAGCTGCGTGCCCTGGGCATCTCCATAGCGATCGACGACTTCGGCACCGGCCACTCCTCGCTCGGCCGGCTGCGCGACCTTCCTCTCGACCACGTGAAGATCGACAAGTCGTTCATCACGGAGATCGACGGACCCGGAAGCGCTCCCGTCGCTGCGGCGACGATCGCGCTGGCCCACTCCCTCGGTCTCACCGTCGTCGCGGAGGGGGTAGAGCGCGAGCAGCAGGTGGTGTTCCTGCGCGAGCGCGGATGCGAGGCGATCCAGGGATTCCTCGCCGGCCGGCCCAGCGACGCCGACGTCATCGATGAGCTGCTCGCGACCGGCGAGGGCACTGCTGTCGCCGTCCCTGCCGGTGGACGCCCAGCTCCGGCGCCTGCCTGACAGGTGGGCCGCCACCCGTCGCACCGCACGGACTCATCGGAGCGCAGCCTGCCGCGCGGTCGTCGCGGGTAACGCGCACGTGCGCCGCTTGGTCGAGCTGACCTTCGAGACCGACCGGGCGCGACCCACGAGGCCGGCTACGGAGAGGTCGCAACGTCAGCGGCCGACCCCACCGCGTCGTTTCCGCGGTCAGCGCTGCCGCGCGGATCGATGCGACCGCCAGACGGTCACGCCGAGGGCCAAGCCCCAGAGCAGGAACCAGAGGTCCCACAGCAGGACGTGCCAGGTCAGCGCGACGCGGTCCACGGGGCCCTCGGCCGGTACGACGCCCGCGAGCACCAGGGCGCCGACCGCGACGAACAGCCCGCCGTAGACCGTGAGCAACACGCTGCCCAGCCCACCGGCAAGGAGCAGCACGAGGTGAAGCCGGCGTGTGACGCCCAGATGTGCGAGCGCGAGCGCCAGCAGGCCGCCCACAACCTTGGCGCTGACGACGAGGAACCTAGGACAAGGGCCAGCGGGCTGCGCGTGCGCGCAAGATCCTCCGCGTAGCCGCCGACGGTGTCGAGCGGCGCAGTCCCACCGAGCACCCAGTAGGCGGGCGCCGCCGCCGAGGCGAAGGCGAGCCCTACCGCGACGGCCGACGCCTGGCGCGCTGCTCGGTCGAGGGCGGGCACCCTTCGATGCTGGACAGAAACCGGCGGAGGCGTCAGATCGCCGCGGGGGACGCGAGAAGCGGATAGACGGACCGATTGAGGGCGCTCTCGTCCCGCGGGCTGAGGGACCTGAACCGAAGGACCGCCTGGAGCCGGTCCTCGTCGAGCCGGACGACCTCCGCCTCGGCCCTGACCGGGGTCGACATGCCGAGGTCGATCTCGACGACTGCCGAGCTCCCGACCCGCAGAACGCAACCTTCCGGAAGCTGGACCCGGCAGCCGCTGGACGACAGGTCCACGGTCACGACCTCCACTGGTTCCGACGACCCGTCGACGTTCAGCCGGACCGGCCTCGAGAGCAGCGCCCGCGGGGCACTGCGGCGCGGCTCGCGGGCGATCCCGAGAACTCCTGTCAGCTCGAGCTGCTCGGGATGGCTGGCGCGCGTGCGCCGGACGACGCCCTGCAGGACCAGGAGGGCGTCCGTCCGCTCGGTGTACAGGCTCGCCCAGACCCGTTGGCCGTCAAGCACCTCCGCTGTCCGCGGGTCGGTGATGAGGCGACCGGTGGCGGTGAGGCCGTGCGGTCCGGAGTCCCACGAGGCGAGCTCGGCCAGCGTCACGACGTCACCGGTGTGGGAAACCAGGCGCACCGTGCATCCCGCCGACGGCGCATCTCCCGGCCCGTCGAGCACGCTCATCTGCGGCCACACTGCTCGTCCGGCCCGAGCAGGCCGGAGCGGGCGGTTCGTCTGCTTCTAGGCGATGAGGTCACGCGAATCCTTGAGAGATGGTCACGGCAGCACTCGCTCGTCACGGCGTCGCCGTGACCGGCCTGGCCCTGCCCGTTCACGTGTGCCTTGATGCGCGATCCGGTGGACCTGCTGGGCGGGCGCTCCGGTAGGTCCATGCCTGTGACAGGTCGACACCATCGTGGCCGGCGGTGGGGACTAGATGTTCGATTCCAAGGGGTCCGGCGGCGTGTTGCGCTCAGGAGGGCGTTGAAGGGTGCCCAGGATCGGCGTGCTTACCCGACGCCGAACAGGAGGTTCGCGTGGACGCCGACCTGGACACC
>JAABUN010002396.1_pt1 | contig 33673 bp, 31 predicted proteins | sample 5559311 | NCBI WGS metagenome assembly JAABUN01 (sample SAMN10711877, study PRJNA513370) | rock metagenome | isolation source: Antarctica rocks | place: Antarctica: Victoria Land, Siegfried Peak sud | reverse complement strand
ATCGACGACAGCCCTGCCGTGGTGGCATCGAGCAAGGGGAACTCCTCCGCCCGAGGCGTAAAACGGGCGACAGGCGATCATCGAATGGCGGCAAGAGCCAGGCTCATGCGACGAAGTGTGCGCCGTCAGTCCTTCGGTGCCCGTCTCAAGGCGCCGCGCCGCGCCGCCGACTTGACCCAGGCGGCGGCCATCGGCACCACCAAGACCGATCTCACGATGTGAGAGCTCGGCTACGCGGCCCTGAACGGTGGTCACGACGAGCGCGGCGAGCGCTCCGCGCCATGGGCGCCACCTCGCCACAGCTGCACGGCGGCACGGCCCATATGTGGTCCGTGCGGCACCGCGCGGTGATGCCGCGACCGGCACGGGCGCTCGCCAGGGGGACGATATGGAGCAGCCACACCTGGAGCCGGAGGACCGGCACCGCCCGCCCGGCGTCGCGCGGGTCATCGCCGTCGCCTCGGGCAAGGGCGGCATCGGCAAGTCCACCGTGACCGTCAACCTCGCCCTCGCCCTCGCGGCGCGCGGCCGCCGCGTCGGCATCTTGGACGCCGATGTCCACGGGCCGAACATCCCTATCTCCTCGGCGTCCGCCGCCGCCCCGCCGCGCCGCCCGCCGCGCTGCTGTCGCTCGCGGGGGCGCTCCGGGACGACGACCGGCCGCGGCCGCTGGACCGGTACGGGCTGCGCGTCCTCTCGCTGGCCCTCTTCGCGGGCGAGGAGCAGCACCTCCTGCCGGGCAATCTGCAGTTCGCGGGCGCGATCGTCCAGCGGCTGCTTCTCGAGAGCGCCTGGGGCGGGCTCGACGAGTTGCTGATCGATCTGCCGCCCGGCACGGGCGAGCCGCTCGCCACGCTCGCCTGGCGGGTGGCGCTCGATGGGGCGGTGCTGGTCGTCACGCCCCAGGATCTGGCGCTCCTCGACACCACGCGCTCGCTGGCACTCTTCCGCGAGGCCGCCGTGCCGATCCTCGGGGTGATCGAGAACATGGCCTACTACGTCTGCCCGCACTGCGGCGAGCGGGTGGACGTCTTCGGCCGCAGCGAGCGGTCCTGGGCGGTGCGCGACGCGGGCGGGCCGCTCCTCGGCGCGGTGCCGCTCGACCCGGCCCCCAGCGGCGCCGCCAACGCCGGTCGGCCGGTCATCCTCGACACGCCCGATGCGCCGCAGACGGCGGCCTTCGCCGCGATCGCCGCCGCCCTGCTCGCCCGCCTCGCTGCGCTGCAGTGATCGGGGACACAACAGCGCGCCCGGTATCGGCCCTTTACAAACGTTCGTGACACCAGGGGCAACAGGCTGCTAGGCGATCACCGCGTCGTCGATCGGTAAGCGCAGGGTCATGTCCAGGCGGATCACCCCGTAGGGGTTGACGTTGCTATAGATGAGGGGTGTGAGGCCGCGGCGATCCTCGGCCAGCAGTCGCTCCGCCCAGTCCGGTTCGGCCAGCACCCGCTGGAGCAGCAGCGTGTTGATGTAGACCAGGCTGATTTGCAGCAGGTGCAGGCACAGCATCGTCACCTCGGCGTCCTCGCGCTGGTTGGTCGCGAAATCGCCGGCATGGCCGTAGAAGATGAAGCCATTCGCACTGTTCCAGTTTTCCACGACGTTGAGGCCCTCGTGCATCTCGCGGCGCAGTTCGGGCAGACGCAAATACTCACAGAGGAAGATCGTCTTGTAGACTTTCCCGAGTTCGGCCATGGCGGCGTAGGTCGGATGCTGGACACTGGCGCGGGTAAAACGGCGCAAGAGGGCCTCGGCGTCCGCCGTCCCCAGCCGTAGCGCGGTGACATACTTGATGATCTCGTCGTATTGGTGGCGGATCACGTCCCACTTAATCGGTCGCGTCAGCACGGGCTGGAGATGCGGGTAGGCCTCGGGCTGACCCACGTCGGGGCGATACAGCTTCTGCTGGTGCAACGCCTTGAGCCGGGGCAAGAGGCGGAAGCCGAGCAGATTGCAGCAGGCGAAGGCGACTTCGCTTTGCCCATGCGAGTCGACGAAGTGGCGATCGATCTGCATCGCGGTGCAGTGGCGGATGACGCCGGTGATCATCGCCGCCACCTCCGATGACGAGCACTGCTTGAGCTGCGAATAGATGCAGGCGGCCTTCTTGTCCACGTGCCAATAGATCATCACCCCGGGGCCGCGATACCGTGCGTGCCACTCGGTCAGCAGGTTCTGGTCGAAGGCGCCGAACTTCTTGCTGTCCGACGCACAGGCGGTCGTGGCCTCGCCCCAGATGTCCGGGCGGCGCGCCGCGAAGACGGCGTCGACCACCCGCGCGATGGCGGCGCGGAGCGCGTCGCGGGTGAGGAAGCGCCGGCGGGTGTAGTAGAGGTCGCGCTCGCCCTGGCCATGGTCGCCCGCGCTGACGCGACGCAGGCCAATATTGGTACCCAGGCCGTAGACGCAGAGGAGGAGACGCTTCTGGAGGGTGTCGCGGTCCAGCTGCTCGCGGGCCGTGGCGCTGGTGAACAGGTCGGTAAACCCGACTCGTAGGTCCGCCTCCTTGAGCATGTCCAGGAGGCCCGTCATCGGCCAGCGCCGCCCAACCTCGGCCTTCAGCTGCGCCAAGTGGGCGGGCTCCGGTTGTGGTTCGAGGGGCGACAGCGCGATCCAGCCGCCTCCCTTGGGCTGGAGCCGGATGTGTGGGTTGGTGGGGATGTCGGCGTCGAGGGCGGTCAGCGCCGCCGTGAGTTGCTGCTGCAGCGTGGCGATGAAGGCGTCGGCCTCCGGTGGTTGGCCCAGTGCGGCGTAATAGGTCGCACGCTGGTCGGCGAAGTCAGCGGGCAGATCGTCGTCCGGGTTACGTTGCCGGTTGGCCCCAACGACCCACAGTTCTTTACACCGTAGCTTGTCGCGCAGCGTATGCAAGACGGCGATCTCGTAGTTAATCCGATTGATCCGCTCGCGACCATCCTCGTCCCGCTTGACCACGTGTTCCCGCCAGGCCGGACGGACCACCCCCACCAGCGGCACCTCCTCCCCCACGGTGAAGAAGGGCTGCGTGCTCGGCGCGGCGGCGTAGCGTACCAGCAGGGCCAAGGCGTCGATGACGGGGCGATGCACCTCGTTGTTCGAGCGGAATTCCAGCGCGCCGAGGATGAGCGGCACGATCCGGCGATAGTGCGCGCTGTAGGACGCGCGCATGACCGTATAGACTTGCTGGGTGTAGGCCGGGCCCGTCGCCTTGAATTCCTTGAGCAGATCGCGCAGGGTTTGCTCGCCGACCACGGGGTAAATGACCGCGCGCACCGGCTCATCCGGGCGTGCCAAGGCGGCTTCGGCGATCGCCGCGAGCAGCGCCTGCTTGCCGGTCACGCGCTTGAGATCGCGGAGCAGCGTCCGCTCGACCCGGCGCTCGGCGCGGACGTGGATGTGCTGAATCGTGTCACTGAGGAGCTCGGCCAGCGTGTCGGTCAGTTCGCGGGCACGCACCTGGCAAAAGGCCGCCAGCAACGTGAGCCGCCGCGCGGGCGGATGGCGGCGCAGTTCATGCAGTTCCTCGGCGACTACCCGTCGCCGGAAGCCCTCCACCACCCGCGGGGGGACTCCCGCGAAGAGATCGGGGGGCAGGCCCAACTGGCGGAGACGGGCCAGCTTGGCCGTCTCCTGCATGACGCTCTCAACGGTGAACGGGCCGGGATCGAGTTTGAGATCCGCCAGCGCCGAGTGGCCCGCTGGCGCAGCAGCCACGCTGAGCAGCGCCTCAAGGCCCGCCTGTGTTTCTGCCGAGAGCCGGACCAGGATGGCAGCGCAGCACCGCTCGTCGTATGCGGCGAGGACCGTGCGGAGATGGCGCTCGACCCGCTCGGGTGTCGGTGGCTCGAGACGCAGGGCGCGGCAGCGATCGTGGAAGGCGACCCGTAGCGCCTCCACTTGCTGCGTCTGCGTGACCACCTGCGCGAGTACCCAGGCGGTGACCGCCTGCTGATCGGCCAGCGACGACTCGCGGATGCCCAGGAACGTCCGAATGGTCGCGCGGTGTTGCTTGACCATGCGCCCGGCCCAGTCATAGGCCAGGAAGGCCGTCGCCGGTACCCCGAGTTCGTGGGCCAGGTGGGCCACGGCGGCGACCGGCACGTCGGTGCGACCGCGCGGGAAGCGCCAGTCCAGCTGGAAATACTTGAGGAGGACCGCCAGACCCAGCCGGGTATGGTCGGCGCGCCCCTCGTCGACCAACGCCCGCTCCGCCGGCACGAGGGACCACCGCTCGATCAACTCCGGGACCGCCCACTGCCGTTTCATCCCGCCCCCGCCCGCGTGCGCCGCGGTACGCTCCTGCCCCGGACCCGCCGTGCGGCGCTTACCGCGTCGACTTGGCGTCGACGTAGCGATAGAGCGTGGCGCGCGAGATGCCGAGGGTCCGGCAGATCTCGGCGATCGAGTGGCGCTTGTCGTCGTAGAGGGCCTGCGCCATCGCCACCCTGGTCGGCGTACCCAGCTTCTTCGGGCGGCCGCCCTGGCGCCCCCGCGCGCGGGCGGCGGCCAGGCCGGCATGGGTGCGCTCGCGGATGAGATCGCGCTCGAACTCGGCGAGGGCGCCGAAGACGTGGAAGATGAGCTTGCCGCCGCTCGTCGTCGTGTCGAGCTGCTCGGTCAGGCTCCGGAAGCCGATGCCTCGTTCTTCCAGCCCGCTGAGCGTCGCGATCAGCGCCGGCAGCGAGCGCCCGAGCCGGTCGAGCCGCCAGACGGCGAGCGCGTCGCCCGGCCGGAGGTACGCCAGGGCCGCGGCCAGCCCCGGCCGCTCCGCCTTCGCCCCGCTCATCGTGTCGGTGAAGAGGCGCTCGCAGCCCGCCGCCCGCAGCGCGTCCTCCTGCAGGGCCAGGGTCTGCTCCGCCGTCGAGACCCGCGCGTAGCCCACCAGCATCGCCGCCCTCCCCTCGCCCAGCCCCTCGCCGTCGCCCCGGAGTGTCGCAGAAGTCGGGCTTGTAGGTAAGGCGTGAGACCTTGATTTCGAGACGGCTTGCGAGAACGGGCGAGTCCGGGAAACCGGCCCGGAGGCAGGAGGGGCGCAACCCGTCGCAGAAACGGTCGTTTCTGCGACACGGTCGCGCAGTCCCACCGTCCGGAAACGCCGGGGCCACCGTCTCCCGACCGCGACAGGACGTACCCTGGCATAAACGGCCCGGCGAGGAACGGGACCTTCGGGCGATACCCCTGCTGCGGCGGACGGCACTACCATTACTCCTCAGGTGTTGCGGTGCGGCGCGCGATGGGGTGTACACCCGCGCACCGTCTGATCCGCACGAACCGGTACCAGTGAGCGGAAGGCAGACACCGATGATGCGACAGCATGGGGATACCGTGGCCCGCCTCGCCGCGGCGCCGGACCGGTTGCACATGACCGGCCACGCCGCCACGCTCGCCCTGGCCCTCGTCCTCGCGTTCCTGTCCGGCTTCGCGTTCTGGGCGGCGCTCGCCACCAACCAGGTCGCCGGGCGGGCCAGGCACGCCAGCGAGTTGAGCGACGAATACCAGCAGGCCCGCTACGCGGTCGGCGCGGAGGAATCGCTCGAGCGCAAATATCGCCTCGAACCGGGGATCGCGATCCGCGCCAGCCACCGGGAGGCCGCCGCGACGCTCGTGGCGGCGCTCGAGCGGGTCGGCCGGGACGGCGAAGACCCCGACCGGGCGAGCGCCGCCGAGGTGCTCGCCACGCATACCCGCTACCTCGGCGCCATCGACCGCATGTTCGCCGCCGTCGACGCCGGCGACACGGCCCGCGTTAACGCCATCGACGGGGACGAGGTCGACCCGCTGTTCGGGGCGATCGAGGCGCGCGTCGACGCGGCCGCCGACGCGCGCCACGCGGCGGCCCTCGGGCAACTGGACGCCCTGACCCGGACCGAGCGCCTCGTCTTCCTCCTGACGCCGCTCGTCTTCGCCGTCGGCCTCGCCCTCGTCGGCCTACTCTGGGGCTACCTCCGCCAGTACCAGCGGCGCGTCGACGACGCCACCCGGCGGGAGGCCGCGCGGCTGGTGGAAGTGAACGGCACCCTGGCGCGCCAGGCGGCGGCGCTTGCCGCGGCCAACGAGGAGCTGCGGCGCAAGAACGAGGAGAACGAGGCGTTCGTCTACAGCGTCTCCCACGACCTCCGCTCGCCGCTCGTCAACTTGCAGGGCTTCAGCCAGGAACTGGCGCTGACCGGTGCCGAGCTACGAACCCTGCTCGCCGACCCCGGCGTGCCGCCCGGGGTGCGCGCGCGCGGGCTCGCCATGCTGGACGAGGACCTGGCCCCCGCGCTCGACTTCATCCAGACCGGGGTGCGGCGCCTGAGCGGGATCATCGACGCGTTGCTGCGCCTGTCGCGGGTCGGGGAGGTGATCTATCGGCGCGAGCCGGTGGACCCGACGCCGATCGTCGCCCGCATCGTCGCGTCGCTGAACGAGACGGTCACCGGTCCGCGCGCGACCGTCGTGGTCGGCGCGCTGCCGCCCTTGTGCGGCGACCCGTCCGCGGTCGAGCAGATCTTCGGCAACCTGATCGGGAATGCGCTGAAGTACCTCGACCCGCAACGCCCAGGTCGCGTCGAGGTCGGCTGCCTGCTCGAGGGGACGCCGGCGCCGACGCGGGTCCCGCAGGCGTACGGACATACTACGTGCGGGACAACGGCCTGGGCATCCCCCCCCACGCCCTGGACCGGGTCTTCCAGCCCTTCCAACGCCTCCACCCGCAGGTCGCGGCGGGGGACGGGCTCGGCCTGACCTTCGTGCGGCGCGTCGTCGAACGACTCGGGGGACGCCTCCGGGTCGAGTCGGCCCAGGGGGCGGGTAGCACCTTCTACGTGGCCCTGCCCACGGCCCCGACGGTCGGCGCCGCGCCAGTGCCGGTGGCGGTGGGCGGCGGGGTGGCCTATGCCGCGAGCGGGGGTGCCCGCCCATGATCACCCTGCCGCTGACGATCATCCTGGCGGAAGACGATCCCGGGCATGCGGCGCTGGTGCAACGCAATCTCCGACGCGCCGCCATCGCGAACGACCTGATCCACGTCCGGGACGGCCAGGCGCTCCTCGACTACCTGGGGGGGGCCGGGGCGTACGCGGGGCGCGCCGTGCCCGAGGCGCCGCTCATCCTCCTCGATCTCAACATGCCGGGGCTGGGCGGGGTGGAGACGCTCGCCATCCTGAAAGCCGACGCCGACACGCAGCCGCTCCCGGTGATCATGCTCTCGACCGCCGACAACCCGCGCGAGATCGCCGCGTGCTACCGGCTCGGCTGCAACATGTACCTCACCAAGCCGGTCGAATACGAGGACTTCGCCGCCGCGATCCGCCAGCTCGGCCTCTTCTTGCAATTCGTGCGGGTGCCGACCCACCGCGACGGGGGCGGAGGGGGCCGATGAGCGTGGATGAACGCGCCACCATCCTGATCGTGGAGGACGATCCCGGCGTCGCCGCCCTGGAGCGGCGGTACCTCGAGCGCGCCGGCCACGCGGTCGTGTCCGTCGCCGACACCGCCGCGGCGGAGGCGGCGCTCGTCGCCGGCGGGGTGGACCTGTGGGGTTGCCTCCGCTACACGGACACCCGAAGATAGGGTCCGTCAGGAGGAGGTGACCAATGCCGCGTACTCATCCACCCTACCCACCGGAGTTCCGTGCCGAGGCGGTGCGTCTCGCGCGGGGCAGCGACAAGTCAATTCCGGCGCTGGCGGCGGACCTGGGCGTCTCATCCGAGGCGCTGCGCCACTGGCTGCGGCAGGAAGACGCCGACGCGGGCCGTAGGCCAGCCGATACGCTGACCACGGATGAGCGGGACGAGCTGCGCCGCCTGCGCCGAGAGGTCAAGATCCTGCAGCAGGAGCGCGAGATTTTGCGAAAAGCCGCGGCCTACTTCGCGAAGGAGACCCTGTGAGCCACTATCGGTTCATCCACGCGGAGCGGGCCACCTATCCGATCGTCATCCTCTGCCGGGTGTTGCGGGTCGCCCGCTCGACCTACTACGCCTGGGCGCGCCGCGGGGTCTCGGCCCGCGCCCAGGCCGATGCGGATCTGCTCGCGCAGATCGCGGCGGCGCACGCGCGCAGTCGCCGGACGTATGGCGCGCCGCGGATCCACGCCGAACTGCGCGCTACAGGCGTGCGCTGCGCCCGCAAGCGCGTGGCGCGCCTGATGCGCGCGGCAGGCCTGGTCGGCTGCCACCGGCGGCGGCGCACCCGCACGACCGTCACCGATCCGGCCCACGCGCCCGCCCCGAACCTGGTGGCGCGCGACTTCAGCGCCCCGGCGATCAACCGCCTCTGGCTGGGGGACATCACGTATGTCGCCACCGCGGAAGGTTGGCTCTATCTCGCCGTCCTGGTCGACGCCTACTCGCGGCGCGTGGTCGGCTGGGCGATGGCCGACCATCTGCGCACCGAACTGGCGCTCGACGCGCTCCGCATGGCCCTCCGCGCGCGTCGGCCGCGGCCGGGCCTGGTCCACCACACCGACCGGGGCAGCCAGTACACCGCGGCGACGTACCGGGCAATACTCGCCGACCGGAAGATCACCGTCTCGATGAGCCGGGCGGGCGCGTGCCTCGACAACGCCGTCGCCGAGAGCTTCTTCGCCACCCTGAAGGCCGAGCTGGTCGACACCAGGACCTGGCCGACGCGGGCGGCGGCCCGACTGGCCATCTTCGAATGGCTCGAGGTCTGGTACAACCGCCAGCGCCGCCACTCCACGCTCGGCTACCTGACGCCCGTCGTCCATGAGAGCCAGTTGTTGTTGTTGTCAAGCTAACCCGCTTAGCGGTATTGTGTCCGCGCTAGTGGGGTAACCTCACATTCGCCGACCAATCGCTCCGAGGCGGCCGATCTCGCCGCCGTCTTCGCCGCAGCAGGCATCTGCCCGATCCTGCGCGTGCCGAATACGCACCCCAACGAGACGATCGAGGGGCTCGACGCCGGGTTCCACGGGGTCCTGGTCCCCTACTGCGAGAGCGCGGACGAGGTGCACGCGGTGGTGCAGGCGGCCCGGCTCCGCCCGCTCAAGGGCGCGCTGCACGACCGGATTCGCGACAGCCAGGAGACGCTGAACGAGGCGACCAAAGCCTACCTCGACCGCCGCAACGCCGACAGCGTGATCATCATCGGGATCGAGTCGCAGGCGGCGATCGACAACCTGGAGGAGATCCTGCAGGTCGACGGGATCGACGCGATCTTCATCGGGCCGAACGACCTCTCGATCACCCTCGGCGTCCCCGACGACTACGCCAACCCGACGTACATCGCGGCCCACCAACAGATCATCGAGATGGCGAACAAGCATGGCCTCCCGGCCGGGGGGCACATGTTCCGCCAGGAGCTGGTGGAGTTCTGGATGCAGCGCGGCTCCCGCTTCATCCTCTACAACTCCGACGCCGCCGCCCTCAGCGAGGGCTACCGCAGCGCGCTGAACGCGTTCCGCGGCGCGAGCGTCGCGGAGATGGAACAGACCCTCTGATCGCCGCGCCATAGCGACACCACCGGGGCGGCACGTTGTCAAGGAGGCGGCCATGCCCGCAGAACGAAGTCCGGCGACCTTCCAGGTCTCGGACCAGACCAGGCACCTGACCCACGCCGATGTGCTGGCCCGTGCGGTGGCCGACCTCGCCAGCGCGGTGGGCCTCGCGGTCGACCCCGAGGAGGGGTCCCCCCGCCGCGCCGCATACCGCCCGTATACGCGGCGGATCGCCGACCCGCCCGTGCCGATCCGTACCAGGCGCTATCGACCCTAACCAGGCGGGAGTCCGCACCAGCTGGTGCGGACTTGTATGCTGTCGGGAGCCCTGCCGCGTGATGACCCGGCACATGCCACGGCCATTAGTACGTGAAAAAGGTGGGCGGGTGAGCGCACGCCGTAGGGACGGCGGCGTCTCGCGACGGACCGACATTCATCGAAAAGAGGAAGGGAACGGGGATGGCGCAGTTCAAGATCGTCCAGACTGGTGCGCCCGTCGGGGCCGACTTGGTGCCCGAGCGCGAGGGGTTGGCGGAGTTCGCCGGGGATCTCGTCACGTATGGGCCGCTCAACACGCCGGAGCAGCTGATCGCGGCGTGCCGCGATGCTGATGCCTGCCTCGTGCCGGGGCAGCGCTTCACCGAGGAAGTGCTGAGCCAGCTGGAGCGCTGTCGCGTGCTCGTGCGTTACGGCGTCGGCTACGACACGATCGATGTCGATGCGGCCTCGAAGCACAACATCCTCGTCGTCAACCTCCCGGATTTCTGCCAGCCGGAGGTCGCAAATCACGCGCTGGCCCTGTTGCTCGATTGTGCCAAGAAGATCAGCCGACTGGACCGCTGGATGCGGACCGGCGGCTGGCAGGGCGGGCGGGCGCCGTTTCTCTCCCCGATGGGGCCGATCCACGGCGAGACGATCGGCCTGGTTGGCTTCGGAGCGATCGCGCGGACCTTCCACCGGAGCGTCGCCGCGCTGGACATGCAGGTGCTGGCCTACGACCCGTTCGTCTCGCAGGAACTGGCGGCCGCGCTGAATGTGGAGCTGGTGTCGCTCGACGAACTCTTGCGGCGCAGCGACTACGTCTCGGTCCATGTCCCGCTGATGGCCGCGACCAGGGGGCTGATTAACGCCGAGAAGCTGGCGCTGATGAAGCCGACCGCGTACCTGATCAACACCTCACGCGGGCCGGTCGTGGACGAGGCGGCGCTGATCGCGGCACTGCAGAACGGGCAGATCGCCGGGGCCGGGCTCGACGTCTTCGCGCACGAGCCGCTGGCGAGCGATAGCCCGCTGCTGCGGATGGAGAACGTCACGGTGACGCCGCACACCGCGAGCTACGCCGACGAGACCTTCCGCATCATGTTCCGCCAGGTCGGCGAGGAGGCGGCGCTGGCGCTGCGCGGCCAGATGCCGCACACCCCGGTCAACAGCGCGATCAAGCCGAACCTGCCCTGACTCACCGCCCGGTAGGGCCGGACGACAGCGCGCGATAACGAAGGGGGTGTTGCCGGACGGCGCGCCCTGGTCGTGTGGTAGCAGGGCCCGTACGCGCGGCGGGGCACGCGAGACAGGGGATGTGGTGAGTGTGGGCGTGCTGGCGGCCCTCGGTGCCGCCATCTGCTGGGCGGCGACGAACCTACTCCTGCGCGGGCCGATCGCCACGCTGGGCGGGGCCACGGCGCAGGCCTAGCGCACCGTCGTTGGCGTCCTCGTCTTCGCGCCTGCTTTCCTGGCCCTGCGCCCCCCGCGTGCCTTGCTGGCGATCCCGCCGCGCACCGTGGGAGTGCTGCTCCTCGCGGTGGTGCTGAGCATGGTGATCGGGGACATCTTGCAGTTCACCGCCGTCCGCCACCTCGGGGTGGCCCTGACCCTGCCCCTCGCCTCCGCCTATCCGCTCCTGACCGTGCCGCTCGCCGTGGCGACGCTCGGCGAGGCGCTGTCGGTGCGGATGCTCGGTGGGGCGGTGCTGGTGGTCGCCGGGGTCGTCCTCGTGGCACTCCCGCGCGGCGCACCGGGAGCGACGGGCGTCGTGCCGACAACGGCGGGCACCAACCACGGGGCGGGGGTGGCGCTCGCGCTCGGCTCAGCGGTCTGCGTGGCGGCGGCGACGGCCCTCACGCGGGCGGCGCTCCGGGACGTCGACATCCTCGCGGCCAACATGCTCCGCCTCCCGTTCAGTGCGGTGCTCTGCCCCGGGATCAGCGCCGTGCAGCGTCGCCAGCCGCCGTGGCGGGTCAAGCGACGGAACGTCCTCCCGCTCTGCCTCGCGGGGCTGACCGGCCTGGGGAGCATGCTCTGCTATCTGGGGGCGCTCCAGCTGGTCGGGGCCTCGACCACCGCGACGCTGAACGCGGCCGGCCCGATCTTCGGGCTCCTCGGCGCGGTGGTCTTCCTGCGCGAGCGGCCGACCCGCCGGAGCGTGGCGGGCACCCTCGTCGCGTTCCTCGGCATCGTCCTCGTCGTCTGACGCCGGTGGTAGGGCCGTTCACGCGGCACATGGGTGCGCGAGGGCGAGTTGGCACCGGGTCACGATACGGTGTCGTCCCTACCAGAAGGCACCGACCTCAGGCGCGTGTCGCCGCGCAGGTTGCGACGATGATGCGGCGGAACAAGGACAACCAGACTGCGGGCACCGGGTGCCGCGCGGGAGCAGCCGGTGCCGCGACAAACCGCCGTTGCCGCGGTGGCAACGGCGAGGATACGTGGAGGAGGATCGTGATGGGTGACTTGCGCTACGTGATCGTCGAGGGGTGGGAGCAGCTCCCGACAGGTTACACGCACCAGGACGTCGTCGGGGTGGCGGTCGACTCGCGGGATCGTGTTTTCCTCCTCACGCGCGGGACGGCGCGCGTCATCATCTACGAGCGGGACGGCACCTTTGTCGGCTCCTGGGGCGAGGAACGCTTCACCGAGCGCACGCACGGCCTGACGATCGCGCCCGACGACAGCATCTTCGTCGTCGACGAAGGGCGCGAGGTCGTGTACAAATTCACCCCGGACGGGGAACTCCTCCTAACCATCGGTACGCCGGGCGTCGCCTCGGATACCGGCTACGACGGGAGCGCGCTGGAGAGTATCGCGCATGGTGGCCCCCCCTTCAATCACCCGACCAATCTCGCCGTCGCGCCGGGGGGCGACCTCTACGTTGCCGACGGCTACGGCAACGCGCGGGTCCACCACTTCAGCGCGGGGGGCGAACTGCGCCGCTCCTGGGGCGAGCCCGGGACCGGGCCGGGCCAGTTCAACCTTGTCCACGGCGTCGCCGTCGCCGCCGACGGGCGGGTCTTCGTCGCCGACCGCGAGAATGACCGCATCCAGATCTTCAGCCCGGACGGGGCCTACCTCGCGCAGTGGACCCAGGTCCAGCGCCCCACCAACGTCGCCTTCGATCGCGCCGGACGGGCCTACGTCTCCGAGCTCTGGCGCCTCCCCGGCGAGCGCTCGATGGTCCACGGCGTGATCCCCGACGATCGGCCGGGCCGGGTGACGGTCCTCGATCCGGCCGGGACCGTGCTGGTGCGGTGGGGCGGCCCGGACCGTTGCGCCCCAGGGAATTTCGTCGCGCCGCACGACATCTGCGTCGACTCGCGCGGCGATATCTACGTCGGCGAGGTCACTGGGACGTTCGGTGTGCAGCGCGGGCGCGTGCCGATGGACTGCCACACCGTACAGAAGTTCACGCTCGCCACGGCCTGAGGTCTGCGCCGCGAGTCGCCGGCGTGTTACCGGACCCGAATGGCAGGGGGGGCATGCGCGTTGTCCTGGAGCCGATAGCAGTGGAGGATAGTATGGCCTGAGAGTGGGAAATCCTGGCGGGACCGGATGGCGTCACCACGGAAGGCCCGGCGTGGGACGGCAGCGGCCTGTTCTACACCAGCATCGGCAACAGCGAGATCCGGCGGTACGATCCGGGGACGGGGACGGTGACGACGATCTACCGCGATGCCGACGCGTCGAACCGCCTCGTCTTCGATCCCGCAGGACGCCTGTATGCCTGCTCGCAGGGACGTCGCGCGATCGTCCGCTACGATACCGCTGGCACGCGCACCGTCCTGGCCGACCGCTTCGCAGGACGGCGACTCAACAGCCCGAACGATCTCGCGCTCGATGCGCGCGGCGGGGTCTGGTTCACCGACCCGCGCTACGGCGACGACCACCACGATCGTGAGCTCGACCACTGCGCGGTCTATCGCCTCGCCCCGCCCGAGGGCGAGGCGGGCGCGTGGCCCATCCGGCGGCTGTCGTTCGACACGACGCGCCCGAACGGTATCCTGCTCTCGTTCGACGAGCGGATCCTCTACGTGACCCAGAGCGACTACGACCGGGGGGCGGCGCGCCAGCTGCGCGCCTATGCGATCGAAGACGAGGGGTCGTTGGGACCGGGCCGGGTGCTGGAAGAACACCCGGTCCCGGCCGGACGCCCGACGAATTGCACGTTCGGCGGCGCGGATCGCACCGACCTGTACGTCACAACGATCAGCGGCCACCTTTACCGGGTGCGAAATACCGGCCGCCAGGGCGCGTTGCCGCCGCCGCTCATCCCGCCCTACACCGGCAAGGCTTAGCGCAGCGGAATCTGCCACAGCGAGAGTGCGTCAGAGTCCCTATGTCCTGGCCGGGCGTGAGCGTACCCCTCACACGCATTCCGTTGTAAGACAGCCTGCTTGACAATCAATGGATTAGCCTATAGGATGGCGAGTAACGTTTCTCGTGTAACAGAATATAGGGTTAGAACGATCCCGCTCGATCAGAACAGAGTGGGCAGACTGGTCTTCCCGAACCGACGTGGCGGGTAGTCGCGATGGGACAGTGTCAGCACGAGGGACGGGCGTGGTCAGGGAGAATCCCGAGTGGTGAACTCGATGACGAGGAGGTGGGTGGTGTGGTAGAAGGTATGCCGATCGCCTGCGGGCAGATCACTTGGCGGACGTCGGGGCTGTCCGAGGAGCAGGTGCTGGCCGAGATCGCCCAGGCCGGCTACACGGGCGTCCCCGCAGGCCGCACCGAGCGCCCGGCGCGGGAGACGCTGGACCTCTACGCCCGGTTCGGCCTCGCGCCCGCGCCGGGGTATCTGGGCGCAGCCTACTGGGACGAGACGCAGGCGGAGGCCATCCTCCGGCAGGCAACCACGCTGGCGCGGACGATGCGCGAACTCGGTTGCACCGAGTTGTACGTGGCGGCCAACCTGACGCCCGAGCGCCGGTTGGTCGCGGGCCACGTCCGCCCGCAGGACGCCCTGTCGGATGCCGGGTACCGCCAGTTTGCGGCGACCCTGAACCGCGTGGGCGCGGCCACGCTTGCCGAGGGCGTGCGGATCTGCTTCCACAACCACGTCGGCTCCTTCATCGAGACCCGTGCGGAAATCGACCGCCTCTTCGCCCTGGTCGACCCGGCGCTGGTCTTCCAGGGGCCGGACCTCGGCCACCTCGCCTGGGCGGGCGATGATGTCGTGCAATTCTGCCGGGACTACGCCGACAGCATCAAGACGCTGCACATCAAGGATATCGACCCCGCGGTCCGCGCGGCGGGGGTGGCCCAGGGATGGGATTACGCAACCTGCTCCGACCGCGGCATCTTCACCGAGCTCGGCACGGGGATGGTCGACTTCCCGGCGGTCTTCGATGTCCTGGCGCAGGCCGACTTCCGGGGGTGGGTCGTCGTGGAGACCGACGTGACGCAGCGACCGACCGCCTTGGAGAGCGCGCGGATCAGCCGCGACTACCTCAAGAGCATCGGCAAGTAAGAGGCCGGGGACAAATCGTGCGTGTGTGGGCCGACACGGCATAACACGGTATCGATCTGTGATTGTGTGACCGGTGCTGTCATCCATTGTCGACGCCGGTATCCGTTCGGTAGACGAGGAGGGACATCGTGATGGTCCAACGACGATTAACCCGCAGGCAGTTCCTGAGCTTCGGCACGGCTGTCGGCGTCGGGGCGCTGCTGGCGGCCTGTGGCGGGGGTGCCGACGTCCCCGCGACGGCTCCCCCGACCCCCGCGTCATCGGGAGCCCCTGCGGCGACCACGGCAGCGGGACAGCCGACCACGGTGGCGGGGCAGCCGACCAAAGCGGCGGTGCCATCGGGTGCCCCCACGACCGCGCCAGCCGGGGCGCCGAAATCGGCCACCGCGGGCGTGAAATATGCCGAAGTCGCCACCACCATCCCCACCAAGTTCACCGACCCCCCGATGCTCGCGGAGCAGATTAAGGCGGGGAAACTGCCGCCGATCAAGGATCGGCTGCCCAAGGAGCCGCTCGTCATCAAGCCGATCGAGGTCGGCCGGTACGGCGGGACGGTACGGGTCGGGACCTTCAGCACCGACATCCTCGGAGGGGATCAAGGCTACCTCGGCGGCAGGGACCAGAACTTCCTCCGCTTCACCCCCGATCTGACGGGATCGGTGCCGAACGTCGCGACGAAGGTCGACGTCTCCGATGACAAGACGACCTACACGATCCGCCTGCGCGAGGGGATGAAGTGGTCGGACGGGGAGCCCGTCACCGCGCAAGATGCCCTGTTCTCGTTCGAGGACATCATCAAGAACACGGATATCACCCCCTCGGTGCCCATCGATTTCAAACCGGGCGGCAAGGTGATGGAGATAACGGCACCGGACGACTACACGATCGTCATGAAGTTCGCGGTGCCCTGGCCGCGCTTCCTGCTGGGGAACCTGACCCACCGCTACGGGTGGCCGAAAAGCCATCAACTGCACCCGTCGCACTACCTGAAGCAGTTCCACAGCAAGTACAATCCGAAGGCGGATGAGGAGGCCAAGGCCGCGAAGTACAACTCCTGGATCGAACGCTTCGCCGATATGTTTAACGACGCGGTGAATCCGAAGCTACCGGTCCTCGCTGCGTTCGTCGTTGACGAGGTGTCGCCCACGGTTGTCCGCTTCCGGCGGAACCCCTACTTCTGGCAGGTCGACACGGCGGGCAACCAGCTCCCCTACATCGATGCCATGGAGATGGAGCGGCTGCAGGACGTGTCGTCCTACGACGCTAAGATCGTGACCGGGGCCTACGACTACGCCGTGGCCAACACCAGCGTCCTGAACGCCGCCACCTACGAGAACTCGGCCGCAGCGGGGAAGTATCGGGTGCTCTTCTGGAGCAGCGGGCGTGGCGGCGAGGTCTTCTTCCAGGTCAACATGAATGTCAAGGACGAGGTGCTGCGCAAGATTCACCAGGACGTGCGCTACCGCCGGGCGCTGTCCCTGGCGATCGACCGGGACCAGATCAATCAGCTCCTCTTCTTCGGCCGGGGGACTCCGCGCCAGATGACGGTCATCCCCGAATCGAAGAGCTTCAAGCCGGAATACGAGCGGGCCTGGTCCGCCTTCGACCTCAAGCAGGCGAATCAGCTCCTGGACGAGATGGGGCTGAAGTGGAACGCGGACAAGACGCTCCGGCTGCGCCCCGACGGCAAGCCGATGACGATCACCTTCGACTACTACGATGCCGAGGGGCCGAAGACGCCCGTCCTCGAGCTGGTGACGGAGTTCTGGCGGAAGATCGGCGTCGACGTCTCGGCGAAGGCCATCACCCGGACGCTGTTGACCCCCCGGGTCACGACCAACGAGGAAGCGATGTCGCTCTGGCATGGGGATGCTTCCACCGACGTCCTGCTCCCGGTCGATCGCAAGTGGAGTACCGGCAAATTCGGCGATGAGGGGACCATCGCCCCGCTGTGGAACCAGTGGTTCGAGACCGGGGGCAAGGCGGGCGAGGAGCCGCCCGACTCGTACAAGGAGGCGCTCACAACCTGGCAGAAGTACAGCGAGACGCTGGATCCCGCGCTGGCCGCGAAGGTATTGCAGTCCCAGGCGGACAATGTCTGGTCGATCGGCACGGTGGGGATGGCCCCCTGGCCGTTCATCGTGCGAAACACCCTGCGGAACATACCCGAGTCCGGGATCCACACCTGGGATGGGCTGTTCCAGTATCCCTACCACCCCGTAACCTTCTTCTTTGCGCAGTAGGCCAGGTGCCGCGATACGCGTCGGTGCGCCTGCGGGAGCCCCGCTGGTGTGGCACTCGCCACACCAGCGGGCGGTAGCGATCATCGATGCTGCGGGGGCGGTTGGTCGACGAGACCCGCGCGGGCCAAGATGATCCCCGGGATTGTGGAGGAGAAAGATGGGCGCGTATATCATCCGCCGGTTCTTGTACATGCTGCTGCTGCTCTGGTTCACCACGATGGTGTCCTACGCCATCATCGCGCTCCCGCCGGGCGATTACCTGACCTCCTACGTCGCACAGTTGCGCTCGCAAGGCGAGGATATCAACGAGGAGCAGATCGAGGGGTTGCGCCGGGCGTACGGGCTCGGCGAGCCGGAGTACGTGCAATACTTCCGGTGGATGCGTCAGATGCTTGTCGAGCGGGACTTCGGTCGCTCCTTCGCCTACCGGCAACCGGTGTCGCAGCTGCTGCTCGAGCGGCTACCGGCCACGTTGCTGGTCTCCATCGGCTCGACGCTGGTGGTGTACCTCCTGGCGATCCCGATCGGGATCTATTCGGCGGTGCGGCAATACTCGCCCGGCGACTACGTCGCCACGATCGTCGGATTCATTGGGTTGGCGGTGCCCAACTTCCTCCTCGCGCTGGTCCTGATGCTGTTCTTCTACCGGACCTTCGGCGTCTCGGTCGGTGGGCTCACCTCGCCGCAGTATGAGTCGGCACCGTGGAGCGTGGCGAAGGTCCTCGATCTGCTCGTGCATCTGCCGGTACCCTGGCTCGTGATCGGGGCGGCCGGTGCCGCGTCGGTCATCCGCGTGATGCGCGCCACCCTGCTCGACGAGTTGAACCGACCCTACGTGGAAACCGCGCGGGCGAAGGGCGTCAGCGAGTGGCGGCTCCTGCTGCGTTATCCGGTCCGCGTCGCGCTCAACCCGATCGCCAGCACCGTCGGCTGGGTGCTGCCCGCGATGTTCTCGGGGGCGGTCATCACCTCGATCGTGCTCGGCCTCCCGACGGTCGGCCCGATACTCCTGCAAGCGCTCTTGAACCAGGACATGTTCCTGGCGGCGGGTATCGTGCTGATCCTGACCGCGCTGACCCTCATCGGTACCTTCATCTCGGACATGCTGCTGATGGTGCTCGATCCGCGGATTCGCATGGAAGGGGGGCAATAGCATGGCGGCGATAGCGCAGGAGATCGCGAACCGTTTCCGCTGGGTCCGGGGCGGGAAAGCGCGGCAGGGCCAACCGGCCGAGGAGCAATTGTCCGTCGCCTCGCAATGGCGCCTGATGTGGCTGAAGTTCCGGCGCCACCGCCTCGCGATGGTCGGGGCGGGCGTCGTCCTGCTGCTGTACCTGATGGTGCCGCTCAGCGGCTTCCTCGCGCCCTACGACTCGTTGGAGCGGACGCAGTACCCGTATGCCGCGCCCAACCGGATCCACTTCCTGGACGAGGGGCGGTTCCACCCCTTCGTCTACGCCCTGAAGGTCCAGAACGTGCCGGGGTCGCTGGCGCGCACCTACGTCCCGGACCCGACCAACAAGATCCCCGTGCGCTTCTTCGCAAGCGGCCGCGAATACCGCTTCTTGGGCCTGATCCCGGCCTCGGTGCACCTCTTCCAGGTCGACAAGGGCGGAGAAATCTTCCTGTTCGGCACCGATAAGCTCGGTCGGGATATCTTCTCGCGCGCCGTCAACGGTGCGACGATCTCGCTCTCGATCGGCCTGGTGGGCGTCTTCGTGAGTTTCGTGCTGGGGGCGGTCATCGGTGGCTTCTCGGGGTACTACGGCGGCGTGTTCGACACCATCACCCAGCGCCTGATCGAGTTCCTCCTCTCGATCCCGACGATCCCGCTGTGGATGGGGTTGAGCGCGGCGATCCCGGCGGAATGGCCGGCGCTCCGCGTCTATTTCGCCATCACGATCATCCTCTCGCTGCAGGGCTGGTGCGGGATGGCGCGGGTGGTCCGGGGCAAGCTGCTGCAGCTGCGCGAAGAGGACTTCGTCCTGGATGCGCAGCTCGCGGGAGCGAGCGACTGGCGCATCGTCGTCCGGCACATGCTGCCCGCCTTCATGAGCTATCTCATCGTCCACATGACGCTGGCGGTGCCGGCGATGATCCTCGGGGAGACCGCCCTGAGCTTCCTGGGGCTGGGATTGCGACCGCCGATCGTCAGTTGGGGCGTACTCATCCAGGATGCCCAGAACGTGCGGACGGTGCTGAACTATCCGTGGCAGCTTGCCCCCGGCGCCTTCGTGATCGTGACGGTGCTGGCGTTCAATTTCTTCGGCGATGGGCTGCGCGACGCCGCCGACCCCTACAAGAGTTGAGTGGTGCTGTCGTACCGAACGCGAACGGCGCTGATACGCAGGGGCACAGCAGGTAAGGCATAACGCCGTAACCTCTGCGAAAGTTTAGAAGTCATGCGCGAGATCGGCGCGGACGTTCTTACGGCGGGGTTACGCACGGAAGGGAGACGGGAGCGTGTCGAGGACACCGACAAAGATCGGCATCATCGGCTGCGGGGTGATCAGCGGCATCTACATCGAGAACGCGAAGCGACTCGAGGCCATCGAGTGTGTCGCGGTCGCGGACGTCAACCCCGCAGCCGCGCGGTATCGGGCGGAGCAGTACGCCATCCCGACGGCCTGCAGCCCCGGGGAATTGCTGGCCGATCCGGCGATTGCGATCGTCGTCAACCTGACCCCGCACCGCCTGCACCGCCAGGTCGGCCTGCAGATCATCGAGGCCGGCAAGAGCCTTTACAGCGAGAAGCCCCTGACGGTCTACCGGGACGAGAGCCAGGAGCTCCTGGCGGCGGCTGCAAAGCATGGCGTCCGGGTGGGAGGAGCACCGGACACCTTCTTCGGGGGTGCCTGGCAGACGGCGCGGAAGGCGATTGACGACGGCCTCATCGGCACGCCGTTCGCGGCGACGGCCACCCTGCAGGGGCGGCGCGCCCCGGCGGAGCAGCAGCGGCCCCGGTCGGCGAGTTCGCCCACGCGCGCCACGGTCGCCGGGGCGATCAGCCGGTCCCAGCTGTAGGCTTTCAAGTACGGCGCGAGCATCGCCTTCGATATGGGGCCGTACTACCTGACCGCCCTCATCAATCTGCTGGGTCCGGCCACGCGCGTGGCCGGCGCGACGAGGAAGGTCTTCGACGAGGCGCTCCAATTCGGGAACAGGGTCACCGTCGAGTCGCCGACGCACGTCGCGGGCCTCATCGAGTTTGCCAGCGGCGTCGCCTGCCAGTTCCTCAGCTCCAGCGACGTCTACGGGACCGGGCTTCCCTTCATCGAGATCTACGGCACGGAGGGGTCGCTCCGCTGCCCGGATCCCAACTACTTCCCCGGCCCGGTCTACCTGCGCAAGCCCGACAGCAAGGAGTTGATCGAGCTCGCGTGCCAGCATGCCTACAACCAGGACAGCCGTGGCGTGGGGGTGGCGGATCTGGCGGTGGCCATCACGCACGGTCGGCCGCATCGGGCCAGTGGCGAGATGGCGGCTCACGTGGTCGATATCGTCAACGCGATCCACGAGTCCGCGGACGAGGGCAAGCGGATCGAGCTCCAGACCACCTGTGCCCGGCCTGCGGCGCTGCCTCCCGGACTGGCCGACTGGCGCATCGAGCTCTGAGTATGCGTACTCGGGGCGGGACTTGGGTACCCGCTGGTTGATTAGAAGGGTTGAGGTGAGAGACTATGCAACGGAGCATTCCGCTCGCTGCGGCGGGCGACAAGGGGCAGGAGCGCGTGCCGCTCATCGAGCTCAACGACCTGACGGTCCAGTTCTTCCTCGACGAAGGCACGGTCCGGGCGGTTGATGGCGTGAGCTTCCAGATCCCGGCCGGCAAGACCCTCGGCATCGTCGGCGAGAGCGGCTGTGGCAAGAGCGTGACCGCGCGTTCAATCCTGCGGCTGGAGCGCTCGCCCGGGCGGATCGTCAAGGGCGAGATCCTCTATCATCGGCCGGTCCAGGCTGCCGGGTCGGCATCCGGCCCGGCGGCCACCGGCGCACACCAGGCCGCCGGCACCACGCGCGAGGTGATCGATATCGCCACGCTCGACCCGCGCGGGCAGGAGATCCGCGGCATCCGCGGCAACGAGATCGCGATGATCTTCCAGGAGCCGATGACCTCCCTTTCGCCGGTGCACACGATCGGTGCCCAGCTGATGGAAGCGATCCTCCTGCACCAGAAGGTCGACCACAAGGAGGCGCGGGGACGGGCCATCGAGATGCTCGGGCTGGTCGGGGTGTCCCAGGCCGCCCAGCGCATGGGCGACTACCCCCACCAGTTCTCCGGGGGGATGCGGCAGCGCGCGATGATCGCGATGGCGCTGTCCTGTCGGCCGAACTTGCTGATCGCGGACGAGCCGACGACGGCGCTCGACGTGACGACCGAGGCGCAAATCCTGGAGTTGATCGCGGATAGCCAGCGGAGTCTGGGGATGGCGGTGATGCTCATCACCCACAATCTGGGGGTGGTCGCCGAGATCGCCGACGAGGTCGTGGTGATGTATCTGGGCAAGGTCGTGGAGCAGACCGACGTGGTGTCGCTGTTCTACTCCCCGCAGCATCCCTACACGCAGGCGTTGCTCGAATCGATCCCGCGCATCGGGAAGCGGGTCGAGGACCTGGAGGTGATCGTCGGCTCGGTGCCCGACCCCATGAACATCCCGCGCGGCTGCCCCTTCCACACCCGGTGCCGGGAATTCCTGCCGGGGCTGTGCGACACGGAGGTGCCGGAACTGCGGGAAGTGGTGCCGGGGCACAAAGTACGCTGCCTGAGGCGGTACTGAGTTGTAGCAGCAGGGCACGAAGTACGCTGCCTGAGGCGGTACTGAGTTGTAGCAGCAGGGCACGAAGTACGCTGCCTGAAGCGGTGGCGACGGGAGGGGCGGGAGTGGGACTGGAGATGGTCACGACCGACACCGAGACGACGAGGGTCGACGCAGCACCGCTGCTCGAGGTGAAGGACCTGAAGAAGCACTTCCCGGTCCAACGGGGGCTGCTACGCCGGACGGTGGGGCAGGTACGGGCCGTGGATGGTGTGAGCTTCACCATCGGGAAGGGCCAGACCTACGGGCTGGTCGGCGAGAGCGGCAGCGGGAAGACCACGACGGGCCGGATGCTGATGCGGGCGATCGAGCCGACGGCGGGCGAGATCTGGTTCCAGGACAGCGCGCTCGGCCGGGTGAACGTGGCGGAGCTGGACACGGGGAAGCTGCGGCAGATCCGGCGCAACATGAAGATTATCTACCAGGACCCGTACTCGTCCCTGAACCCGCGCATGACGGTCCTGCAAGTTGTGGGCGAGCACCTGCTCGTGAACAAACTGATGCGGGGCAAGGAGTTGGAGGGGCGGGTGGCCGAACTCCTGCAGTTAGTGGGCTTGCGTCCCGAATACATGCACCGGTATCCGCACGCATTCAGCGGCGGCCAACGGCAGCGCCTCGCGATCGCACGGGCGTTGTCAATGCAACCGCAACTCATCGTGTGCGACGAGCCGGTGTCGGCGCTGGATGTGTCGGTGCAGGCACAGATCCTGAAGTTGTTGCACAGCCTGCAGCAGCAATTCGGGCTGTCCTACCTGTTCGTGGCGCACGACCTGAGCGTGGTCGAGAATGTGTCGAATCGCGTCTCGGTCATGTACGTCGGGAAAATCGTGGAGACGGCATCGACCAAGGAGCTCTACCGCCATCCGCTGCACCCCTACACCGAGGCGCTGCTCTCGGCGGTGCCGCGTCCGGATCCCAAGGCGAAGAAGAAGCGGATCATCCTGCAAGGCGAGGCACCGAGTCCCGCGAATCCGCCTGCGGGGTGCCACTTCCACCCGCGGTGCCCGTATGCGCAGGACGTCTGTAAAGTCGATGCGCCGCCGCTGCGCGAGGTGAAGCCGAACCACTTCGCGGCCTGCCATTTCTCGGAGGAGCTGGACCTCAAGGGCGCGGTGGGTGCCGAATGAGTCGTCCGGAGCGGCCGGTCCGCGCGTACATCATCTGCTACGCGCTCTGGCTGCTCACTGCGGCCGTGGGACTGTTCGACTTCGCCGCCGCGCGGATGTGGCTCCAGGAGGGCTATGTCCTGCTGGGGCTCGGCCCGTGGGGCTTCGCCGCCGCGCGGAACTTCGGCCTGATTTTCTTCGCCCTGCTGTGGGTCGGAGGCATCCTCTACGCGGAGGACCACTACCGAAAGGGCGTCGTCAAGCGGCGGCTCTGGGCGCGGTTCAAGGCGATCACCGTCGTCCAGCTCGTCCCGCTCGTCCTGACGCTGTGTTTCCTGCTGTTCCGTCGCTTCATGCGCTAGGATCGTAGCCGACATCACGTTCGAGGGTCGAGGACAGCCTGTTGTCCTCCGACGCACGAGTCTACACGAGGGGGACGAGCCTTGCACGCATCGTGGAGAACCATAGCGTAAGGACAGCGCTTAACTCCAGCCTGGGTTCGATCGGGTGCCCGGCTTCAACTAAGGCAGCACCTGGGCGGTCGAGTTCATGCAAGCACACCGTGGATTCACGGCCGTCGCGCGGCGGAGAGGGCGGGCATGGACGCCTCTCCCGACGATCCGCGACTATGAAAGGAACAGCACCTTGGCTACACCCCCAACGAAGGTCGGCATCATCGGTGCCGGCACCATCAGCGGGATTTACCTCCAGAATGCGCAACTCTTCGAGGCGTTCGAGGTTGTGGCGGTAGCGGACACCCGCCGAGAGGCAGCCCAGTCGCGGGCGGCGGAATACGGTGTACCCTCGGGATGCAGCGTCGAGGAATTATTGGCCGATCCGGCGATCGAACTCGTCATCAATCTGACTCCTCATCGTGTACATGGGCCAGTGGGGCTCGCCGTCCTCGAAGCGGGCAAGCACGTCTACAACGAGAAGCCGCTGACGGTCCAACGGGAGGAGGGCCAGCAGATGCTCGCCCTGGCCGAGGAGAAAGGGCTGCGGGTCGGCGGCGCGCCCGATACGTTCTTCGGCGGCGCCTGGCAGACCGCACGCCAGCTCATCGACGAGGGCGCGATCGGCGAGCCGGTCGGCGCGTTCGCCCACCTGCTCGGTCGCCGCGCGCCTGGCGCCCCGCGGCGACAGACGGAGGGGTACACCAGCTTCTACGTGACCGATTCCTTCGAGTATGGCGGTGGTCTGATCTTTGACCGCGGGCCGTACTACCTCAACGCGCTGGTTAATCTGCTCGGCCCGGTGCGCCGTGTGACGGGCTCGGCGCGTATCACCTGGCCCGAGCGCGCCGATCGTGGCACCCTCACCAAGGTCAACGCCCCGACCCATACAACGGCGGTGCTCGACTTCGCGAATGGCGCGGTCTGCACCATGGTGATGACCTACGACGCGTATGACACCGGCTTGCCGCACATCGAGATCTACGGGAGCGAAGGCTCGCTCCGCTGCATCGACCCCAATAACTTTGGTGGTCCACTATTCCTGCGCAAGCCCGAGAGCCCGGAGCTTGTCCCGGTCGAGGGTCGGTTCGGTTACAACGCGAACAGTCGCGGGGTGGGGGTCGCCGATATGGCCGTCGCGATGCGCAACGGTCGCCCGCACCGGGCGAGCGGCGAGATGGCTTTCCATGTGGTCGACATCATCACGGCCGTGCACGAGGCATCGGAACAAAACCGGCACATCGAACTCCAGAGCACTTGTGAACGCCCCGCGCCGCTGCCTCCCGGCCTGGCCGACTGGACGGTGGACGAGTAGCGATGCGGCGCGCGGAAGGTTGGCCGCGTCGTGCTCGATTCACGGCGACGTAGGGAGGCACGGGGGGATGCTGAAGCTTGGAGCGATGGAACAGTGGTTCGACGGCGAGCCGGTCGTCCCGGGGAAGACGCTGGCAGCGCGGCTCGCCAACCTGGAGTCCTGGGGCTACCAGGGGGTCCAGCTCGGGGCCTTGACGCGCGGGATGGGCGTGCCGGAGATGAAGCAGGCCTTCGCGCAGACCAGCGTCAGGCTGCTGATCCATGGGCGGCGCGCGCAGCTGCTGGCGGCCGACCCGGCGACCCGGCAGCTCGCGGTGGAGGAGATCAGCCAGGGGCTGCGAGAGGCGGCCGAACTGGACGCCGTGGGCGCGATCGTGGTGCCGATACGCGTGCAGCCCGAGGTTACTCCCCCGCCGCCACCCTCCTTCGGCTCGCGCCCGATGAAGACCGTGATCGACCTGGAGCGTGAACTCCTCATCGAGGGGCTGTCCAAGATCGCGCCGGTCGCGGAGGAGGTGGGCAAACCAGTCATTCTGGAGCCGCTGAACCGCTACGAGACCCATCTCCTCAGGACCGTGGGACAAGCGGCGGAGATCTGTCGCGCGGTGGGCAGCCCGGGCATCAAGCTGATGGCCGACTTCTTCCACATGAACATCGAGGAGTCCGACATGGGCCGGGCGATCGAGGACGTGGCAGACTGTCTGGCTTATGTCCACCTGGCCGACAGTAATCGCTATCAACCCGGCGCGGGTCACCTGGACTTCCGTCCTGGCCTGGCGGCCCTGAAGCGGATCGGCTATGACGGCTACATGACGCTGGAGTGCAAAATCCTGGGCGAGGATCAGGGCCAGGCCCTGATTGAGACGGCGCGCTACATCCGCACGATCTGGGACGAAGTCTAATTTCTCCTCATAGCGCCTGGTGACCAACCGTCATCCCGTGATTGTGGCACCGGGTGCCGCACTCGCCGGCGGTAGGCGGGTTGAACGTCGATGAGCGAGGAGATGGGGCGATGCGACTGGGGATCGACACGTTCAGCCTGCGCTGGCAGGGCTGGGATGCTTTCCAGTTCCTGGAGTACGCGGCGAGGAGTGGCCTGGAGAATGTGCACTTCTCCGAGCGCGGCAATCTCGCTTCGCTTGACGAGGGCTATCTGCACGCGCTGAAGCACCGGGCCGAGGCGTTGGGCGTGACGATCGAACTCGGCATGCTGAGCTTCGATCGTCACGCTCGCCTCTTCAATCCGGCGTTGGGCACGGGCGAGCGGCAACTGGGCGACATGGCCCGCGCGGCCAGCATGGTCGGCTCGCCGATCGTCCGGTGCGTGCTTGGCAGCGCGGAGGATCGCGTCGGCCCGGTCCCGTGGCAAGAGCATCTCGCGGAGTGCGTCCGCACGCTCCGGGCTGCGGCGCCGGTGGCGCGCGAGCTCGGGATCAAGTTCGCGGTCGAGAACCACGGGGGGGTTGATTTGCTCGCGCGCGAGCTGCGGGCGCTGATCGAGGCGGCGGGGCCGGACGTGGCGGGGGCCTGCCTCGACACCGGGAATCCGGTCTATGGTGGCGAGGATCCGGTGCTCAGCGCCGAAATCCTGGCACCATACGTCCTCAGTACCCACGTGCGGGACAGCCGTGTCTGGGCCGTTGAGGACGGCGCGCTGGTCCAGTGGGTGCCAGTCGGCCAGGGCCACGTCGATCTCGGGCGGATTCTGGCGATCCTCGCGGAGCGGGTCCCGGACGCGCCCGTCGACCTCGAGATCATCGCCGGCGTGCCACCGAAACACCTCGCCTATCTCGACCCCGCGTCGGATTACTGGCGGCTGTATCCGGCGATGTCGGCGGCGGATTTCGCCCGGTTCCTCGCGCTCGTCCGGCGGGGTCAGCCGGGGCCACTCGACCAACTGATGGTGCCAGCAGGGGTGCGCGGGCAGCCGACCGGCGACCTGGGGGAGCGGCTGAAGGCGCAGCAGCTGCGCCAGTTCGAGGAGAGTGTGCGCTATTGCCGTGAAGTGCTTGGCATCGGCGAACCCGGCGGATAGCGCGCGGCGTGGCTCGTTGCCCGGCAGGTCTCGCCGGGGCCTGCCGGACCTTCCAGGCCGAGTCTGGCGGCACGCCCTATCGGGGCGACAGGGCGATGCTACGACAGGGGCGGTCAACCCTCGGTCGCGTAGCGGCGGGACTCGTTCAGGTCTGCGGCGCGGACGCTGTCTGTGGGCTGGTCGATAATGGAGGGAGGGCCGGGTGATTAAGGTAGGCCTTGTCGGCTACGGGTTCGCCGGGCGTGGGTTCCACGCGTATCTCCTCGGGTTGGTGCCGGAGCTCCAGTTGGTCGCGGTCGGGACCCGCGATCCCGGACGCAGGCAGCAGGCGCAGGACGATTATGGCGTGGCCACCTATGCCACCCTTGACGAGATGCTCGCGCAGGCCGACGTGGACCTGATCGTCGTGGCGACCCCGCACGATACGCACAAGGACCTCGCCTGCCGGGCGATGGACGCCGGGAAACATGTCGTCGTGGACAAGGTGATGTGCCTGACCACCGCCGAGGCGGATGCGATGCTCGCCGCGCGCGATCGGAATGGCGTGCTGTTGAGCGTTTTCCAGAACCGCCGTTGGGATGGTGACTACCTGACCGTCCGGCGTGCCCTCGACGCCGGGTGGCTCGGCGCGCCGTTCCTCTTCGAGTCGTCCGTGCTCGGTTACCGGCCACCGCGCGGCTGGCGCGGCGATGCCGGGTCGGGCGGTGGGGTACTCTTCGACTGGGGCGCACACCTGATCGACCAGGCCCTACAGCTGGTTCCCGGCCCGGTCGCGTCGGTCACCTGCGATATCCAGTATCGCGGCTGGGGCGCGACGATCGGCAGCTACGCCCGGCTGCTGCTCCGTTTCGCGAACGGGGTCCTCTACAGTGTCGAGGTCGGCAATCTCGTCCGTGCCGAGACGCCGCGCTGGCGTGTCTTGGGCGAGCGCGGGGCACTGGTCAAGAACGGGCTCGACCCGCAGGAGCGCGCGATGCTGGCGGGGGATATTGCCTCGGCAGTCGAAGACCCGGCCCACCGCGCCCGCATTACCACCGACTTCGATGGCCTCGCTGCGGAGCTGGTTGTCGAGGGTGTTCGCGGCGACTGGCCGGCCTACTATCGCAGCGTCGCTGCCGCGCTCGCGGGCGCCGCACCGCTCGCCGTTACCCCCGAGGAGGCGCGGCGCGGACTGCTCATCTTCGACGCCGCGATGGCCGCGGCGCGCACCGGCGAGACGGTCCGCCTCGCGGCGGGGAGTTGAGCACGACGAGTGGTCGGCACGCCCCAGGATTGGCCATTCCCACTGTCGGTGGGCGAGGCGTCCACCTGTCGCACACGGCACGCTGGTACGCACGAAGGAGGGCACGAGCGGCACCGGCGAAATCACGCGGGGGCCGGGGACGGCAGTGGCCGGCGGAACCCCGGCGGCGGTGCGTCAATAACGAGTGCCCGACGGCTCGCCCGCGCCCGGTAGTTGCGCCAATGATCATCCGAGGGCAGATGGCGGGTAAGGCGAGCCACTGGACCTGGAATGGGAGGTTGTGTCGTGTTCCACCGCCCAACACTTCGCCGACTTGGCCTCTGGCTCTGGCGCTCCCGCGACATCGACGCCACGCCCGGGGTGGGGACCGCTGGAGCTACCTCGCGGAACGAGCCGACGCCGAGGCTCGCCCCGGTCGCGACACCCGTGCTCGATGGGACGATTGTTGTAGAGTGCCCTACCAATCCATTACCCAGGCCCTGCGAATCCCACCACGAGCGGGGGCTGCGCATGGTCGAGGCACACCGCTGGAACTGGGCCCAGCGCGAACTCGAGCGGGCGATGAGCACGGCGACGGACGAGGCGATCGCGGCGGATCTGGCCAGCGTGCGCGAGGTGCGCCGCCAGATCCGCGTGCTGCACAAGTGGCCCCGCGACGTCCCCGCACACCTCGCCCTCGGTCGCTGCTACTTCGAGTTGGGGCTCGGTGAGGACGCCGAGGACGCCTTCCGTCGCGCCCTCGCCCTCGCCCCCGACGAGCCGGCGGCCCCCTATTTCCTCGCCCTGGAGTTCGCCTTCCGCGGTGAGCGGAAAGTGGCCGAGGGCTACTACGCCCGGGCGCGTGCTCTCGCCCCGGAACTCCCACCGTTCGCCGATTGTCTCGGTGAGCAAGAGATCGCGAGGATCGGGGACACTCCCGAGCGCTGACCGGGATTGCTGCCGTTTCCCGGCCCTTCCGCCAAGAGCGAGATCCGGTTTGGATGGATCGGCGAAGTGCGGGATACCGGGTGGAAAGGGGCAGGTATGGGGTGTTCCATACCTTACTATCACCCAATTGCGCCCCGTCAGACCTGTTCTGGATGGGGTTTCGCGCTCATTACAGAAGGACCCTTCCCCTGCGTGCTCATGGGTTTAACTGCGGGGTGTGTTGCTGATCGTGGTAAATGACTCTTCCGCAATCTCGCTGATCGTCATCGAAACTGAGCGCCAAGTGGGGAAGAAGGGTCGGAATAGCGGCCGATCGAGGCTTGAAGAGGGACGTAAACAGCGCGATTTGAGGGTCCTGTCCCTACTCGCCGCTCGTGATCAGCGAGATTGCGGAAGAGCCGGTAAATGACCAGGGCGCGGGCGCGGGCGATCGGGTCGCCTATCCGGGTTGATCGGGTGTATTGACCATCCTATGCAACAGCGCGGCCAGGGCCGATCCTCTTTCAGATAGGAAGGAGGGCGGCATGGCACGACGGAGGATGGCGATGGCGGACATACTGGAGATCATCGTGGCCTGGGACGCGGGGGAGGGGATCAGCCAGATCGCGCGTCGGCTGGGCTACACGCGGGTGACGGTGCGCAAGTACGCCGAGGCCGCCCGTGCCCTCGGCGTCGAGCGCGGCGGCTGGCGGCGCAGCGAGGCGGAGTGGGTGCAACTCGCTCAGGCGGTCATCGACCGGGTGACGGCGCGGCGCGCGCCCGGCGCGGTGGCGGCCGAGGTCGCCTGCCACCACGCCTACCTGGAAGAGCGGGTCGGTCAGGTCCACGTGAGCGTGCTGCACCAGCGACTGCGCGACGAGCGGGGGCTCGCGGCGAGTTGGGGCGTTTTCTATCGGTACGTGGCGCAGCACTGGCCGGAACGCCTGCTGCGCGCCCCGCGAGTGACGGTCCGGCGCGACGACCCGCCGCCAGGCGAGGAAGCGCAGGTCGACTTCTTCTACGCGGGGTTCTGGGACGACCCGGCGGCCGGGCGGCGGCGCAAGCTCTACGCCTTCCTGATGACGCTGAGCCACAGTCGGCACCAGTTCCTTTACCCGGTCCTCGCCGAGGACAGCACCGCCTGGCTCGCGGGCCATGTGGCCGCCTTCGCGTTCTTCGGCGGCGTGCCCCGGCGCATCGTCCTCGACAACCTGACCGCCGGGATCTCCCGCGCCGACCGCTACGACCCGCGCGTCAACCGCGCCTACGGGGAGTTGGCGCGGCACTACGGCTTCCTGGTGGACCCGGCGCGCGTGACGCATCCCCGGGACAAGCCGAAGGTCGAGCGGAATGTCCGGTACGCGCGCGACAGCTTCTTCCCCGGGCGCGGCGGCGAGGGGCTCGTGGCGTTACAGGCCGAGGCGGCGCGCTGGTGCCGCGAGGTGGCCGGACAGCGGCTGCACGGGACGACGGGGGAGCGCCCCGCCCTCGCCTTCCAGCAGCGCGAGCGAGCGGCGCTGCACCCGCTCCCGCCGCAGCCATGGGAGCCGGCGACCTGGACGAGCGCGACCGTCGGCCCGGACTGTCACCTGCGCGCGGGCAACGCGGCCTACTCCGTCCCGTATCAGCATGTCAACCAGCGCCTGGAGGTACGCCTCGGGGCGCGGACCGTGCGGATCTACGATGGGGCGACCCTGGTGACGACGCACCCGCGGCAGGAGCGCGGGCGCGCGACGCGGCTCGACCACTACCCCGAGGCGGGGCGCGCCTTCCTCCAGGGGACACCCGCGACCTGCCTGCGGCGGGCGCAGGAGGTCGGCCCGGCGACGACCGCCCTGGTGCAGGGGTTGCTGGACGAGCCGACGCTGACCCGGCTGCGCGAGGTGCAGGCGCTGTTGCGGCTGCGCGACCACTACCCGGCCGAGCGCCTGGAGCGCGCCTGCGCCCGGGCCACGGCGGCGGGCGACGGGCGCGACCGCACGGCGCGCGGCATCCTCGAGCGCGAGTTGGATCGCCTCGCCCTCGAGCCGGAGCCCCCGCCGCAGGTTGCCGGGGCCTTCCTGCGCGGCCCGGCCGCGTTCGTGCCCGCCGATGACGCGCGGACGGAGGTGGCGGGATGCTGACCGTGGAGACGCTCCAGCCGCGGCTGCGGCAGCTCAAACTGTCGGGGATGGGCGACGCCATCGGCCCGCGCGCGGAGGAGGCCCGCGCGCGCCAACTCGACCCGCTCGAGTTCTTGTTGTTGTTATTGGACGACGAATTGGCCCGGCGCGAGGCAGACGGAGTCGCGCGCCGCATCCGCCAGGCGCGCTTCGAGGAGAGCTGCGACCTGCGCGACTTCGACTTCGCCTACAACCCGGAGATCCCGAAGGCGAAGCTGTGGGAGCTAGCCAGCGGACGCTTCATCGAGGAGCACGCGGCGGTGCTGGTCTGCGGCCCCACCGGCGTGGGGAAGAGTTTCGTCGCGCAGGCGCTCGGCGTCGCGGCCTGCCGCCAGCGGCGCAGCGTCCTCTTCGCCAAGACCGGCGCGCTGCTGGCCGACCTCGCGGGCGGGCGCGCCGACGGCAGCCACCCCCAGCGCCTGCGCCGCTACCTCGCCCCGGCGCTGCTGATCCTCGACGACTTCGGCATGCGCGAGTACACCGCGCCGCAGACCGAGGATTTGTACGACCTGGTGAGCCGCCGGTATCGACGCGGGGCGCTGATCCTGACGACCAACCGCGAGCCCAAGGATCTCTACCCGCTCTTCCCCAACCCGGTGCTGGCGGAGGGACTGCTCGACCGGCTGCTCAACAGCGCCCACGTCATCACCATGCTCGGGCGCAGCTACCGCCCGCGCCAGCGCCCGGCCGGATTAGGCGGTGACGGGCAGGTGTAGCGACAAGGCGACGGAGGCAGAGTGGTCAATTCGCGCGATCAACTCGGCTAGAGGACCTGATCGATGCCCTGGTCAATTACCCCGATCCTTGACAGGGTGTTTGATGCCGCATCCTCGTCCGCATTCCGGAGTAATTCCCGTACATCGTCGCTCGATCGCGAAATAAGGACAGTAACTGATGGGCGAAGCGCATGCTTCCGAGAAGGGGCCGAGTCAAGCGCGTATCACGATCAAGGATGTCGCCCGGGCAGCGAAGGTATCGGTGACAACCGCGTCGATGGTCTTGAATAGTCGACCGACGGCGCTCCCGATCGGCGAAGCGGCGCGCCAACGCATCCTCGTCGCGAGCGCCGAGTTAGGTTACCTCCCTAATCTCTTCGCCCAGCGTCTCCGTACTGGCCGCAGCCGCACCTTGGGGGTGATGGTCACGACGATTACCGACCCCATCACCGACGAGGTGGTCCACGCCGTGGATGTGGTCGCTCGCGAGCGGGGCTACCACACCTTGCTCACGCTGAGCGGCATGGGACTCTCCACCGCGGGGCAACCGACAGCCGGCGAAAGCATCGCCGATCGCTTCGTCGACGGCATGCTTGTCTGCGGCTTTCAACTGGTGGGCTACGCGCCCTTCCCCGGCGTGGCCCAGCGCCACCGTGGCTCGATCACCGCCATCGCCAACATCGCCGGCCTTCCCTCCTTCTCGGTGGACGTGGACATACGCCGGGGCGTCTCTATGGCCTTGCGCCACCTCCACGAGCTCGGCCACCGTCGGCTCGGGCTCATCTACGACTCGAGACATGAGGCGATGCGCGACCGCCGGGCGGCATTCAACGACTTCGTCCAGGAGGCGGGCCTGCCACGAGTGCCGGGCTACATACAGGCGACGGAGGCGGGGTACTACGAGGGCGGTCAGCTGGCCACCGCGCGAATCCTGGCACTGCCCACACCGCCGACCGCTATCCTGGCCGCGAATGACCAGATGGCGCTCGGGGCGATCCATGCCGCCTGGCGACGAGGGGTGCGCGTACCCGACGAGCTGTCGGTCGTGGGGTTCGACGATGTCGCCATGGCGGGTTACCTGGTGCCGGCGCTCACGACGGTGCGGCAACCGATCGCCGAGATGGGCCGCAGGGCCACGGAAGTCCTCATCGACCTCCTCGAAAGGCGCGGTGATCCGCTGCAAGTAGCGGATCGCCTGCTGCAACCCGAGTTGGTCATCCGCGACTCCACCGCGCCCCCGAGCACACCGTGAAGGAGACCGCGAAGTTGTCGTGTGCTCGGCCGTAAATGACCTGTCCCGGCTGTTTACTCCATCTGCAGCGAAATCCTGGCACTCTCGCCGAGGGACTGCCAGAGAATCAGGCCGGACGGAGTAAACGGCCAGGACAACTGCGGCACCACCTCGATCGGGCGGCGTGGTGGGTACCGGCGAGTGCCGCAGGCTTCGCCGTCGCCGGGGTAGTGAGTTTGTCTGTGGAGCGCGTGGCGACCGGGTTGGGAATGATTTCCATTCCG
>JAABUN010002394.1_pt1 | contig 33759 bp, 29 predicted proteins | sample 5559311 | NCBI WGS metagenome assembly JAABUN01 (sample SAMN10711877, study PRJNA513370) | rock metagenome | isolation source: Antarctica rocks | place: Antarctica: Victoria Land, Siegfried Peak sud | reverse complement strand
TCTCGTACCGTGGGGGTGAGGGCCGTCGGGAACCGTGGTTCGAGCCCCGTGGGACCATCCGCACCGTGCCGGAGGTCTGACCGGGAGGGTCGTCCACCCGTTGCTGAAAAACACGCTGGTTTGGAGCTAGGAAGTGCGTCCGTCTCTCACCGCGTCCTCGACTCGTCCCTTCCGCCCTCCTCTCCTCGACTCCTCGACTCGCCGCCGTGCTATACTTAGTGAAGTACTCAATTCCGATTATCTAACTCGGATTTGCCCCAAACCCGTTTCCAGCCTGATCTTCTTTCGTCTATCTCCTGTTCGACCGTCGCTCGCCCCCGACGACCACCGGCGAGGACCCCAACCCCATGGCCATGCCTCGATCCACGAACGTCCCGCCTACGCTTCCCCGACTTCCCGCCAGACCGCGACCCTTGCCCGATCGCCTCCCGCACCACGCCAACGGCCACCACGAGCCATCCTCCGACCTCCGACCTCCGACTTCCGTCCTCCGACCCGCCCCAGCTGGACCGACCCGCCCCAGCTGGACCGACCCGGGCGCCGAGACCCGCTGGGATCGCTGGCGCCTCGTCGTTACCGCCGCCGCCTGCTGGGTCCTCCTCCTTGCCGCCGCCGCCCTCGACCATCTCACTCCCACCCCGCATCCCATCATTCTCACCCTCTATGCCCTCGCCTACCTCGCGGGAGGCAGCTTCGCCACCCACGCCGCCCTCCGCCATCTCCTGATCGATCGCCAGGTCAACGTCGACCTCCTCATGGTCACCGCCGCCATCGGCGCCGCCTGCGTCAATTCCTGGGCCGAGGGCGCCGTCCTCCTCGCTCTCTTCTCCTCATCAAACGCCCTGGAGCATCACGCTCTTGGTCGCACCCGCCGCGCCGTCCGCGCCCTGATGGCCCTCAGTCCCGATCTTGCCACCCTCGTCCATTCCGATGGTGAGCGCGTTGTCCCCGTCGAGACGTTGGTGGTTGGCGATGTCATTCTCGTCCGCCCCGGCGAGCGAGTGGCCGCCGACGGCGTCGTCCTCGCCGGTGACACCACCATCGACCAGGCTGCTATCACCGGCGAGTCGATTCCCGTCACCAAACGACCCGGCGACACCGTCTTCGCCGGCACCATCAACGGTCATGGCGCCGTCCGCATCCGCGTCGATAAGCTCCATCGGGAAAGCACGCTCGCTCGCATCGTCGAGATTGTCGAGGTCGCCCAGGGCCAAAAGAGCCGGACCCAGCGGTTCACCGACGCCTTCGAGGGCCGCTACGCGGTCGGCATCATGGTCGCCGCCGCCCTCCTCGCTCTCCTGCCGCCCCTCCTCCTCGGACACCCGTTTGGCGCCTCGTTCTACCGCGCCATGACCCTCCTCGTCGTCGCCTCTCCCTGCGCTCTTGTCATCTCCACCCCGGCCTCGACCCTCTCCGCCCTCGCCAACGCCGCGCGCCACGGCATCCTCTTCAAGGGGAGCAATCACCTCGAAGCCGCCGGCGCCGTCGAGATCGTCGCCTTCGACAAAACGGGAACGCTCACCGGCGGTAACCCATGCCTCACCGACGTCGTCGCCCTCGACTCCGGCTGGGATGACGACGACGTTCTCCGCCACGCCGCCGCCGCCGAGCGCCTCTCGGAGCACCCCCTCGCCCAGGCGATCGTCACCGCCGCCGCGGCTCGTGGCCTCACCCTCGACGACGCCACCGAAGGGACCGCCGTTCCCGGCAAGGGTCTCCTTGCGACCGTCGCCGGTCGCCCCTTAGCAATCGGGAACGAAGCCCTCTTCTCCCAAACTGGGGCCACGGTTTCCCCTGCCGCCGTCGCTGTTGCCGACCGCCTTCGCGCCGAGGGCAAGACCGCTATTCTCGTCGGTGACCCGTCGGGCGTGCGCGGCGTCCTCGCCGTCGCGGATACCGCCCGACCCGCCGCCGCCGCCGTGATAGCCGCCCTCAAAGTCCTCGGCATCAAACGCACCGTCATGCTGACCGGCGACAACGCACGTGTCGCCGCCGCCATCGCCAGTCAGCTCGGGATCGATGAGGTCCACCCCGATCTCCTGCCCGAGCAGAAGCTCGACGTCGTTCGCGATCTTCTCCGCCAGGGCACCGTCGCCATGGTCGGCGACGGCGTCAACGACGCCCCCGCCCTTGCCACCGCCACCCTCGGCATCGCCATGGGCGGCGCCGGTACCGACGTCGCGTTGGAAACCGCCGACGTCGTCCTCATGGCCGATGATCTGACTCAGCTTCCCTACGCCATCGCCCTCAGCCGTCGAGCCCGCCGCACCATCCGCCAGAACCTCGCGTTCGCCCTCCTCGTCATCGCGGTCCTCGTCACCGCCGCGCTCACTATCGGCATTCCGCTCCCGCTCGGCGTCGTCGGCCACGAAGGGAGCACCGTCATCGTCGTCCTCAACGGTCTCCGTCTCCTCCGCTCCCACGACCATTAATCTTGACGCTAGCGCTAGAGGAATGGGTGGCATGGTGGCTAACGATCGACCGCCGGTGGTTGGCGACAACCTCGGCGTCGACCCGCCGGATGGTGGTCTGAACGGGAGCGACCTCGCCGCTCGACGGGATGGCTCCGCCGCTCGAAAAATGAGGTCGGGAACCCGGAGGAGCGGCGGGTCCGTAACCATCACCGCTATCTCGTCCAACATCTGGGCGACCTGAGAGCCGGGACCGATTCGGCACTGAATGCGGAACGAGTGATTTTCAGCCGCTCGTTTTGGCGCGTCGCGTCGAACGGCGACTGATGACCCGTGCCAGTCCAACGAGCAATATCAGGAGCCCCGTCGGGCCAGCGCAGAAGAAGAGCGGCCCGATCGAGTCACGGATCGCCGCGGTGCCGAGAGAGGCCAGCAGGCAGGAGCCGAGCACCAGGATCACCCCGACCACGATGAGCGCTCGTGGCGGCGCGGTCGTGAGCCAGTTGCCCCGACCGTCAGCGTGCGCCGGACCATCCGGCATCGGGGATGGAATCGGTCGCGGCGTTGACACTGAGTCCTCGAGGGTTGCTGCATCGGCTCGTCGTGGCGGCGAAATGGCCCGACGATGTGGCGCGCCGGTCTCGGACTGGGATATATCAGGTGCATCCGCTAGGTCCGCCGCTCGTTCGTCCGCGATTGTGAGGCGAGGCTGTAATTCGGCCGTGGCGGTCGACGATTCGATGGGGTGTAGAGCTTCGTCGTCCGAGGTGGCCGAACCGGTCTCGAGGCGAGCGCCACACTCCTCGCAGAAGCGCGCATCGACGTCGTTGACGGTCCCGCACGCCGGACACGTGACTCCAGGTTGTTTCACGCGTCTCCCATCCTTCACATGCCGAACGCGTCCGGCAGTGCTGCCGAGTTCCCAGTCTACGGGTGGGCGGAGGAACGTCAAGCCGACGGGGAGGCTGTAGTATAAGGGCCGGGTTTGACGGGTAGGCGTGACCAACTATGCCGGCCGTTTGACGGCGTGCGGTACCGCGCCTGCCGGCCCACGATTTCGCGGGAATGCAGGAGCATAGGCGGTGGAACGTACGCGCGACGAGGAGGATGGGGAACCAGATCGCTCCCCGGATCGCTCGTCGCTGATCTACTGCGGGCTGTGCGGCGCCCTCAACCCAGCGACAAACCATTACTGCGCGGCGTGCGGGACGACGCTCGTCGATGCCTTCCACGCGACAGAGGGTTTGCGCGTCCACGAACGACCCGACTCCGCGTCGCGGTTGATCGAGATCGTGCCCGCCGGCAGCGAGCTCGATATCGTCGAGGACGCCGACGCACCGGCCGACTTTATCAGAGTGCGCTTGCCGCGCGGCCGTTTAGGTTACATCCGGTTGCAGGAGATCGAGCAGGGAGCGCCGGGAGCCGCCTTTCCCGCCAGACTGATCCGGCGGCCAGACATCAATACCAATGCCCGAGGCTGCGTCAGCACGACCGGGGCGCTCGCCTCGCTCGCTCTGCTCGTCGTTACGGGAGCATTAGGTCTCCTGCTGATCTCGCGGGCGGCCCCGTCGGATGTGGGGGTCTTGTCGTTGGTCTTTTGTCTCGCGATCGTTCCGCTTCTCTTGCTGACGGTTGGGCTTTACGTCGGCGCGCGGGGCCGGGAGGACCGCCTTGTGCAGGAAGAGGCGGAAGCGGACGACGACGCCGCGACGGAGAACGAGTAAGGTCGCGGCAGGCGCCAGGCGATGAAGCGGATCCACGGATTCGCGATAAAGCCGGACGCCCGGACTCTGTGCCCGGTTGCGGGGGCGTCGCCGCGAGGGCTATGCTGCCGGCCTGTTCATCACGGTCGTTAGCCGCTCGGTGTGCCGGGTGGATCAGGGTCAGGAGGATCGACCACCGATGCGGATGTCACACCTGTTCGGCCGGACGCTACGGGAGGCGCCGGGAGATGTCGAGCTGCCGAGCCATCAGCTGATGCTGCGAGCGGCCTTTATGCGGCCACTCGGGGCTGGCATCTACAGCTTGCTCCCACTCGGCTGGCGGGTGATCCGCAAGGTCGAACAAATTATTCGCGAGGAGATGGACGGGATCGGCGGCCAGGAGCTGCTGATGCCTATCGTCCACCCCGCCGATTTGTGGCGAGAAACAGGCCGGTACGACGCGGTGGGTCCAGAGCTGACACGCTTTCAGGACCGGGGCGAGCGGGACATGGTTCTGGCGATGACCCACGAGGAGGTTGTCACCGACCTGGCGCGGCAAGAGATCAACTCCTACCGCCAACTGCCGCAGGTCGTCTACCACATCCAGACGAAATGGCGGGATGAACCGCGCTCCCGGGGTGGGTTGATCCGCGTTCGGGAATTCACGATGAAGGATTCCTACAGTCTCGATTTGGACGAGGCCGGTCTGGACGTCAGCTATCAGAAACACTGGGGAGCATACGAGCGAATCTTTCGCCGTTGCGGGCTACGGTTTGTCGTCGTCGGCGCTGACACGGGCATGATGGGTGGCTCGGCCTCGCACGAGTTCATGGCCCTCTCACCACACGGCGAGGACATCGTGCTGCTCTGCCCGAATGGTGATTACGCCGACAACCAGGAGGTGGCGACCTTCCGGCGCGAGCGCCCCGTGTTGGAGGGGTCCTTGCCGATCGAGGAGGTCGGAACGCCGAACGCGACGACGATTCAGGCGCTGGCCGACTACCTCGACGTGCCGTTGTCGCGAACGGCGAAGGCGGTCTTTTTCCGCGGCGATTCGGGACGATTCGTGTTCGCGGTCATTCGTGGCGACCTAGACGTGAACGAGACGAAGCTGCGGAAGGCGGCGGGCGAAACCGGGTTGACGCCGGCGACGATCGAGGAAATCCGGGCGGTCGGGGCGGAACCGGGGTATGGCTCCCCGGTCGGGGTGCGAGACGCCTTAGTCGTTGCCGACGAAAGCGTGCGCGACAGCCCGAATCTCGTCGCCGGAGCGAACCGGATCGGGTTCCACCTGCGAAACGTCAATCTCGGTCGGGACTACGACGCGCAGGTGGTGGCCGACATCGCAACGACCGAGGGCGGGTTCCCGTGCCCGGTTTGCGGGTCGCCATTGGAAGCGACGCGGGCGATCGAGGTGGGAAATATCTTTAAACTCGGGACGCGATATAGCCGCGCCCTGGGGGCGACGTATCTGGACGCCGCGGGGCAGAGTCATCCGATCGTGATGGGCTCCTACGGCATCGGATCGGGGCGCTTGGCGGCGACGGTCGTCGAGCAGCATCACGATGAGCGAGGTATTATCTGGCCTATCAGCATCGCCCCCTTCGAGGTGGCTTTGCTCTCACTTGGGGGTGCGAACGAGCCGGGACCCTCCAAGGCAGCGGACCGCCTCTACGATGAGCTGACGACGGCGGGGGTTGACGTCCTCTACGACGATCGGGCTGACAGGGCGGGCGTCAAGTTTAACGACGCCGACTTGATTGGGTGTCCATTGCGACTATCGGTCAGTGCGCGGACGCTGGCCAAGGGCGAGGCGGAGTTGAAGCCGCGGACGGCGACGGATGCAAGCTTTCTGGCGCTGGATGCGGTCGTACCAACGGTGCGGCGTCTGCTGGCCGACATGCGAGACGAGCTGAACGCATAGCGCGGACGGATGGACTGAGGAGTCGAGGAGTCGAGGCGTCGAGGAGAGACGGGCGCAGTCTCTAGCTCCAAATCAGCGGGTTTTTCTGGAACGGGAAGGCGACCCTCCCGGTCAGACCGCCGTACGGGGAGACGGTCCCACGGGGCTCGAACCAGGTCCACGGACGAGAGGGGAGAGGGAAAGACGGAAGGAGCACGAGACGGGGTCCGGAGAACCGGGAGCACGATGCGTAGTTGGCCCAGGGATGGGGCTGGTCGCCAACGACGGGGAGGGGCTCGGGGTGACCGGGGTGAGCTCCCGGGTCGTGGATGACGTCCTGACGGGGACGGGTGGGATCGGCTGCTGCCCAGGTCCCTGCCCTCCACACCGGAGGCAGACCGCTTGTAGATAGAATATATGTTCTACTAGAGGATGTCAAGGGGGTTGGGACGAGGCGGTTTTGGAACGTAGGCGGTGGGAGGGCAGGCGATGAGGAGGGTCGCTGAGGAATTGGGACTATGGGATGGCGGCGGTGAGGAGGGCGGCAGTGGTAGGCTGGACGCGCTGGACGCGCTGGACGCGCTGGACGCGCTGGACGCGCTGGACGCGCTGGACGCGCTGGACGCGGACGCGGAGGTCGAGGTCGGTTAGGTCCGCCGCGAGAACACCGCGGCGGGGCGGGGCGCACCCGGCGATGGTCCGTAGAAGATTGCGCCGGTAATAGTGGCTCACGGTCATGGACGCAGTCGTATTTCCAATCAACCGTTATCGTGTTCATTGATGGACGAACCTGGAGCTGGTTAAAAAAAACGGGACCCAGTTGGTCCCGCGCCGCGCATGTCGGCCGCGAGGAGGCCGGACGAAAGGCGGGGAAAGCGAAGCGCGGCTGAGTGAAGGGACTCCACCGCGTACGGGTGAGGGAGGGGCATTGAATGATCCAGGCTGGACGACGTCGATCTCTTGAAGTATGCGTCATCGCCGTGGCGCTGGCGGCAAACGCGCTGATGCCGCCTGCCATGCTTGTGCGGCAGGCGCATGCCCAAGACGCGGGTGCCTGGGAATTCGACGCGGGGGAGCCGGGGTGTCAACGAGTGGCGATTATCTTCAACATTGGGATGGGGTATGAGCCGCGAATGACCGTTCTGGATCAACTGGCGGCGACGGGGGTGCCGGCCACGGTCTTTCCCATGGGTTGGTGGGCGCGGATGAACCCCTATCTCGTCTCCTATATGGGAAACGATGGATTTGTCGTCGGCAGTCATGGCGACCAGCCGATCCCCATGACGATGCGCGGGGATTGGGAGATCGCGCAGGATGTCGAAGATGCTCGGGCGTCGATCACCGACGCCCTCGGCTGGGCACCGTCGCCGTATTTCACGTTTTACGCCGCCGACCGTGACGATCGCGTCCGGACGGTCGTCGCCAACCAGGGCGAGGTGCCCGTCGGATTTACCGTCTCGGCGGACGACTGGGTAGGGGACGCCACGCCGATGTCGGTCTATACCAGTGTGGTGAACAACATCTACGACGGAGCGATCGTTGAGTTTCACCTCGATGCGCCGAACACCGCCGGCTCAACGGAAATATCGCTGCCCTGGATCGTCGCCGACCTCCAAGCCGCGGGTTACACCTTCGTCACCGTGCCTGAGATGGCCTCGCCCTGCTAGAGGGCGCTATGCACGGTAGATGGGTCGTCCACTTAGAGCATCGAGCCGTTTCGAAATACCGGCCCGGCCAACGCAGGTGACGACGAACGGAGCTTCGTCCCCCTTCCACGTGCTGTGACTAACCGACGCTGCTCAGCGCCGGCGCGACTTACGCGATATCTTCACTGCCCTGAGCTAGATCCTGCGGCTCGGAGTGCCGCGGTTGCTGCTGACGTACGGGTCCGCGGCCGGGGCGGCGGTCTACCAACCGAGGCGCGACCGGCCGCCGGCGGCGCCTCGAAGGTGGATGCCAGGGCGACGGCCTGCTCTAAGGAGAGAGACCGGCCCGCGGCCCACTCCGTCGCGTAGCTAGCTTCGTCCGAGTCAGTGCGGACGGCGTCGAGAATACGCTGGCGTCGTAGCTGAAAACCCGGGTATGGGGGAACGCCAAACTGGTGAAACGCGGCCTGCGAGGCCGCAAGTAGGCGGATCGCTAGCTCCACCTGTCCGACCGCCACAGCGACGCTGGCGATGCCCGTCAAGAATGCGCCAAGAAACCAGAGGTGGTCTAGCCCACGCAGCAGGTCGATGCCTTCCCGGTACAGAGCGATCGCCCGCGGATGGTCGCCCTCGTCCGCCACCAGGTCGGCGAGGTAGACGAGGCACGTGATCACGCCCATGGGGTTTCCAATGTCGCGTTGTCGGCGGAGCGCCTCCTCGTACAGGGCCGCGGCGCGATCTCGGGCGCCCCGCGTTACCTCGATCTGCCCGAGGTTGCCGAGTGCCAGGGCGGCAAACGCTCCGTACGGTCCCGTCGCCGGAAGCACGGCGAGCACTTCCAAATAATGGGCGGCCGCCCGATCGTGGTCCCCTTGCAACGCTGCCGCATTGCCGACCATTCCGGCCGCCCAGGCCTCCCCGATCCGGTCCCCCAGGCGGTTCATCAGGGCGACGCCCTCTTCGAGGAGCGTCATTCCGGCCGTATGGTCACCCTGCGTCGCGGTGATGGTACCGGCCCCCACCGCCGCCTCCGCCCGAGCACGCGTGGGGACCTCGGCCGGAAGTGCCATCGCCCGGCGCAGCCACTCGCGACCCTCGCTCAGGTTGCCGCGAAGGAACCAGAAGAGCCACAGCCCGCTCGATAAGCGCAGTGCCAACTCGGAGTTCCCTCGTTCGATAACCCAGGCGAGGGACGCCCGCAGGTTGTCGTGCTCCACCTCCAGGCGCGTAAGCCACCGGCCCTGCTCCGGGCCGAGTAGCCTCGTGGTCGCATGCTCCACCAGCGACAGTGAGCGGTCAGCGTGCGCCTCCAGTACCGCCGTCTCGTCGCCGCTGGCGGTGAGGCGTTCGAGGCCATACTCGCGAACCGTCTCAAGCATCACGAATCGCGGCTCATCGTCGGGTCCGGCCGCGGAGTAGAGCAGGCTTTGGTCGACGAGGGCCGCCACGCCTTCCAGCACCGCTGGCGGGTCGAGACTGCCGGTGGCGACCGCCTCGGCGGCTTCCAGGGAGAAGCCGCCGACAAAGGGCGACAGGTCACGGAAGAGGCGCTGCTCTTCGGGGGCGAGGAGGTCATGACTCCAGGCAATCGCGGTACGCATCGTCCGTAGTCGCTCCGGAGCGTCGTGCGGTCCGCCAGTTAGGAGTGGAAGGCGGTTCGCCAGGCGCGCCACCAGTGCTTGGGGAGGGAGGTGACGAATGCGCGCCGCCGCCAATTCGATCGCGAGCGGCAGACCGTCCAGACGCCGGCAGACAGTCCAGACGCCGGCAGACAGTCGTCACCGCGGTAGCGTTTCGTTCGGTCAGCGCAAAGTTTGGTTGGGCAGCGCGCGCCCGGTCGGCGAAGAGCTGGACCGCCTCGGATCGACCGAGCGTTGATGGGTCGTCCTGCGCGTTGGGATCGGGAAGACCGAGCGGTGGTACTGGGAAGAGCTGCTCCCCCCGCAGTCGGAGCGCCGACCGACTGGTCGCGAGGATTGTCAGGCCAGGGCATGCCGCCAGGAGCTCTGCCAGCCGCGGCGCGACCGCGACGACCTGCTCGAGGTTGTCGAGGAGAAGTAGGAGGTGCCGGTTGCGAAGTGCGGCGTGCATCTGCTCGGCTGCTGAGTTAACACCGATTTGGCGGACGCCGAGCGCGTGAGCGACCGTCGGGAGGACGAGATCGGCGTCGTGGATTGCGGCAACGGGCACGAAGCGGACACCATCGGCAAAGTCGGGCGAAATCGTAGCCGCGGCAGCAAGGGCAAGGCGCGACTTGCCAATGCCCCCCGGGCCAGTCAACGTCACCAGGCGCACGCCAGACCGACGCAACAGCGTCACCACGGCGGCCAGTTCCCGCTCCCGCCCGATGAGCGGTGTCGGCGCGACGGGAAGGGGAACGTAATCGGTCTCGGTCGTGGCCGCTGACTCCTGTGGATCGTCAGGCGTGGGTTGTCGCGCGGCGGTGAGAAGAACGTGGCGGTTCTCGGGGGTGAGCGCAAGTGCCTCCGCGAGGCGGCGCACCGTGTCGAGGCGGGGAGCCTGGCGGGCTCCCCGCTCAAGGTCGCTGATGCCGCGAACGCTTAGCCCTGCCCGCGCGGCCATCTCCTCCTGCGACAGTGCCGCTGCTAGCCGGTGTCGGCGCAGAAGCTCCCCGAATCCCTGAGCCTCATGGGTGACCGACATGTTCCCATTCCAACTTCGCGGCATCGCTTATCAATCTGGGGCACAAAGCTGCATGTGCCACTTCATCGTAGCACGTGGGGACGGATTCTTGAGGGTGCGAGCCGAGTAGCCGGGACCGGTTTCCGTTCGGCCCGATGCGTGGGTGATGCGTGGGTGATGCGCCTGGTGAGAGGACACACCGGGGCGCAGAGTAGGTGTATCGAAACGGAACCGAGCACACCCGATCAAACGGGCGGAAGAGGATCGTGATGACACTGGACTTGAGCTATCGACCTCACCGAGTTGCAAGGTTTCGCGGCGGCGATCTGCTGGATGAGGCGCGGCGCTGGCACGAGGCCGCGGCAACGCCCGGCCATGGTGGCCGCTCACGGCGTGTGTTCAAACCCGTTGTAGTCGGAATGAACGACGGTGTGACGGCGCAAGACCGTGCCCCTCCGCCTGCGCCACGATTCACGAAACCGGCGGACTCGTCACTTCTCCTCACGGCGTGTAACGGCCGAGAGGCATCTGAAACGAGGGATCAGGGATGGATGCTCAACGCTTCGATCAACTCGCTCGTGCGATGGCTATAGGATCGTCCCGGCGTCGTCTCCTTCGATTTGTGGGAGGCGGGGTATTTGGCACGGTATTCGCGGCCCGCCAGTCCGTTGCTGAGGCGGCCGTCTCGTGTAACGGAGAAACCTGCTTGTTTGGTGAGATCTGTTGCGCGCAGGGCTGCACCTCCAGCACGGGCGACGAATGCGGCTGCAACGCGGTGGCTTGTGGCGAGTGCCAGCGCTGCAATGGCACCCATTGCGTGGCTGTATTGAACGGCAGCACCTGTAGCGATGACGGCAATCCGTGCACCGACGACGTTTGCGCGAGCGGAACCTGCACGCACCCCGCGAAGGCAGACAGCACGGCATGCGGTGACGGCCAGGTATGCATCGGTGGAACATGCTGTTCGACCGGGACGTGCTGCCCGAGCGGGACGACCCTCTGTGGGACCAACTGCGTGAACCTCCGGACCGATGAGTCGAACTGCGGAGCCTGCGGCGCCGCCTGCGCCCCGGGCAAGAAATGCTGCAATGGCCAGTGCCTCGACACCGGTAGGGACGAGCACAACTGCGGACGGTGCGGCCACCGCTGCCGCCGGCACGAAGTCTGTCGCCGCGGTCGTTGCCGCTAACACACCGCGGGCTGCCGCGGTGGGATACCGGGCTCAGCCGAGCCCAGGGCAACCGACCACGAACGCATCGATCGAATGTGTGCCCCGGCGCTGTGGCCCGCGGGACAGCAGCGCCGGAAGACAAGTCCCGCGGTTAGCACCACCGAACGGCATTGGGAACGACACCATGGAGAGCTCGTAAACGGAGGGGAGGCTCACAGCTTCAGTAGGATCGCACGTCACGGTCGCCTGCGTGTCAACGGAACGACCTAGATTGCGGACGACAACCGGTCGAGTGAAAGGAATGTCCATACGCCGTTTTCATGTATTTGACCCGTGAAGCTCGTCCTCACCCTCGCTGACCCCGTGCTTTCTCGAAAGGCGGCAACCGGTCTCACTGGGGTGGCAACGCTGCTGACGGTCTCCGAGATCGAGGCTCGAACGGCGGCCGTCGCGACCCCTCGGCGCCGCCACTCCGGTCGGAGGGGGCGAGGGGGAGCCCGAGGGCATCGCGTTCGAGTCGGTCGCCTTCGCCCTGGCGGATACGCTGCCCTCGCACGGGCGACCATCGAAATCTACCGCCTAACCATCGCTCCGGAAAAGGGGAGCCCCATTGGTGAGAACGACCCGACGCCGACCCTCGGCGTCGTGGAGTCCGGTGTTCTCACCCTCCGCGTCGACGGTCCGATAACCGTCGGTCGCACTTGAGAGGACGGCGAGCCGGTTCAGCGGGAGCCGGCGACGGCCGAAAGGGAGACGATCCTAGAGGCGGGGGATTCCGCCCTCATTCCCGCCAAAACCGTGGGCGAGGTTCGTAACGACGGTGCGGTGCCGGTGGTGCGGCTGGTTGTGACCATCTCCGCGGGCGACCCGGGCGCTTAACCGCTCGGACGGCACTGGTGCACACACGCGGGCCGTTCTCCCCAGGCAGCCGACACAAGGAATCGATCATGAGGAGGAACAGGACATGGACGGCGGATCGACAGGGGCCAACCGAGCGGGAACGAGAGAGGATCGACCCGTCGACACCCCCGCGTGTTAACCGACGCATCGCTAGAAGTCAATCGGAAGAAGGAGACTCAAATCATGACTGGTGAGTGAACGAGATCCAGGCGGAGCATCCTCGGCGGCATGGCCGCCGCCGGCGCGGGCATCGGGCTGAGCGGCGCGGCATGGCGCCCGGGGAGTACTCAAATCCGTGCGGTGCCGGTGGTCGAGGCGGCGGCTCAGACCAGGCCTGAGACTGGCACCGGACCCTTCACCCTGCCGCCGCTGCCGTACGATGTCGCGGCCTTGGAGCCGCACATCGACGCCGAAACGATGCAGATCCATCACGACCGCCACCACGCGGCCTACGTCAAGAATCTCAACGCGGCGGTCGAAGGGCTCACCGAACTTCAGGGGATGAGCCCCGTGGAACTTATTTAAAACCTTGACCAAGTGCCGGAGGACAAGCGGACCGTCGTTCGCAACAACGGAGGCGGGCACGTCAACCACACCATGTTTTGGGAGATCATGTCCCCAGACGGCGGCGGCGAGCCATCCGGCACCATGAGTGAAGTGATCACGTCGGCCTTCGGCGTCTTTGCCTCGATGCAGGAGGCAGTCAACGAGGCCGGGATGAAGCGCTTCGGTTCGGGTTGGGTCTGGGTCATCCTCGGCGTGGATGGGCAGCTGGCTGTCGTCAGTACCCCCAACCAGGACAATCCCCTCATGAATGCGGTCGCCGACGTCCCGGGGACGCCGATCCTGGGCGTGGATGTCTGGGAGCACGCCTACTATCTCAAGTACCAGAACAAGCGAGCCGATTACCTCGCGGCCTGGTGGAACACCGTCGATTGGACCGCGGTCAACGAGCGCTATGAACGGGCACGTGGATAAGAGCCCACTGGGAAGACCGCTGCAATGACGGTCGCCCGAAGGAGGGAATTCCATGCATCGGACAGTCGCCGTAGTGTTGACGCTCTGCTCACTTGCGTTGATCGGGCCAGCCTGCGCTGCGGCCCAGGATGCGACGCCGTCGGCTGTTGGGGGCGAAGTGATTGACCCCTCGGAATGCCAGGTCGAACCGCGCTCGACGGACGAGCTAATCGGGCTGCTTTATATGGAGGACGAGGCGGGCACGCCGGTCGCGGCGACCCCTGAGCCGCGACCGGCAGTCACCTCGGTCTCGGTTCCCCTTGGCGCGCCGGCGGACGCGGCGACGGTCGCGGGGGTGACCGTTACCACGCGGGAGATTCTTGCCTGCGTCAACGCCGGGGACTTTAGGCGTGGCCTCGCCCTCTATTCTGACAAGCTGGTTCTCGAGTTCAGACCGGACCCCGGTGAAACCTCCGAGGAAACACGCGCCTCCCTAGAGATCGCGCCCGAGCCGGTGCCCGTGGAGCAACGCGCGCGGCTCATTGCTATCACCGACGTCTCTGTGATGCAGGATGGGCGCGTTGGCGCGTTGGTCGTGACCTCCGACCTCGAGAATCCGGTCGAACCGCCGGAGACCGTCCTGATCCTCTTCGCTGAGGAAGGAGGTCGATGGCTGGCGGACGACGTCGTCGTGTTTACAGTCAGCTAGGAAGGATTCAAGGATAACCAGTGTGCCGGCGGACCGTGGCGCCATCGCCGGCGTCACGTCCGCCGGCGCTCCCAGCCAGGCCGCTCAGGGTCGCTTTCTCCTTCCGGATCGCCCGGCCGGCCGGGCTCCTCATCGATCGGTGCACGGCGGTTGTAACGCCGCGGTTATCCCCCGTGGGCGTCGATGCCCGAGCGGTTTTGGATCTCCTGGTGGATAGCACGCGCGTGCGCCTCGTCGATGCGGAGCTGGGCGACCATCGCCTCCAGGCTGTCGAAGGTCGCGTCGGGGCGGAGGCGCTCCAGCAGGTCGACGCGGAGGTGACGACCGTAGAGGTTGCCATCGAAATCGAGGAGGTGTGTCTCGACGAGGCGGTTGCCCGTGTTCACGGTTGGACGGGTGCCGAGGTACGTCATCGCGGGGCGGGGCATGACGTCGCCGGGTAGCCAGGCGTAGGAGGCATAGATGCCATCAGCGAGAGGAACGAGCTCGGCCGGGGGGACGACATTGGCGGTGGGAAAGCCAATGGTTCGGCCGAGATGGGCACCGTGAATCACTTCTCCAGCCAGGCTGAAGGGTCGACCGAGCAACTGACGAGCGGTCCCGGCGTCGCCGCGTTGAATGGCGCCGCGAATGGCGCTGCTGCTGACGATCTGCCCGTCGAGTGTTAGCCGGGGAACGGCTATGACCCCGAATCCTAAATGCTCACCGATCGCAGTCAGGCTCGCCACGTCTCCGGCGCGATCCTTGCCAAGGGCGAAGGCCTCGCCAACCCAGAGCTCGTGGAGGTGGGTCGTTTCGACGAGGCGGGTCATGAACGCCTCCGGCGACTGCTGCGCGAATTCGTGGGTGAAGGAGAGGACGAGAGTTTGGTCGACCCCCGATTCCGTGAGTTGGGCGAGCTTGTCGGTCGCGGTGCAGATGCGGCCGGGAAAGCGATCGGGTCGGAGGACGGCGCCGGGCGGCGGCTCGAAGGTGACCGCGAGGGTCGTCATCGCGTGGCTGTGACCGCGAGCAACGGCGCGCGCGAGGAGGACGCGATGCCCCAAGTGGACGCCGTCGAAGGTGCCGATGGTCACGATCCGCGGTGCGCGGTCAAGATCGGCAGCGCCGACGACGACACTCGGGTGGAGGGCGACGCTCACGCCGCGCTCTCGATCACCTTGGCCGGCCGCCAGAGATTGGCCACGTCGTCGGCGGTCCCTACTCCGAGCCACGCGCCGGCGGTGTCATAGGCGCGGCACATCCCGGAGGCGTCGCCAGCGGCCGGAAGAGCGAGCCCGGTGCTCCACGCGGTGGCGTCCGCGGCGTCGAGGAGGAGCGCCGGCCATTCTTCGAGGACGGCGTCGGGATGGACGGCAAGCGATGTCCAGGCCCAGGGCAGCGCGGACGCCGCGAGGTCGCCGAGGGTGATCGCCTCGCAGAGGGTGAAAGGCCCGGTCCGGAGGCGAACGAGGTTGGAGAGATAGGCGCCCGTGCCCGAGGCCGCACCCAGATCGCGGGCGAGCGATCGGATGTAGGTACCCTTCGAGCAATCGACAAGCAGCGTCGCGACCGGTGGCTGCCAATCGATCAGGTCCAAGGTGGAGATGACGACGTCACGGGGGGGCCGCTCTATCTCCTCCCCTCGGCGGGCGAGCTCGTAGAGCCGACGCCCACCGATCTTGATCGCGGAGTGCATCGGAGGGATCTGGCTGCTGGCGCCAAGGAACGGTTGAAGGAGGTACTCCACGTCGACCCGGGTTAGAGAGGAAGCATCCCGCATGGTGGTGACGCGTCCATCGCCGTCGAAGCTGTCCGTCTCTACGCCGAAGGTAACGTCGGCGAGATAGGTTTTGGAGGCGCCGGCCAGGTATTCAAGGACGCGGGTGGCGGAGCCCACGGCGAGAGGCAGGACGCCTGTCGCGGCCGGATCGAGGGTTCCGGCGTGACCAATCCTGCGCTGTCCGGTTAGGCGACGGGCGCGAGCGACGACATCGTGACTGGTCCAGCCGGCTGGTTTGTCGACGACGAGGAAGCCGTGGAGCGACGGACCGGCGGCGGAGGAGATGTCAACGGCTGGCATTGGCCGGCTGCCCGTTGGTGATGGCGGCCGGGATCGATGGTTCCGCCAGATCGGCAACCCGGCGCAAGAACGCGTCCCGCTCGTCCGCGCCACCTTCGAGGTGGACGCCGGCGGCGCGGGGGTGTCCGCCGCCCCCAAAGACGGCGGCGATCGCCGAGACGTCGACGTCCTCGTCCAAGCTGCGGAGGCTAACCCGCCAGCCACGCTCGTCCTCGTCCTGGTAGAGGATGACGGCGGCGCGGGATCCTTCGGTACCCGCGAGAAAGTTGACCAATCCTTCGGCCTCGCTAATCTCGGCTCCACAGGACTTGAAGCCGTCCCGGGTCAACTCGGTCCAGATCAGGGGACCGGTCCAACAGACGTTGGCGAGGGCATGTTCCCAGAGACAGACAGTAGACCGCGGTTTGAGGCGGAAGAGGGCGTCGACGATTGGCACGAGATTCGCCCCCGCGTCGACGAGATCGGCGGCCGTCCGGATGGTGTTGGGCGTGGTCGAGGGAGTCCTCAGCCCCAGCGTGTCGCCGTAGATCCCCGCGAGGAGGCATTGGGCGATGGCCGGCGTCAGTTCGGTGCCCCAGGCGCGAAGCACCGCGGCCACGATCTCCGCGCTGGAGGAGGCGTCGGCGACAACGATGTTTACCACCCCAAAGCGGTCGTTGGTGACGTGGTGATCGATGTTGACGATCGGCAACCGGCCGTCCAAGCGCGAGGCGTCATCTTTCGCGAAATTGCCCAACCGTTTGCGATCGGCGCAGTCAATCAAGCAGAGGCGGTCATAGGCGGGAAGCGGGTGCTCGCCGTAGATCAGCACGTCTTCGACGCCAGGCAAAAATCGCAGGTTTGTGGGGAGGTCACCGTCGGTGATGACGGGGAATGCATCGATGCCCATCTGGGCTAGGGAGTGGCGCATCGCGAGTGGCGAAGCGAGACCGTCGGCATCGACGTTTTGGTGAGTCGGCATGAGGACGGCACGGGCGCCCCGCAGCTGCTCCAACGCCGCGACGGCGGTATCCGGGTCGAGATTCCACGCGACGCTCACTGCGCTGCCTCCGTATCCGCCACGGACCGACTGGTCCCACGGCTGGAAAGCTCGCGGAGCGTGCGGCCGATCTGTTCGGCGTACTCCATCGAGCGGTCGTCGTGAAACTCCAGATCGGGAATGTGACGCATCCGGAGGCGGGGGCGTAGGTGATGGCGAATGAAGCCGGCGGCAGAGCGAAGTGCCGCGAGCGTGGCGACGTGTTCGTCGTCGGTACCGAACACGCTGACGAAGACGCGCGCCGAACGGAGGTCCGGCGAAACCTCCACCCGGGTCAGCGTTACGAAGCCGACGCGAGGATCCTTGACCTCGCGCCGGATGATGTCGGTCAGCTCCTCACGCAAGAATTCGCCGACCTGTTGTGTGCGTCTGCTCACGTCGGCCTCCTGAGAGGGGAGAGGAGAGCGAGGCGAGAGGTAGGAGGAAACGGCACCCGGCGCGGTCATCAGTCGATCCGTTGCCGCCGCCGTCTCCTCCGCTCGCCCGCTACGTCCTGACCACCTCCTCGCGGTGGAAGAACTCGATCTGATCGGTCACCTGAAGATCGTTGAAGCTGTCGAGTCCCAGACCGCATTCATAGCCAGCGGCCACTTCCCGAACATCGTCCTTGAAACGCTTCAGGGAGCGGATGCCCCCTTCGTGAACGACCGTACCGCTCCGTAGCACGCGAGCCTTCGAGTTACGGGTGATCTTGCCGTCAAGGACATAAAGACCGGCAACGACGTCGCCTCCGGGGATTTTAAAGGTGTTGCGGACTTCCGCGTAGCCATCAGTGACGTCCTGGAAGATAGGGGCGAGGAGACCGGTCATCGCCGCTCGCACCTCGTCGAGCAGGTTGTAGATAATGTTGTAGAACCGGATATCGACACCGCTGGCGTCGGCCGCACGCTTGGCGGCGACGTCCGGCCGGACGTTGAACCCGATGATGATGGCCCGGGTAGCCGAGGCGAGGCTGACGTCCGATTCGCTGATCGCGCCGGTGCTCGCGAACTGGATGCTGAGGCGGACCCCCTGCTCGGTGTCCTCGTTCAGCTTAAGCAGCGCCTGCTGGATAGCCCCGAGGGAGCCTTGAACGTCGGCCTTGAGAATGACCCGCAGCTCGGCGGTCGTTCCTTCTTGGACCTGGTTGTAGAGCTCCGTGAGCTTAACTGGACGGTCGCCAACGAGGGCTTCGGCCCGGCGCTGGGCATGCCGCCGCTCCGCTAGGTCTCGCGCGACTTTCTCGTCGTCGAACGCCTGGAAGGTATCCCCCGCTTGGGGCACCTCGAGCAGTCCAAGAATCTCCACGGGATAGCTTGGGTCCGCCCGGCGGACGCGCTTGCCGCGGTCGTCGTACATCGCTTTGATGCGGCCCCAGGTGGCTCCGGCGACGACAACGTCCCGTAGGTTGAGGGTACCGCTCTGAACCAGAATGGTGGCCACCGGACCACGGTTCCGGTCAACCTTGGCTTCGATGACCACGCCGCTGGCCGGCTTTTGGGGATTGGCTTTGAGCTCGTTGACGTCGGCGACGAGCAAGATCACTTCGAGGAGGTCGTCGAGACCGAGCTTCTCGCGAGCCGACACCTCGACGACGGGGACATCGCCGCCCCATTCCTCTGGCACGACCTCGACCTCAGAGAGCTGCTGCTTGACACGGTCTGGGTTCGCGCTAGGGAGATCGACCTTATTGATCGCCACGACCATCGGCACATTGGCTGACTTGATGTGGGCGACCGCCTCGCGAGTGGTTGGCATCACCCCATCATCGGCGGCGACGACGAGGACCGCGATATCCGTCGCCTGGGCGCCACGAGCCCGCATGGCGGTGAACGCCTCATGCCCGGGCGTGTCAAGGAACGTGACGCGCCGCCCTTGGGTCTCGATCTGATAGGCGCCGATGTGCTGCGTGATGCCACCGGCTTCGCCCTCGGCCACGTTTGCCGAGCGAATCGCGTCGAGCAGCTTGGTCTTGCCATGGTCGACGTGACCCATGATCGTCACGACCGGTGGTCGTTGGACGGCGTTGGGGTCAGTCTCGGACTCGGCTTTGCGGCTCTCAAAGTCGGCAGTCGCCAGGTGGATGACATCACCGGCCTGCTCATTGGTTTCCCAGCCCAAGGCGACCGCGACTTTGGTGGCGGTATCGTAGTCGACCTGCTGGTTGAGATTGGCCATAATGCCGAGCTTCATGAGCTCTTTGATCACGTCGATGCCGGTGGTCTGAAGCATCTCCGCCAGCTCACCGACAGACATCACCGCGGGGAGGGAGACCGGTTCGCGAATGACCGGCGCAGTGCGGCGCACGGCAACCGTGCGCGCGCCGCCGCCACGTCCACCTTTCCCCCGGCGACCACCGGGACCGCCACGGGCGGGACCGCGTCTTGTACTCGTCCCTCGGCTTTGGAATGTATTCGCCATATGCTCCTATTCTCCTTCGCTGATCACCGGCGCCTCGGCGGCCAAGGGCAGCGAAGCGGCGAAATGACTCAGGGTCGTGACGGTATCCCCGTCGATCGTCGTGTTGAGGGCGCGTGCTAGGGCACCACTTCGGAGTGCGCGTTCCCAGCAGGCGGGCTGGTGGCAGAGGTAAGCGCCGCGGCCATTTTGCCGTCCGCTGGGATCGAGCGCGACGGCGCCTTCGGGGGTGCGTACGATGCGGATCAGACCGCGCTTGGCATCGTGCTCGCGGCAGGCAACACACATTCGTTGCGGAACGTGCTTGGGTCGCGGGCCCTTGCCCCTAACTGGCCGAGGTGAGGGTGCCATTTTCGTCCTCTTACCCTCCATCGACCGCCGCGCTCGCCGCCGAGACGGGGGCTGGCTCCCCGGCGAACTCTTCATCCAGCGGAAGTTGGTCGCCCGTCTCGTAGGTGTAGCGGGCACGAAGCTCGCGATTGTAGTAGACCTCCAAGGCGTCGCCCCGCACCTCGACGTCGACACTCATCCCCACGAGCGAGGGAGCGAGTGGGCCGAATTCGCGGTCGCGGACCGAGATTATCCCGTCCGCGCGAACGAGACGAGGCTGACGACCTTGCCAGCTGAGATCGTCGGGAACGTCGGCCAATGCCGCGCGGGCCTGGCGCAAGAGCTCACCGTCGAGCTCGCGCAAGGATTCGGCGTCTTTGATGTCGATCCTCCAACCGGTCAGTTTAAAGGCCAACCGGGCGTTCTGGCCTTCCTTCCCGATCGCAAGCGACATCTGCTCGGTCGGGACGATGACCGTTGCGACCTTATTCGGCTCATCGAGCGCGACGTTCGTCGGCTTGGCCGGACTCAAGGCGTTCGCGATGAATTGGGCAGTATCCGGCGCCCATTCGATGACGTCGATCTTCTCGCCGTAGAGCTCGTTGACGATGTTTTGGATGCGGACGCCGCGTACGCCGACGCAGGAGCCGACCGGATCGACTTTCTCTTGGCGGGCGGCCACCGCGACTTTCGAGCGCAGACCCGGCTCGCGGGCCACGCCCATAATTTCGACGGCACCACTGAATATCTCGGGTACTTCGCTCTCGAATAGGCGGCGAATGAGCCCTGGGTGGGAGCGCGAAACGATGAGCTGCGGACCGCGAGGATCGCGGTTGACCTCGACGAGAAGGACCTTGATGCGCTGCCGCGGGCGGTAGCGTTCGTTCGGAACCTGCTCCCGGGCGGGCATCACCGCTTCCGCTTTACCGAGCTCAACGATCACCGCGCGGGCATCGGCGCGCTGGACGGTGCCATTGATTACCTCGCCCTGCTTGTCCTCGAATTCCTCGAATACCGTGTCGCGCTCATAATCGCGAATGCGTTGCAGGACAACTTGTTTGGCGGTCTGGGCGGCGATGCGGCCGAAGTTTTCCGGCGTCTTCTCGATGCGAATCTCATCACCAATCTGGGCATCCGGCGCGCTGAGCCGGGCGTCAGCAAGGGTGATGTCGTTGACCGGGTCCTCAATCTCGGCGACGACGCGCTTGAGCACGTAGACGCGCATGATGCCGGTGCCCGTCTCCATGTCGACCGCGACTTCCTCCTCGGTGTTGGCCATTTTCCGGTAAACGGTCTTGAGGGCGTGTTCCACCGAGGAGAGTACTGCCTCGCGGGGGATGCCGCGCTCGGCGGCGATCTGCGCGATCGCGGTGTAGAAGTCGCTCTTCATACCGCTCTCCTCTCTTTGAATACGTTGATTTGGGGATGGGAGACCAACTGGGTCGATGCCCGGCTGGGGAACCGGCACCCCCTTTAGACAACAAAGAACGCGGGCTATGGACCCACGTTCCGCTCAGAAGCTTGGTTCCGATGAGAATTATAGCATTGGCGCTTGCTCTTGGACAAGGCGGGAACGAGCGTAAGGAAACGAAGAGGCGGGGACCGTTACCGGACCTCCATGGCTGTTCCGGGGCACGAGGATGTGCATTGGCGGGCCAAAAGATATGGTCACGTGGCCCTCAACAATGTCGGCCGCAAAGGCGCTCATGCGCGTTGTCTTCTGGACGGCTATAGTTTGGGCGACACGGGCGAGCCCGGAGCGCTGAGGCGGCTTACGCCGAGGTTGGCTGAGCCGGATGGCGGCGGGACGGGCTGAATTGCTCACCGCTTCGAGACATGTGCGTCTGGACCGTCGTGAACGAGCGAAAGGATTCCGGATGGCCGACGTCATCGGTGTGCTGATCGTCGAGCGGGAAGCGCTGTTCCGGCGCGGCCTGACGAGCTGCTTGAACGCCGCGCGGGGTGTCCGGGTCGTCGATAGCGTTGCTACGGCGGAGGAGGGGTATCGCCGCGCCGATGAGCTCGCGCCCAACGTCGCATTGGTTGGGACGACCTTGCTGGACGCGCCGCGTCTTGAAGCCGCCGCGGAGCTGCGGCGGCGGTTCCCCGCGTTGGCGACGATTATCCTCGCCGACGAAGAGGGCGATGATGAACTGTTCGCCGCGATCCGCGCTGGCGCATCGGCGTATGTCGGCAAGGATGTGCCCGAGGACGAGCTGATCTCCCTGGTACGACGGGCGGCGACGGGCGAGTACGTGATCAACGAGCAACTGCTCGCGAAACCCTATGTCGCGGCTCGCATTCTGGAGCAGTTCCGCTCCGCGATTGCGGACGAGTTGGCGCCGACCACCGCGTTCGCCCCGCTGACCGACCGTGAACTCGAGATCTTGAAACGAGTCAGCGACGGGATGACGAACGCGGCGATCGGCGGGGCGCTCGGTATTAGCCCGCAGACGGTCAAGAACCACGTCACCTCGATCCTTCGCAAGCTGGCGGTCAACGATCGGACGCAGGCGGTTGTGCTGGCATTACGGCGGGGCTGGCTGACGATCGATGGAGAGGCGACGCTGATCGGCGCGGGCAGCGAGGGCGGCGAGGGCGCCAACGGACTCCAGGCCGAGCGCCGATCCCGGCGCTAAACGCCGAACCTATTTCTGCGTTGACGCTTATCGACTACGCCATCCGTTGCGCTTGCTACACTAACTAGGTGGCGCGTGCGACAACGCTGCGGATATGCCGGCAACGTTCGCCGCGCAGCGGTGCCGCCTGTGCCGTGGTGATTAAACACGTACCCGGCCTCAAAAAGGGCCGGGTACGTGCGGGAAGGGAAGGGGTGGAGCGTGTGCGGCGCTCCACGGGCTCTGGGAGAGAGCACCGTTGGTATTGGGGCGATGCTCTCATCCGACTCTACGTCAGTCCATCCGTTGTGGATTCACGTTCGGTGCCAGACTGGCATCGCTGTCCCCAATGCCCCTTCAACCAGGATGTGACCGGCTGGACGCGCTCGCATCGGGGCCCCATCCGGTGCGATTCCTGAACTCAGGCCAGGAGCAGACGATCGGCGACCGCGATGACGAATAGCAGCGCGAGATACCAGATCGAGAAGAAGAAGAGGTGCCGGGCGAGCTTCTTGCTGGGGTCGCGGAACAACTGGACCGCCAGCCCGAGGAAGACCGCGTTGAGCGCGAGGGCGCCGATCAGGAAGACTGGACCGAGACCGAGTGGGACGAGAAGCAGGCTGACGGCGACGAGCAGCACCGAGTAGAGGAGAATTTGGAGCCGCGTCTCGGCCTCCCCAGCGACCACGGGGAGCATCGGCACGGCGGCGCGCCCGTAGTCGCCTTGTTTGAGCAGTGCCAGCGCCCAAAAATGGGGCGGCGTCCAGAAAAAGACGACCGCAAAAAGGGCCCAAGCCATAGGCGCCAGGGTGCCCGTCGCCGCCGCCCAGCCAACCAGCGGCGGCACCGCCCCGGCCGCCCCACCGACGACGATGTTCTGTGGTGTCAGTCGTTTCAACCACTTGGTGTAGACGAAGACGTAGTAGAGGTTGCCGGCCAAGGCCAACGTCGCCGCCAGCCAGTTGACGAGGAGTCCGAGCTCGACCACCGCGACGGCGGAGAGCGTGAGACCGTAGATCAGCGTTGCCGTGGGCGTGATGTGGCCGCGAACGGTCGCTCGACCGCGGGTGCGCGTCATCAGGGCGTCGATATCACGGTCGAGATAACAGTTGAGGACGTTCGCGCCGCCGGCGGCAAGGGCCCCGCCGGCGAGAGTAGCGAGGATCAACCCGAGCGGCGGAATCCCCGCGGCGGCGATGAGCATCGCGCCGAACGTCGTGACCAACAACAAGATCAGGATGCCTGGTTTCGTCAGCTCCAAATAGTTGGAAAAAGCGGTGCGGACGCGTTGGAGATCAGGTACCCGAAACGCCGGTATCGGCGACTGGGACAAGGCGAGGGCGTGGCCCGAGCCGGATGTCGAGCCGGTTCCCGCGAACCCATCGAGTCCACCGGCGCCGCCGACTGCGGGCGCGCTTGACATCTGGACGGTCGCTGGTTGGCCGGGTCGCATGCTGGGCTCGCTTCTCGCTGCCTCGCGGGCGATCTGTTGAATCGGGCCCTGGGCTGGATGGGTGGCGCCGGGTCGCCCCGCCACGAGCGCGATCCCGAACATCACGACCCACAGCAGCGTCGCGGTGGCCAGGTGCGCCGCGCTCAGCCAGGGCGAGCCTTTGGTGAGGACATAGGAGGCGCCGAGCAAGATTTGGACGCCAATCACGGCGACCCCCACGACCGCGAGGCGCCGCGCCGCCCGGGAGACGGGCCGGTGGAACGCTTCCCATGCGATGCCGGCGATGGTGATCGCCGCGATCAACGCGGCGGTGCGATGGCCGAGGTGAATCCAGGTGTAGGTGGAGGTCCGGGCGGGGATCAGCTCATTTCCCTGGCAAAGCGGCCAGCTCGTGCAGGCCAGGGCGGCGCCGGTCGTGCTGGTGGCGGCGCCAGTGAGGATCAGCAGAAAGACGACGGCGGCGGCGGCCTGAGCGACGCGGGCGAAGCGCTGGTCCGGTTTGGCATCAGGATCACGTCCCGCCTCGACCAACCAGCGCGGAGCGCCACGATCGAGCGCGACGGAGCAGACGGTCAATAGGGTGAGGGCGAAGAAGATCATCGCCGTGCCGAGATGCGCGGTCACGACCTCCGGCGGTAGCTCAAACCAGACGGTGATCGCGCCGAGCAATGCCTGAAAGACGACCGCGAACAACGCGGCGCAAGCAACGACGCGCGTCCGTGTCCGCGTCCCCCCGACGAGGATTGTGCCGATCGCGGTCGCGAGGACGAGGGCGCCGATGGAGGCGGCGACCGTCCGGTGGAGGTACTCGATAATTGATTGCAGATCGAGCGGGGGATACCACCGACCGTGGCACTTCGGCCAGTCGTCGGCGCATCCTAATCCTGAACCACTGACCCGGGTAATGCCGCCGAGAACGATTAAGGCGTAGGTCGCGAACGCGGTCACAAGGGAGAGGCGGTAGAGCCGGGTCATTCAGCCTCCGAAACAGCCGTGGAGCCATCACCTGTCAGCGGTCAACCAAGGAGCCCGTGGCTGGGCGCACGTACGTGGTGGGAGCCAGAGCCGGCGTGATCCCGGGCCGGGTCGGCCGGAATACGGGCTATTCTACCCTGTGGACTCGCTATCGGCGCTCCAAATAGAGTCCACCGTGAACCGCGTCACGAACAGACGCGTCCGCCGTCGCTTGACCGTCCCTCGGTGTCAGCCGGGATCGCGGCCGGCAGGATCGACGGTGGTCGTTCGCTGGCCCTGAAGGAGGTTGCTGGTGCTCAGCCCATACCTGGGCCTGGTCCGAGCGCCGGAGTTTTCCCAAGGACGCGAATGGACGAACAGCGAACCGCTCTCGCTGTATGATCTGCGGGGCATGATGTCCTACTCGATTTCTGGACGTGCGCGCGTCTCCAGCATCCGCTCGGCGTCGCGGCGACCATGCAGGAGGGCGTCCCCATCGTCTACATCGCCGGCAGCTATAACAACAAGATCAATCGGAAGGAGCAGCAAGCCGGCGAACACGGGGCCACGCCGGCCGGTCGAGGCTCTGCTGCCCTTCCCCGCTACACCGTCGCTGACGACCGCTCGCCCAACCCAGCCGGCCGGGATTCAGCGGCGGACCGGCCGAGCGCGAGGACCATGATCGCGCCGATGACGCAGACACCGCCAATCACACCGGAAGCCGTCAGCGGTTCGCCGAGAAGGACCGCGCCGAGAAGGACCGCCGTCACCGGTTCGCTCGTCGCCACGATCGCGCCCCGTGACGGTCCGATCAGCGCGACGCTGGCGAGAAACGTTGACGTCGAGAGCGCGGTCAGAATACCGATCGCCAGCGAAGCTACCCACCCCTCGATCGTGATTCCGCTATTCGGACCGCCCAGGGCCACCAGACCGACGACGAAGCAGACCGCGGTCACGGGGAGACTCGAGGCCGCCGTCGCCAACCCTGAGACTCCCCTGCCAGCCGATCCGGCGACAATCGCGTACCACGAGTTGCTGACGGCCGAACCGAGCGCCCAGCCGATCCCGGCCCAACTCAACCCGGCGCCCGCCGTGACGACGACCCACGGATTGACCGTTAGGGTGCAGCCGACCAGAGCGAGACCAAGCGCCGCCCCCCGCCACGCGGTCAGCCGCTCGCCGAAAATCAGCCGCGACCAGAGGACCACCAGCGCGGGGTAGATGAAGACGAGCAGCGTCGTCGTCCCGGCTGGCAATCGCTCCAGAGCTAGATAGGCAAAGAGCGCGCTCGTGACGAAGAGCAGCCCGAGGACCAGGGGCGCGAGCCGCTGCCTCACCCGCGGCGGGGTCGGTTCGGGACCATCCTGACGGGCCGCCCGCCACCGGTAGATGGCCCAAAGCAGGAGGGCGCCGACGGTGAAGCGCAGCGTGAGCACGGTTGGCACCCCGGCTCCGCCCTCGTAGGCGAACTTCGCCAGGATGCTCTGTGTTCCGTAGCCGATCCCCGACAGCGCCCCCAGCGCGATCCCCAGCCAGCGCCGGGAGTGGCCCGCGGACACCGGCAACGAAACAGGCTGAACGCCACCAGCCCCAACCGCGGCGGCTGGTGGACGTGTTCCGTGTCCGTCGCCAAGGATGAAGGGCGGGACGGTGTCGGCCTCGTTCCCCGTTTCTGTCGTCGTTCCCCAGTCGGTCACGGACCGCTGGAGACGTCGTTCGGGTTGGTGCCGTAGATTAGAATCTCATCACCGTCACTCGCGCCGTCACCATCCGTGTCGAGCGCGTTCGGATTCGTGCCGTACGCGTAAATCTCGTCGCCGTCGCCAAGACCATCGCCGTCGGTGTCGGCGTTGGCGGGGTTGGTACCGTACTGATTGATCTCCGCGCCGTCGGTGAGTCCGTCGCCGTCCGTATCGTTGTTGAGCGGATCGGTTCCGTACTGGTTGACCTCGGCGCCGTCGAGCAGCCCGTCCCCATCGTAGTCCCGGTTCAGCGGGTCGGAGCCATAGATAGCTTCGTCCGCGTCGCTCAGACCGTCCCCGTCCGTATCGTCTCCGTTAGCGGCCGGCGCGGCGCCCTCCGCCACCTCCGTTGGCGCGGATGCAATCGCCGTCGCGGCCGCGGCGGCAGGTGTCGTCGGCGCTTCTCCGGGCGCAACCGTCGCCGATGCCGCCTGGCTGGCCGCGGCTGGAGTTGCCTGTGGGGCGGCCGACGCGGGCGCAGCGCCTGCTTCGACCACCTCGCCAATCGCGGCGATGACGAAGGCCGCCGGTTGGGCGTCGGCATTACGCAGTGTCAGCCCGTCGGCTACGAGCTGGCCCTCGCTGGCGGCGAGCGGAGCCGGGGCGCCACCGCCGGTGGAGGCCTGCAGACGACCGGACGTCACCATTACGAGCGCGGGTCCGGTGTGCGGCGGGATCTCCGCGACCTCATTGCCGAGCAAGACACCGCGCATCAACTCCGCGTCGGCGGTACCGACGGGGTAATCATTAACGACGTCGCTCGTAAAGAGGACGGTGCCGGCGGCCAGGCCCTCACCTACCCGCGCGTTCGGCGCGACCAACTCGATCACCCAGGCAGTCGAGGGATCAGGCCCAACCGCGCTCCGCACGTAGGGGTCATCAGCCGACATAAAGTAGGCCTCGCCTGGTTCTAATCTGGCCCGGCGACCGGTCAGATCGTTCCGAATCAGCGTGGCCCCGGCGCGTTGGACGGTGAATGAAAACCCCGTCGTTTCGGCGGTTGCGTTATTCGCGGCGGGCGCTACCTCCCGTACCCTCCAGAGCGCCGGTCCATTCAACACCACCAACCCCTGAGCAATCGCATCCAGGTGCGGCGCACCCGGATCGATTTCCGCCGGGGCCGGCGACGGTGCCGGAGCGGGTGTATCGACCGCCTGGGCCGCGGCCGGCGGGGCCGGAATCACCGCTGGCGGCGTCGTCTGCGCCGATGCCCCCATGCCCCAGCCGCGACCCAGAGCGACGATAGCCGAAACGACCATTACCAGTGTGAGCCCGCGCGAAAAACCGGTGACACGTCGTGTGGCGTCTTGCCGAGACCGTAGCATCCGCGTTCCCTCCCACGCTTCCGTCTCGCCCGCGGCTCTGATGGCGAAACGGACGCGTTCCCGTGGAGCGCCGACCAATCGGTCGCCCCGCTGGCGGCGCTATTGCCGGGGCACACCCTATCACCCGTCGGCGTTCTGTCAAACGCCCGCGCCTGATAGTGGTTGCGCGCTACGGCTTCCGGACCGCTGTCGGACTATACTTAGTCACAGCGCGCACCCGTCGTTTCGCGCGTCGATGAACGATCAAGCGTTGGTCTGCTTGCCACTGGCAAGGGCCATTGGACAGGGAAGGAATCGATGGTCACGGCAACCGCCGAGGCACCGCGCGCCACGGGCGTCGTCAGACACCGAGGGCGCGTCGTCGTCGCCGACGAGCTTGGATACTGCTGGGGCGTCCGTCGCGCGCTCGACATCATTCAGGACGCTGCCGGCGAGGGCGGGCCTATTGCCCCAATCGGCGACGTGATCCATAACCCGCAGGTGGTCGAGCGTCTGCGCGCTCGTGGCGTCGAAGGCGCCGCCACGGTCGAGGAGGCGGTCGGCCGCGGCGTCCACCGCGTCGCGATCACCGCTCACGGCATGGGACCGCACCTTGCCGGCGAAGCCGAGGCGGCCGGCGCCGAACTGGTCGACACGACCTGCCCGCTCGTGACGAAGGTCCAACGCCTTGCTCAAAAGCTCGTTCGCCAGGGCTACTACCTCGTCGTCTACGGCGATTCCTACCACCCCGAAGTGCGCGGAGTCATTGGATGGGCGGGGACCAGTAAGGCGATCGCCGTCAAGAAGATCGTCGATCTCCCCTGGAACGCGCGGCGCGGCGAGACAGGGCCAGGCAAAGTCGCGCCGCCGCGGAAGGTCGCCGTGGTCAGCCAGACGACCAAGAACGTTGAAGAGCTGATGAAGTTCGCTCAAGAGTTGCAGGCGATGGTCGCTCCCGAGGGCGGCGAGTTCCGCCTCTGCAACACGATCTGCGAGCCGACCAGCGAGCGGCAGAACGCGCTCAAGCGGTTGGTTGAGCGGGACAACGTCGACCTCATCCTGGCGATCGGCGGCAAGAAGAGCTCGAACACCGCCCGCCTGGCCGAAGTTGGGAAATCCCTCGGCGTCGCCTCCTACCATATCGAGCGACCGGAAGATATCGACGACCAGTGGCTCGAACGCGTCACCACCGTTGGCGTCACCGCTGGTGCCTCGACTCCGGACGATGTGATCGAAGCGGTCGTCGCCTTACTTGCGGAGCGCGGTTACGCCCCGCCGGAAGGGGGCATCCGCCCGGTCGACCCCGATTACGTTCCCGCCTATTAGCCGCGCTCCCGACCGCCGCGCCGGCCGCCCCCGCGACGTCCAACCGCGTCGGCCGCGGCGAATCGCTGCACCGTCGCTTCGCGGACGCGTTGTCCGCGATGCGTGAAACGGGCCAACGGTCGTATTCTGCCCGCTGATCCCCCAATGTTCACCAAGGAGCGACGTCGATGCGCCGCGGGCTTCGGTTCACCGGTCCAGTTCGCTGTCCGCGCTCCTCGGGTTTAGCGGGTGTTGCGGTCCTCATGCTCGTGCTCGGCGGGGTTCTTGCGGCGTCGCGGGGAGGATTCGCTGAGGGGGCGACACCTGCCGCCAGCGAGGCCCCGGGCGTCGTCACCGTGACCGGCCAGGTCACGGTGACGAACCCCCTTTTGTTAGAGGCGCTTTCCGAACCGTATATCCTCCTTGCCGATCTCACCAACTTCGTCCACCGCGACATCAACGCGAAACCACAACAGCAATCGCAGATTATGGCGCGTCTCGAAGGAGATGCGGCCCACGGCTCCTTCACGCTGCCGCTGCCGATCGCGCCACGCGGAACCGTCAACGATCTCAATCACGGCGCTCCCGGTCACGGTGTGCAGGTCTACTCTCTGGAGCTCAGCGACAATTTCATCGGTGACCCGTTTTACGGTCCATTCGAAGCTGAAACGGGGTGGGGAACCGAGTACAGCTCGATGCGGGTTGAGAACGGTACCTCCGAGGTGTCGGGCGGCAAGGTCGTCGTCTTCGCCCCGGACGACCACCAGCTCTTCCCCACCGGCTTCGGTCCCGACCACCACCTCTTCACCGCGGACGACCCTTTGTCGCCGCTTTCCGCCGGCTGGACGGTGATCGATCTCGAGCGTCAGCCGTTCGTCGCTATGCGGCAACCAACGGTCGATGTGCCGATTATTGAAGGGGACGGAGGTCTCAAGGACCTGTCGAAATTGGGATACACCGCGGCGTTTGACGCCCTCGTCGACGATCTCCGGTTGCGCTACCCCTTCAGCCAATCCAAGCACCTCGATTTCGCCGCCATCACCTCGGAGATCCGGCCGCTCGTCCAGCTAGCCGAGCGTGACAGCGACCCCCTGGCGTTCAACATCGCGATGGCGCGCTTCGCGGTGCTCTTCCATGATGGACACGTCGGCGTAAGCCAAGCCGGCCCGGATTTGCGGCGACGCTACGGGGCGTCGTTTGGTTTTACGCTCGGGCAGACCGACGATGGCACGGTCGTCGTCAAGGCGCTCTCGACTGGCGCCCCAGGTGACCGGGCGGGAATCGCCCGCGGAGCGGTTATTCTCGACTGGAACGATCGACCGGTCGCGGCCGCACTGGCCGCGCAGGAGCTCGTCTTTCCCGTCTCCAGCCCGCATACGAAACGCCTGCAGCAACTCGTCCTTCTCTCCCGGAGCAGTCTCGGAGCTGCTGTCGCTGTGCGGTACCAGAACCCGGGGTCGGCTCCGGCCAGTACAACCTTGATCGCGACGGCGGACGACAAAGGTCTCTTCGCCGCCTTTGCCCCGCCACCAGAGAATCCCGCCGAGCTGCCGGTCACGGTCAAAGTCCTGCCGTCCGGCGTTGGCTACATCCGCGTCAACACCTTTTTCGACGACTTGGCGCTCGTCGCCGCATCCTGGGAGTGGGCGCTCACGCGCTTGAACGATCTCGGCGTCCCGGCATTGATCGTCGATGTTCGGGGTAACAGCGGCGGCGCGGGACAGCTCGCCACCTACTTTGCCGGCAGCTTCACGGACAAACGGTTCGATCTGGCCGACGCCTACTACGCCGGCCCGTCCGGTCAGCTCGTCTACGCGGGTACGACCAGCATCGACCCCGCGCCCATCCAGTGGACTAAGCCGGTCGCGATCGTGATCGACGCGAAGTGCGCCAGCGCCTGCGAAATCTTCACCGCCGCTGTCGCCCAGAATCCCGCCCACCGGATTGTCGGTCAGTATCCGACGGCCGGCGTCGAGGGCGCGATCTACCCCTGGAATCTCCCCGACAACCTCTATTTTCAAGCTCCGCTCGGTCTGTATCAAAAGGACGGTCAGGTGTTCATCGAGGGAACCGGCGTCCAGCCGACAGTGCACGTCCCCGTGACCCAAGCCAGCCTGACCTCCGACGACGACGTCGTGCTCGCCGCCGCCGAAGCCGACCTCCAGTCGCTACCGCGCTAACCGGTCGCGTGACCGTGGCGGGCCCGGAAGCACGTGATGAGATGGTCGTCGACCATCCCGACACTCTGCATGAAGGCGTAGCAGATCGTGCTTCCCACGAACGAGAAGCCGCGGCGCTTGAGATCCCGGCTCAGCGCGTCGGAAAGAGCTGTCCGCGCGGGAATATCCGTGACGGTCGCCGGTGCCGGACCCGCCAGCGGCTCGCCGCCCACGAACGACCAAACGTATCGGTCGAACGACGCGCTCTCCTCCGTCACGGCCAGAAAAGCCCGTGCGTTGCCGATCGCCGCGCCAATCTTGAGACGGTTTCGGACGATGCCCGGATCGTTGAGCAGCCGCGTCACGTCTTGGTCGCTATAGGCCGCGATCGTCTCTGGATCGAAACCGTCGAATGCCTGTCGAAACGCTGCTCGTTTCCGCAGGATCGTCGCCCACGACAACCCCGCCTGGAATCCTTCTAAGAGCAAACGCTCGAACAGTTCCCGATCGTCGTGGCAGGGGACTCCCCATTCGTCATCGTGGTAGGCGACCATTAGGGGGTCCGTCCCAGCCCACGGACATCGCTGCACCTCTCGGTCGGCCGGCGCTGCCTCGACCTCCACCATCGCCTGTCAACTCCTCCGCGATCGTTGTCGCGTCCAGATTCTGCGCGGTCTCCGATGCTCGACGATCGTCCGTGGCTCTGACATCAGATGTCTCTCCTCGGGCGTCCGAATCCGAGCAGCACCTGCCTCCCGGTCTAGCGTCAACGTTCAGCCACGGTTCCCTATCCCCGTCATCGAGCTCGCCGTCCTGACGTCAGGAGACGTGAGCGGATTCGTCATCTTGAAGGTCCGCGGAAGACGCGTGGCCAACGCGCTCCCCGTTGAACCATTCGTGGTGGAATCGGACGCCCCGATAATCGCCGCCCATGATAATGAATCGTCGCGTACTGTCGTCCCAGAGCATGGCGCGCACGGCGCGTCGCTTCGCGCGGATGAGCCTCGGTCGCTGGGGCCGCCAAGACCCGCAGCCTCATCGAGTCCCACGGGTGACCCGCGGGAGCGGAATCCTTTGCGACGGTCTTCCTCGTCCACTACTCGCGCGCGGGCTCATTAAGCGCCGGCGCCGGTCGGTACGCCTCGGGCGGCGGGCCGAACCGTGCGCGCAACCGCTCCAAGCTCGGGCCGAACTCTGCTTCAAGAATGTCCCGGTGGTGGAGGAGCAATTCCGCGAGGTAGAGGTCGTGCTTGATCTGCTCGGTGATCGGCATGACGATACCGAGGTGGGTTGACCAGGCGGCCCTGCTGCGGTCCCCGAGCGAAACGATGCCAGCCACGATCTCCTTCGCGTCGATACTTAGGATGATCCACCGACCACCATACTCGCCGGTGATCTGCTCGGCCCCAGGCTCGTGGACATAAACGCGCGCGAACGGAACATCCGGCTGTCCGTAAGCGACGACCGTGATCTGGACCCCCCGCTCGAACGCTGCGTCCAGATCGGGCCGGAGCTCTGGCGCGTCCTCGCGCCACACCTGGAGCAGGATTTGTGATTGCGCCCGTCCGATCACCTCCCGGAGCCGGATGAGTATCTCGTCGCGGCCTCCAATATCCCAGATTCGGTCGCCGCGGTCGGCGACCGCGGCGAACCGTTCCAACCCGTGCTCTGCCGGGCGGATGACGGACTCGGCCTCGCGCCGCCTGCGCGCGGCGAGCTCAGCTGGAGGCAATGCCGCGTACTGCGCCGGGTCGGCGTGGCTGACCAGTACTAGGCCCCGGTCGACCATGCCACGCAGAACTTCGTAGACCTTGGACCGTGGCACCCCAGAGGCACCGGCGACGCCGTAGCCGGAAAGTGGAGACCGCTTCAGGAGCGCCAAGTAGACCTTGCTCTCGTATTCGGTGAAGCCCAATTCCTGGAGGAGCCGCACCAGGTCGCCGACCAGCGGCTCCTGATCGTCCGTGGCGTTGGACCTTCGTGGCAGATGCCTCTCCCCGGATTCAAACGTCGGACTCTCTCCGCCCCGCTTCTCTAGCGTACTTGCTTGACTCGATCAGCACCTATGGTTTAGCTAGAGTGACCACTACGGTAGCTACTGATTTGAATTCCGAGCGGTAGGTCGAAGGAAGGGGAGTAGGGCTCCGGAGGGACATGCGGCGGTGGTCGTTCTCCCACGGCGTTCGGAGGGGACACGGCATGATGATCGGACGCGTCCTTCGGCCGCGGCGCCTTCACCAGGCATGGGTGATGATCGGGCTCTGCTTCTTTGGGTTGCTCGCCGCCCAAGGGGCACGCCTGTCATTTGGCGCGTTTGTCACCCCGTGGCAGAGTACGTTCGGGGCAAGCAGCG
>JAABUN010002393.1_pt1 | contig 33760 bp, 33 predicted proteins | sample 5559311 | NCBI WGS metagenome assembly JAABUN01 (sample SAMN10711877, study PRJNA513370) | rock metagenome | isolation source: Antarctica rocks | place: Antarctica: Victoria Land, Siegfried Peak sud | reverse complement strand
GATTCCCCACTGCTGCCTCCCGTAGGAGTCTGGGCCGTGTCTCAGTCCCAGTGTGGCTGATCGTCCTCTCAGACCAGCTACCCGTCGATGCCTTGGTGGGCCGTTACCCCACCAACTAGCTGATAGGCCGCGAGGCCCTCCCGAAGCGGAATCCATTTCCTCATGAGATCATGCGATCAGATGGGGGTATCCGGTATTAGCTCTCCTTTCGGAGGGTTATCCCGGTCTTCGGGGCAGGTTCCTCACGTGTTACTCACCCGTTCGCCACTAGGTAGTCACTGGTGTTGCCACCAGATCAACCTCGTTCGACTTGCATGTGTTAGGCACGCCGCCAGCGTTCGTCCTGAGCCAGGATCAAACTCTCCATCGAGATCGTCAGATGGCCCGCAGCAAGCTGCGAACCGTCTTCGAATCGGAGAGCCACCTACAGGCCTGAACCTGTCGGTGACTGGCATCAGCACAACTAACTAGCTTAGTTTTGTTGTCCTTGATGCGTAATACTGTTTATCAAACGACCCCTGCGTTGCCGAAGCGCCACAGCGGTCGCCCGCATAAGCTTTTTCGTCCTCTATTCCGTTCTCAAGGTGCGCTCACTCCCGAGGGGAGCCGCTCATGGTAGTCGAGGCCAGTGGCTTCGTTGCTACCTGAGGTGCCCGCTTCGACCGGCAAGGGCCGTGAGGGGCGACTGGTCACCTTACGGACGTGCTGGATCGCTGTCAAGCTTGCGCTGACGGCGTTCCGGGTGCGTCTGGCGGGCGACGGGGGCCAACCTACGGGCGAAACTGCGGCTGGCCCAAATCAGCCGTCGAAGAGTCTTGCTGCCGGCGGGCATCGGGGCGACGTCCGTCACGGGATCGCCTCGACGAGCGCGTAGGCCTTCTTGCCCCTGCGCAGGAGCACGAAGCGGCCGTGGAGCAGGTCGTCGGCGGTCACCAGCCGGCCCGGTTCCGCCCGGTGCCCGTTGACGTAGACCCCACCCTGGGTGATCGCTCGCCTGGCCTCACCTCTTGATGCCGCCAGCACGGAGGCGTCGGCCAGGAGGTCGACGAGGTCGACGCCGGGACCGAAGTCGGTGTGCGGCCGTCGCACCGCGGCAACCTCGCGGCCCACGGTCGCCAGTACGGCCGGCGAGGCCCCGGTCGGGTCGGCGCCGAACAGGATGGTCGAGGCTGCCTCGGCGGCTGCGGAGTCGGCTGGGCCGTGGACCAAGGTGGTGGCTTCGCGGGCGAGGAGGCGCTGGGCTCCTCGCTTCTGTGGTTCAGCGTCGTGAGCGGCCATGACGTCGCCCACCTCACCCACGGGCAGGAGGGTGAACTGGAGGAGGAACTGGCGGACCTGGTGGTCACTGGTGCCCATCCAGTGCTGGAAGAACTGGTATGGGCTGGTGCGCTCAGGGTCGAGCCAGATGCGAGCACCGGTGGTCTTGCCCAGCTTGGTCCCGTCAGCTGCGGTCAGCAGCGGCCAGGCCAGCACCCAGGCGGGGCGGGCCACCACCCGTCGGATGAGATCGACCCCGCTCAGCATGTTGCCCCACTGATCGGACCCTCCGACCTGCAGCTGGACCCCATGGTCCTGTTCCAGGCGCAAGAAGTCATGGGCCTGCAGGAGCATGTAGCTGAACTCGGTGAAGGAGATGCCGTGTTCGGAGGCCAGACGGTTCTTCACCGAGTCCCTGGCCACCATGGTGTTCACGGTCGCGTGCTTGCCCACGTCCCGCAGGAAGTCGAGGAGCCGCATCTCACCGGTCCACTCGAGGTTGTCGACCAGCTGGCCGCCTCCCGGACCCTCCGACAGATCGACGATGCGCGAGATCTGCACCTTGATGGCAGCCACGTTGCGCGCCAGGGTCCCCTCGTCGAGCAGGTTGCGCTCCTCGGAACGCCCCCCAGGATCGCCCACCATGCCGGTGGCTCCGCCGGCCAGGGCCACCGGACGGTGACCGGCATCCTGGAAGCGACGCAGGACCAGTAGGCCGAGCAAGTTGCCGACGTGGAGGCTGTCGGCGGTGGGATCGCAGCCGTAGTACAGCGACATCGGGCCCTCGACCAGGCGCTGGGCCAGCCCGGTCCGGTCGGTGCAGTCCTGCAGAAGGCCTCGGGCCTCCAGGTCGTCGAGGACATGCGCGTCGGTCATGGCCCCATGGTCACCCGTTCGCCACAGGTCGACCAAACGGTTCGGGATCGTGTCCGTCGACCAGTGCGCCGCACCCCGGTCGCGAACAATGGCCCGCAGCGAGCCCGCGGCGTCCGTCGTTTGGATCGGGTCGCAGGGGCTGGGCGAGGCTGGGGCCCATGCCCACCGGGACCGAGCCGGCGCCCCACGCTCTCGAGCCGCTGGCCGCTCCCTCGAAGGTGGGTCGCACCCTGGCCGTGGTGGCCGTCCTGGCCATGGTGCTGTTCTGGATCTGGATCCTCTCGGGCGGACCCAGGACCCCCAACGCCGACCGGCTCGACGACCGGGCGTACGTCGCTCGCACCGAGCGTCGCTGCGAGCAGCTCCGCACCGACCTCAAGGCGCTCCCCTCCGCGTCGGCCACCCCCACCGCGGCCGAGCGCGCCGATGTGCTCGACCGGGCCACCGGGCTGGTGGCCGAGATGGTCGACGACATCGAGGCCGACGCACCACGCTCCGGCGACGACGCCGTCAGCCTCGAGAGCTGGTTCGCCGACTGGCGGACCTACCTCGCCGATCGGCAGGCCTATGCCGACCGGCTGCGGGTCGATCCCGGCGCCAAGTTCCTGGTGAGCGAGAACGCCGAGTTCTCAGACTCGGTGGACAAGACCATCGAGGTCTTCGCCGAGGACGCCAACGACATCGACGCCTGCGCCACCCCGGGCGACGTCGGCTAGCGATCCCGTTGGTGAAGGGCGGGTGGGCCGGACGCCCCCCTCGATCAGCGGTCCGGTTCCAGTCAGCGCAGCAGATCGGGGGCGAGGGCGAGACCGCGACGGACGAGGCGTCTAGTGCTGTCGTCGACGGGCGGTTCGAGGGAGTCGAGGTCGACCTCGGCGACCCACCGGAGGGCCAGCGATTCCTCGTTGGCCTGCTCGGCCGCGCCGAGGGGTGCAACGACCAGGAACCGCGCGTCGAGGTGGAGGTGAGGCTCCTCCCCCGGCAGCGGCACCCGGTGCACGTCGACGTCGATGGCAGGTACCGCCACCCGCAGCCCGGCGATGCCGGTCTCCTCGGTCGCCTCCCGCAGCGCAACCGCAGCCAGGTTGGCGTCGCCGTCGGCATGGCCGCCGGGCTGGAACCAGCGGCCCAACTTGCGGTGAAGCATCAACAAGGTACGCGACCCGTCGGCGTCGACCACCAGGGCCGACCCGGTGAGGTGGCCGGCGGTGCAGGTGCGATCGGCGGCGTCGGGGTGGTCGAGGAAGAAGTCCAGGATGGTGTCCCGGTGTCCGGCAGCCAGCGGGTCGTCGAGCTCGGCCGTCTGGAGCTGGTGCACGGCGGTACCCAGGAACTCGGCCGGTTCGAGGCGGGGGTCGTCGGCGGCCAGGAGCTCGAGACGGGTCACGGCCTCCTGCCTACCGGATGGCTGCCTACCGGATGGCTGCCTACCGGATGGCTGCCTACCGGATGGCAGATCACCACGGGCGCGACCGATGGGGATGGTCGGCGATGCTGAAGCGCCAGTGCACCTCGGTGGCCACCGAGATGCCCACTCGGGGCCCGGCCGTGATCGCGATGGGCGGGGGCGTGCCGTCGTCGAGGATCCGCGGTCCGGAGGTCCCGACGGTCAGGTCTGCGCCGTCGTGGGAGCCGTCGATGCCGAGGGCCTGGCACGCCTTGGCCGGGCCGTTGGCCAGGTCGACGTCTCGACGGGCCGCGGCCCGTGCGACCCGCATGGCCTCGATGCCGCTGACGGGCTCTAGGGCGCGGATGAGCACCGCACCGGCCTCGCCGGGCTCGGAGGTGACGGCGTTGGCGCACCAGTGCATGCCGTAGCTGAAGTACACGTACAGGTGGCCGGGTGGGCCGAACATGACCTCGGTGCGCGGCGTGCGGCCCCGGAAGGCATGGCTGGCGGGATCGTCGGCGCCCCGATAGGCCTCGACCTCCACGATCCGCCCGGCCCGGTCGCCGTGGACGAGCACCTTGTTCAACAGCTCGGGCGCCACCTCCAGCGGGTCCCGCCGGTAGAACGACCGACCCAGCCGACGGCCTCGGACCGAAGGAGCGACTCGAGCCATGCGATCAGGTGGGGAGGCCGTTGCCCACCGTGGCCCACCAGAGGCGTCCACCGCCGGCGACGGTCAGGGGTCCACTGCCGGGAGCGACGAAGAGGGCGGCGCCGTGATCGAGGACGTGGTCGCCACCAGCGCCGGCCACGTCGACGGCGCCGCCGGTGGCGAGCAGGAGCGACGGGGCGGCGGGTTCGATGTCGACGCGACCGCCGCCCGGCTCCACCAGGGTCAGGGCAAAGGCCTCTTCGCCGGCGTCGTAGGTGGTGATGCCATCGCCCCCGTCGGTGCGGACCGGACCGGGCGGTACGCCGGGCTCGAAGCTGAGGATGGCGAGCAACTCCGATGCGGCGACGTGCTTGGGGGTCAGGCCGCCCCGAAGGACGTTGTCGGAGGCGGCCATGATCTCCACGCCGGCACCGGACAGGTAGGCGTGGAGGTTGCCGGCCGGAAGGTGCACGGCCTCGCCCGGTGCCAGGTGGACCAGCTCCATCAGCAGTGGCGCCAGGCAGGTGGGGTCGCTCTCGTGCTGCTCGGTCAACGACCGGACCCATCCGATCGGATCACCGCGGTCGCCGGGATCGGCGTGGCGGGCTGCCGCGCCGACTGCGGTGGCGATGGTGTGGCGGTCGTCGCCAGGTAGGCCGAGGAGCCAGGCCAGGGCGGTGCGCATCGCCGCGTCTCCGCCACCGGCCAGGGTGGCGTGCAACGGTTCGAGGGCGGGGACGGCGAGGAGGGCAACCAGCTCGGCCGCTCGTTGCGGCTCGCGGAAGCCGCACAGGGCCCAGGTGTCGGTGAGGGCGACCATCGCCTCGGGCTTGGGCGAGCGGTCGCGGTAGATGCGACTGGGGGCATCGGACGCCAGCCCGGCCGCCTCCTCCTTGGCGAAACCGGCCTCTGCCTGGGCGCGGGTGGGATGGGCCTGTAACGACAGCGGGGCGCCGATGGCCAGTACCTTGAGCAGGAACGGCAGCGCGGTGTGCCCGTCGCCGGACAGCTCCGGTCCGAGCGAGCGCATGGGGTCGGCGGCGATCACGTCGGCCAGGGTGCGACCGTCGGGGTCACCGACCACGACCGACGGAGCCGACGGGTGGGTGCCGACCCAGAGCTCGGCCTCGTGGCCGCCGGTCGGCTCGGTTCCGACGAGGTCGGCGATCCCGTCGACCGGACCCCACGCGTAGTCCTTGACCGGGTTGTGGAGCAGCAGCATCGCGGGGTCGAGCTTAGGGAACCGCCTTGGCCGGCACCGGAGCCGCAGCTACCCGGCGGTGGCGGGCACGGCGCGCGCGGCGTCCCACGCGCTGGCCCGCTCGGTGTCCTCGTAGTCCTCCCACGAGGACATCCGGCCCCAGCGGATGGTGATGAAGGCCACGGTCCGGTTGTTGTACTCGTCGGGTTCTCGTGGGCCGGCGCCGGGGATGGCCATCCGGCCACGCACGGCCACCCGGGTGCGGTGGGGCATGCCGTTCACCAAGATGTCCTCGACGTGGAACTCGAGGTGGTGGTCCACGAACCGGTCGACGAAGCCCTGCAGCTCCTCGGTTCCCCGATGGGTGACGTGGGCTTCACGGGACTTCACCACGGGTCGGTACATGGTGGCCCAGCTGTTGTCGCCCGGGAACGACAGCGTTGCCGTGGGGCTGGCCATGGCCATGATGAACGACCCGTCGCCGGCGTTCAGCCGCTTCAGGCCATGGCGCATGAGTGCTCGTACCGCGGTCTTGTACATGGCGTGCTCCGTCCTCCATCGATTGGCGACGACTAGAACGGCCATTCTATAGAACGTCCGCTCTAGGCTCAAGGGCATGGGCACGCGGGATCGGATCGTGACCGCCACCAACGAGCTCTTCCGGGCCAAGGGCTATCAGGGCACATCGCTGGCCGACGTCAGCGCCGCCGCCGACGCGCCGACCGGTTCGCTCTACCACTTCTTCCCCGACGGGAAGGCGTCGCTGGCCGGTGCCGTGATCAGGGAGTCGGCGGTGGCCTACCAGGCGCTGTTCGAGTTGATCGCCGACGGGTCCAGGGGCCTGGTCGACGCAGTGGGCAACTTCTTCGACGGCGCAGCCGACAACCTCGCCGAGACCGGCTTCATCGAGATCTGTCCGATCGGCGGGGTCGCTCGCGAGATGGCCAACGCGGACGAGTCCATCCGCCTGGCCACCGCCGACGCCTTTGCCGCTTGGGTCGGCGCCCTGGCCGAACGGTTCAGCGTCGCCGGCGTGGCCGAGCCCGATGCCACCGAACTGGCGAGCACGGTGATCGCCACCCTGGAGGGTGCGTTCGTGCTGGCCCGGTCCCATCGCGACGCTACGCCGGTCCGGGCCGCCGGTCGTCAGATGCGCCGCCTGGTCCAGGTCCACCTGGCCGGGGGTGAGCTCTGAACGGCGTCGGTCGCCGCCGTCGGCGATCCGCAGTCCACTGCTGGAGCGGACCCCGGTCGCGCCCGGCGGGCTGGTCGATGTCGCTGCGTCGACCGTCTGTAACCGGTCAGCCCTCGTCGACGCGAGCGTGATCCGTTGCCAGGCGGAGCTCGAAGCGTGCCGTCTGGGCGGCGACGGCTGCGGGGCCGGCCCCTCCACGCGTGGTCCGGCGGGTGACCGAGACGCCCGGTCGAAGCAGTGCGACTGCGTCAGGACCGAGCTGTGGGTGAGCGGCGACGAGCTCAGCCATCGCTCCCCCGCCGTCGAGCGCCGTCCGCACGATCTCGCCGACGATGGCGTGGGCGTCGCGGAAGGGCGTGCCCCGCTCCACCAGGTGCTCGGCCAGGTCGGTGGCGGCGGCGTAGGGCGTGTCGGCGGCGGCGGCCATGGCGTCGGTGTCAAAGGTGGCGCTGGCCAGCAGGCCGCTCACCGCGCCGAGGGCACCGAGGGTCTGGTCGACCGCGTCGAACAGGGGCTCCTTGTCCTCCTGGAGGTCGCGGTTGTAGGCCAGGGGGAGGCCTTTGAGGGTGCTGAGCACGCCGGTGAGGTGGCCGATGAGGCGGCCACTCCGGCCTCGGGCCAGCTCGGCGATGTCGGGGTTCTTCTTCTGGGGGAGCATGGAGCTGCCCGTGGCGTAGGCGTCGTCGAGGTGCACGAAGGCGAACTCGTCGGTGGACCACAGGACCACCTCCTCGCCGATGCGTGACAGGTGCACGCCGAGCAGGGCCAGGTCGAAGAGGGCTTCGGCCACGAAGTCGCGGTCGCTCACCGCGTCGAGCGAGTTGTCGAAGACGCCGCCAAAGCCCAGATCGGCGGCGGTGCCGGCGGGGTCGAGGGGCAACGAGCTCCCGGCCAGCGCGCCGGCACCGAGCGGCGACACGTCGGCGCGCGTCCGGGTGGCGAGGAGGCGGTCGAGGTCGCGGGCCAGGGCCCAACCGTGGGCCAGGAGGTGGTGGCTCAACAGGACCGGTTGGGCCCGCTGGAGGTGGGTGTAGCCCGGCAGGTAGGCGTCGCCGGCCTCGACCGCCCGGGCCCGGAGGACCTCCTGGAGCACGAGGACCCGTCCTGCCACCTCCAGCAGGGCCCGCTTGGTGTACAGCCGGAGGTCGGTGGCCACCTGGTCGTTGCGGCTGCGTCCGGTGTGGATCTTGGCTCCGGCCGCTCCGGCCAGCTCGGTCACGCGGCGTTCCACCGCGGTGTGGATGTCCTCGTCGGACGGGGCGAACACGAACCGGCCCTCGGCCAGCTCCTCCTCGGTGGTGTCGAGGGCGCCGAGGACTGCTGCGGCCTCGTCGCCGTCGAGGATCCCGCCCCGCACCAGGCCCCGGACGTGAGCGCGCGAACCGGTGATGTCGTCGCCGGCCAGGCGCTGGTCGTAGGGCAAGGAGACGGTGTAGGCGAGGAGCTGCTGAGCCGGGTCCTCCGCGAAGCGTCCGTGCCAGAGCGTCTTGCCGTCACCCTTGGTGATCCCGGTCGTCTCGTCGGTCACTTGGGGCTGCGCGTGGAGGCTTGGCGGGCCGACCACGTCTCGATGCCCAGGCCCCACAGGCGGACGAACCCGGCCGAGTCCTGGTGGCGGAAGGAGTCGGCGGCGTCGTAGGTGGCGAGGGAGTAGTCGTAGAGGCTGGTCTCGCTGCGTCGGCCCGAGACGATGCACGAGCCCGGCGAGAGGCGCAAGCGGACCTCGCCGGTGACGAACTCCTGGCTCTTGTCGACGAAGGAGTCGAACGCCTCCTTGAGCGGGCTGAACCAGAGGCCGTCGTAGATCAGCTCGGCGTAGCGGGGCTCGATGCGGGCCTTCTCGCGGTCGAGGTCGCGTTCGAGGCAGATGGACTCCAGGTCCTTGTGGGCCAGGATCAGGGCGAGCGCGGCTGGGCACTCGTAGGTCTCGCGGCTCTTGATGCCGACCCGACGGTTCTCCACCATGTCGATGCGGCCCCACCCGTAGGAGCCGACGACGGTGTTGAGCTTCTCGATGACCTCCAGCATCCCGAGGCGCTCCCCGTCGACCGACACCGGCAGGCCCTGCTCGAAGCCGATCTCCACGTCCCGCGGCTCGGTCTCGGTGGGCTTGGTCATCAGCCAGACACCGCGCGGGGGAACGGTCCACGGGTCCTCCATCTCCCCGCACTCGATCGCCCGGCCCCAGAGGTTGTCGTCGATGGAGTACACCTTCTCCTTGGTCGCCTGGATCGGGATGTCGTGGTCGTAGGCGTAGTGGATCGAGTCCTCCCGGGTCATGCCCCACCCCCGCACCGGGGCGATGACCTCCAGGTCGGGAGCCAGGGCCCGGGTGGAAACCTCGAAGCGGACCTGGTCGTTGCCCTTGCCGGTGCAGCCGTGGGCCACCGCGTGGGCGCCGCTGTAGCGGGCCGCCTCCACCAGGTGCTTCACGATCACCGGGCGCGACAGCGCCGAGACCAGCGGGTAGCGGCCCTCGTACATGGCGTTGGCCTTGAGGGCGGGGGCCACGAAGTCCTCTGCGAACTCCTTGCGGGCCTCGACCACGATGGCGTCGACGGCGCCAGCAGCCCGCGCCCGGTCGCGGACGACGTCCCAGTCGTCGCTGACCTGACCGACGTCGACCGCCAGGGCGATCACCTCGACGCCCAGTTCCTCGATCATCCAGCGCACGGCCACGGAGGTGTCGAGACCCCCGCTGTAGGCCAGTACCACGCGCTTCGCCACAGTCGTTCCTCTTCCAGTCGTTCGGGTTGGTTCGGGGTGCTTCGGGATTCGTGCTCTCGCCTATTCGTCGGCCGGTTGGAGGCCGGCGAGGTCGCGGAAGCGGTCGGCCACCACGCCGCCGTCATGGCCCTCGGCCACCACCACCACCAGGGTGTCGTCACCGGCCACGGTCCCGATGACCTCGGGCAGGGCCGAACGGTCGAGCGCGGAGCCGACCACGTTGGCCGTGCCCGGCGGCGTGCGCAGCACCACGATGTTGGCCGAACGGGTCACCTCCACCACCCAGTCGCCCAGGACCCTGCGCAGGTGGTCGTCGGGGGCCCGCTGGTCTTTCGGGAGTTCGGGGATGGCGTAGATGGCGTCGCCCGTCGAGGTTCGGACCTTGATGGCGCCGAGGTCCTCGAGGTCACGGCTGACGGTGGCCTGGGTGGCGGCCACGCCGTCGTCGCGCAGCAGCCCCACCAGCTGGTCCTGGCTCGAGACGTCGTGCGCGGCCAGCAGCCGGCCCACTCGGTGCTGACGCTGGTTCTTGGCCAGGTGCACGGGTTCGGTGGTGTGGCGGACGGCCACGGTCACGGCCTGTTCCGGTTGCGCGAGACGAGCCATTCGATCACGCCGCGGGCGGCCGGTAGCCGGTTCGCTGCCTCGGGCCAGACCCGGCTCTGGGGGCCGTCGAGCACCTCGTCGGTGACCTCTTCGCCCCGGTGGGCCGGCAGGCAGTGGAGGAACACCGCGCCCTCGGCAGCCACCGACATCAGCGCGGCGTCGACCCGGTAGGGCTCGAAGACCGGCCGGCGGACAGCCTTCTCGGCCTCCTGCCCCATGGAGTACCAGGCGTCGGTGACCACCACGTCGGACCCGTCGACCATGGCCTTGGGCTCGGCGTCGACCTCGGCGGCGGCTGCGCCGAGAGCTTTGAAGCGGCCCAGGTCTTGCCCTGGCGGGGCGTACCCCGGCGGGCAGGCGAAGCGGACCGCCATCTCGAAGAGGGAGGCGGCCAGGCCGAGCGAGCGGGCCACGTTGGAGTAGTCGCCCACCCAAGTCACGGTGCGGCCGGCCAGGTCGCCGAACTCGGCGCGCATGGTGAGCAGGTCGGCGACGGCTTGTAGCGGGTGACTGCGGTCCGACAGCAGGTTGACGACGGGGATGTCGACGGCGCCGGCCATGCGTTCGAGGACGGCGTGGTCAAACACGCGCGCCGCGATCACCGAGTGGTAACAGGCCAGGGTTCGAGCGACGTCCTCGGCCGACTCGCGGCCGTCGATGTCGACCTCGTCCGGCCTGAGCGTGAGCGGGTGGCCGCCCAGTTGGACCACGGCCATCTCGGTGGAGCTGCGGGTCCGGTTCGACGGCTTCTCGAAGAACAGCGCCGCCCCCCGACCCGCCAACACCTGCGGCGGCGTGGCCGGGTCGGCGCCGCGATCGAGGACCTCGACCAGCTCGTCACGGGTCAGGTCGTCCACGTCGAGGAAGTGGTGGGTCACGTCGGGCCTTTCACGTGGTCGTCCCGGTGCTCGTACAGGTCCGGGTCCTGGCGCTGGTCGGGGGCGTGGCCGTCGAGGACGGAGGCCAGCGTGGCCAGCGCCTCGGCGACCTCGGCGTCGGAGACGAGCAGCGACGGTGCCAAGCGGAGGGCGGTGGGCGTGACGGCGTTGACGACGAGGCCCCGCCGCAGGGCCTCGGCCGCCACTGAGCGGGCGTCGATCCCACCGGTGAGCTCGGCGGCGAGGAGCAGGCCGAGGCCACGGACCTCGGCCACCCCGTCGAGCGCTTCGAGCCCGGCGGTGATGGTTGCCCCGGCCTTGACGGCTCGCGTCGGGACGTCCTCGGCCTCCATCACCGCCAGCACGGCCTTGGCTGCCGCCGCAGCCAGGGGCTGGCCGCCGAAGGTGGTGGCGTGGTCGCCGGCTTCGAACACCGCGGCCACCTCGCATCTGGCCCAGCAGGCGCCGATGGGCACGCCGTTGCCGAGGGCCTTGGCCATGGTCACGACATCAGGCACCACGCCGAAGTGCTGGTGGCCGAACCACTCCCCTGTCCGGCCCAGCCCGGTCTGGACCTCGTCGACCATGAACAGCAGCCCGCGCTCGTCGCAGAGTTGCCGCACGCCGGCGAAGTACTCCGTGGTCGCCGGGTTGACGCCCCCCTCGCCCTGGACCGGTTCGAGCAGCACCGCGGCCACGGTGGGGTCGATCGACGCTGCGAGCGCATCGAGGTCGTCCCACGCCACGTGGCGGAAGCCCTCGGGCAGCGGCTGGAACGCCTCGTGCTTGGCCGGCTGGCCGGTGGCGTGGAGCGTTGCCAGGGTCCGGCCGTGGAACGAACCGAACGCGCTCACCACCACGTGGCGGCCCCGACCGCCCCACTTGCGCGCCAGCTTGACGGCAGCCTCGTTGGCCTCGGCGCCCGAGTTGCAGAAGAAGACCTGCCCGCCACCACCCAACAACCGGTCGAGGGTGACGGCCACCTCCCAGCCCGGTTCCGTGCCGAAGAGGTTGGAGACGTGGAGCAGCGTCTGGGCCTGCGAGTGGAGGGCTTCGGCCACTGCCGGGTGGCTGTGGCCGAGCGAGGTCACGGCCAGGCCCGAGAGGAAGTCGAGGTACTCCTTTCCGTCGGCGTCCCACAGCCGGCTGCCCTCGCCGCGCACGAACTGGAGCTGGGGCGGCCCGTAGGTGGGCATGAGCGGGCAGCGGTCCTGCGTCGAGGGGGCGTGCATGGCCGCGCGATGGGCGGTGTGGGCGTCGGCTGGGCCATCGCCGGCTGGGTGCGTGACCGCAGCGGGGGTCACGAGCCGGCTCCGTCGGTGCGGGTGATCATGGTGCCCACGCCGGCGTCGGTGAGCAGTTCCAGCAGGACGACGTGCGCCACCCGCCCGTCGAGGATGTGGGCCGACCCGACCCCGGCTTCGACGGCGGCCAGGCAGGCGTCGACCTTGGGGATCATGCCGCCGGCGACGATGCCATCCTCGATCAGCAGGCGGGCGCGAGAGGCCGAGAGCTTCGACACCAGGGAGGTGGGATCGGCCACGTCGGTCAGCACGCCGGGGACGTCGGTCAGGTAGATCAGCTTCTCGGCGCCCATCGACTCGGCGATGGCGATGGCGGCGGAGTCGGCGTTGATGTTGAAGGCCTGTCCGCTGGCGTCGGCGCCGATCGTGGAGATGACCGGGATGAAGTGGTCGCGGAGCAACGTGTCGAGGATCTTGCGGTTCACGTCGACCACGTCGCCCACGTAGCCGAGGGCCTTGCTGCGCTGGGTGGCGATGATGAGCCCGGCGTCCTCGCCCGAGAGGCCGACCGCCACCCGATCGTGGGTGTTGATGGCCGACACGATGTCGGCACCGACCCGGCCGCCCAGCACCATCCGAGCCACGTCGAGGGTCTCGGCGTCAGTGACGCGCAAGCCGTCACGGAACTCCGACTCCATGCCCAGCTGGGCCAGGACCTCGCCGATCTGGGGGCCACCACCGTGGACCACCACCGGCTTCAGACCGATGGCCCGCAGCAGCACGATGTCGGCCGCGAACGACTGCGACAGGGCGGCGTCGACCATGGCGTTGCCGCCGAACTTCACCACCACGACCTCGTCGGCAAAGGCCTGGATGTAGGGCAACGCCTCCACCAGGACCGCAGCCCGGGTCGCAGCGTCGACGTCGGTCAGCTCCCCCGGGCTGGTGTGCTCCTGATCGGCCACGGGGTTGAGTGTATACGAGTGCATGCATGACTATGCAAGACGGGTCATCGCGGTCTGACCGGAGTCTGAGGTCCAACCCCCGGCAGCGTCGACATGCCGCCCTGACGACTGGAGCCGCCAACGGCGACAGGGCTTGCCCCGTCCTCGTCGACCTTGGTCCACCCAGGAGGGCGGGCAAGGTTGGCGGTTTCGGGATGGGGTGGTCAGTCGGGTGGCCGCCCGGTCACCCCTCCCAGACGAGCGGCTCGTCGAGCTCGCCCAAGTACTCGACGCCGGTGAGCTCGGCTCCCTCACCGACCAGGGCCACCTTGCAGCCTTCCTCGGTGTCGCCGGCGGCGGCGTCGGAGCCGAAGCTGGCCGATGCGCACCGGTCGAGGCCGATGGTGATCAACGTGCCGGCGCGGGAGCCGTCGCCCAGAACCCCGCTGAGATCGGCGCCGACCGAGGCCCCGGCGACGTCGACGTCGGTCAGGTTCGTGACCGAGTAGTCGATGAAGTAGGGCACCTGGCCGGCCACGCCGTCGCCCACGTCGAGACCGGCCGCCGTCAGGTCGTCGAGCGAGGACTCCTCGACGCCGGTCACCGTGACCTCGAACTGCGCCGTCTCTTCGTCGGCGGTGACGTACTCGACGACCGCCGGGTCGCCGTAGGCCAGGGTGGTGCCTCCCGGCGTGAGCTCCTCGTCCCCGTCCGTCGAGCCTTCGCCCTCGGTGGTCTCCGATGAGTCGGGCTCGGACTCCGTCGTGGTCTCGTCGGCACCGGTGGTGGTGCTCGCCTCCGATGCCTCGGTCGTGGTGACTTCATCGGCGGAGTCGTCGTCACCCCCGCACCCGGCGAGGAGCAGGCCGGTGACGGCGAGGACGGCGAAGGTGGATCGTCTCAAGGGGGCGTCCTTTGGTGGTGGGTGTGCCGGCCCGCACGGCGGGCGCATGGAGGGGTCGAGGGCGTCACCCAGGACGCCGCGGACACTAGTTCATGGCCTGTTGGAGGCCGTCGCCGAGGGCGGCGAGAAGGTCTTCGCTGGTGAGCCACTCGGCGTCGGTGCCGACCAGCAAAGCACCTCCATGACTTGCCGTCGGGGGTGAACGGGGCCGAGGTCATCAGCCCCTGCGATCCGAAGCCCTGGGCCGCCGTTGGGAATGCACGTTGCCCTCGTAGGTCCTGCAGGTCCGCACGTAGCCGCCCTCCCACTTGAGGGCGGCGGCCACCATGTCGTCGATCAGGCGGTGCTGTAGGTGGCGCCCACGTCGTCGAAGTCGGCCTCGAGAACGCTCGGTTCTGCTCACCGGGCTAGCTGCCATCACCATGCGATCGAGAACCCGAGCACGTCCAGGTAGAAGCCGAGGCTGCGCTCGATGTCGATGACGAGCAGGTCGGGCACAAGGGCTGCGACGGCCATGATCAGCTGCCGCCGGTGTTCTCGTCGATGTAGGCGTGGGTGAGGTCGTTGGTGAGGACGGTGAAGGTGCCGGTGCCCAGGCCGAGGTCGCAGGTGATGTCCAGGTGGCGCTCGGTTGTGTGGGTGGCCACGGCGGCCTCATCGTGGGCGATCGACACACCACCGTCGGCCACGGTCACCCCGCCGTAGGCCACCGCAACGCGCTCCTGGTCGAAGGTGATCCCGGCGCTGCCCAGTTCGCTGGCGAGACGGCCCCAGTAGGGATCCTGGCCGAACCAGGAGCACTTGCACAGAGCGCTGCGGGCGATCTGGCGGGCACCGACCTCGGCGTCGGCGTCGGTGGCGGCGCCGGTGACGGTGAGCGTCACGACCTTGGTGGCCCCTTCGGCGTCGCCCGCCATCTGCGCCGCCAGGTCGGCGCAGGCCACGGCGACGGCGGCGGCCAGGTCGTCGCCTGGCACCGGGCCGGCAGCGCCGCTGGCCAGGATGATGACGGTGTCGTTGGTGGATCGGCACGCATCGGTCATGAGGATGTTGAAGCTGGTCGAAACGCCGGCTCGGAGCATGCGTTGCAGATCCACCGGGTCGGCTTCGGCATCAGTGGTGAGCACGGCCAACATGGTGGCCATGTTGGGGGCCAGCATGGCTGCGCCCTTGGCCATGCCGCCCACCACTGCGCCGGTCTCGCTCACCGCCACGAGCGTCTCCTTGCGTTGGGTGTCGGTGGTGCAGATGGCCTCGGCGGCGTCGACGTCGCCTTCGGGCGAGCGGGCTGCCACGGCGTGCGGGATCCCGGCCAGGACCACGTCGATGGGCAGCGGGATCCCGATGAGGCCGGTGGAGCACACCAGGACGTCGTCTGCCCGGCAGCCCAGACCCTCGGCGGTGACGGAGCACATGGCCTCGGCGTGGGCTCGGCCGGGAGCGCCGGTGGCAGCGTTGGCGTTGCCGGCGTTGAGGATCACCGCGGCGGCCCGGCCGCCGGTTCGGTCAAGGTGGCTGCTCGAGGTCAACACGGGCGCGGCGGTCATCTTGTTGTCGGTGAACACGGCTGCGGCGGGTACCGGGCGCCCGCCGGTCGTGGCCACCAGCGACAGGTCGAGGTCGCCTGAAGCCTTGATCCCGGCGGCCACCCCGGACGCCACGAACCCTTTGGCTGCGGTCACGCTCATGTCTCGGTCTGCTCTCTGGTCGTCGGCCGGCGCTGGGTCGCGGCGCCATCCGGTTTGTGGTCAGAAGTACGTGCTGGGCCACAACTACTCACCCCGATCCCCGGGGTCCACTCGAATGCGTTCAGTAGTACGGGCCAGGCAACTACTACTCACCTGAAACCCTCGGCTCGGGGCTACGGGTAGAGGCCGGCGACGGGGAGGCCGGTGGTCTCGCACAGGCCGAGGGCGATGTTGGCCGACTGGACGGCGCCGCCCGACGCGCCCTTGGTGAGGTTGTCGAGCGAGGCGAGGGCGATGACCCAGCCGGTGCGCTCGTCGGCGTAGGCGGTGATGTGCACCGACTGCGAGCCGAGGGTGGCCTTGGTGGACGGTGGGTCGTGGCGGACCACCACGAACGGCTCGTCGTCGTAGGCGGCGTGGAGCACCTCGCGAAGCGACTCGGTGGTCACCGCTTGGTTGGGTCGGGCGTAGCAGGTGGCCAGGATGCCCCGGTTCATGGGCGCCAGGTGCGGGGTGAACAGCACCTGGACGTCGGCTCCGGCCACGTGGGTGAGGTTCTGCTCGATCTCGGGCGTGTGGCGGTGGGTGAGCATGCCGTAGGCCACGAAGTCCTCGTCGACCGTGGTGAACGAGTTGGTGGGCTTAGGCGCTCGACCGGCGCCCGACACCCCGCTCGCCGCGTCGACCACGATGCCGCTCGTCTCGACCAGCCCGGCTCGCAGCAACGGGGCCAGGGCCAGGGTGGCGGCGGTGACGTAGCAGCCGGGAGTGGCGATCAGCTTGGCCGTGGCCAGCTCGGCCCGGAACAGCTCGGGCAGGCCGTAGACCGACTCCTCCAGCAGTTCGGGCACGGTGTGCTCGACGCCGTACCAGGTGGGGTACAGCGAGGCGTCAGTGAGGCGGAAGTCGGCGCCCAGGTCGACCACCACCCGGTTGCCGTCTAGCAATCCGGGGACGATCGCCTGCGAGGTGCCGTGGGGCAGCCCGCAGAACACCAGGTCGAGGCCGCGATCGTCGGCGAGGCCTTCGACGTAGGGCACGAACGAGAGGTCCGGGTAAGCCCCGGCCAGGCTCGGGTACAGCTCAGACACCGCGGTGCCAGCCTGGCTGTCGCCGGCGGCCACCACGACGTCGAGATCGGGGTGCCCGGCGATCAGCCGCAGCAGCTCGGCCCCGGTGAACCCCGACGCCCCGATGATCCCGACCCGCAGTGCCATGCCCCGATTCTATACGAGCGTCTGCATGACTATGCAAACCCGGCGGCGCAGCAGGCGGCAGCACACGTCGCCAATCCGTCAGACTTGGGCGATGCCCCTCGTACTCCCTGCGGCGGAGCCTTGCTCGTTCTGCGACTACCTGACGGGCAGCCGCCCCTACGCCATCGTCGAGCGGAACGGGCCGACCGGCTCCGACCTTCTCTGATCGCGCCCAGCACTGGTTGCTTGACACCCAGGGTTCCGTCCTAGAAACTGGACTCGTGTCCAGTAGTGCTGTCCAGGTGCCGGTCGCTGCGACTCGTCGGCACCTGTCGGACCGGCAGGCCCGGACGGTGCACCTCCTCACCGAGGCGGCGGTGGCCGAGCTGATCGACGTGGGCTACCCCGCCCTCACGGTGCGGGGCGTGGCCCGGCGAGCGGGTGTGGCGTCGGCGACCGCGTACACCTACTTCGGCTCCAAGGAGCACCTGGTGGCCGAGGTGTTCTGGCGTCGACTCGAGGCCCAGGCACCCCGGCCGCTCGACCGGCGTCGCTCGTCGGCCGCTCGGGCTACCGAGGTGCTCGGCGACTTCGCCCTGGTGGTGGCCGAGGAGACGGAGCTCGCGGCGGCCTGCACCGTCGCCCTGCTCGCCGACGACGCCGAGGTCCGAGAACTGCGCATGCGCGTCGGCGTGGAGATGCACCGGCGCCTCACCGACGCTCTGGGTGCTGACGCGACACCGGTCGTGCTCCGGACCCTCGAGCTGGCCACCTCTGGCGCACTGCTCCAGGCAGGCACCGGCCACCTGGCCTACGACGCCCTCCCTGGCCTGCTGGCCGACGTGGCCGCCCTCGTGCTGGGGGGCGGCCGACGATGACGGCCAGCGGGACCACCGCGGTCGACAGGACCACGCCGCTCGTCTACGACCCCTACGCCTACGAGATCCACGAGGACCCGTACCCGACCTACAGCCGGCTGCGAGCCGAGGCGCCGTTGTACCGCAACGACGAGCGCGGCTTCTGGGCCCTGTCGCGCCACGCCGACGTGATGGGCGCCTTTCGTGACAACGAGCGGTTCTCCAGCGCCGAGGGCGTGTCCATCGACCCCGCGGCTTCGGGGCCCCACGCCCACAGGACGATGTCGTTCCTGGCCATGGACGCCCCGCAGCACCCGCGCATGCGAGGTCTGGTGTCGCGTGGCTTCACCCCCCGCCGAGTGGCGGCCATGGAGGACGGCATACGGGCGATCACCATCGCCCACCTCGACGCCGCACTGCAGAAGGGCAACTTCGACTTCGTGGCCGACCTGGCCGGCCTGGTCCCCATGGACGTGATCTCAGAGCTGCTGGGCGTGCCCGAGTCCGACCGGGCGATGCTGCGTCGCCAGTCGGACCTGCTCATCCATCGCGAGGAGGGGGTGACCGACGTGCCACCCGCCGGCGTGGAGGCCGCGTTCGCCCTCGTCGTCTACTACGCCGACCTCATCGCCGACCGGCGAGCTCACCCCGGCGACGACCTCATCTCGGCCTTGTGCGCCGCCGAGGTCGACGGCGACCGCCTCACCGACGACGAGATCACCAGCTTCCTCTTCCTCATGGTCGTGGCCGGCAACGAGACCACCACCAAGCTGTTGGCCCACGCCTGGTACTGGGGGTGGCGCAACCCCGACGAGCGGGCCAAGCCGTTCGCCGATCCCGGTCGCATCGGTGACTGGGTGGAGGAGACGCTGCGCTACGACACCTCCAGCCAGATGCTCGCCCGCGTAACCCTCACCGACTGCGACTTCCACGGCCGGACCATCTCCAAGGGCGACCGGGTCCTTCTACTGGCCGGCTCGGCCAACCGCGACGAGCGAGCGTTCGTCGACCCCGACCGCTACGACCTCGACCGGGACCGCGAGAGCGTCGGGATCGCCAGCTTCGGCGTCGGCCGCCACTTCTGCCTGGGCGCCTCGCTGGCCCGCATGGAGGCCCGCATCGTGCTCGAGGAACTGGTGGACCGGGTGGCCGACTACGAGATCGACCCAGCCGGCACCCGGCGCGTCCACTCCGTGAACGTCCGCGGCTTCGAAGCCCTCCCCACGACGGTGACGCTCCGCTGATGCCCCGCTTCGACCCGCACCCGGACCGGCGACCGGCAGTGGTCACCGGCGCCTCCTCGGGGATCGGGGCCGCCACTGCGACCGCCCTGTCGGCCGCTGGCCACCCGGTCATCGTCGGGGCTCGTCGGGTCGACCGCCTCGAGGAGCTGGCCGCCAAGCTGCGCGCCGACGGCGGTGAGGCGGTCGCCCTGCCCATCGACCTGGCCGACCCGACGTCCATCGACGCCTTCGCCGCTACGGCGGCCGGCGCACTCGGGCCCGTCGACATCGTGGTCAGCAACGCCGGCGAGGTGGTGCCCATGATGGCGGTGGGCGCCGACCCGGACGTGTTCGCCCGTTCGGTCCACGTCAACCTGCTCGGCGCACAACGGCTGGTCTCCCGCTTCGGCCCGAACCTGGTCGCGCAGGGACATGGCGACCTGGTCTTCGTGTCGTCCGACGTGGTGGTTCGCCCGCGCACCCACATGGCCGCCTACGTGACGGCCAAGGCAGGTCTCGAAGGCCTGTGCCGGGCCATGGCCATGGAGCTGGAGGGCACCGGGGTGCGCGTGGGCATGGTCCGCCCCGGCCCGTCGAGCACCGAGCTGGGCACGACGTGGAGCGAGGAGACGATCCTGGCGGTGATGCCGGACTGGGAAGCGTGGGGCCACCTGCGCCACCACGGCGCCCTGCTGCCGGCCAACGTGGCCGATGCCATCGTGGCCATGGTGTCGGCCCCCAAGGGCACCCACCTCACCCTGGTCGAGGTCCAGCCCGAAGCCCCCGTCCTCGCCGACCGGAAGGCTGACTGACGTGCACGAACGGACGAGCTCATGACCCTCATCGACGAAGCCCAGACCGCGTTCCCCGACCCGCCGGTGGTGTCGGGCGACGACGGCGGCACCGGCCACCTCGAGGAGCTGCGCGCTGATCCCCTGGGCCTCTTGGACCGGGTGCGGGCGGAGTGTGGCGACGTCGGCCAGTTCCGGTTGGCCAACACCGAGGTGGTCTTGCTCACCGGCGCCGAGGCCAACGAGGTCTTCTTCCGGGCCTCCGACGACGACCTCGACCAGGCGGCGGCGTACCCGTTCATGACCCCGATCTTCGGCGAGGGCGTGGTGTTCGACGCCTCGCCCGAACGTCGCCGGGAGATGCTCCACAACATGGCGCTGCGCGACAAGATGATGCGTGGCCATGCCGCCACCATCCAGTGCGAGGTCGACGAGATGGTGGCCCGGTGGGGAAACAGCGGCGAGATCGACCTGCTCGACTGGTTCTCGGAGGTGACCATCTACACGTCGTCCTCCTGCCTGGTGGGGCGCAAGTTCCGCCTCCAGCTCGACGACCGGTTCGGCCACCTCTACCACGACCTCGAGCGGGGCACCGATGCGCTGGCATACGTCGACGCCTACGCCGACATCCCAAGCTTCCGGGCCCGCGACGCGGCGCGCATCGGCCTGGTGGAGCTGATCCAGGCGATCATGGACGCCCGCTCCGCCGAGGGCCCGGCCGGTGCCGACGACCGCGACCTGCTCGACGTCCTCATGTCGATCTCGGACGACGACGGCGACCCGCGGTTCGACGCCGACAAGGTCACCGGCATGTTCATCTCCATGATGTTCGCCGGCCACCACACCACGTCGGGCACTGCGGCCTGGACGTTGATCGAGCTGCTGCGACACCCCGAGGAAATGGCGGCCGTGGTCGACGAGCTCGACGAGCTCTACGCCGGCGGCGCCGAGGTGAGCTACCAGGCCCTGCGAGCCATGCCCCGCCTGGAGGGCGCCATCAAGGAGGCTCTCCGGCTGCACCCGCCGCTGATCCTGCTCCTGCGGGTGGCCAACGTCGACCTCGACGTGGGTGGCCGTCACATCGCCGCCGGCAAGATGGTTGCCGCCAGCCCGTCGGTGTCGAACCGCCTGCCCGAGGCGTTCGGCGACCCCGACGAGTTCCGCCCCGGGCGCTACCTCGACGAGCCGGCCGCCGACGCAGCCAACCCGTGGAACTGGATCCCGTTCGGCGCCGGCCGCCACCGTTGCGTGGGCGCCCAGTTCGCCATGATGCAGCTCAAGGCCATCTTCTCGGTCCTCCTCAAGGACTGGTCGATCGGCGCCGGCCAACCGCTGGACTCCTACCGCAACGACCACTCCAAGATGGTCGTGCAGTTGGCCCAGCCCTGCCTGGCCACCTACCGGCGGCGCACGGCAACGGACGACGAAGCCGTCGCTCCGGTCGATGTGTCGGACGGCGATCGAGACGGCGAGGCAAGCATCGAGGTCGACCCCGAGGCTGCGGTGGCCCAGACCCGCACCGACGGCTGGCGCATCGCCGTCGACGCAGACCTCTGCCAGGGCCATGGCGTGTGCCAGAGCGAGGCTCCTGCCCTGTTCTCGGTCTCCAAGCAGGGCGACCTCACCGTGCTCGACCAGCGCCCACCCGACGACGCGCGCGCCGCCGCCGAGGCCGCAGTCACCTACTGCCCCACCCACGCCCTGTCGATCATCGAACCGTCCTGACCTTCTCCCCCCACCCACTTCACCTGCCATCACGGCAAACCGCAGGATCATTTCCCCCTGTTCCCCCCTGACGTCGCCGCACACCGCTGTGGCGCCCACCAACCCGAGTCCCGCCCTGGAAGGACCTACCGATGGCCAGCTACCCCCGAGCCGAGATGGACGAGATGGTCGAGCGGTGGCTGCAGGCCAACCGGGACGCCGAATCAGCCGGCGACTGGGCGCCGATGGCCGACCTCTACACCACCGACGCCACCTACGGCTGGAACTACGGGCCCAAGGAGAACTTCATGGCCGTGGGCCGCGACCAGATCCGCGACATCGCTCTCGGCTTGGAGATGGGCGGCCTCGGCGGGTGGGAGTACCCGTACCAGGAGATCATCGTCGACGAGGTCAAGGGCCACGTCGTCGGCTTCTGGCGCCAGGTCGCCGACGCCACCCGAGCCGACGGCACCCACTACGAGGTGGCCGGCATCGGGGGGAGCTGGTTCCGCTACGGCGGCGACTTCCAGTGGTCGTGGCAGCGCGACTGGTTCGACTACGGCAACGCCGCAGCGGTCTTCCTGGAGATGATCACCGACGGCAAGCTCTCCGAAGGAATGACCGAGCGGATGAACCGGTCGATGCGCCCGGGCCAGCTCCCGGGCCACTACCCCCTGGCCGAGACACCGGTAGACCTCTGGCAGGCCCCCGTCGTGACCGACCCCAAGACGGCGAGGAGCTGAGACGTGGGACGCTTCGACGACAGGGTGGCCATCGTCACCGGGGCCGCCGGTGGCATCGGCGAGGCCTACGCCCGCGCCCTGGCCGCTGAGGGGGCCGACGTGGTGGTGGCCGACCTCGACGAGGAGCGCGGCTCGGCCACGGCGTCGTCGATCACCGAGGCGGGCGGCGGCCAGGCGATCTTCGTGCCGGTCGACGTGGGCAGCCCCGAGTCGACCCAGGCCATGGCGGCGGCGACGGTGGAGCACTTCGGCGGCATCGACCACCTGGTCAACAACGCCGCAATCTACGCCAGCATGGAGTTCGACCTGCTCCTCACCGTGGACTGGGACTACTACCGGCGCTTCATGGGCGTGAACATGGACGGCGCCCTGCTGTGCACCCGGGCCTGCTTCGAGCACCTCACGGCTCGGGGCGGCGGCTCGATCGTGAACCAGTCGTCCACCGCGGCATGGCTCTACTCCGGGTTCTACGGCCTGGCCAAGGTGGGCGTGAACGGACTCACCCAGCAACTGGCCCACGAGTTGGGCGGCCGCAACATCCGCATGAACGCCATCGCCCCCGGCCCCACCGACACCGCGGCCACCCGCGCCCAGGTGGGCGAGGGGATGGTGCAGTCGCTGGTGAAGGAACTTGCTCTCAAGCGGCCGGGCCGGCCCGAGGACATGGTGGGCATGTGCCTGTTCCTGCTCTCCGACGAGGCCTCCTGGGTCACCGGCCAGATCTTCAACGTCGACGGCGGCCAGGTGTTTCGATGACGGGTTTCGGTCTCACTCGTTCGCTGCGCTCTCTCCGTTCGACCGAGCTGGTTGCACGGCTGACGCCGTCCGCCTTTTCAAGGGCGACCGGCACGCCGGATCGTCCTTGGGTGGGGGCTCCGCAAGCTCTGCCCCCCACACCCCCCGAGCGACGACCGTGCGGAACGGGCTGGAAGCGATGGTCTGGTGAGTGACGCGGAAGTCGTCGCCGTGGGGTTCATCGGGCTGGGTCAGATCGGGAAGCCCATGGCTCGGCGGTTCACCGACTGGCCGGGTGGGCTCACGGTCTGCGACGCACTTCCGGCTGCTACCCGGTCCTTCGCCGAGCGGGGCGTGGCGGTGGCGGCCACCCCGGCCGAGGTGGCCGAGCGGGCCACGGTGATCTCGATCATGGTCCGAGACGACGAGCAGGTCACCGAGGTCCTGGCCGGCCGGAACGGCATCTTGCAGACGGCCCGGCCCGGCAACGTGGTGGCCGTTCACTCCACCGTGGAGGCCGACACGCCGGCCCGCCTGGCTGCCCTGGCTGCCGAGCACGAGGTCCACCTGGTCGACGCACCGGTCAGCGGCGGCTCGATGGGCGCAGCGAACGGCACCCTGGCGATCATGGTCGGCGGCACCGACGAGGCCGTGGCGATCGTCAGGGAGCCGTTCGGTGCCTTGGCCACCCTGGTTGCGCACATGGGCCCGGTCGGCGCCGGCACGCGGGCCAAGCTGGCCCGCAACCTCGTCACCTTCGCCGCCTACGCTGCGGTCGGCGAAGCCTCCAGGTTGGCCGAGGCGGCGGGCGTCGACCTGGCCCTGCTCGGCGAGGTCGTCCGCCACTCCGACCGCGTGACGGGAGGGCCCGGGTCGATCATGTTGCGTACCACCGCCGAGCCCCTTGGCTCGGAGGACGGCCTGCACGACGTGTTCCTCCACACGCGGGGCCTGGGCGAGAAAGACCTCGAGCTGGCCATGACCCTGGGCGCCGAGGTCGATGTCGACCTGCCCATCGCCCGCATGGCCATCGAACGGCTCGGCGCCGCCCTCGGCGTCCCTCGCGACGTCACCTCGAAGTGACCCGATCCGGCGGGGCCATCCCCTTCCCCGACCCTCAGGAGCCGACATGAGCGACGAGCACGACGAGCTCCGCGAGCGTGGCAAGGCGGCCATGCGCGACGTGTACGGATGGGACTTCCAACCCACCAAGCCCTTCGAGGTGCAGACCGTCGACCACCTCTTCGGTGAGGTGTGGGCTGAGGGCGAGCTGTCGGTGCGCGACCGTCGCCTGGTCCTGATCGGCCTGGCCGCAGGTTCGGGACAAGAGGACGTGGCTGTGCTGCAGCTCGACGCCGCCCTCCGCCTCGGCGAGCTCGACGCCGACGATCTCCGAGAGCTGGTGGTGTTCCTGGCTCACTACGCCGGCTGGCCGCGCGCCGCCAAGCTCAACACCGAGGTCGAGGCGCTCATCGGTCGCCACGAGAAGACTGCGGCGGCCAAGGCGGCTGCGGTCGCTGCGGACACCGACGCTGGGCCGGTCGAGTGACGTGACCGCTGCGCCAGACCCCCTCCGACCGCTCGACATCGATCACGATCCGGCAGCGTCGCCGTACTCGGGCCGATCCCACGCCCAGCTGGCCGAGCTGGCGCGCGAGCTGCTGCTGGCCGGGCACCTGATCGACCGGTCCGGCATGCCCCGCCTCATCAGCCGCTTCGGCCGAGACGCCATGCGCGACGTGGCCATCGACGAGTGGATGGCAGCCAGCCCGATCTACACCGGCCGCATGCAACGCCTCCTCGGCTTCGAGGGAGACACCGTCGAGACGATCTTCAAGGGCATGCAGCTCGACGTGGGTGCGCCGCCGGAGTTCATGGACTTCCGCTACGTCGTCCATGACGACGCTCACGGCGAGTTCCACCTCGACCACTGCGGTGCCCTGATGGACGTGGAACCAATGGGCGACGACTACGTCCGGGCCATGTGCCACGACATCGAGGATCCGACCTTTGACGCCACCGCCGCGGCGTCGAACCCCCGGGCCAAGGTGCGGCCGATCCACCGCCCGCCGCGGGTGCCCGCCGACCGCTCTCCGCACTGTGCTTGGACGGTGACCGTCAACGCTGACGCCGAACCCCTGCCCTTCCCGCCCCAGGCGGAACAGCTGGCCACCTCGAACGCCGCACGCCTCTCCCTGGCCGTGGCTCCCAGCGACCTGGCGACCGACGACGGCTGGAACGACTACACCGCCGGCCTCGATCCCGACCTGGTCATGGAGCGGTTCTCGTCGGCCACCCTGGCCCGGATCAGCGACGAGGTCTGCCTACAGGGCCACCTGTTGTCGCGGGCGTTCCTGGTCCACGTGGCCGAGCGCAGCAGCGGTCCCGAGGCCGTCGAGATCGGCGCCAAGCAGCTGTGCGGCATCGCCGGGGTGGCCGCCAAGCGGCTGGCGGCCATGCTCGGCGTGTCGGCCGACCTCGATGGCATCGCCGCCGTGCTGAGCGTCCACCCGATGTTCCTCCCTCGCACCTATGCGGAGCTCTGCCTGCAGCGTGTCGATGACGGCGAGGTCCTCCTGGTCTCGCTGGCCCGGGGGCCAGGAACCGACGAGGACGACGGGCTCACGTGGCCGGCGATCCTGGCCGACGTCGGTGACGCCGGCCTGCGATCGGCGGTGCAGTGCGTGGCGCCGCAGGCCGTGATCGAGCGGGTCGCCGCAGTCGGCCCGGCGACCGATCGAACGGTCGGCGGCGCACCGGATGTTGAGGTCGCAGCGGCGTGGCGGGTCCGGATCGATCCCATGGCCGACCCCGTCCGCCAACCCGACGAGGTCACCCTCACCGAGTTCTCCACCGGGACCGACTTCCACTTCGAGCGCCGCACCTGACCGGGCGGGAACGGCGTCGGGCGGCGTCGGCGCCGTTCTGTCGGTACTGTCCGACGGATGGCGACGATCCTCTTGTCCGGTGGCGTGTTCGGCGCCGAGACGTACGTCTCCGGGATGCTGGCCGGCGGATGCCTGGCTGCCGGCCTGGTCCTGACCGCCATCGGGTCGTGGCAGCGCGTCACCGTGCTCCGACTGGTGGCCGAGGGGAAACGGACCGAAGCCACCGCGGTCGACTCTGTCCTGCACCCGGCGGCGAGCGGTGGGGACACCCACCACGTGGTCTGGCGCTTCAAGACGCCCGACGGGACCGCCTACGAGCACGAGGGACTGGCCAGCGGGGTGCACCACCCGGCCCAGGGTGAGACGGCCACGATCATCTACGACCCCGCCGACCCCCACCTCGCCCGCCTGGAGACCACCGCCGAACGCACCCTGGCCTGGGCCCTGTTCTTCTACTCGGGGCTGGCCCTCCTGGCCATCGGGCTGGTGGCCGCCGTGGTCGCGCTGGTCACCTGACCGGCGACCGGTCGGTGCGCCCGTCGTAGCGGTCGGTCCGACATCTCGATTTGTCCCACCCTCGAGCACTGGAGCAACCATGCCCCTCGACCCCCGTGTCCGCCGGATCGTCCAGATCATGAACGCCCTCGACCCGCGCGCCGACGACACGCCGATGGCCGATCGGCGCGCTGCGTCGGCGGCCACCTCCAAACAACTCGGCCGTCTGGTCATGCCCAAGGGCCCGGAGCCGGCCGGCCAAGTCGATCGCATGGTGCCGGTGGCCGGCGGGCGCATCCGGGTCCGCACCTACCGGCCCCACGGCTCGGGACCGTTTCCGCTCTACGTGTTCCTGCACGGTGGCGGCTGGTGCGTGGGCACCCTCGACGAGCGTGACCCCCGCTGCCGGGCGGTGTCCGCCGGGGCGTCGTGCGTGGTGGCATCGGTCGACTACCGGGTGGCGCCCGAGAACGCTTACCCGACACCGGGCGAGGACGCCTACGCCGCGCTGCTGTGGCTCGTCGAGCACGCCGCCGAGCTGGACGTCGACGCCGACCGCATCGCCATCGGCGGCGAATCGGCCGGCGGCAACCTGGCCGCCGTCGCCACCCTCATGGCACGCGACCGATCGGGACCGACGATCTGCCACCAGTGGCTCGACGTGCCGGCCACCGACCTGACCCTGGCCCAGCCGTCGATCACCTCGGTGCCCGACGGCCACCTCCTCGACCGCAGCTCGATCGATCGTTACCTGGATTGCTACCTGGCTGAGCCGTCTCAGGCCACCGAGCCCTATGCCTCGCCGCTGCTCGACCCGGACCTGAGCGGTCTCCCCCCCGCCTGGGTCATGAGCGCCGAGTTCGACAAGCTGCGCGACGACGGCAAGGCGTACGCCGATGCCCTCTCCGCCGCCGGGGTGGCCGTGGCCTACCGGCTGCTCGAGGGCCACGTGCACCCCTCGTTCGCCTTCACCCGCCTGATCCCGTCGGCCAAGGCCTACGAGGCCGACGCCGTCGCCGCCCTGGCCGCCGCCTTCCGAGCCGCCTGACCCGCTGACCTCGTCCCCACCAACCCACCCTTGAACTTGTTGGCCCAGTGCGTCGAAAACGGCGAGCGCTCAGCCAACAAGTTCATGAGGAGGCGGTGTCGGGAAGTTGGGCGGGGGGAAGCGAGGGCGGTCAGGCGCCGGGTTCGAGCAGGACGGGGGCGCCGGCGGTGATCGTGCCGGGTTCGAGGACGGTGGCGTAGACCCGGCTGTAGGGGCCGTGGCGGTGGTGCATGACGTCGAAGCGACCGTCGACGAACCAGGCGGCGTTCTTCTTGCACGGCACCGCGTAGGAGGTCACCTCGGCCAGCACGTCGCCGATCTGCAGGTGGACGCCGGGACGGACGCGATGCCAGGCGATCCCAGTGAGGGTGACGTTCTCGCCGGCCAGGCCGGGGGCGATCGGGTGACCGTCGGCCCGGAAGTGGTCGATCGCCTCGGTGGACCAGAGGCACAACGCCTGCCACGGCCGGCCGTGGTGGACCCGGTTGGCCTGGCGGTCGCCAACTGCTCCCCGGTAGCCCACCTCGAGGCGGTCCACCCGGTCCTTGGGAACCCCGCCGCGGCTGACGAACAGGCCGGTGGCCGTGCCCACTGCGGGCCGGCCGAAGGCGCCCGTGGCCCGGACGGCACCCATCGCCGAGCGCCACTCACCCCAGAACCGACCGAGGGCGACCTCCGGCTCCACCGGACCGACATCGTCCAGGACCGCTTCGGCTCGGGTCCGGAACGGTGCCGCAGCATCCACCGCGGTGGCTGGCAGCCCGTCGACGAGCAGGTCGAACAACGCCCGGCCGGCCGACAGCGTGGTCTCGACGTCCTGGCCGCTGAACTCGTACGGACCCACAGCGTGCATCGCCGCAGGCTACGCAGCCGTCGGGCGACGACCAGGTGACCGTCAGAGGCGGCGGACGGGCGGGCGGGTGTCGGGGGTGTGAGCGGCGAGGGCAATGCGGACGTCGGTGATGGCGGCGGAACCGGCGACCACCAGGACGGGGTTGAGGCGGACCTCGGCGACCTCGGGGACGGCGTCGGCCAGCGCGGCCAGGCGCACCAGCAGGTCGACCAACGCCACTCGGGCGCCGGAGCCCTGTTCGTCAAGCACCGCAGCCATGGTCGACGAGTCGATGAGACGCTCGGCGTCGGCGTCGGTGAGCGGCAGGATGCGCATGACCTGGCCCCCCACCCGCTCGGCGGTGGCCCCTCCGGGGCCGAGCGTCATCACGTCGCCCAGTTCCGGGTGCCGGAAGATGCCGACGCGACATTCGGCGCCCTCGGGCGCCATTGCTTGCACCACCGCCGGGTGCATGGCCTCGCCCAGCAGCGCTGACATCCGGGTGTAGGCGTGACGGACCTCGTCGTCGCCGTGGACGTCGAGCGACACCCCACCGGCCTCGGTCTTGGAGAGCCGCTCCAAACCGGACGCCTTGACCGCCACCGGGTACCCGAGCCGCCGGGCGACACCGACGGCCTCGTCGACGTCGTCGGCGAGCGCCTGGTCCACCGGCACCAGTCCGGCGGTGGCCAGCAGCTCGACCGCTCGCAACGGATCCAGCCACCGGCGGCCGCGCTCGCCCGGTGCGCGGTCGTCGCCTTCGGCGAGCCACGCAGACACGAGCTCGGCGGCGTCGGCCTGGTCAGCAGCAGGGAGATCGAAGAGCCGGCCGACGGGTCGGGCCCGCCAGACGGCGTAACCAGCCACCCGGCCGAGGGCGAGTGCCGCCTCTTCGGGGAACGGGAACTGCGGGACCCGCGAGTGCTCGTCGGCGAGCGTGGACGGCCCGTGCTGGCCGAGCAGGCAGGCGACGGTGGTGACGGCACCGGGCTGGGCCGCCGCCTCCCGGATGGCCGTGCCGATTCGACGGTAGTGGGTGGCCACCGCCGGCGCGTAGACCACGAGGACCGCGTCGACGCCCGGGTCGGCGTAGGCCGAGGCCAGGGCCTCGGTGAACCGTTCGGGCCCGGCCTCGTTCGACAGGTCCACCGGATCGGCCGGATCGAGGCCCGAGGCCTGGAGGGCGTCCACCGCCAGCCACGCCGGGCCCCAGGAGTTGGTCACCACCGCCACCCGGTTCCCGGCCGGGAGCGGCTGGTGGGCCAGCACGCCGGCGGTGTGGAACATCTGGGTGAGGTTGTCGACCCGGATCACGCCAGCCTGCTCGAGCAGGGCGGCACCGGTGGCGTCGGGCGGCCAGTCGTCGGGCTCGTCCCACCGGTCGCCTGCCGCGCCGCCCACCTTCACGGCCACCACCGGTTTCCGGTGCGACAGCGCTCGGGCCGTGCGGGAGAACTTCGACGGGTTGCCGAACGACTCCAGGTAGCACATGACCACGTCGGTGGCCGAGTCGTCCTGCCAGTAGCGGAGGAGGTCATTGCTCGACACGTCGGCCTTGTTGCCCACGGCCACGAACGACGAGATCCCCAGACCGAGCTGGCGGGCGCCGTCGATCACCGCCGCGCCGACCACCCCCGACTGCGCGACCAGGCCGATCCGTCCCGGCAACGGCTCGACCCCGACGAACGTGGCGTGCATGCGCACCGACGGGTCGGTGTTGATGACGCCCAGGGCGTTGGGCCCGATGAGGCGCATGCCGTGGCGACGGGCATAGGCCACCAGCTGGGCCTCGGCCGCCTCACCCGTCTCGTCTTGCTCGGCGAAACCCGACGAGAGCACCACGAGCCCCTGCACCCGCTTCACCGCGCACTCCTCCACCACCCGCAGCACCTGGTCGGCCGGCACGCAGACGACGGCCAGGTCCAACTCGCCGGGAACGTCGAGCACCGAGCGCCAAGCCCGCACGCTGGCCACGTGGCTGGCCTCGGGGTTGACGGGGTACACCGGACCGTTGAAGCCGTGGGACACGAGTTGGTGGAACACCTGGTAGCCGAGGGTGCCGGCCTGGCGGGAGGCGCCGACCACGGCGATCGAGGTGGGGGCCAGGATGCGGCCCACCGAGCGGGCCTCAGCCGTGCCCGCCCGGGCCTCGATGGCGGCCAGGGCCTCGGGGGTGGGCTCGATGCCGAGCTCCACCTCGATGACGCCGTCGGTGAAGTGGCTGGTGGCGCTGAAACCGGCCTGGGTGAACACGCCGAGCATCTTGCGGTTCTGGGGCAGGACCGAGGCGGTGAACCCGGAGATGCCGGCCTCGCGCCCCGCAGCGGCCAGGTACTCGAGCAGGACGGTGGCCATGCCCCGCCCGTGGTGGGCGTCGTCGATGAAGAAGGCCACCTCGGCGTCGCTGCGCGCCCGGTGGCGGTCGTAGCGGGCCACGCCCACCAGCTCCTCGCCGATCAGGCCGATGAAGGCCATGCGGTCGACGTAGTCGACGTGGGTGAAGCGCTCCACGTCGCGCTCGGAGAGCCGAGGACGAGGTGAGAAGAACCGGAAGTAGATGCTCTCAGGCGACTGGCGTTCGTGGAACCAGACGATGCGTTCGGCATCGTCGGGTCGAATGGGCCGCACCGACATGGTCCCGCCGTCGGACAAGACGACGTCGGCCTCCCAGCGGTCCGGATAGCCCACGTCGGCGGGTCCGGTGGCCATGGGCCGACCCTACCGACCGGCCCCGCCGGCCAGCACCGGGGGCCCGGGCGGGGCGCCTGGACCGGGTAGACCTGCGGCGTGGTCCACCGCCTCGTCGTGTCCCCGCCCCTTCCCGTCCTCGACCTCGACGCCATCCGGACCGAGCTCGAGGTGCCCGGTCCGTTCCCACCCGAGGTGCTTTCGGCCGCCGACCGGTCCGCCTCGGCGCCTCGACTACCCGACCACGACGCCACCGACCTGCCGCTGGTGACCATCGACCCGCCCGGTTCGCGCGACCTCGACCAGGCCGTGGCCATCGAGCCCGGTGCCGACGGCGGGTGGCGGGTGCGCTACGCCATCGCCGACGTGGCCGCATGGGTGGCTCCCGGTGACCCCGTCGACGTCGAAGCTCGTCGCCGCACCCAGACCTACTACGCCCCCGACGTGCGCACGCCGCTGCACCCGCCCGTCCTGGGCGAGGCGGCGGCCTCGCTGCTCCCCGACGGTCCCCGGCCCGCTGCGCTGTGGACCATCGACGTGGCCCCTGACGGGACCACCACGGCCGTGGACCTGCGTCGGGCCATGGTCCGCAGCCGGGCCCAGCTCACCTACGCCCAGGTGCAGGCCGACCTCGACGCCGGCCGCGCCCCCGTCGCCATCGCCGCCTTCGGAGCCCTCGGCGAGGCGCTGTTGGCTGACGCCCGCCGGCGCGACGCCATCGAGCTGGGCCTGCCCGAACAGGAGGTGGAGCGCGGCCCCGACGGTGCCTGGTCGGTGTCGTACCGGGCCGACCTGGCCGTGGAGCGCTGGAACGCCCAGGTCTCGCTCCTGACCGGTCGGGCGGCGGCTTCGTTGATGACCGAGGCCGGGATCGGTCTCCTGCGCACCCTCCCCCAGCCCGATCCGCAGACGTTCCCCCGACTCCAGCGCGCGGCGGCGAACCTCGGCGTCGACTGGCCCGATGGTGCCCACCCGGGCGACGTGCTGGCCGCGCTCGACACGTCGACGCCCTGCCACGCGGCGTTCGCCGACCTGGCCGCCGAGCTCCTTCGCGGCGCGGCGTACACGGCCTTCGACGGCGCGAGACCCGCCGACCCGGGCCACGCCGGCGTTGGCGCGCCTTACGCCCACGTCACGGCGCCTCTCCGGCGCCTGGCCGACCGCTTCGCCACCGAGGTGTGCCTGGCCACCGTGGCTGGCAGCGACATACCGGCCTGGGCCCGCGAGGCGCTCCCGACCCTTCCACCGGTCATGGTCGAGGGTGACAAGCGGGCCCGTCAGCTCGACCGAGCGGTGGTCGACGCCACCGAATCCCTGGTGCTCGCCGGGCGGGTCGGCGAGGTGTTCGCCGCCTCGGTGGTGGAGACCGGTGACCGCTTCGGGACCGTCGTGCTCGACGATCCCGCGGTCCGTGGGCGCTGCGACACCCGCGACCTCCCGCTCGGTGCCGAGATCCACGTCCGCTGCACCGAGGCCGACGTGGCCACCCGCAGCGTGCGCTTCGAACGCGTCTCCTGACCCGTCGGGCAGCACGGGCGGGTAGGCGCGGTGGCCGTCGGTGTACGGCACCGCGCCCTATCCTCGCCACGTCCCACCACCAACCGACCACTGGCCCACCAGTGGCTCAACCTGAGGAGCTGCCGTGATCGTCGTCGCCGGCCACCTGTCCATCGATCCCGATCACCGAGAGGCGGCGCTGGCCGCTATCGCGGCCGGGGTAGCTGCCACCCGGGCGGAGCCGGGCAACCTCGACTACCGCTTCTCGCCGGATCTCGACGAGCCTGACCGCTTCAACCTCATCGAGCGGTGGGAGGACGAGGAGGCCGTCGACGCCCACATGAACAGCCCGCACCTGGCCGAGTTCCTTGCCGCCATCGGCCCCTGCGTGGCCGGCGCACCCGAGATCATCCGCTACGACGTGTCGTCGTCCTCCAAGCTCTTCTAGGGCGCACCCTGCGTACCGTCCCCGCTCCCCTCCCGGTCCCGACGTGGTGAACGCGCTCGTCTTGTTCATCGGCGCGGTGGCCGGATTCGGTGGGTCACGGCTCCTGCGTCGCCCCGCCGGTGCCGCGCGAGCGGCTTCGGCGGCCCGCCACGTGGGCGGCTCCCTCGGCCGTCGGAAGGGCCTCAGCGCCCCCGAGCTGCAACGAGCCTGCTTCTCCGAGATGGTCCGCCACGTGCGCGTCGACCGCCAGGGCCGTACCCAAGCTCCGGCCCGCTACGAACTGCACCTGCACCCCGACGACATGGCCACGGTCGAAGAGGCTCGTCGCTGGTTCATCGGGGGCTTGGGCGACGCCCTCCGCCAGGCCGCCGCCGCCAACGGCTGGACCCTCGATGGCACCGTCGCCGTCGAGTACGTCGCCGACCCGGTGCGTCGCCCCGGGGTGCCGTCGGCCCTCGCCCTGGCCTCCGACCGGCCCCAAGCCGGGGATTCGGCGGCGCCGCCGAAGGCGTCGGTCGGGACCGAGCCAGCACCGGCGGAGGACAGGACCCTCGCAGTGGTCCGCTCCGACACCGCCGAGCGCATCGCGCTGGTGGCCGACGTGGTCACCATTGGTCGTTCACGCGACCGGACCGTCATGATCGACGACTCCCGTGTGAGCCGGTCCCACGCCCGCATCGAGCCTCGCCGAAGCGCATGGGTGCTGGTCGACGAGGGTTCCGCCAACGGCACCAAGGTTCGGGGGGGCACCCTCCCGCCGGGCCAGCCCTGTGCGTTGCGCGCCGGCGACGTCATCGACATCGGACCCGTCGAACTGCGGGTCACCACCGCGACCGGCCTCGACCCGTCGCCCGATCCACAGGCCGGCACCCGCGCCCTCGACGACCGCGACCGAAACCGCATCTCGGCCGAGGTCCTCCCACCGAAGGGCGGGAACGAGCGAAGATGACCCTCCTGCTCTGGTTGCTGGGCGGCCTGGTCCTGGGTGTCGGGGCCGAGCGCCTGGTGGGAGCGGCCCGCCCTGCGTCGGGCGAGGGCTCCGACGCCGGGGCA
>JAABUN010002392.1_pt1 | contig 33766 bp, 29 predicted proteins | sample 5559311 | NCBI WGS metagenome assembly JAABUN01 (sample SAMN10711877, study PRJNA513370) | rock metagenome | isolation source: Antarctica rocks | place: Antarctica: Victoria Land, Siegfried Peak sud | reverse complement strand
GGGCGCGCAGCGTCATCTCCATCGCGATCCTCCTCCCGCCCAGCATAACATCGCCCCTGCATCAAGTCACGTTGTAAAACTAGTTGGCCACAATGGTGCGCGATACCTTATCGTCCGCTGGTGCAAACCCGCCCACTCGACTCGTCCGAAGCGGTCAGACCGCGACCGCCCCGCCGAGGCCGAGCGCCTCGCGCGCGTCGGCGACGACGAAAAGGGAGCCGGTGGCGCAGATCAGGCCGCCCGGCGGGGTGACGGCGGCGGCGCGCGCGAGGCCGTCGGCGATGTTCGCGGTCTCTGCGGTCGGGACGCCGTAGGGCGCGCAGCGCTCTCGCAGGAGGGCGAGCGGGGCGGAACGCGGATGCGCGGAGACGGTCAGGATCAGGCGCGCGGCGGCGGGGACGAGCGCGGCGGCGATCCCGGCGATGTCCTTGTCGAGCGAGGTGCCAAGGACGAGGGTGAGGGGGCGACCGGGGAAGAGTTCGGCGAGGGCCAGCCGGAGCTGGCGCGCGGAAGCATCGTTGTGCGCGCCGTCCACGAGGGTCAGCGGATCGCGCCGCACGATCTCCAGCCGTCCCGGCCAGCGGGTCGCCGCGAGGCCGCGCACGATCGTGTCCCGGTCGAGCGTCAGCAGCCCCTGCCCCGCCAGCACGGTCGCCGCCGCGAGCGCCGCCGCGACGTTCGGGCGCTGGAAGTGCCCCAGCAGCGGCAGGGTGGCCTCGAATGACGAATAACGAGTCCCCCGAGGGGAGCCACTGATGAATGACGAATGAGGATCGTCGCTCGCCGCCCCGCCTTCTTCCACTGACTGCCGACTGCCGACTGCCGACTCATCCTCTGCCGACTGCCGACCGCCGACCGCCGACTCGCCCAGCGCGATCGTCAGCCGCTGCGTACCGGTGAGCGGATCGGGCTGGTCGGGCGCGGCGGCGACGGTCACCAGATCGTCGGCCCACACGAGGGGCGCGCCAACGGTGGCGGCAACCTCGCGCAGGACGGCGACGGCGTCCCCCTCCGGCTGGCGCGCGGCGACGACCGGCACCCCCGGCTTGATGATCCCCGCCTTCTCCCAGGCGATCCGCGCGATCGTGTCGCCGAGGACCGCCATGTGGTCGCGGCTGATCGCCGTGATGACCGAGACGCGCGGCACGACCGTGTTGACGCTGTCGTAGCGCCCACCCAGCCCAACTTCGAGGACGGCGATGTCCACCCCCGCCGCGCCGAAGTGATCGAGCGCGAGGGCGGTGCCGAGATCGTAAGTCGAGGGCGCGCCGAGCGTCCCTTCGTCCGCGACCTGGGCGACGGCGGGGCGGAGACGCGCGACCGAGGCCACCAGCGCCTCGGGGGCGAGCGGAACGCCCGCGACGCGGACGCGCTCGCGGTAGTCGTGCAGGTGCGGCTGGCTGTAGAGGCCGACGCGCAACCCGGCGGCGCGCAGGAGGGCGGCGAGGACCGCCGAGGTGGAGCCTTTCCCCTTCGTCCCCGCGACGACGACCGAGGGGAAGCGCGCATCGGGCGCGCCGAGGAGATCGAGGAGACGACGCATCCGGGGCAGATTCTGGTCGGCGGTCGGGCTGGCGACCGTGGGGCGGCTCGGGTCGGTGGGCGCGAGGAGGAAGGCCAGCGCGGCGTCGTACTCCGGCCCGTATCCTGTCGTCGCCATCCTGTGATCCCTCCTTCATCCCCGGCGCTGCGCACGAGTACCCGACGAGCCAATGCCGCGCTCACAGGCTCAGACACGCCTCGGCGGCGAGCCAGAAAAGACGCTCACGTCCCTCGTGGCGCTCCCACGAACGGTCATCCCAGGTCTGGCCGCTGCTATCGCCCCCGGCGTACAGGATTTGTGCGAGCGTCACCCCCCGAAATTGCGCCACCGCCAGGAGCGCCGCCGCCTCCATCTCGACGACGAGGCAGCCTTCCTCACGTCGCCGTATCACCTTCGCCGGGGTTTCACGATAGAAGGCATCGGTGGTCCACGTCTTTCCCAGCGTATACGGCACGTCGTGGCGGCGTAGCGTCTTCGATAGTGCCGCCACACCCGCAGCATTGGCCGCCACCTCGCGCGCCGGGGGCAGATAATGGTAGGACGTACCCTCATCCCGTATCGCGGCGGTGGGGAGGATCAGGTGGCCGACCGGTAACAGCGGATCCAGGACACCCCCGCCCCCGCAGGCGATCAGCGTCCGCGCGCCGAGGGCGATCACTTCCTCCAGGAGCGCCGCCGCGAGCGGTGCGCCGACGCCAGGATGGAAAACGGCGAGGTTACGTCCATCAAGCGCCACCTCGTAGAGGCGATGCGGGCCAAGTTCGGTGTCGCTTTGCAACGTCGCGATGGCCCGCGCGCCGTGATCGTGGCACAGGTGCGCGATGACATCCTGGAAGAAGCAGAGTACGGCGTACTGCGGCATGGCGGGTAGGGGGCGTGGCGCGGGAACGATCACCGCCTCGCGCGACGGATCGAACTCCAGGATCGGGTAGTTCTCGCCCGGTGTCGTCATGCTCTACCCCGCGCCACAGCCGCGCGCAGCCGCACAAAAGGAGGCGGGACGCCCGCATGGGCGTCCCGCCGCGCTACTCGCTTTGCTGTAGCGATTAATCGTCGCTGTCGTCGCCGCCGACCGCGCGCTTCAACTCGGAACCGGCCCGAAATTGCGGGGAACGGCGCGCGGCGATCGTGATCGTCTGGCCGGTGCGCGGGTTGCGACCCTCGCGCTCATTGCGCTGCACCACCTCGAACGAGCCGAAGCCGGTCAGGGTCACTTTGTCGCCATTCGCCATCGCGTCGCGAATCGCATTGAATGTCGCATCGACGACCATCGTGACCTGGCGCTTCGGCAGGTTCTGCTGGGCGGCGATGGCGTCGATCAGGTCTTGCTTCCGCATGGTGTCCTCCCTGCTGTGTTCGATGTGGCGCGGGCGCTGCGTGCCCCTGGTCATCGCTGTCCGACCACACCAAGCGTCGTGACCCGCAGTCTAAAGCGTTTTCCTAGTGCTGTCAAGGGAAATCGCTCGTAGCTGACGCGGGCAACACGGGCCGAACCGAACCTTTGTTCCCGCATCATCAGGAAGCGCGGCGCTTCGTGGCGGTCTCCCCACCGCCCGACCCCAGGCGCGCGACGAGCGCCCGCCAGCGCCGGAAACCGGTGCGCCGGGTCCAGCCCAGGAGCCGCGACGCCTCCTCGACGTTGTGCCCGCGCAGCCGCAGGAGGAGGAAGCGACGATCCTCGTCCGCGAGGGGCCAGAAGGGGAGGAGCGGGTCGGGCGCATCCTCCGCGCCCGGCTCGGCGGCGCGCAGGGCGTGATCGGGGATGACCAGGAGACGATCGGCGGGCCAGCGGCGCTCGTGCGCCTCGATCGCGTGGCGCAACCGCCAGGGGAAGAAGCCGAGGAAGAATCGCGCGAACGACCCCGCGCCCGACCAATCGAGCACCAGATCGGCGAAGACGAGGAACGATTCCTGGCGCAGATCCGCGAAGTCGCCGAGGGCGATCCGCCGCCCGCGCCAGGGGGCCAGGAAGCGGGCGATCTTCCCGGCGAGCAGGGCGTGGAGGGCGTTGCGCGCGGCAGGGTCGTCCCGCCCGGCCAGGGCGAGCGCGTTGAGGCGCGCGTCGAGCGCCGGGGTCAGCTCGAAATCCCAGTCGGGTGAGTCGTGCGTCGTGGGTCGTGGGTCGTGAGGGAGGGGAATGGCGGGAGCGGGGGCATGGGATAGGCGTCTGGTCGTGGTCCGCGGATCGTGGCGCGACATGGTTTCCCTCCAGGGCGGCATGGTCGAGGCGCTGTCGCGCTCGCGCTGGCCCTTCGGGGCTCGTGTTGAGTGGGCGAAGTAGGCGAGTAGGCGGAGTGGGCGAGTATAGGGACGGCCCTCGTTGCGAGGGAGGGCGGGTGCCGCGACCACCCTCACCCCCGGCCCCTCTCCCCATCCGAGGAGAGGGGGGAGTGCCGTTGAAGGCGCTGCGGGATGGGCGTAAAGGCTGGCATCAACCGAATCCGCAGGCGGGCTTCGCCGGTGACGCAGGCACCCAGAACACAGGACTTTTGCGCCCGCGCGGCGCGATCCCCATCGGCGGCCCCCGCCCCGCACAGAGCACCCCGCACACCCGTTCCCCCATCACTCGCCCACTGGCCCACTATTTCCCCAGCTCGATCGTGTGCTGCTGGCCGCACTTCGGGCAGGTGGCGCGGATGCGGCCTCGCACACCCTCGATGTGGTAGTAGCGGTCGCGGATCTTCAGGTTGACGTTGCCCCCCTCCAGCGTGGCGAGGAGGATCGGCGGGGTGGAGCAGTGGCAGAGCCAGCGCTGGGGCGCGGCGCTGGTAGGAGGCGGCGCGCCGGGCGCGCCCTTCGACGGTCGCGGCGCGGCGTCATCGGCGAACATGGGGACCCTCCTTCCTCTCGTATCGTGGTCGTGTCGTGGCGCATTGTTGCCACCGCACGGGGGCTGGCGGGCCGCGCCGTGGGGTGGCCGATGGCCCGGTCGCTTCGCGGCGGGCGAATCGGGCGATAACAGGGCTGGGGTAGGCGGTTAGCGGCGGGGCGTGCGGGGCAATACTCCCCCAGCCCGCCCGATCGCGCCGGGGCCGAAGCGCTCGTGGAGGCGGTCGAGCGCGGCGTGGAGGCGCGCGTCCCGCTGCGGCGTCTCGTCGAAGAGATCGAGCTGGCGGGCGAGCGGGCCGAGCCCGCCGACGCGCACGCCGAGCAGGCGGATCCGCCGCCCGTACCAGGGGGTGCCGGGCGCGCCCATCAGCTCGTCGAGCAGCGCCTCGGCGGTCGCGCGGATCGGCTCGGCCAATTCGACCGAGCCGCCGAGCGCGCGCTGCCGCCCGAGCGTCTCGAACTGTTCGTCGCGCAACTTCAGCTGCACCGAGCGTCCCCCGAGCCCGCCCCGCCGCAATTGCGCCGCGCCCTGCTCGGCGAGGTCGCGGATCACGCGGCGCAGCGTCGGCAGATCGGCGATGTCGGCGGAGAAGGTCCGCTCGTGGCCGAGGCTTTTGGCGGCGGACTCGGTCTCCAGCGGGCGATCATCGACCCCGCGCGCGCGCAACGACACCACCGCCGCGATCCGTTCCCCGAAGACGTGGCGCAGCGTGCTCGGCGGGGCGGCGGCGAGGTCGCCGATCGTGCGGAGGCCGTAGCTGACGAGCCGCGCCTGCGCCTTCGGCCCGACCCCCGGCAAGGCCCCCGCCGGGAGGGGCGCGAGAAACGCCGCCGCGCCCGCAACGTCGGTCGGAACGACCACGAGGCCGTCGGGCTTGCGGAGGTCGGAGGCGATCTTGGCGAGGGTCTTGTTCGTCGCCACGCCGACCGAGCAGGTCAGGCCGGTCTCGGCGCGGAGGCGGCCCTTGATCGCCTCGGCGAGGGGATCGGTCGGCGCAGTCGGCAGTCGGCAGTCGGCAGTCGGCAGAGGGGGCGGGGGGATGGTGAGGCCCTGACTGACAACCGACTCGCGCGCGCCGACTTCGAGATAGGCTTCGTCGATCGAGGCGATCTCGACCAGGGGGCTGAGGTCGTGGAGGATCGCGCGGAAGCGCCCGGAAAGGTCGCGGTAATAGGGGAAGTCCGGGCGCAGGAAGTGGGCGTCCGGGCAGAGGCGGCGCGCGTGGGCGGCGGGCATCGCCGAGCGGACGCCGAGCGCGCGCGCCGCGTAGGTGGCCGAGGAGACGACACCGCGCCCGTCCTGGTCGCCGCCGACGATCACCGGCTGCCCGGCGAGTTCGGGGCGACGGAGCACCTCGGCATTGGCGAAGAAGGCATCGAGATCGATGTGGAAGACCCGTCGCCCGGCCATCGCCGCCCCCTTGTGCATCGGTCGCCACCTGTCATCGCGACAGTATAGCCCTTTTCGATGCTGTACGTATAGAACTTATGTTCTACATTATAGCGACGAGAATATGTGCTTGTCAAGGGGGCAATGGTGCGGAGGCGCGCAATAGTGATCGAACGGCGCACGCTCGGCGTGACGGCGGCGCATAAGCATCGCGCGACCGTCATCGGGGGCGTAATCAAGCGTGCGATCCCACTTGCGCCCGCTGGCGTGCAATCGTATGCTCATCGGCGTCACAACATCGCGGCACCCGCTGAGTCGAGCGTCGAGGAGGGTCCATGATCGTGCATCTGCCGCATCCCCCGCGCGTCGCCTATCGTCGCATCGTCGTCGCCATCGCGCTGCTCCTTGCCCTCGCGATCGGTTTCACACCGACGAGTGCGGCGGCGCGGGCAGCCGCGCCGACCCCGTGCCGCGCCGCCGACCTCGACGCCGCGACCAGCCACGGCGGCGCGGGCGGGGGGTTCTTCGTCAGCGTCGATGTCGCCGTCATCCGCCCCGATCTCGCCTGCACTCTCGTCGGGCAGCCGCAAGTACAACTCCGCGATGCGGACGGGAATCTCCTGGTCGCGAGCCCGCCGCCGGACCCAAACGCGGGGCAACCGGTCATCCTCTCCAATGGCGTCGGTGCGCGCGTCACCTACCGGTGGGACAACTGGTGCGGTACACAGGGAACGACGGGCGCACCCCCGCCGATCGACGGCCCGCTCACCGTGATCGTGATCCTCCCCGGCGACGCGGGGCAACTCGTCGCCCACCCGGCGGGCACGGTGGCCGAGGAAGGGCCGTTGAGGGGCGGGCCACCCTGCCTCGCCCCCGATCAGCCCTCGTCCCTCCGCCCCCTCGGCCCCTTCAGTGAGGCGCCGGGCGCGACCCTCGGGCCACCAAATAGTCCCGCGTATTACGTCGCCGCGCCCTTCCTCGCCTACTGGCGCACGCACGGCGGGCTCGCCATCTTCGGCTATCCGCTCAGCCGGGAGATCGACGCAACACTCGAGGACGGCAAGACGTACACCGTGCAGTATTTCGAGCGGGCGCGCTTCGAGTACCACCCGGAGAACGCCGCCCCGGATAACGTGCTCCTCGGCCAGCTCGGGCGCGCGCTCCACCCCGCCGACCCGCCCGCCTCGCCCCTGCCCGCCGCCCGCTCTTTCCCCGAGACCGGGCACAATCTCCACACCGGCTTCCGCGACTACTGGGAGGCGCACGGCGGGCTGGCGCAGTTCGGCTATCCGCTCACCGAAGAGTCCACGGAACGACTGGCGGACGGCAAGGAGTACACCGTCCAATACTTCGAGCGCGCCCGCTTCGAGTGGCACCCGGAGAACCCGCCCGACTATCAGGTGCTCCTCGGCCAGCTCGGGCGACAGGTCTACACCCCAAAGGCGGAGCCGCCGTTGCCGCAGACACCGGCTGCCGGTGTCTGCGGGGAGGCGCAGGGTGCGGAGGCGACGGTGCGCGTCAACCGTGACGTCCCCTCGCCGCGCTGCCAGAAGGTGCAGCCGGGGCAGCACCTGCGGATCATCAATGCGACCGATCGGCCCGTGCGCGCACAGCTAGCGTACATCGACGTGACGATCGCGCCGGGGGGCGAGTGGGCGGACGGTCGCCCCTTCGGCACCTACCTCGCCCCCGGCGTCCACTCCCTCGCGCTCTCGGCCTACGCGGGCGGCGGCGCGGAACTGTGGGTGCAGCCCTGAGCGCACGCAGGGGTCGCCAGGATTCGTGGCACGACGCAGCCACGCGAGCGACTGCGCTGCTTGTCACTTCGGCAGCGCGTAACGCCGGTAATAGCCGCCCGTTGGGGAGTCGCCCCCCGCGCGGATGTAGAGGGCATAGACCTCTCCACGCTCGGGCAGGGCGACAAGGATCCCGCGCGAGAACTGCTGCCCGATCGCGGGTTGTGCTGCGGGGGATGGGGCGGTCGCGTAGCCGAGGCAGTCGCGCAGCGCCCGCGCCCACAGCAGGCCGATGATACCACCCGGCTCGTAGGTACCGGGCCGCGGGCCGGGACCACCCGCAGGCAACTGCTCGTCGGGGGCGACGATGAATGTCCCCCCCGGTAGGAAGGTGCGGGGGTTGACCCCCGTGTAGCCGCCGCAGAGCTGTGTCAGCCCGTAGAAGCCCGGGCGTGTCTCGCCTGCGGGCGAGACGAGGAGCAGGCCGCGCTCGAAGGGGAGGGCATCAACCGTCCCGTTGGTAATGGTCGCGGTGGGCGTCCCGATCAGTTCGCGGAGTTCGGCGGCGCTGCGGTAGAGGGCGGCGAACGGGGCGGCGAGCGGCGTGTCACGCCAGCCGAGAACCGTGCGCCCGAACTGGCCGCGGAGGATGTCGTAGGGCGGGACGTTCTCCGGGTGCGCCTCGATCCGCCCACGCTCGAAATACTGCACGCGCAGCGGCGGGGAGGCACTATCTGGCCGGTCCTGCTCTTCCGCCAGCGGGTAGCCGAACTGCGCCAGACCACCGTTCGCCAGCCAGTAGGCGAGGAAGTCGGGGGCGACGTTATGCCCGGTCTCGGGGAAGTAGGTTTGCCCCGGCTTGGGCGGGACCGGGCGCAACGCCGCCTCGAAGCGGTCGTTGGCGCGGTTGAAACTCTCCCGGAAGAAAAGCCGCCCGAACTGGCCGAGCAGCACGTCGTACGGCGCGGCGTTCTCGGGGTGGTATTCCATACGGACGCGCTCGAAGTATTGGACGGTGTATTCCTTGCCGTCCTCCAATATCTCGCGCCGCTCGGGAGTGAGGGGATAGCCGTTGCGCGCGAGGCCTCCGTTCGTATCCCAATAGGCGAGGAACCGCCCTGCGACGCACTGGTTCGTCTCCACGAAACAGCGCTCGCCTGGGGCGGCGCGGACGGGCACCACCGGGGCGAGCGCGGCGAGCAGGACACCCAACACCAGGAGCAGACGCGCCAGGGCCATGCGAGCCATCGGACCTCTCCCAATCCTGTCATCACCACCAAGTGTCACCATCTATATCATGGAACGGGCGCGAGCGAGGCCGGTTCTGTCGCCGCGAGCGCGACAGCGCCGCGCCCGCCCCGCCCCGCACGCCCCTACCAGCGGACACGCGGACTGATCCCACCCCGTCCGCGCCGCCCCACGCGGTACACTTCCTCATCGAGAGCCGGACCGGCATACCGTCATCAGGAGATCGAGTACCGCCATGAACACCCCGACCGCGCCGCAGGGTAATATCTGGCACGCCCTCCCCAGGCCGTTCTTCTGCCTCGCCCCGATGGAGGATGTGACCGACACGGTCTTCCGCCGCGTGGTGGCCGGGTTCGGCAAGCCGCACCTCTTCTTCACCGAGTTCGTCTCCGTGGACGGGCTGATGAGTCCGGGGCGCGACGCCGTCAGCCACCGACTGGCGCACACCGATGCGGAGACGCCGCTCATCGCGCAGATCTGGGGGACGCACCCGGAGAATTTCTACGCGGTCGCGCGGCAGATCGCCGCCGGGGAGTTCGGCCCCTACGCCGGGATCGACCTCAACATGGGCTGCCCCGACACGAGCATCATGAAGCGCGGCGGCTGCGCCGGCTTGATCGATCACCCCGACCGCGCGCTGGCGCTCGTTCAGGCGACCCAGGCGGGCGCGGGCGCGCTGCCGGTCTCGGTCAAGACCCGCTGCGGCACGAACACCTGGCAGACCGAGGCGTGGGCCGAGACGCTGCTGACCCAAAATCTGGCGGCCCTGACGATCCACGGGCGGATCGCCAGGGAGCGGTCGAGCTTCCCGGCCCGCTGGGAGGAGATCGCCAAGGTGGTCGCGCTCCGCGACCGCATGGGCAAGGACACGGTCATCGTCGGCAACGGCGACGTGGCGAGCGTGCCGGACGGCCTGGTGAAGGCCGCCGCGAGCGGCGTCGATGGGCTGATGGTGGGACGCGGCATTTTCAAGAACCTCTGGCTCTTCGACCCGACGATCGACCCCGAGGCGGTCCCGCTCGCGGCGCGTCTGGACCTCCTGGCGGCGCACATCCGCCTCTGGCGCGACACCTGGACGGGGGAGGGGAAGCACTTCGACACGTTGAAGAAGCTCTACAAGAGCTACTTCGCGGGGGTGCCGTTCGGCGCGGAGCTGCGCCTGGAACTGATGGAGTTGCATACCGTCGACGAAACCCTCACCGCCATCGCCGCGATGCGCGCGCGGGTCGCCGCCGAGACCCGCAGTCACCAGGGCGTGCGCGTCGGCGTCGGTGGGTAGGGGCCGGAGCAGGAGACACCGAGGCACCGAGGGCGAGGGACGACAAGAACGACGTACAAGGGCGATAGGCCACCGTGCGCCCGGTGCGCCGCGCGCCTGAGCGGCGCAGAAGATGGGGGCGTGCGTGTCCGCACGCCCCCATCACAGTACCCTGAAACAGGCAGCCGTCCCGAGAGGGAAACGCGCGGGCCGCAGACACCCCGATCACACCAGCGCCAGGGTGTCACCGCCCCGCACTGCCCGACGACGGTTCGCGTTCTCTTGACCCCCATACGCGCGGCACAGCCAGCCTCGCGGCGTCGCCCCTGCCGACTGTGTCGGTGCGCGTATCGCCCCTCGCACCGACTCGCCGTGGCCCTACCGAAATACAGGCGAAGTGGCTATAGCGAAGCGGGCTGCGGCGGGGCATAATGACCAGACCAACGAGCCCCGACGATAACGCGCAGTAACCGGTGAGGTGCGGCTACGGCCTTCGCCCTGCAGCCCGAAAGCGGCACCCCCCTCTATCGCCAGATCGGCGTGGGCCTCCGTCGCGAGATCGCAGACGGCACGCTAACTACGGGCGTGAGACTCCCCTCGTCGCGACAACTCGCGCGGGATTTGGGCGTCAGCCGTATCACGGTGGACAATGCCTACGCCGAGTTGATCGCCGAGGGACTCCTGGAGGCACGGGCGGGAGCGGGCACCTTCGTGCTGCCACCCTGGGCACCGGCTGACGAGGGCGGTGCGGTGCATGCAGGCCCGCTCCCACCCTGGCAAGCGCGCCTGGCCACCGCGCGGCCCTCGGTGCGCGACCAGATGCTGCGGCAGGTGCTGCGCGGACCGATCGTCGACGACACCATCTCCTTCGCCTGGGGCGCGGGCGATCCACGCCTCGTCCCGACCGGCGAATTCCGCCACTTCCTCGGCGACGTCCTCGACAGCGACGGCGCGGCGGCACTTGGTCCGGAGCATAGCGACGGCTACCCACCGCTGCGGGCGGCGCTGGCGGGCTACTTGCGACAATTCGGCCTGGCCGTCACCCCCGCAGAGGTGCTCGTCACCTCCGGCACGCAACAGGCGATCGGGCTGATCTGCGATGCACTCCTCCAGCCGGGAGACGCGGTCATCGTGGAAGAACCGACCTGGCCAGGGGTGCTCGATGCCTTGGAGGCTCGGGGCCTCCGCGTCATCGGGGTGCCGCTCGATGCGGAAGGGCTGCGCGCGGATGCCCTCGCGGCGGCGCTGACGGAAGCGCGCCCGGGCCTCATCTACACGGTGCCGACCTTCCACAATCCGACCGGGTGCGTGATGAGCGCGGCCCGTCGTCGCGAGATCGTGGCGCTGGCACACCGCCACGGGGTGCCGATCCTGGAGGACGACCACGTACGAGAGGTCCGTTTCGGGAGCCCGATCCCGCCACCGCTGGCCGCCTTCGATCATCACGGCACCGTGATTCACACCGGGAGTTTCACCAAATCGCTGATGCCCGCACTGCGCCTCGGCTACATCATCGCACGCGGCCCGCTGCGCGAGCGGCTCGTGACCCTGAAGCGCACGGCGGACCTCTTCTCTTCGACCCTCCTCCAGCGCGCCCTCTGCCGCTACCTGGAAGGCGGAGCGATTCAGCGCCACTGGAAACACGTCAGCCGCGTCTACCGGCGGCGTCATGCGGCAATGCTGCGCGCCCTGGAGCGGCACTTCCCGCCGGGGGCGACCTGGACCGGGGTGGAGGGCGGTCTGGTGCTGTGGGTGGGCGTACCGCCGGGCGTCTCTGTCATCGCCCTCTTCGAGGAGGCGTTGCGCGCGGGGGTGACCTTCGTCGCCGGCGCGGCCTTCTACCCCCAGCCGAACGACCAACCCTTCCTGCGCCTCAACTTCGCGGCGGTGGACGAGGAACAGATCGAGCAAGGCATCGCCGTGCTGGGACAGCTGCTCCACCGGCACCTTGCCGCCCCGGCGGCACCGATCGCACAGGGTGCGGACGGCGACAAGCACCACCCACCACCGTAACACCTTCACTGACGCGACAATCGCAGGCCGCTGCCCGCCGGGCATCTCCGCCCGGAAGGAGCATCGTTGCCTGCGATATGGACTGGTGCGCCCTGGTGGCGTGACCGGGCCGGACGAGCACCAGCGTTCGGCATACGAGGAGATGGCGATGGCACGGTGACGCGAGCACGCGCGGTTAAGTCGAGTGGAATGTATCGCACTGAAAAAAGGGGGCCGATCATGCCGTTGTTGAATGTCAAGGTCATCGAGGGCGTCTTCGACGATGCCCAGAAGCACGAGATGGTCCGAAAGCTGACCGACACGATGGTCGAGATCGAGGGCGAGAACATGCGCGGGGTGACCTGGGTCATCGTGGAGGAGGTCAAGAGCGGCGACTGGGGCATCGGCGGGCAGCCACTCACGACCGACGATGTCAAGGCGCTCGCCAAGGGCCAGCCGCAGCCGGTCTCCTGATCCGACCATAAGCGACGCGGGGCGTCTCCCGGCCCGGGCCGGGAGACGCCCGCACGTACGCCCCGGCGAGTTACGGTCGGCGCGGGCGCACCAGCGGGAAGAGGCCGTCCGACGCCCGGAACGAGGAGATCGCCAGGCGCGGGCCCTGACAGGGCGTGATCGAGGCCGACGCCGGTCCGCAGCGTTGAGCGCAAACGCTTCTTGCACCGCTGCATCGCCGCGATAATCGCCCCTTCCTCATCCGTCATGTCCCGCCGCTCGTGTACGATAGCGGCGGGGCGGGATCGCCCGTCACTGAATACGCGCAAGGGGGCATGATGAGCGAAGACGCGGGGCAGGCGGGCGAGGTCGCGCGGCTGCGGCGGATCGTGGAGGAGCAGGGCTACGCGATCGACGCGCTGACGCGCGGCCTGGATGAGTCGTTGCTGCGCGATCGGCTGCGCGGCGTCGCGCGGATCGAACACGTCCGCTTCACCGGGCCGCCGCGCCGCCACGAGCCGAATCCGACCGCGCAGGGGGCCGGGAACCCGCTGACCATCGCGGCCTACATCTTCCTCCCGGCAGGGCTCGACGAACGCCGGAAATATCCGCTGATCGTCAAGCCGCACGGCGGGGTCCACAGCCACTTCGGGGCCGACGAGGCCAACGTCATCGCCGAACTGATGGGGGAGGGCTACGTCGTCATCGCGCCCGACTATCGCGGCAGCACCGGCTACGGGCGCCCGTTCTACGAGGCGATCGATTACGGCGGCCTGGAGGTGGACGACACCGACGCCGCGCGCCGCTTCGCCCTCGACACCTACCCCTTCCTCGATCCGGCGCGCGTCGGGATCATCGGCTGGAGTCATGGCGGGCTGATCGCCCTCTTCAACATCTTCAACGTCCCGGAAGGCTACGCCGTCGCCTACGCCGCCGTGCCGGTCAGCGACCTGATCGCGCGGATGGGCTACAAGAGCCAGGCGTACCGCGACCTCTTCTCCGCGCCGTACCACCTCGGCAAGACCGCCGAGGAGGACGTGGCGGAGTATCGGCGGCGCTCCCCCTCCTGGCAGGCGCATCGGTACACCGGAACGCCGCTGCTGATCCACACCACCACCAACGACGAGGATGTCAACGTCCTGGAGGTGGAGCGGCTGATCGGGGCGTTGGGGGCGACCGGCAAGCCGTTCACCCACCGTATCTACGAGGATGCGCCGGGCGGACACATCTTCAACCGCCTGGACACCCCCCTCGCGCGGGAGTCGCGCCGCGAGATCTGGGACTTCCTGGCCGCGCGGCTGCACCCCGGCGCCGAGCGCGCGGGCGAGTGACGCGCCGAGCAGCGTAACCAAGAGCGCGGCCCCGCGTCGTATACGCTGTAGGGCCGCCGGACTTCTGGGGGTGCGCCGCGCTTGCCTGCGGTCTCTTCGGCGTGGTATGGTAGGAGCAAATCGGTTCCTTTTGTGCGTACATTCGCGGATACGACAGATCCTGGCTCGGCTGAGCGGGCGCGTAGCGCGCGATCCCCGTCCTGCCCCGCACGCCGACACCACCGCTAGCAAGGGCGACGCTCGATGGGTCATGCCGCCTACATGCGCGATGACGACCTCTTCCCCCGCGCCGCCGAGGGCGATGGGGAAGCGCTGCTCGTCCTCGTAGCGCGGCACGGGTCGCGTGTCCGCGCGCTCGTCGCCGATATGCCGGGCGCGCGGGCGGCCACGGCGGCGACCGCCCACGCCTTCGCGGCGCTGGCGACCGGCACCCTCCCCCCCGATGACACCGCCTGGCCCGCCCGCCTCGCTGGTGCGGCCCTCGCGGCGGCGGGCGATCCGGCGATCGCGACGGGGCGCGACGACGCGAACATCCTGGCCGCACTGCTCGCGCTGCTGCCGGAGCCGCAGCGCGCGGCCCTGCTCGACGCGCAGGGCCGCGCAAGTGCGAACAGCGCCGACACCACGCCGCTCCCGCCGTTGCCCGCGCCGCCGCAGGCCGCGCCGGGGGGGGTGCCACCGCTCCTCGCCCTGCCGACCCTGCCGCCCGCCTTCCCGGCGCGCGAACCGACCCCGATCGTCCGGCGCGGTCGTCTCGATCGCTACGTGCCGCACCGCCCCGCCGCCCGCTGGCTGGTGCCGCTGGCGATCCTGGCGGTCATCTGCGCCTACTGGGTCGGGCGCGGCGGGGTGCCCGAGGTGTCGCCGACCCCGACGCTCGTCGCGGGCTGGCCGACGCTGCCGCCTCGCGCCACCCGCGAGGTCGCCCGGCTCGAACCGACCCCCGGCGCGACGCAGGGCGCACCCCTGCCGGTCCCCGCCATGCCACCGACGCCGACCGCCGCGTACGGGCCGATGAGCGGGGTGATCGCGACCGGGGTCGCCGCACCACCCGTCACGGTCGCCCCGCCGGAGGCCACCCCGAGCGAGGCACCGCCCCCCACCGCGCCACTCGCCACGGCGACGGTGGCGACGGCGGCGGTGCCGATCCCGACCAGCCTGGTGCCGGTCGCGCGCGCGCCACAGCCAACCGCGCCGCCGCTGCCGACCGCGCCGCCACCGGCGCGCCCCGTGCCCACGGCGACCGCCAGCGTGCCGCCGCCAACCGCGCCGCCGCGCCCGACCGCGCAGACGAGTACCCCGACGGTCGCGCCGACGGTCGCAACGCCGACGACCGCGCAACTGGCGCTGAAGACGCAGGCACTCGGCTTCGGGGTCGAACTGGGGCCGCGTGCCCTCGTCTTCTCCAATCCCGGCACCGGCCCGCTGACCTGGCGCGCGGTCGCCGATAGCACCTGGCTCGACCTCGCGCAGGCGTCCGGCACCCTGCGCGCCGGGGAGACGCAGAGCGTGGCGATCAACATCGCGCGCGGCGACCTGCCGACCGGCGGCTACACCGGCGCGGTGCAGGTCGTCTCCAACGGCGGCGACGGCGTGGTGCCGGTCACGATGGCGATCTCTCCCTCCAACACGGTCGTCAGCGCCTTCGCGGAGCCTTCGGTGCCGCTCGGCGCGCTCGGCTGCGCCGCCCCGAACACCTATCTCGTCAGCGCGGAGATCGTCGGCAACGGCATGCCGAAGCGCGCGGTCGTCTACTACGCGATCGATGGCGGGACGCAGCAGACCCAGGACTTAAACGCGCAGGAGCGGCGCTACAGCGCCACACTCGGCCCCTTCAGCGAGCCGGGGAACGCCGTCTACTCCCTTGTCATCACCGAGGCGGACGGCAACGTCGTCCGCTCCGCCCCCAACACGCTGACGATCACCGACTGTCCCAGCCGCGTGCGGACGGTGCCGGTGGTCCCGCCCGCGACGCAGCCGTTCACCCTCGCGCCCGGCGGGCGGAACATCTACACCTTCAACACGGTCGCCCCCGGCAGCCTCGTGGTGACGATCGCCTGGCAAGGGGACGCGACGCGCCTCTCGACCCTCCTCTACAGCCCGCAGCGCCCCGCTCAGCCCTTCGAGCAGCGGGCGGGGGAGAAGACGCTGACCTTCACCTTCCCGGTGAGCGCGGCGGACATCGCGGCGGGCGGCGATTGGGCGCTGCACCTCGTCAACTACGAGAGCGGCGCGGCGACCGGACGCCTGGAGATCGCGTTCGTCCCGCCCGGCGCGCCCACCCCCACCTCGCAAGGTACCCCACGAGCAACCACGCCGACCACGACCGCAGCACCGACCGCCACACCGATCGCGCCCACGGCCATCCCCACCGTGTCCGCGCCGACCACCGCGCCCACGGCGACGCCCACGACTCCCACACCGGCCCCCGCGAGCCCGCCCGCCACGCCCGCCACACGCCCGGCGAGCGGCACCCCGAAGCCCTGACACGCCGTACCACCACAAGCGCCCTCTTCTAACAATCTGCGCTCCAGCTAGCCTATGCATGCTCGTCGTGCTGGATCGGTAGGCCTCGTGGATACAGCATGGCCCCGGCGCGAGCGTTCGCGCCGGGGCCATGTGCTTGTGACGATCACGGTTGCTTCGGTTCGGCACGAGGCGGCGACAAGGTCGCAACCGCGCGAGCGCTTTTGGCTTGAAGATGGCGAATTGGAAGGCTCCTTGGACCTGCGTGCCAGCGGTATCGTAGACGTAGACGAGCAGCTTGCCATTCGCGCTCGACGTATTGACGATGTGCGGTTGGTTAGCGACCGAGAAGGTCGGGGTGACGAGAGCCTGATACTGATTGAAGACGAACGTTTCGCCGGTGACGGTGATTTCATAGTGCGTTGTTGCGGGAATGTAGGTGACACTGACGTTCGGGGGGCCGGACATGAACACGCCTGCCGCGCTGACGTAAGCATAGGCGATCGGTGTGGCGCGATTCGTCGTGCCATTGGTGAACGCGGTATTGATCGTCCCGGTGACGGTGAGATTGCCGAGCGTGGCGTTGCTACCGCTCTGCACGTAGTTCGCCGCCGCGACCCCGCCGAGTTGCGTGGCATTGGTGGCGGTCTGGGCGGTCTTGGCGTTCACGACCGGGGGATTCGCGCCGAGCCCCGCCGTGCGCGCGAGGAAGGAGGCCATCTCCTGACGGGTGACATTATCCGTCGGGCAGTAGGCGACGTTGGGGACGCAGCCGGTGGTGATGCCCGCGTTGTAGATCAGGTCGATGTTCGGATCGTGGACGCCGCCCGTCAGGTCGTTGAAGGGGTTGCGGCGAGGGTGGCGACCGGGAGCAGGGCGACGAGGAGCGCCACCAGGGCGAGCGGCAGGAACCGGCGCGGCAAGCGGGGGGACCGCCGTGTTGTGCTGGCCCCTACCATCCGGCGTAGCGCGGCGACTTCGTCCTGTTGTGCGGCGAACTGGGCGCGGAGCTGGGCGAGTTCGCCGCGCGTCGTGTCGTCGGCCATGGTGTTTCCTCCTCGACAGCGAAAAACCTGGCACAGTTGCCACCTTGAGCGTACGCCTTGGCTACGGCGGCCTCTATCGGTCATACGAGGGAGTAGCGCACAAAGAGCATGGCGCGCAAACCCGGCCCGGATTAGATCGGGAGGCGTGGCAACGCGATAGACGGTATAGGGACACCGCGCGCGGATTCCTGAGCATCGCATCGCCGCAAGCAGGCGACCAGCCTCGCCCGGCCACACCGCGCGGCGGGGTCCCAGCCGCCCACAGTTGGCTGTCGCGGGCGGGCATCGCGAAAGTTCGGCGCGCCGATCTGCCGCGCCCGGAATCACCGCCACGCGGCCTCGGGCACGATCGGAGTGCGCCCGCAGCACCGCGCCTCTGCGGCGTCGCCGGGGCGCTCCCCCACCACGCCCTTCACTGCCCCCGATGGTCAGCACGAAGGCGGGGCGGCGCTACCGGCGAGCACGGCATGATCGCGTAGGGGTCATACAGGACTCTTGACCCATAGCCGGAGTAGGCGCGCTGGCATTACGCTAGCACTGCACACTACAGCAGAGCGTGCGGGTATCACGACCGCACCCCCACACCACCGCCAGCCGACCCACGACCGCACTCCGTACCGTCGCCGCTGAGAATCAACCAGAATCGAGACGAGGCCACCCAGCCGGGGTTCTCGCTATGCGGCGAGATCGCGGAGCCAAACGTCACCCGGGCACATGCCCAGGGTGCACCCATCGCCGCAGAGGAGACCTCGATGCGCCTTCCACCGACGAACCACGACGAGCCGTCCAACGCGCGCGCGCGGATCGCCGCACTCCTGCTCGTGCTCCTATCACTGTCCCTGCTCGCGCCGGGCGCGGTGCGTGCGGCGACCGCACCGAACCTCGGCACCGCGCAGAGCTTCGCAGTCCTCGGCGGCTCGGCGGTCACCAACACCGGACCGAGCCGCATCAACGGCGATCTGGGCGTCAATCCGGGAAGCGCGATCAGCGGCTTCCCGCCGGGCCTTGTGGCCGGCGGGACGATGCATGCCGCCGATGCGGTCGCGCTCCAGGCGCAGAACGATGTTACCGTGGCATATAACGCCCTCGCCGGGCAGGCCTGCGATACGGTCCTGACTGGCCAGGATCTGGGCGGGCTCACGCTCACACCGGGCGTGTACTGCTACGCGGCGGCGGCGCAACTGACCGGCACCCTCACCCTCAACGCCCAGGGGAACGCCAACGCGGTCTTCGTTTTCCAGATCGGCAGCACGCTCACGACCGCCAGCAACGCGCGGGTCCAGGTGATCAACGGCGGCTCGCCCTGTAACGCCTACTGGCAGGTCGGCAGCTCCGCGACGCTCGGGACGGCGACGACCTTCGTCGGCAACATCCTCGCGCTCACCAGCATCTCCCTCACCACCGGCGTCGACATCTCCGGTCGCGCCCTGGCGCGCAACGGGGCGGTGGCGCTGGACACCAACACGGTCTCCTTCGCCGCGTGCGCGGCGGTAGCCGCCACCCCGACGCCGACCGCCATCGTGACGCCGACCGCCACAGTGCCGCCCACCACCGCACCGTCCACCCCGACACCGATCGCCACCGTACCGCCTACCACCGTACCGCCTACCACCGCACCGTCCACCCCGATGCCGATCGCCACCGCACCACCCGTCACGACGCCGATCGCCACCGCGCCACCCGTCACGACGCCGACCGCCATCGCGCCGCCCACCTCGACGCCAACCCCCACGGCACCATCCCCCGTGGCGACGAGCGTCCCACCCGCTGGCATCACGGCGACCGTGGCCCGACCGTCCACCCCATCTCCCACCCCGACGAAGCGAGCGACCACGCCAACGCCGTCACCGAAGCCCGCGACCCCGGTCTGGACACCGGATGCCGCAGCCGTGCGCGATGACGAGGCGGCTGCGGCACCAACGCCGAGGCCCGTGCCCGCGACGCCGATCCCGACAACGCCCGTGACGACACCGGTGGTCCCCACCGCCACCGCCACCACGCCGACAGCGACCACGACGGCGATCACCCCGACGGCCAGCGCGACCGTGACCACGAGCACCCCCACCGCGACAACAACGCTCCCGTCGCTCTCCCCGACCGCGACGATGATCATCCCCAAACTCCCGAATAGTGGCGGGGGTGGGGCACAGCAACAGCAAACAACCATGCCGCCCCTGCCACTCCTCTCGCTCTTCCTCCTCGCGGCGGCGGGGACGATCGGCGGGCTGCTCCTGCGGCGGCGCAGCGCGCGGCATTAGCGGCCTGCGCGCACTCCGAGGTCCCGAACGGCTACGGCCTTGCGCGCTATAGGCATCCCCGACGTTCTACGGCGCATTCGGCGGCGAGCGACGGCGGAGGACGACAGGACGCGCCCGCCTCATGACGAGGCGGGCGCGTCCGTGTGTCACGGAACGCGCGCGCTCCGTGACGGGGAGCGGACGCTCACCGAACCGGGCGTTCCACACCCGAGCAAGAACGCCGAGATGAGCGGGACGCCCGACCGATACGCGACCGGACTGGTGTATCCGTTCATCGCGCCGTAACGTTCCAATGCCGCCACACCCGCATACCGCTGCCGCAAGCGCGCCGACACCGCCCCGCGCGGCACCGTGATGTGAAGCGTGCTATCCTACCGACCACTTTCTTGTGGCACCGTGCTCGCTGACCAGGACGACCAGCAAGGAAACGGCGACGTGAGCCACGAACGATACCCCGACCCCGCGCGCGACCCCCATCGCCTCGCGGGCCTGATGGAGGACGCCCCGGTCTTCCTCGCGATCCTGGCGGGGCCGGAGCACCCCTTCGTCAGCGCCAACCGGCAGTATCGCGCGCTGCTCGGCGCGCGCGACCTGATCGGCAAGTCGATGCGCGAGGCGATGCCCGAGGCGGCCCACCAGGGCTTCTTCGAGCTGCTCGACGGGATCTACGCGACCGGGACACCGTTCATCGGCACCGCATTGCCGATCATGCTCGCGCGGGGCGAGGGCGAGGCGCTGGAGGAAATCTATGTCTCCTTCGTCTATCAGCCGACTCGCGACGAGGCGGGCGCGATCGACGGTATCCTCGCCACCGGCTACGAGGTGACCGAGCAGGTACGGGCGCGCACGGCGGCCCAGGCGGCGGCGGATACCGCCGAGGCGGAGCGGGCCTACCTCGCCACGGTGCTGGAACAATTCCCGATCGGGGTGATCATCGCGGCGGTCCCCACCGGGACTATCCGCCACTACAACGCCCGCGCGGAGGCGATCCTGGGGCACCCGCTGATCCCGGTGGACGACCCTGCCGACTACGCCGAGTACGGCACGATCCACCCGGACGGCAGCCCCTGTCAGCCCGCAGAGCACCCGCTGGTGCGCGCGGTGACCGGCGGGGAGACGATCCGGGAGGAAGAGACGCTCTATCGGCGCGGGGACGGCCAGATCATCACCCTGAACGTCAACGTCGTCCCCGTGCGCGACGCGGATGGGACGGTGACCACGGCGGTGGCGGCCTTCTCCGATCTGACCCCGCTGAAGGAGCTGGAGCAGACGCGCGAGACGTTCCTGGCCGCCATCGCCCACGATCTCAAGACGCCGCTGACGACGATTCGCGGCCTGGCGCAGCTGCTGCAACGCGGGGTGGAGCACGGGCGGCCCCCCCGACGCGCCGACACTCGTCGCGCGCCTGGGGCAGATCGTCGCCGCGACCGAGCGGGCGAACGCCCTGGTCGAGGAGCAACTGGACCTCGCGCGCGTGCGCGTCGGGCAGGCGCTGGCGATGGAACGGCGACCGAACGATCTGGCGGCGATCGTGCGGCGTACCGTCGAGGAGCAGCAGACGGCGGGCGGGCGGTTACATCTGGAATCCGTCGCCACGGCATTGCCGGGGCAGTTCGATCAGCCACGCCTGGAACGTGCGGTGGGCAATCTCGTCGCGAACGCGCTTAAGTACAGCCCCGGCGGCGAACCGATCCTCGTGCGGCTGGTCGCGGATGGGGCCGACGAGTCGGGCATCCCGTGGGCGACGCTGACCGTCGCCGACCGGGGGGTCGACATCCCGGCGAACGACTTGCCACGCCTCGGGGAGCACTTCTTTCGCGGCGGCAATGTGGTGGGGCGGATCGGTGGGACGGGGCTGGGGCTCGCCAGCGCCCGCGAGATCGTCGCGACGCACGGGGGGACGCTGGCGATCACCAGCGCCGAGGGCGTCGGGACGACGGTCACCGTGCGCCTCCCGCGCGACCCGACGACCCGACAATAGCCTGGCGGCGGGCCGCCCCACCGCCGCGCCGCGCCGCGCATCGGCACTGAACCTCGACACCGCGCCGGTCAGACCGAACGATACTGCTGGTACGCCCGCGTCGGGTTCCCCTCGTACGACCATCGTCCCTGTCGCGACGACAGCGGCCCGAACCCCGGCCATGTCGCGACGGACGCGGGATTCGCCCGCCTTGCCAGCGGCGGCGGTCCGGCGACCGCCGCGCCGGCCCCACGCCGCCGCGCTTGTCGGGGCGCACGCGCAGCGCCCGCCGATCTGGCGGGCGCTGCTTTGGCATGGTATGGCCGACGGGTGGCTACGCGATGCCCAGCAAGCGCTCCCGGATGACATCCCCGTGACAGGGCAAGGGGGCGCACCAGCAGATCAGCGTGAGCGCGCCGCGTTCCTGCAGGATGGCGCGTAGTCGGGCCAGCTCGCGCGCGGCGGCGGAGTCCGGCTCGGCGAGTTGGGCGTCGAGCCAGGCGGCGTAGCGCGCGATTACCTCCTCGCGCCCCATCGTCTTGCTCATTTTGAACGGATTGCCGAGCGAGGAGGGGCGCCCGATATACACCGCAGGTGCCCCTTCGGGGGTGTGACGACGCTTGTTCGTTACAGTGACGTGCATACAGTATCCCCTCGGGGCAGGGACCACAGCCCCTGCGCGCCGGGGGCGTTCAGGGGTCGGGCAGTAAACGACGCACCAGGACGAGCAACTGCGTCAGGTCGAACGGCTTCGCGAGGAAACGGGCCGGGGCCGGAACGGGGCCGGTCGGGGCCGCGCTGAGCAGGATGATCGGGAGGGTGGTCCCGTGGCGGGCGTAGATACGGGCGATCAGCTCGGTCCCGCCCAGGCGGGGCATCATGTTGTCGGTCAGCAACAGATCGGGCTGGGCGCGCTCGACCAGGTCCAGCGCCGCCGCGCCATCGGGCACATCGAGAACGCGATAGCCTTCGCTCTCCAACACTTCGGTCAGGATCGCGCGGATCTCATCGTCGTCCTCGGCGACCACAATGAGCGCAGACATGGCCGGACTCTTTCACGGCGATCGCACGACCCGCGAATGGTCATGGGCGAGTGAAGGCAAGATGTGCGCCACGATGCCCGCGCCGAGCGTGCCGTATCAAGCCCAAGGAGCGGTCGCGCCCCCTCCCCGACCAAGGCGTCCCGCGCCCGACCCGAGCGCGCGGACCAGCGCGCGCAGCCACACGGGATCGCGCGCGCAGTTGGAGCAGAGCGTGCGGGACGGTCGGGCATCATCCGGGCAGGCTATAGATAGTCGGCGCTCCGACGCCGCGGCAGTGCATGCAGCAAGACGCTGTGACGGGCATGGCCGGTTCGTACGGGGACATGCGCGTTTCTCCTTCGCCCTACGGGGTAGCAAGGCGGGATACCGTCGTCGGCACGCGATTTACTCTGGGCGGAGGAAGTGGGAAGAGCCGGTCGCGGCCACCCATATCGACGGCGCATGGCGCATATGGACGGTCCCCACCCGACTCTCCACCGGGCGGGACCGCGTTGCGCGGCTAGGAACGCGCGAGGAGCGGGGTCAAGGACGGGGGAAGGGTGGGGGTTGGCCCGCGCGGTCGGCGCTCGCCGCGTGTCGGCCCCCGTCACCCGGCACCGTTTCCCGGCAAGGAAGCGCACGATCTGGCACTGATCGCCCCGCTCGACGGGTCCGATCAGATAGACGCCGCCGATCGGCGCGGCGCGGACGCGGCACATGGCAGGAGGCGCAGTTGGACGAGACAACCCGCACCCCAAACCACGATCCCGACGTGACACCCCCGCCCGCGACGACCGACCCCGCGCCATCCGGCGACCTGAACCCGGAGCAATTGGCCCAACTGCGCGACACCCTGATCGCCGCACACCCGCAGGCGGTGCCGGAACTGATCGCCGGGGACTCCTTCGCGGCGCTCCTGGCGAGCGTCGGCCCGGCCCGCGCCGCCTATGCGCGGATCAGCGAGGCCGCCACACGCGGCGACACGTCGGGCATCCCGCGCGGCGGCTCGGTCCGCGCCCCGGATACCACACGCTACGACGGCCTCTCGCCCGAGGGGAAGATCGCGGTGGGCCTGGCGACGAGTGGGCGGAGTGGTGCGAGTGGGCGAGTGGGCGAGTAGGTTGGTGACGAGGCGGGGGCGCCCCCACCCCGCCGCGCCATCCCCACTTCCTTCATGCGCCCGCTCGTCCACTTCGCCCCTCTCCCCCACGCGCCCTCTCCCCCACTCGCCCACTCGCCCACTGGCCCACTTCGTCCACTATTACCGGAGGTGACACATGGCCCTGACCCTGATCGAGGCGGGCAAGCTGACGCAGGATCTCCTGCTGCGCGGCGTGATCGAGACGATCGTCGGCGAGAGCAGCGTCCTCGGCTACCTGCCCTTCATGGACATCACCGGGAACGCGCTGACCTATAATCAGGAGGCGACCCTGCCCACGGCGAGCTTCTACAGCGTGGGCGACACCTGGACCGAGGACACCCCGACCTTCGCGCAGAAGACGGCGCGTCTGGCGATCCTCGGCGGCGACGCCGATGTGGACAATTTCCTGCAACAGACCTACGCCAACCCGACCGATCTCGCCGCTGCCGTCGTGGCCGCCAAGGCCAAGGCGGTCGGGCGGCGTTGGAGCGACACCTTCTTCAACGGCAACAGCGGGGGCGACCCCAAGAGCTTCGATGGCCTCCACACGCTGATCCCCGCCGGGCAGCGCCTCAAGGCGAACGCCAACAACGCCAACGGCGGCGCGCTGACCCTCGATGACATCGACGCCTTCATCGATCTCGTCAAGCCGGGCAAACCGGATGCGCTGTTCCTCTCCAAGCGCAGTCGCCGCAAGCTGAAGCAGCTCCGGCGCTCCGGCGGCAACGTCCTCGAAGTCGATCTGGACTCCTTCGGGCGGCGCGTCGAGTTCTATGACGGCATCCCCCTGCTCGCCGACGACTTCATCCTCGACAACCGCACCGTCGGCACCAGCACCGGCGTCTGCTCCACGATCTACGCCGTGCAGTTCGGCTACGGGCGCGGCCTGATGGGCCTCCATAACGGGGGGATCCAGGTCGAGGAAGTCGGCGAATTGGAGAGCAAGGACGCGACCCGCCGCCGCGTGAAATGGTACGCCGCCGTCGCCAACTTCCGCGACATCGCCGTGGCCGCGCTCGAAGGGATCACGAACGCTTAAGGACGTGGGCCTCGGAGACACGGAGACGCAGAGAACGAGAGAGAGGGACGGAACAGGAGACACAGAGACACAGAGGGGGACGGGAGAGGGCACGATTTGAGGGAGCCGGTGCCAATGCACGCGCAGCGCCCACCGGCAAGGCAAGAATCGTTGCCCCCGCAACGGCGATGCCCCCTCTCCCCATCCGAGGAGAGGGGGTGGCGTGGAGCGCCGGGGGTGAGGGTCGCCCCCAGCACCCTCCCACCCCCGCAACGAAGCCCCTCTCCCAATTTGGGAGAGGGGTGCCGCCCGCAGGTGGCGGGGTGAGGGCCACCAACGCCAATGTCGTCCCCGACGTGGGTCAACCGAGGGGTTGAAACCCCCTGCTGAATGGCCTTCGGCCACAAAGTACCCCTGAAGGGCATACTATACCCATGAAGGGCATACTATACCCATGAAGGGCACAATGTCCCCCTCCGGGGGCTGAAACGCCCCCAATCCCTTCTTCTCCCGTTCCCTCTCTGTGCCTCTGTGCCTCCTGTTTCGTCCCTCCTCATCCCTTTTCCCTGTCGTTCTCTGCGTCTCTGAGGCGACCCTCGTCCCTTACCCCCGGAGGTCCGCATGCTCGGAACATCGCCCGACGATCCCTGGGCGGGGCGCGATGCCGCGCGGCGGGCGCGTTACCGCGACTATCTCGCCTTCTATGAAGGGGACCAGTGGCAGGGCCGCCCCCTCCCCGGCGAGCGCCGCCTGACGATCAACTACGTCCGCGCGCTCGTCCGCAAGTGCGTCAGCTATCTCTTCCCGGAGCCGGTCACCTTCGCGGTGATCCCGGAAGGATCCGACGACCCGGCGCGCGAGCGGGCGCGGCGTGCGGAGGAGGCGCTGACGCGCGTCTACGCCGAGAACGATCTCGCCACGGTCGACTTCAACGCGGCGATCGACGCGGCGGTCCTCGGGGACGGCGCGTTCAAGGTCGTCTGGGACGAGGCCGCGCGTCGCCCGGTCGTCACGGCGGTCGATGTGCAAAATCTCTCCGTCTGGTGGGAGTCCGACGACCCCCGCCGCGTCACGCGCGTCGTGCAGCGCACGGTCACGCCCGGCGCGGGCGGCGCGGCAGCGACCGTGACGATCGAGGAGTGGACCGCCGAATCGTTCCGCTTGGCGATCGATGGCGCGATCGTGCGCGACGGCCCCAATCCCTTCGGCTGGCTCCCCTACGTGATCTTCGCCAACGCGCCGCAGCCGCAGGAGTTCTGGGGCGAGAGCGATCTGGTGGACCTGATCGCCCCCGCGCGCGAGTTGAACCGCCGGATGAGCGGTGTCGCGCGCGTCCTCGACCTCAGCGGCAACCCGATCGCCGTGTTGGAGAACGTCGAGGGGGCGGAGGGGATCCAGGTCGGGCCGGGCGCGCGCTGGGAACTCCCGGAGGGTGCCCGCGCCTACCTCCTCGATCTCCTCGGCGGGGGCGGCGTCGGCCTCCATCTCCAATACATCGACCTCCTCTACCGCGTCCTCCACGACCTCGCGGAGACGCCGCGCAGCGCCTTCGGCGACAGCGGGCGCGCCCTCTCGGGCACCGCGTTGGAGGTAGAAATCCAACCGCTCGTCCAGAAAGTAAAACGCAAGCGCCGCGTCTGGGACGGCGTCTTCGCGCGGCGCAACGCCCTGATCCTCGACCTCCTGGCCCGCTTCGGCGGCCTCGATCTCGGCCCCGGTCGCCGCACCGTCCCGATCTGGGGCGCGATCCTCCCCACCGACCGCGCCGCGCTCGTCGATCAGCAGATCCAACTGACCCAGAACGGCCTCGCCGCCCGCCGCTCCGCCCTCGCCACCCTCGGCGTGGAGGACCCGGAGCGGGAGCTCGATTTGATGGCGAAGGAGTCGGCGGTCGGCAGTCGGCAGTCGGCGGAAAGGGACGGCACCGGATAGCCATTCCGCACCGGCCTTCCCCCTGCTCTCTGCCGTCTGCCGTCTGCCGCCTATGCCCGGAGGGCACCATGACCACCCGCGCCGAGTTGCGGAGCCGTCTCCGCCGCTTCCTCGATGACCCCGATCCCGCCGCACCCCTCTGGCCCGATACGGCGCTCGACGACTGGCTGGCGAACGCCGCGCGCGAGTACGGCGCGCGCTTCCCGCGCGAGGCGACCGTCACGCTCGCCCCGCTCATCGGGCAAATCGACTACCCCCTGCCGGACGACGCGCGGCGCGTGGTGCGCGTGGAGTCGCCGCCCGGCCAGGTGATCGCGCGCCGCCCGCCCGACCTGGCGCACGAGCCGGGTGCGGCGCAGAGCTACGCCGCGTTCGGCGGCGCGCTCCGCTTCGGCCTCCCCCCGGTCGCCCCGATCCTCGTCGCCTATCGCGGCCCCTACCCCTGGCCGACAGCGGCGGACACCCCGCTCGCCCTCCCCGACGAGGGTCTCGATCTCGTCCTGCTCGGCGCGGCGATCCTCGCGCTCGGCCAGCGCCAGATCGCGGCGGCGAAGCGGCGGGGCGGCTCCCCGCCCGAGTCGCTCGCCCTCGAAACGGCCCGGCGGTTGTACGCGGAGGCGTTGCGGCGCAATCGGTCGGCAGTCGGCAGTCGGCAGTCGGCAGGGGGTTAGGAGGAAGCCGCAGCCACATGGCTCGCCTCGTACCATCCCTTTCTGCCGACTGCCGACCGCCGACTGCCGACTGAATCACTCCGAGGTACACCATGACCGACCCCTTCGGACGCGACTGGCTCTGGGACTTCGACCCCGGACTCGGCGGCGATCCCGCGCCAGAACCGGCACCCGCGCCGGAGCCGGAACCAGCGCCGGAGCCGACGCCCGAACCGTGGGATCCGCCCGACCCCCTCGACGGGACCGACGCGGAAGGGGGCACGCCGGGCGACGAAGACCCGACGCCGATCGAGCACCCCGACGAGGACAACGTCCCGGCGGTCGAGGAGATCCCGATCTACGAATGGCGCACGGCGCAGGACGCCCGCGTCTGCCCGATCTGTGGCCCGCTCGATGGCACCCGCTGGGAGGGCGAGGATGGCCCGCGCCCCCCGGCCCACCTCGGCTGCCGCTGCGCCCGCGTCCTCGTCGCCGTCGAGACGCGCACGATCGCCCGCCGCGCCCCCCTCGGCGGCACCGGCGCGATCCGACGCTGGTAACGATAGAGTAGGCGAGTAGGCGAAGTAGGCGAGAAGGCTAGTAGAAATGGGGGCCGCCGCAGAGACGCAGAGGCGCAGAGAACGGGGAAAAAAGGACGGTTTACGGTCGTGACGCGCGCTCTCTCGTTCTTTCTCTCGTCGTCCTCTACGTCTCTGCGTCTCTGCGGTGATCGTCCTTCGTCCCTGCTCACCTACTTCGCCTACTCGCCTACTCCGCCTACTTCACCCACTGGAGCCACTATGAACCATGACATCACCCTCGCCGGGCGAGGCTACATGCTCGCGCCCGGCACCTACCGTCGCGGGCTCGACGCGGCGGGCGGCGTCGGCGGGCCGCCCATCCGCCAGGTGCAGCGCGAATGGGCCGGGGGCGCGGGTCGCGCCATCCAGGGCGAGCGCGACCGCTTCTGGCAGAGTCGCGGCCTCCTCCCGGTCGGGCGCGGCGACGGGCCGGGGCCGGGGCCGCGCGAGACGACCCTCACCGTCGCCGGGCTCGCGCCGATGAAGCGCCGTCACGGCGTCATCGCCGGGGGGCGACCTTTTCTTGCCACGGGCGGCGTCCTCTGGCGCCCGGAGCGCGTCGTCGCGGGGACACGCCCGAACAACCTCGCCGGGCTGAGCCAGCTCGGGGCCACGCTGCCGCAGGAGATCACCGGGCTGGCGACCGATGGCGCGGATCGCCTCTTCCTCAGTCGCACGGGCGCGGGCTACGCCGTCTGGCCGCTCGGCGGCGGCGCGTTCGACCTCGCGGCCACCGTCCAACTCGTCGGCTGCGCCTGGTACGCCGGGTCGCTCTGGGGCGGCGTCCTCGATCCGGTGGGCTGGCGACTCGCGCGCGTGGTCGGCCCCGGCACGATCGAGGGGACCGGCTGGCCGCTCGACAGCGCCCCGCGCGCCTTCGCCACCGTGCGCGATGGCCTCTACCTCGGCACCGGGGGCGGCCTCTGGCGGGTGCGCGGCGCGGTCGTCGGCGGCGCGTTCAGCGGCGAGATCGTCCCCCTGGCGAGCGGCGGCGGCGGCGCGGACGACTTCTGCGCCCTCGCCGAGTTCGGCGGCGATCTCTACACCTGGGCCGGCGGCGAGGTCGTCCGCCATCACGTCACCGCCAGCGGCGGCGCGACCCTCCTCCCGGCAGGGCGACGTGGCTGGGCCTGTCGCGGCCTCGCCACCGCCGGTGGCTGGCTCTTCGCCGCGCTCGTGGACGGCCCCGACAGCGCCGATGTCGCCCTCTGGGCCTACGACGGCGCGGGCTGGTGGTGCGTGGCGCGCAACCTCGACGGCGAACACGACTACTCCTGGCCGACCCCCACCGCGGCCTACTTCGACAACGCCGATCTCCTCGCCTGGGGGCTCGGCCTCGCCCGTTGCCACGCCTTCCAACTCCGCCCGCGCGCCGGCCAGCCGGGCCTCGTCCCCGCCGGCGAACTGACCACCTCCCTCTGGCACGGGCGCGACCCCGACGCCGCGAAGGGATGGACGCGGATCGGCGCGGAGCTGGCCTGGCCCGGCGGCGCGACCTTCTCCCCCTGCACCGCCACCCTCGCGTACTCGGTCGATGGGGCGGTGTTCACCCCGCTCGCCAGCGCCACCGTCACCGACGCCGCGCCGCAGAGCCTCGTCGCCGATCTGCCGCCCGGCACGGTCGGCAAGTGGCTCGCCCTCCGCTACACCTTGAGCGGCGTCACCGACGGCGCGCCGACCCTCGCCGCCCTCTGGGCCGAGTACCGCCCCCTGGAAACGCCGCGCCGCCGTCGGCATTGGGCCTTCACGATCCTCGCCGCCGACATGGTGCTCGACCGCGCCGGACGCCCCGACCCGCGCGGTGGCACGCAGATCGCCGCCGACCTCCGCGCCGCCTGGGAGGGCGGGGCCACCCTCCCCTTCCGCGACCTCGACGACCCCCTCGACCCCCAGGAGCGCGCCGTCCGCATCGTCGCCCTCGACGAAGCCATCGCCGCCCCCGCCGACGCCGGACGCTGGACCGAGAGCCGCATCGCCGTGCGGCTCGTGGAGGTGTGAGGCGGGGGACGGGGTCGCCTCAGAGACGCAGAGAACAGACGAAAAAGGGCGAACGGAACAGGAGGCACAGAGACACAGAGAGGGGCGGGAGAAACGAGTGAAGGGGGTGAGGATCGTAGACCCCTGCCTCCGCCGAAGCCTGTGTCCACGAAGCCCGCCTCCATGAGTCGGAATTGCCTGCGGGCAAGGCCCATCATGTCACTCAGCAAGCCCCTCTCCCGAGTCGGCGGGTGCCCTCTGGGCGGTGGGTGGCGAGCCGGGTGCCCCCTGGGCGGACGAGCCGGGGTGAGGGCCGCACCGGCGCATACCGCACGCCATCTCGCTCATAGCAGCACTCCCCCTCTCCTCGGATGGGGAGAGGGGTGCCGTCCGCAGGCGGCGGGGTGAGGGTGTACGCCACACCGCCGCGCCCGTGGATGTTTCCGGGGGTTAAAACCCCCGGCTATGGATACCTCACGGCACCGACGAAGCCCGCCTGCGCGGGCTGACTGATCTACCCCACGCCGCCGCGTCACCCAGCGATCCCCTCTCCCAAATTGGGAGAGGGCCCTCGAGCGGCTGCTCGCCGGAGTGAGGGCCGTCACACCCAGTTCGTACTTCGTCGTTCGTACTTCGTCGTTCGTACTTCGTACTTTATTCATCATTCGTCATGCAGAAGGAGCCCCATGCAAATCGAGCAACACCCCGTCCCCAACCGCTGGGCCGGGCGCGGCGGCGAGCGCGTCCGCGCCATCTGCCTGCACGTCAGCGAGGGGGCGCGCGGCAGCGTCCTCAGCTGGTTCGCCAACCCCGCCAGCGACGCCTCGGCCCACTACCTCGTCAACAAGGATGGCACCGTCTGGCAATTCGTACGCGAGGAGGACACCGCCTGGGCCAACGGCGCGGTTAACAGCCCCGACCGCACGATCGGCTGGCTGGACGACTGCCTCCGCCGCGACCAGAATCCCAACCGCCTCACCGTCTCCATCGAGACCGAGCGCCGCTGGTGGGAACCGCTCACCGCCGCGCAATACGCCGCGCTCGTCGCCCTCGCCCGCGCCATCCTCGCCCACCACGGCCTCGTCGCCGGACGCGAGACGCTCATCCCGCACGCCGCCATCGACAGCGTCGATCGTGCCAACTGTCCCGGCAACCTCGACTGGGCGCGCCTGCTGGCCGACCTCGCCACGCCGCAAGAATTGGCCTTCGCCGACACCGGCCAGACCCTGCGCGGCCCGTTCCTCGCCTTCTGGCAGGCGAACGGCGGCCTCCCGATCTTCGGCTACCCGCTCACCGGCGAGTTCCTGGCCGACGGGCGGACCATCCAATACTGCGAGCGCGCCCGCCTCGAGCTGCACGACGGCGGTATCGTCCGCCTCGGCCTCGTCGGTGCGGAACTCCTTCGCTCCAGAGCCGAGGCATAGGGACGTTGGCCTCAGAGACGCAGAGACACAGAGTATGGGAGAAAGAGAACGAATTGAAAGCGCACAGTACTTCCTTGCGCGCCCTCTCTCCTCGTTCTTTGTGTCTCTGCGTCTCTGAGGCGATCCCGTCCCTTCTTGCCCACTACGACCACTTCACCCACTTCGCCCGGAGGCAGCTCATGGACAGCCAGGCCATCATGACCGTCAGCGCCGCGACCCTCGCCCTCGTCCAACTCCTCAAGCGCGCGGGGCTCCCCGATCGTCTCGGCGCGGTCGCCGTCCTGGCGCTCGCCGCGCTCGGCGTCGCCCTCTGGGCGCTCAGTCGCGGCGGCGTCACGCTGCACGACATCTGGGAACTCTTCGCCGGGTGGATCGCCGTGGCGACCAGCGCGGCGGGCACCTTCGGCCTCGCCCGCGCCCTCCCCGGCGCGGTGAACGCCCTTCGTCCGGACCGCTCAGCGGAACGCTGAACGCGGCCAGCGCACCGAGGCGCGGTCGCATCCCGCCACCCGGCACCCCCACGATACCCCTCACGGATGATCCACTTCGCGGCGTCTTTCGTAGCACTCGCCGGTGGGGACCGTCGCACCAGCGACCCGACCATATTGCTCGCGCGCCCCGCCTGTGCTTCCCTCCAGGCGGGGCGTGCCGCGTTAACAGCGGCACCCTCGGACGATTGGCGGTACACTCTGATGCAGGGGTGCCCCGGGCGGGACGAGAGGGAAGCTTGGCCCAACCCGGAGCGCCGCCCAGTAGCCCCCGTGCGGCATGCCGCACGGGGGCTTTTTCAACCCTACCGCCTACAGCATCCCCCGCGCCCCCCACTCTCCCTTCATCCTCTGGGTCTCGGTGCCCCCTGTTAACCGTCCCTTGTTCCCCTTCTCCTCGGCGTCTCTGCAATGAGCGCCTTCGCCCTCACCGGTCCCCCGACCAAATGGCTATTGTCCCGCCACCCGATAGCCGAATACGATCCCCAGGTAAAACCTTTGTAAAGAGACTGCGAAAATCCCCACGCGCCCCGCGCGACCTCCTATACTGGCGACATGGGGAAACCGCAGCGACGATGCAGAGCCCACTCCCGCCGGGAGATCGCCCGGCGACACGGCCCCCCAACCACCCCGAGCGAGGAGCGCACCACCGATGGTCGAACTGACAGCCCGCGCCCGCATCGCCCATCTCCTCCGCCGCGCCGGATTCGGCGGCACCACCGCCGAGCTCGACGAGTATCAGGCGCTCGGCTTCGAGGGCGCGGTCGAACGCCTGCTCAACCCGCAGGCACTGGCCCAGCCCGAGCTCGACGCCCGCCTCGCCGCGCTCGACCTCGACCCGGCCACCAATCCCACCTGGTTCAGCGATCTCCAGATCGAGTGGTTCAACCGGATGATCGTCACCAGGCACCCTCTGCAAGAGAAGATGGCCCTCTTCTGGCACGGGCATTTCGCCACCGCCCAGTCTAAGGTCTTCAGCGCCGCGCTGATGCGCGGGCAATATCAGCTCTTCCTGAACCTCGGCCTCGGCAACTTCCAGGACCTCGCGCTCGGCGTCGCCAAAGACCCCGCCATGTTGATCTGGCTCGACGGCAACCAGAACCGCGCCAAGGCCCCGAACGAGAACTGGGGCCGCGAGTTCCTCGAACTCTTCGCGCTCGGCATCGGCAACTACACCGAGGACGACGTCAAAGCCTCCGCGCGCGCCTTCACCGGCTGGTTCTTCACCGGCGCACGCTCGGTCGGCAACGGCAAACCCTACATCAACGGCAGCTTCGCCTTCGACGCCAAGCAGCACGACACCGGACCGAAGACCTTCCTCGGCCAGACCGGGGCCTGGGATGGCGGCGACATCGTCCGCCTCGTCATGGCGAACCCCGCCTGCGCCACCTTCATCGCGCGCAAGCTCTTCAGCTTCTTCGTCTGGGACGGCCCGGACGACGCCACCATCGCCCCCTTCGCCGCCGCCCTGGTACAGAAGAGTTTCGATCTCCGCGAGATGATGCGGACGATCCTCCTCTCGCCGGAGTTCTCCTCCGAGCGCGCCTACCGCGCCAAGATCAAAGGCCCCGTCGAATTCGTGGTCGGCCTCCTCCGCACCCTGGGGATCACGACCGCCACGCGCGACACCGTCACCGTGGCGCGCACGATGGGCCAGGAGCTCTTCAACCCGCCGAACGTCGGCGGCTGGACGAGCGGCCTCGGCTGGATCAGCCCCGGTAGCATCCTCAACCGCGCCAACTACGCCAACAAGATCGCCACCGCGCGCACCGCGAGTGCCACCGTGCCCGCATTCGACCCCGCCACCCTGATCGGCGGCAAGAATCTGGGGACGCCGGACGCCCTGGCCGACTACTTCATCGCCCTCCTCCTCGATGGCAACGCCACCGCCGAGCAGCGCGCCGCCCTGATCGCCTACCTGACCCGCAACGACAAGGGCCAAACGGCGCCCTTCGCCCTCGACGCCAAGACCCTCGACTCCAAAGTACGCGGCCTGATCCACCTCGTCTGCTCGACGCCCGCG